>CEVZ01088685.1_pt1 | contig 21635 bp, 22 predicted proteins | sample 361371 | NCBI WGS metagenome assembly CEVZ01 (sample SAMEA2620217, study PRJEB7988) | marine metagenome | isolation source: saline water (ENVO:00002010), including
AATGCTAAAACTGGTGGCGTTATCATGGGTGTAGTGGGTGCTACTAGAGCACAAGTGTTTGAAACAAGTCCCGTAGTTGGTGATGATAATATACCTTTAGATAATGGTGTTGAATATTACACTCCAGGAAATCTTAATGAAATTCAAGGAAATTTACAAGTTAATAGATTGGATAGAATTGCATTTGCAGCCCAAAATTTATCATCTTCTTCTACTATGGGTATTGCTATCAAAGTTTTCTTAGATGATGGAACTGAAGTTACAAGCCCGACAGTAACAATTACTATTCCTGCAGACGGAGTTAAAACTAATATTATAGGAAATCCTGTTGGAATTAACTCATACACAACTACAACTGCAGCCTATGGTATTCAATATAACCCGAATCCTGGTGCAGGTGATGCACAAGCATTCCCAGGTGGGGAAGTTATGGTTTCAGCCTTAAATGCTGGAAACTCATTCACTACACCTAATGCAGACCCTGGAAGCGGTATTGGTATGGTTATGGGGTATGATGACCCAGCAAATCAAGTTCTTCATAGTTGGCAAGCAAATTTAGATACTTCAACACTTACTTTATCTGATTTCCCTGCTACTGGTTTAATTGTTCAATATCATTTCACATGGAATGCTGATGCGACAAATATTACACCTAATGAAGATGGAATATTGTGGGATGCAGAAACTGGAGAGCCTAGTGCTTTTACAACAAGTGATGATATTAACTTTACCCAAGTTGCAGAACAAGAGTTAGACCTTATTAATACAAATACTTTAATTCCATTGGCTTCTGTAGATTTTCCCATACATGGTGATGTAAATTATGATTTCAATTCTTCTTGGAAAGCGTATTCTCCTGCAGGAGGTGTTGGAAGCCCTCCGTCATATTCAGTAAATCTACAAGTTAAAATACAGAAAACAGATGGTTCTTTTGTTTCATCTCCTATAACAGCATTAACTATTATGAATGAAGATGGAGTAATTCCAACTAGAATTTGATGATAGAAAACTTTAATACACTAAAAGAATTAATAACTAATGAGGTTTTCCATGAGTTTGCCAGCATTAACAGGATGTATTCAATCAGGAGGTGTAGTAGCGCCTCCAAGCCCTTCCGCAGCACCTAGCATTACAAAAGCCTCTTGGACTCAATCTTCAGTAGGTATTAATTCTGAATGGACTTATGATGGTGGCAGGAATTTACCTTCTAAACCTATGCACACTATAAATTCAGTAGACGGTTCCGCAGTTGCCGATACTGAGGTTGGTCTCACCTTTAGCATTGACTCCTCACTTTATTCTGCTGGAAATGAAATTAAAGAATTAAGGATTGATTTTGAACCTTCTCAAAATGCAGTTGCAAGACAAAATGCAGGAATTGGAACGGGCGCTTTACCTACTTGGAATATAAATAGTATTGGGGCTACTACCAGCCTCAGATTAGTAAGAGAAGGAATTACACCCACTTTAACTCTGCCAGCCTTTAGCGGGAAAGGCGTATTAAATCTTGATTTATTATCTCTTGCAGATACTCAATATGGTGGAACTAATACTGTCTCATTCACAAACTCTACAATGTTAAGTTCCTTTAACATCGTAGTTTATTTTCAAATAATGGGTGATAATGGAGTTGCAGGAGATATGCTTACACACACTTTCCAACCGTATGATGAGTGGCCTAACAACCCCTACATTATTGGACCTACAACTTATATCCCACAAGTTACTATGAAATTAAAAGATTGGATAACTCAAGAAGAGATTGGAGACCCTGCACTTACTGAATACACAGGCATATTCAATTGGGATGCTGGAACGGCTACAGTTCCAATACAAAGGGCTGATGGTAGCAATGTAAGGCATACACATACTCACTTTGATGGGTCTTGTATGCCAGGTTGGGACTGGGCTATCCAATTAGGTTGGAATTTCGGAACAGATGAGCACCACGCAACTATTCCTTCTAGGATACCTGACGGGTCTGAACAAATTAATAGTATTGCTAATTTAACAATAACTATTGCTCATACTTCAGGGTCTGCAAACTTACCCTTCTGGGGTAATTCCCCTGAGTGGTCACTAGACCCATTCCTAGTAATGACTGGTTTTCAAGGCACAGACGGTCACATGGCACCATTTGAATATATGGTAGAAAATAATGTAACAATAATTCCAATAGGGGCTATTCCTTACCTGTGGGAAGAGTTAGCAAATATTGGACTTTCAGTAGAAGAAGGAGATGGTGTTTTGACTATTGGCGGTTCTAGAGATGCAACCACAAGCACCGCAACCTTTACATTTGGAGGAACAGTAGTTGACGCATATAATCAAACTGTTAATTTAGCAACTCTAGGAACTCCTATCACTATACCTGCTACATTTGTTCAGGTCTGTTGAATGTAAATTACAAGATAGCAACATTTAACACTCTAAACCCTTAATGTATAATTATGTCTGATGAGCCTAGTTTATTAGAAATCAAGAAATTGATAGAGGATTTAGCAGAAATAATAGATGTCCTTCATGTAGAAATGACTTCAATTAAGGAAGATTTTGCTTCAATTAAAAAGAATTTTCAAGAAATGCAAGTAAAAGCAAGCAATAGTGACTTAGATTACATGCATGGATAACTAAACTTTAAATAATTAAAGGACATATTGATTTACATGGACTCTAGCGATAGCGAGGTTAAGTTTAAATTTAAAGTTAGAGATGCTAAGGAGTCCGACATAAAAACAATAAAGGAAATATATGAGAAACTGTATATTAGTAAGCCAAAGGACGATTATTTCAATTATTTCTTAAGTATGAAAAATGTTCCATTTTTAGTTGCAGAATTAGAAGATAAAACCGTTGTTGGGTATTTAGCAAGTAGAATAAATGTTATGAAAGATAAGGTTTATATTGCAAGTATTGGAGTTTTACCAGATTATGCTAATTCAGGCGTTGAAGGGCAAATGATTAGTATTATTGGAGATTTCTGTAAAAGTCAAAGAGTTAAGTATATTGGAACTCACATTAGAGGAACAAATACTTTCTTAAGGCTGCAATTTAAGAATAAAGGTTTTTATGAAAAATTAGATGGTAAGTTTAAAAACAATGATGATAAATATCTTTATATGAAACAATATGTTTATTTTGGAACTCCTGCATCTGGAAACTTCAAAGTTACTAGAAAGGAACCAGAATCATTTAGGTGGGGTTATTTCCAACCTGCCAAACCTGAAAAGAAATTACCTCCTCCAGTAGAAGGAGTTTATACAATTAGTGGAGATGTGAAATATGAAGACATTCCTGCAATCACTAAGATGCACAATAAATTTATGGGAAAAAATAGAGGAAGCGATTACTTTCACAAAATTTATCAGAGCAAATCAAATCCTATTTTAGTAGTTAGAGATTCAAATAAGACAGTAATTGGATTTTTAGCCGCTAGATTGCAAACTAAGCCTATTTATCAAGTAAAGGAAGGTAAAAAGGTTATGACACAGAAATCAGGAGGCGTTAAGAATAGGCTAAACTTTGTTAGCATGGCTGTTGATGATAATTGGAGGGGTCAAGGAATTGCAAAGAAACTTATATTAGCATTGTTTGATGAGGCTAATAAGAATAAAAAGGTTGAAGCGATATTTGGGCATGTAAGGCAAAACAATGTTTCTGCTATTGGATTATACAGGAAAATGGGATTCAAGGTAAGAGTAGTAGGGTATTATGAAGATACCAAGGAAATAAAATATGAGATTTACAAAAGAATTAGGTTGCCTGATATAAAGCCATTTTTAAGAAGACACTCAGACAAAGCAGCCTATACTGCTTATTTCATAATGTTGCATGAACTATTACATTCAATTAGAGATTATGAATGAGGTGGTGCGAGATGGATACTCAAGAGTTTATCAAAACTGTAGAAGGTTTGTTAGATATGGAATTAATGCAACATGTTGAATCTACTTTAAATGGAGATTTTAATAAATTTTATAGGTCTAATCTAAACACTAATAAAGTCCAAAAGGATGGATTTATTACATTGGATGCTTTGAAAAATGATTTTGCCAATAACTTTAGGTCATATCTAAAAAATCAAAAATCAGATTTAGTATTACTTACTGAATTTCCACCATTTGTAAAATGGTATAATCAAAATTATGATAACAAACTAAATCCTTTAAACGGATTTTCAAAAGGAGGTATAGAAATGTTGTGGGAAACATATTTGAAAAAAACTAGAAACGGACATTATTACATCTCAGTTGGTAGGGCGGGAGAAGATAATAAAAATTTCAGGGCTCCGTATAGAATAGGCTATGCTAAACTTGGAGATAAGGGCAAAACAACCACTAATCTTCTAAAATACAACGATAACGCAGAATGTTATGATATTAACTATGAAAATAGTGGAGCCTTTTTTCTAAATGTAAATCATTCATATCCTTGGTCATATAAGAGTGCATATCAATTTTATATAATAGATTTAAAGAAATCCTATAACTTTTTAAATTGGATTCAAAATTCTCCCATTAAATCATCTTGATAGGTTTTATTCCTTTCTCTTCTCCTTTTCTTAGTTTCTATATCTCTTATCTTATTCCAAATACCTTTACAAACAGGTTTGCAAAAATTCATTCCTCCTGTAAAATAGTATTCATTCCCGCATTCTTTACAAATTCTTATAACTCCCATGAACCTTAAATTATTCAAGAGTATATAAATAATTACCACAAAGTCTGTTGTAGTTTTTCATTCTTATCATAAAAGGTTTGATTTACCCAATCTCTTGCAAGTCTTTGTAATTCTTCAGTATATTCATTACACCCATATCTCTCAACCAATTCTTTAATAAGACCATTATATTTGTTAACTGCTCCTTTGGATACAGTAAGAATTAAATTTCCAGGACATAGGACATCAACCTCTCTCTTCGTGAAGGGGTCAGTCTTTGAATCAATTACCTTGTTGCAATTTCCAGAAATAGGAGGTCTTCTATATGAAGTCCCACATTTAGTGCATCTAACCTTTTGTTGTCCAAAGGCTCTTAGGTTTCCTCTCATATCTCTAATCAAGTGTCTATCAATCAATTTACTTGCTTGTATTTTATTATCAACGCTATGCAATACTTCACCCAATGCAAATTGTGCATTAGTTTTCTGCTTCATAGATTCTAATGTGTTATAAGGGTTATTTCTAGGACCTTCAGAGCAATCATTTGTTTCGTGGGTATATCCGAACCCTCTGTATTGTTTTTCAGTCCCTAGCACCGTTTCTACAGTCATTACTCCGTAATTAAGTGCCTCCTTACTTGAAATTAAATTTTGAGAGGCTTCATAAAACTCAACAGGATATTCATAATTGATATCAATGTTTAACGCTTCCTTATCAATTTCAGAAGGATTGATTTTAGTTGTTAGAATCAAGGGGGCATCCATCTTTCCACCTCTAGTGGTAGCCAAATAACTTCTACTAAAATTAATTAGTCCGTCAAGTAAAAACAAAACAGAATCAATATCTCCATCACAATTCCTTCTTTTAGCCGCATGGAAAAACGGGTGTCCGTAATGTCCTTTAATGTCTGCGACTCCTACAATTCTACATAAGATAGCACCTGATGTGTGCGGGGCTAATCCCATCATTAAATGCCCCATCAAGTCTTCTTTAGTTTCACAATTATAAAACGGCTCTAATCCGTATAATTTAACTAACAGGTCATCTAGATATTTAGTGGTTCCAATCAACTTATCAACACAGTTTTCTGGCAATACAATATCTTGAGGATAAAGTTCTAAAACATCGTTTTCTGTTTCAACATCATATCCTAATTCTCTAGCCTTCTCAACAGATAATCCTATTTCACTAGGCTTGAAATGAGTCATAGTAATATCTACCATATCATATCTAATAGTCCCATCTCTAAAGACTGAAATATCGTTTTGATATCTCAAGATTCCTTTAGCAAGATTCTCAGGAAGTTTCTCGGCAGAAGTCAATCCTTTAACTCCTTTAATTGGTAGTCTTTTATAAGTTCCAGCAACTCTTTTTGCTTCGTTTAACATATCTAGTAAGGGGACACTTACTTTATCAACTCTTAAGAATTTAGTATTATGTCCATCTACTACTCCTTCAAAAGTTTCAACTTCATTTACTTCATCATACCTAATACCTACTTCAATAGAATCATTAGCCAAAAGAGCGTCTTCAACTTTTCTTTGAGAACCAATATTAAATCCTAATGGAAACATAACATGGATTGCAGGTTTCATTTCTCTTAGTTTTGAACCTTCAGGCTTACCCATTCTAGCACCTATCCTGTAAGTTACTTTAGGCTTAATTTCATAATTTGAAATCTTATTAACTAAATCTAATCCATTAGAAAACTTAGATAAATCGCCTTTATATTTTTTACCATCTAGTAGCGTATTTATTAGAACACAAGACGCATCACCAGAAATAACAAACCTTCCATTATGTTTTTCAACATCAATATTTAATCTATAGATTAATTCTATAGAATCATTATTTACCATAACATAATTACCACAAATTGAAGGAGATAAACTTCTATAGACTTTCATCATTTCTTCAGCACTCAAATCATTAAAGTGTGCTACATAATCTGGACACATAGGCAAACTATTATCAATAGATTGATTCAAAGCCTCTAAAAATGATTCGGGATATTTTAGATTTTCTCTATAGACTAATTGACTGTGCCACTCTTTAACATAAGGTGAAGCCATAAGAGGATGATTGTTTTCAATAAATTCACCTACAGGAACTAATATTTCACCCAAATCCCAAATCTTTTCTATAGACCAATTTACATCTGTTGAAGAGCCTTCAGGAAGTTCAGACATATCATTAATCCTTCTAGCAGAACCATCTTTAAATTGAACATAAGGTCCTTCAACATCTGTGCAAGGAGTTACTACTGTAGCCTTTCCAGGTCTTTCATATTTTAATTGAGTTCCAATAATTGCAAATCCATCTAAGGCTTTCATAGTCGCTGGGTGAATGCTTGTAGTAGCAAGACCCCCTAATCTACTTCTTCCATATCTTAATCTAAAAGAACCTGTTTCCATAGGTAATCCAAAAATAGGTCTTCCAGCCAAAATATCTGAAACGAATTTCTCATTTGGTTTAATTTCTTCTACATCATCATTTGAATCTTGAACGAACTCATTTAACCAATCCCACCCTTCAATTCCTAAAGCCTTTGTGTATTTCAAAATTTTAGGAGCCTTTAGAACAAGCCCTTCACAGATAACAAGAATAGCACCTTCTCTAGATTTATTAGTCGGAACTCTTGGTAAATCTCTTTGACCTGTAACCTCATTACCAACACCTTCACCGTCAATATAGACTGGGCAATTCTTTGTAAGTATCTCAATTTGTGGGTTTGAAGGTCTGTATTGCAAACCTCTGCCGTAGAACGAAACTTCTTCTTTGTATCTTTCAACTTCTTCATAAGTTAGTTTGGACTTACTTAACTTAAATCTTCTTCTAAGAATATCTGCAATCAAAACAGACAAGGCTTGACCTGTTCCTCCAGCACTTCTAATAGGTCCTGCATAATTTACACAAATAGCCCTAGTAGCATCGGCATTAATTACAATCCTTGCTGAAACTACTCCTTCAAGAGGTGCTACCAGAATACCTTCTGTTAGGACTGCTAGCCCTGCACATACTCCATGATAAATACTCATACTCAATCTAGCCTCATCGTCAAACGATTCAATAGCATCAAAATCTGATAAAATCTCATCTATTGATTTTTCCTTCAAGCCTTCAAAGGATAGTGAATAGCCTTTTCCAGAACACGAAACACAATCATCTTTTTTCCAATCACCGATTAATTTATATCCTTTACCATTACAATCAGGGCAAGGATTAATTTGAGAATACAGATAAGATTCTGCGGCAACTATGTTTGCTATTTCAATAGCCACTAACTCTCTATTTCCATCTAACTTATTAGTCAGTTCTCTAATCTGTTCAGCAGTATTTCTACCCTGTAAGAAATCTAATAACTTTTGTGTTCTATCTGCTAAATCGTGCGCTTGAGGAATCTCTACACAATTCTTAGGGTCTTTTCCAACTCTTCTTGCTTGATTGGCAATTTCATATGCAATATCACATTCCTTTTGAAGAAGGCTACTATATTCATCATATTGCATAGTATATAATAAAGTTAATACCTATATAACTATTACTTTGCTAATCTCTCAAAAAAATCATCAAAATCATCCCAAGAAAAATCCTCATCAAATGGATTTTTCTTTTTCGGTTTTTTCATCTTGGTTTTAGTAACTTTCACAACCTCTGGGACATAATTTTCTTTTAGCATTTTTAATATTTTAGTTTTAGGATAATTTAAAGCAGCAGGACTGACCTTCCTTTTTACCTTCCAAGAACCCCAATCCATATATTTTCCATAATCAAATCTTGCCATTATTCCCACCCTCCGTCAAAATGATAATTACTACAAGTTTTGCAAATTAATTTTTTTTCAGAATACTCTATTTTGTAATAATCAGTAGCCAAATCCCAAGGACTTAAGGGTTTGCCACAAATTTTACACCTCCTTTCAAAAAATCTTTGCATAATTAATTATTATCTCTTTAACTATATAAGTTTATCATAAAAACGACTTCTTTATATAGTTGAATTGATTATTTATAAGTATGGCTATCGGAGATTACGCTAGAAAGGCTGCCAAAAAGACTAAAGGTAGAAGGAAGAAATCAAAGAGTTATTGGGATATGGGAACTGATTATTGGTTTGGAGATAAGAAAGAAACTAAGAAATCTAAGAAGAATACTACTAAGGAGCCTAAGAACAGGAGAAAGAAGGAAGATTCACCGTGGGGTTGGAGAGATGAGCCTGAATCTAAACCTAAGCAAAATAAAGAATCATTTTGGGATAAGCAGAAAAGAGAACAAGAGGAAAAGAAATCAAAATCAAGAAGAGATAAGAGAGATAGGGCGGCTGAAAGAAGAGAGGCAAGAAGGCAAAGAAAGGCGAAGGTAAATGAGAGAAAGCAATTTTTCAGAGAAATGAAATATGAAGGATATAAAATTACGCCTTTGGGTAGAAAGATGGAAGGAAATAATTATAGAAAATCAAAAACTGCTTCTGAATATAAAGCGGCTAATATGAAATATTTTTCAGGGAACAGAAATGAGGAAGGTAAATATTGGATTAAAACTAGGAAATCTAGACCTCAAGGAAAGGGAACTGCCGTAGTAGAAGATAAGCCTGTGGTTGAAAGACAGGAAGTGGCAGAAAGTGATGAGAGGACTAAAGACCAAGAAAGAAAGAAATTCTTTGAGGAGATGAAGCATGAAAGATATGAACTTACTGAAGCAGGTAAGAGGAATGAGAAAGATGCTTATCATAGTGCAAAAGATGCCAACTCTTATAGGAAATATGTTTATAGGATGATTAGAGATGAGAGGTTTGCTATCAGAGTTGGTAAATCTTCTTCTACTGAAATGGAAATGGCTGCAGAACATTGTTCAAGAGATTCTGGAACTAAGGCAGGTGATTGGTTTGCTAGATATTAAAAATCCAATTAACCTAGCAGGTATTGGTTTGATTGGTGCAGGTGCATATGTAACTTACACAAATGTTTCCACCCTACTTTCTAATAATTGTTTTGCACCTGGAATTTACACTACTATGGGTATTTTTGCATTGGCTGGAGGTTATTACTTAATCAAAGTTTATGCCGACAATTGGACTGATGAGGCTACTCAAACTAAAATGAAAATAATGCAAGGTTGAGATTCTTATGATATTTGGAACAGATACTTTTAGTTGGGGTCCTAAACTAATTTTTAATAATGAGTATCAAGGACCAATTTGTCCTTGTCCCCAAGTTCCTGCGTGTTGTGATGAAGATGGTGAGGGAATTTCAGATTTAGATAATGATGGAGTTCCAGACGGTCAAGATGCAGATGCACATGATGATGAGATTACTACTGAAGGAGATTATTTGAAAAGATTTGATATTGAATCTTCTATGCAAGGAATAGTAGTTTCTGTCAAATGGAATTCTACTACTAATACATATGATTGGAGAGGGCTGCCACATAGTTTTTATCAAAATACTGGAAAGACTAATGCTTCAGAAGTTAAAAATAGTAGTATGGAAGCGAGTGGGAATGGTGGTGTAAAGGCGAGAGTTGATGCAGGTCAAGGTCTAAAATTTGAAAATCTTAGCCCTGCAGATGCTGAAACACCTACTGAGAAAATTGAAAGAAATTATCAAGAACAATTAGCCAAAAAGAAGGCTAGAGAAGAAGCAGAAAGAAAGGCTAAAGAGGAAGCAGAAAGAAAGGCTAGAGAAGAAGCAGAAAGAAAGGCTAGAGAAGAAGCAGAGAAAAACAAAGTAGAACCTTTGGTTGCTTATGATAATACAATTCAAGAAGGTAATAATGTAGTGCCTATCGCAATCGGTGCGGCAGTATTACTAACAGTTGTAGTGCTAATTTCTTAGATTAATAAGTAATTATTCTTCTTCTTCACCGTCAACCTTGTCAATGATTTCTTCAACCGCATCTGCGATTTCTTCATCAATGATTCCAGCATCTTCAAGTGCATCTACCAAATCTTCTGCTCTCTTTAGAACTTGTCCGTAGGAGGAAGCAGCAGCGAGGAATGCAAGTGCGCTAGCGACAGGTGCGTATGTTGCAACTGAATCTACTTGGCTCATTCCTGCAGCAGCAGCCGACAGAAGAGTTACGGCATGAAGCCTATACTCATTAAGTTGTGCTTTACTTAAATCCATAATAACAATTAAGTTGTTTAGGTATATAAAAGTTCGGTTTAAACGCAATTATTAAATAACTGTTTGCCCAATATTAACTAGGTAGCCTTATGTCTGAAGATTATAGTTATATGCAAAACTGGTTGGAAAGGTATCCTAATTCTAGATTTGACAAAAATGAACCAGTTAGCATCAATAATTTTGATTGGACTAGGTGGTCTCAAGAATTGAGAAGAAGAAGTGATATGTTATTTTTCGCATTTACTCAATATTATGTTAATCCTTCGGGGAACAGAAGATATAATGAAAGGGGAGGATATAGCAAAGATGGTTTAAAAGCAGACCATTGTAAGAGGATTATTACTGAAATGCTAGGTAATGATTTACTTAGAGGTTCAAATGATATTAAGAGAATTAATCAAAGGAACAGGGTTAACTTGCAAGCACATATTAAAAATCAAGCGAATAGAATTGAAACTCTTACTTTGTTGTTAGATAAAATCTATAAACAACATAAACCATTAATGGATGAAAGAACTAGAAGGATTGCACAAAGACAAGCAGAACTAAACAGGTTTTTACAAGGCAATGAGATGGTTGGAAATGAGAGAATTTTAAATCAAAAGGAGAATAATTTAAGAAGTGCTCAAGAACTTGAGAAAAATTATTTACAGGTTGCTAAGAGGAGAAGAGGTTATATTTATAGAGGTGGAAACGACCCTACTAGATGGTCTAAGTGGTATGATGAAGAATTAGATTACCAAATTAAAACTATCAATACTACTCAAGACACTCCTAAAATGATTGCCGAGTTCATAAGTAAAATAACTAAGGTTGTAGATTATGATAGAATTTATTTATTCCCCTGTGTTAATACTCATATACCTTCGGCACTTGCAAACATGGTTAGAAATGATAAAAAAAATGAATATAATTTTAAGCCTGAAGGAATTTCGGGTGCAGGTGCTAGATTAAATAAAGGCCAAGGTGCTGTAATAATAATTCCTGCAGGTTATTCTCTACCACCTTTAAAATTAAAGCACTTTTATCTATTAGGAGATGATAGTAAGGACTTTTGGAAGGATAAAGTTAAGAAAACAGAACAGAGAGGGTATTATTATGGTGGTAGCGTTGATATCAATAGATATATTCCAGATATTATGTCTTCTTTTACTAGAATGATACATGAAAGAGGAAGTGGAAGTGATAGATTTGCAATTGAAGCCATAAGAGGATATTATTATGGGTCTAATAATTTTAACGCAACCTATGGTTCAAAGGGTCTAGGATATTTGTTATCTTCTTTATGGACTATTTTTAAAGGACATTCTATATATCCTTCTCAATGGTATAAATGGGCAACTGAAGGAGAAAGACAGAAGAATTGTGTAAGCCCTAGAGGGAAAAAGGGGCATTTTGCTAAGGCAAGTAAAATTGAAAACTTTTATTGGAATTTAACGCATCCACATGGTTATGTTCCTCAAGTATTTATTCCTAGAGAAGGAGACCCTGAACTTTCAGGATATAGAAGAAGTCCAAGTTATTTGATTTGGAGGTTTTATAGGACTAGAACTAGAGATATTGCAACCTGGATGGAAAAATTAGGTGTTGCGGATGTAAGAGTGGGTAGTGAGGCGTTTAAAAATCTACTAATGCTATCTATTTCTGATGAATATAGGAGGACTATTAAAAGCAGTATGTATGACAATCACTACCTTGAAATTTCAACTAGAGGTGCAATCTACACAATGAACTATTTAGTAAGCGGAGTTCCGATTTATCAAGATACAAAATAAATCATCTATAAGAATCCTTATGTAGTTTTTTAATAAATTCATCATCTTCATCGTGATGGTCGTGGTCATGGTCGTCATGGTCGTGGTCATGGTCGTGGTCATGGTCGTGGTCATGGTCAATCTCATCAGGTCTCGTTGCAATATATTGAGCAGGTGGAAGATAAATTACAGGACCTTTAGGTGAATCTGTATAACTAATTCTAATTCCTAAAATCTCATCATTTACTGTATCTGAAATAATCTTAATCCTAATACTATCTTCAATGAAACCAATAATTTCTGTTTTCATTCCATCTCCTTTGATATCTGTGCTAATTGGTTCTCCTCCATAGCCTCCATCATGCATAAAAGTAATTGCGAATTGATTTAAATCATCTAGTCTTTTAATCAAAGCATCAACTTCATCATGTCCATCTCCGCCTTCTGAATTAAACGCAGTAGATAAATAATCTTCAGATTCCCATGTTTCCCAGAAATCATCACCGAATTTAGGTTCAGTTTCTTCAACATCATCAATCTCCAATAATTTAATAAACTCAGTTACATCTCCTACAATAATTTGAGGAACAATTGCTTTTCTCAAAAGTAAGATAACTTGTTCAGAAACTACAGTTTCTTTTGCTTCATTCAACATATAATGTTCAAGAGCATCTAATCCGTAATTCAAAATTTCCCAACCTGCGATATTTCTAGCAGTTCTCCTTACTCCATCAGGGTTTGATTTAGATTTCCACTCCATTGTGTTTCCATCACTTTCATTAAGATAGTGATTAACTAGAGCCCTAGATAATTTGCTGTAATCATAAGGTCTGTCGCACATACTACAACTTCTATCTACAAACATTTCATGGTGTAATTTATCAATTCTCCAATCAGTTGGCTTATCATCGTCATAATCATCATCATCTTCAAAATCGCCATCAGCATTAAAGAACTCAGAGCCGTAGCCTCCTTCTCTAATTCCTCTTGCTACTTGATTTCCAACTGCTCTTTCCCAAGAAGATAATTTACCATCTTTATTTCTATCAGCCTTTTGCTCATCTAAGTCTGGGTCGTCTGGGTAGATTTTTCCTGTGTAAGGCTTACCTTCCCAATCATATTCTTTACTAGATTCTGCCTTTCTTCTTTCATGGTCCATTCTATAAGGTTTCATTTTTCTCTTAACCCATTCTGGTCCTGTTTCTTCATCTTCTGCATTCATAGCAGCAGACTTTTTCTTAGCCCAATCTACACCGCTTGAACCTCCCCAAAGAAGCCAAGCAATAGTTCCAGCAGTAGGTCCTCCATCTGGCATTTTCTTTGAAGGATTATAATTTCCTCTGTGTCTATTAAAAGCCGACATTCTTCTAACATCATGCCTTGAAACTTTTCCACTAGCAATCTTTCTAGCCCTAGTAACTCCTGAGTCAATTCCTTGTGATTTCGCTTCAGCAGGACTTAATCCGCCTCTTCCGTATTTCTTTCTTAATTCAAGACCTCTTTTAGCATTATTAACTGCTGATTGAGGAGGAGTAAAGGATTCAGAAGATAGTTCTAATCTTTTAGCAGCCTCTTCAGGCGTAATATCTTTGTCCTTTTTCAACTCTCTTGGAGTATGTGGTTTTCCAGACATAGTTCTAACTTTGCCCTTGTGTTCTGGATGGTCAGCCTCAAAAGATTCTGCACTAATAGGTCTTCTAGGTCTCAAAGGGTCTCTAGGTCTTCTATTAGGTCTTCTAGGTCTTTTAGATTGGTCGTCATCATAAGGAGTAAAAGGTTTAGGTCTATTCATAGCATATAATCCTAATAAAGAAACTGCAGTAACTCCTACTAATCTTAAATCAAAATTGACCATGTTATTAAATAAAGCCTACCGATACTTAAATGTTTTCTATCTTTCTTCATTTAAATTGTAAGCAAAATCAATTTCAATTGGACCATCAAGAGGATATCCAATAGGAATATCATTCAATATCATGATTTGAAATCTACCAGTTGTTGCTAATTCATAACCAGATTTAATTTTATCTAGGGGAATCCACTCCTTAATAGGTCTAAATTCGTGATTATCATCAACTCCATAATTTACTACTGGGTGAAGCCTTACATCATACCTTCTCATAACTTCTTCAAGCAATGAAATCTTCATAGAGCCTCCTCCATCAATTCTTCCTTTTTCAACAGCATCAACTGCAATTTTATCAAACTTCAAAAATGATGATGAAATATCCTCACCCACGATGTTGTGTGTCTCAAGATAATCTCTTACTGTATCCATGATTGGTTCAAGCCAGAACTCGCCTACTAGTTCAGATGGAAGGGTTGATAAGAAGTGGTCAAAATCAATTTGCCACCAAATCATTGCAGCGTTTGGTGATTTCAATTCTGCTTCATCAATTTGTTCCTGTTCGTCATCTACTCCTTCTAAAAGCCCTTCAGGTAAATCTCCACTTCCTTGAACATTGTCATTGAAAGCAATAATCCTTCCAAAATAAACTATGCTGTGGTCTCTAATAGGGTAGAAATTTAAAACCCAATTACCATTATTCTTTTTGATGATTTTAACTCCATCAATTTCTTTCTTAGCCATAGTCCTTACGGTAGTATATGCTCTTTTAGCAGCCTTAGTAGCGCTATCTCCATCTGCCATATACATCATAAATTGAAACATTCTTTGCTCAATGTTTGGAATAATCAAAAGATATCTTCCTAAAAATCTTCCTTGTCTGTCATATTGACTTACAGTTTTAGAAGTCATTCCCCTCATCTTTAAGTATTTCTTAATACTTCTCCTACTTGTTTTGAATTCAGGTAATCTAAGAACTTCTCTTATACTTACTCTTTGATTTATCATATAATTAACGGCTCTTTCTGCTTCGTTAAATGCCCTCTCGGACATTGTAAATCCTCTCATAGAAATTCTAGCCATTAGTTGGATATACTTATACTACCTATTTAATTGTTTATATCAATCCTTTTTAATTGGTTTGCTTCTAGGCCAATTTACTATTTTAGGTGCTATATCTTTTAATGCAATGATTTTATAACTAAAATGTAGATTTCTAACAGGGAATTCAGCATCTTCATCTTCATTTTCATCTCTATATTCTTGGATAAAAGTTCTCATGGTTTGAGGATGTAGGGTGTTTTCAATAGGTCCAAAATGATTATAATAAAAAGCACCAGCATTATCTTTACTATGGTAATACATATCTCTTGAAACAATATCTATATTAACTCCTACATAAATATCGTTAGAAAATAATCTTCCCTTTTGTTTATTAAATAATTTTCTTTGACTAAAGGTATGTTTTGACCAATGAGATTTTGCAGGAGATTTAGTTACATTTGCTTTATATTCTTTTTCACTTATTTTCCCAAATATAAACCAAATTTTAGTTTCTATCATTTCATCATACATACTCTCTATGTCTGTTTGATTGACTATAAATATAAAAGGAGGTTCTGGGAATTCAATATTGAATGGAGCCACACCTGGAATAACGCAATTTTCTAATTCTCTTTCATTATACCTATTAACATACCTGTTATAGGGTCTCCAAGGCATTTGTATTTTTTCCATACCTTTAAAAAATCTTGATTTAATGGCGGGCGATTCCTTTAGATTATCTACTTCTTTTTGTTTTTCATCGTCATTAAGGTAGTTACTGGACAAACTTCCTTGCATTGTATTATTTATCCAATCTAATACATCAGGTCTAATAGTCCCATCATCTTCCACACCATCAAAAAGCATTTGATACAAGTGTCTTGAATTTAGAAGTTTTAATTCATTGATAATTGGATTTATAATTTTAGAAGGTTCTCTATTTATGATAATACCTTTGCCCCCATCCGTTATCTCTCCTTCTTCAAAATCATCAGGACCTTTAAGTTCTAATTTGGCTGGAACTACAAAATTATCATATTTATTATCTATTATTGTAACTGTTTCCTTCGGCTTGGTTTTCTTTTTAGTAGGCTTACCCCAAGCACCATATCCATAATATCCATAAGTAGTCGCTTTCTTCTTGGACTTTTTATTATTATAATCTTCTGGGTTTTTGACATGAGTATAACCTATTATATCTATAAGCGCCTTTAGCACCAGTTCCGTGTCCTTTAATGACTCTTCCAACATTTCTGTGTATTCTGAACCTTCTCCCTTTCTTATTTTGAATAATGTTTTTTCATCTTCTGTAATTCCTCTTGATTCCAAAGTCCAATTATTAGGTTGATTTAATTCTTTATTGATAATTCTAAATGGGTCTGGCAAATATAAATCCCTTACATAGTATGTTTCCATACCTTCAAACAAAGTCTTTTTAATTACCTTAGCCATAATTACTAATTAAACAATTAGATATTTAAAAATATCTATCAAAAATCATCACAGATTCCAATATTTCCTAAATGTGCTGAAATAAGATGCTTTAATTTAAATGAACCATCTTCAAAAACTTCTACTCCTTTACAGAAGAATTCAAAATAGCCATTGTTTTCTTTAACATATTCAATCATTGCATTAATAGGGTCTTCACCTCTGTCCTCCCAATCTCCGTGTATCATTTTTAAGACATCAAATCTATTAGACCAATTTAATCTAGTTATTCCATTTACAAATCTAGGATAGTAATAACTCCTTAGATAACTCCAAGTTTCTAATTGTTCTGAAGTTTCACTCATCTTTTTCACCTCCTTCAAGTTTTTCTTGCCAGCCTGAATTTACAAAATAAGTCCCATCATCAAAAGGAGTTATTGCTTGTAAGTTAATCAAAGTATCAAAATCACTATTTGAGAATTTTACCTTATTTCTCATCTCATTTTTAGTATAACCTGCAGGACATTTGATTAGTAATTTTTCATACAATTCAATTAGTTTTTGATTGACTCCTGCCAACATTGTTTTAATTGGGAATTCTTCTGTCAAGGTTTGAAGGCTCTTTTCAAAAATAGATTGGGCTTCAAAAACATGTGATGATTTAATTTCTTCATCACCATATAGTCTAGCAAAAGCCCTGACTAGATTTGCAAATTCTTGATATTTTCTATTATCTGTATTTTTTCTCATACAAAAGGCATCTTGGAAATGAGGTCTTCCTTCAATATCATCATAAATGCTGTTGATTAGTGCAATTCTTTTCTTAAGTTTAGGTTTTATTCTTGATACATATCTAAAATATTCTCTGAAAAATTTTCTCCATACTAATATACTTTCTGCTGCATCAGTATTTTCAAAATCACCATCCATTGCAGATACAATTGCTTCTCTAATTTTATATTGGGCATCATCACCTGCCAGCGTTAATTGTGTGAAAATTAATGATAACCTAGATAGAATCTGTAATGTATATTTTCCAAAAGCATCTAACATAATCCTTTTTTCATGCTTTTCCTCATCATAATGTGCTGGAGGATTTCCTAGAAATAATAAATTCAAAGTAGTTTCTCTTTCAACATCTAATGCACCTTTTTGCATTTCAATTTTCCCATTAGCCATCATGTTCATCAATTCACCAAAGGTATCTTCATTCCAAGTCTGGAATTCACTTATGGCTACTCTTTCGTGATTCATCTTAGGTAATAAACCAATTTCAATAGCATTCAAATCATCTCCACTCATAGCCCCAAACAATCCAGGAATAGTAGCCATTTTACCACTTCCTGCTCTTCTACAAGGTAATATAGGTTGGATTACTCTTTCAATCAAATGGTCTTTACCTTCTCCATGACTTGATACAATACCAATATGTATCATATCTTGTTTCTTTGCAGGAGAAAGTGCATATAACATAATAGCCTTTTTGAGATAATCCTTAGCATATAATTCAGCCCACAGGGTTCTATCATCTATCATTAGATTCAAAGGATTGGTTTTATCCTTTTTGCATAAGTTTTTAAATTCTTTAAATTGTTTTTCAGACATTTGACTTTCTTTGAATCCATCATCAATAAAAACAGTATCTACTAAAAAAACTCTATTCCTTCCATGATTTACATGGTGTCCTTTCACTTCTACTCTTTTTCCTTCTTTTTGACTTACAGTTAAGGTTTCTAATATGTCTGCTAATTCATCATTTGTAATTCCAGATTCTAAATAATCTTCTTCTGCATTGTGAGCGATACACTTAACAGAATATTCTCCATCTGAAACTACAAATTCTAATATTACTCTATCTTTACCTGCATCTTTATTATTGATTGCTTTAGTATCAATTCTAATACAAAACCCTGAACCTTCTACAGAATCTGGAAAGACTTTTGAGTTGTGAACAAATTTCATATCAGTAGCCCTTTCAACATATGTTTCAGAACATGATTTAACAAATTTAAACATTTCATTACTAATTGCCAAGTATTCACCCCTTAATGAATTATAATGTATATGACCTATATAACTACACCGCCTCCGAATAGTATATTTTATTTATTCCTAAATGTATCTTGAGTGGTGCGGGAGATGGGATTTGAACCCACGACCTTCTGCTTATAAGACAGATGCACTAACCAGACTGTGCTACCCCCACGCTCTTTGATTTGGATATCATCAAGCGTGTATGGGTTGCTCTCTTTTTGGTGGATAAAATATTTGTAATAACATTTAGCACACATCTTTACAGGCTTGTTCAAAACTTTGAAAGGATAACCCTTCCTACTACCTGCTGAATTAGTAGTGACTTTACCACATGGAATACAATGATATAATATAACCACCTGCCTACCTTTTTTCTAGATGTTCCCTATGAACTTTCCTAATTTGACTTTTAATGCTGTTCCAAGCATTGCTAGCACTAGGTGATGTTGAAATAGAAGTCCCATTCCCATTGGGAAAAATAATAACATCATCGTGTAAATCACAACCTTCGCATCTAATTTTGCAAAGGTAATGCTTACCACCTGTTTTATAAGAATCTAGAATCCAATTAGTTTTACTAGTGATATGTTTTTCAAACTCTCTCTCAAACTTTTTGGACATAATAACACCTTATCGCTCTATGTATATAAACTTGTTGGTGTTGTGAAAAGAAAACCACCACCCCCGCAGGGGCAAGTGGTATTAGATACTAACAGACAACCCTATAGGCTCAATTCTGTGCTTCTTGCAGTTGGTCTTCTGGGACTGGCGGGACTGTTACATCCTCACCGCTTGACAGGAGTTGAGCACTAAACCTGTTGTAGTGCCTCCCGTTCCTCCCAAGGACCTTGTGCCTCAAGAACTTAATCTCGTAAGGGAACGAACCACCGTTCTCAGCCCACGACATTACAGAGTTCTTGAAGTGTTCCTGCTCAAAGCCAGTAAGCCATAGAGTCATTCTCCTACCGTCCTCTGGTGCAATCATTCTGACTGCGGTTGAGACACCGTATTGGCCTTCAATGCCTTCGGTGTAGCCTTCAACGATGTAACCAGTATGCAGGTCTGAATAACCTGTGTCCTCGTCAATCGTAGCAACCAACTTGTCTCTCTGGACATACATTGCTGGTGTGCTGTTGGCCTTTGTCTCAGCCTCAAGGTTGGTAAGGAATGCTTCAATCTCGCTAACATTGCTCATTAACATTTCCCTCCTTGCGTAATATCTACTTGTTGCATGACCTATATAAGTTTAAGGTCATCCAAAGATTGCAAAATTAATATCTCCATTATATGATGCTACCCAACCATTCCAAGTTAAGAAGGCACCTAGAAAAAAACATATAGTCCCTAATGGGATATTGGGAAACTTAAAATGTGTCATGACTCCTATAAGAAACAGAGTTCCTCCAATTACTTGTGTATTATTCATTTGCAAAATCATCTCCTATTTTATCTCTCAGATTCTTCCAAATGTGGGGGAAATTACCCAGATAATCTGGTCTTAATGTTCTTTCTACTTTCTTTTGTTTTACAGGTTCAAACAAAACCCAAACTCTTGCCCTATCTCCTCTAAATCCTTTTCCAGGAGGGGCACTATAAACTATCATATTTCTTTTACCTTTAGAAAAAACCTTTGAAGTATTATATCCTTCTACTCTATCTTTAAACCTATAATGAGCACTCCAAGTGTCCTTTCTTGTATTGATGTGTTTATATCTTCTATCATTTTCTAACTTATTTATAATTAAATCAAATAAATTTTTCGCCATTTGGGTAGACATATTCCTTTGAGTAAATGTTTTTTTAACTAAGTTATAATCTAATTTTAATTTTCTTAGTTTTAATTCATCGTTCTCAGATAAATAATCAACAGGAGTGTGATAAGTTCTTGTGCCTGTAATAGTTACTAAATAATCGCTACCTTCATATGGCTTCTTATCTTCAGATTTATCTACTAAAGATTTAGTTACATTAAAATAAGGATTTACAAATAACTTTCTTTTCATCCTAATACCCCTAATTCATCTTTATCTAATAATCCTAATAATAATTCTCCAATGCCTTCTTGAACTACTTCTTTATCCTTTATTTCTTCAAATTTAATATAATATCTTTTTGTGTTATAGCCTTGTCTATGAGAATAGACTAAAAAAATAGTTTCATGAGGGGTGGGAGCATGGCTTTCTGTAGGAGCCCAATTCCCTGAACCTTTTTCAAAAATAGGGCTATGAACTCTTTTTAACAATCTAACAGATTTATTTTCTATAATACTCTCCTTAACTGAATTATAAAGTTCTCTAGCCTTAAAATCACTAAGATAAATAGTATCATCTACTGATTCTACTAATCTTTCAACCCATTTATGGTCAGAAGGATAACCTCCTACTTTCATCTTACCGCATTCTACTTTCCACTTCTTTTTATCTTTACTTTCAGTAGTAATAAGTCCGTGATTTAAAGTCATAATAACACTCATTTTTAAACCTCACAACTTTTTAATAGTAATATTATATGCATATGTGTCATCATAACTAGTTCCAGTCTTTAGCAAAATTTCATTATTAGTTATGCAAACTTGGATATTAGAGTAAGCCTCTTCATAATCTTCTCTTTCATCATACAATGGCTCTGTTATCCATTTAGGTTTAATTTCCTTTATATCATTTACATGCTGAGAGTTTAGATAAGTATAAGCAGAATTCATATCTAAGTGTTTTAAACTCCAAAGATTATAGGCTCTTTGATT
>CEVZ01021608.1_pt1 | contig 21617 bp, 18 predicted proteins | sample 361371 | NCBI WGS metagenome assembly CEVZ01 (sample SAMEA2620217, study PRJEB7988) | marine metagenome | isolation source: saline water (ENVO:00002010), including
GAGCCTTCCTCTCGGTTTCTTTCTACTGTCTGGTATTCTTCGCTCATACTGCGTGTCACCCGTGCCCCCTTGTGGATGCTAATTACTTATGATATTACTGGAAAATGAACGCGTTTTTTCGGTTTGGAATAGGAATCTATCCACCTATTCCCATTGTCTGATTTATGTCGAGGATTTCCACTGGGACATGCACTACCTCTCCGGGCCCTAGGTTTTCAACTAGGGGAAGTCGGAGAGTCTCGAAACCGTCAGGCATCCAAGGGTCCACTAGAATCCCGTCCATCACCTTGGGGGTTCTATTCTCTATCCTGACCTGAGCCCTTAGGTCCCCGTAGTCTGCTACGTATCCTGTGGTGATGTTCAGACTCGTCCCCAGCAACGAGGTCTGGGGGAATGATCCCGAAGGTCTGATCTCTATACCTATCTCGATGAATCCCTCGGGGGGTATCTCGGGAATCTCACACATCTTTGGACTGGCCGACCACCCATACGGAATCGGTGGTGCAAGTCTCATTGTTGAGATGTTGTTTTCTCCTAGATTCTCTAGGGTGATTACCATTAGGCCGTGGTCTCTGCCTTCGGGCCATGAAGTTCCTATGGACAAGAAGAAGCTGTTTACAAGGAAGGGGCTGGCTGCTTCTGTAACAGCAACTGGCCCGAGAGCCCTGATAGCGTCCTCGAAGGCCTTCGAGGCAGATGCTAGGTCACTGTCCAACGCTCTCTTTCCTTGGTTTACCAGTGTTAGTGCGATCTGCTCTATGTCGCTCAGCTCGCCCATCTCGTTAAGATGTCGCCCCAATGTGGATAGTGACCTTTCTAGCCCCTCCCTGCCCAACGAGGCGACAGCGCCTTCTACACAATCTGCTGCCGAGCCCCAGTTTCCTTCTCTTAGGTGTTGAAGGCCTAGCATGGTCAGATCCCATGCGTTTCTGTCTCCCTGAGACATCTCCTCGAGTTCCTCCAGAGACCTCTCTAGGGAAGATAGGGCTCTGTATAGATCCATAATCTGGCCCTCAGCATCATCCACCTCTTTAGAGAGATTCTTCAGAAGCCGCCTAGCGTTCATTGGTCGATTGGACCATATGGACATCTGGATGTTATGTGCCTCTTCCTCGATGTAGTCTATCTTCTTGAGCGTGGCCTCGGCACCGCCTACCGCAGGAGCTCTATCCCTAGCCATTCAGTTCCCCCCGCTCCCTCTCTGGCCTGCTCCGCCCAGGATCTTCTTGAGCCTGATTGCCCTTAGCTCGATTTCCGCTAGTTGGCTGTATAGTGTGTCGTAAGAGCTGTCCAAGAATCTGAGGATCAAGTGAACTAAGACAGGTGAAGCTACCATGAACCCGACTAGTGTGACCAGGGAGTTGGCTCCCATGTCGATTGAAAGTGAGGGAGTGATGAGGACGAATGGGATGAAGGCGAATGGAGCGCAAGATATTATCGCTCTGAGTTCCTTTCTTGTGTTCGCTTGCTCCTTGTCGTGATCCTCTAGTTGGGCTCTGGTACCAATCTTGGACTTCTTCCTGTCATCGTGAATCGCCTGGAGTTCGCCGGAGGAAAACCATGCGACCAGACCTGCGAAGGCTATTGTTCCCAGCGCTGAGGCGATAGTTAGCAGTGTCGAGACTCCTGAAATGGAGAGTGTCCCGAACGCCATTGCTGCCACGTATGCGGATGCATGGAGGCGATTCTGATCATCATCAGTGCCCTGGCGTAGCAGAGAGAGAGCGAAGAAGAATATTACCAAGAATGCAGCAAATGAGGACGGGAGGGGGATTCCAGCAAAGTCCACAGAGGGCGTTGACCATGAGTCAATTTCCAGAGAGTCCGAATGAATGTCGTTTTCGGGGTTGTTCCCTGAAGGAACCTCGCTATTGGAATAGTCTAGAGAAGCTGTGCATTCCAGATCCTCAGAGGAGCTGTACCATGGGATCGGGTTCAGATTTACTATCCAAGTAGCTGTAAAGCTCCCGTTCCATGTTAGTGGGCCTACTTCCTGGCTTGAGTAAGCCTGCTGGATGTCAGCATAGGGGGACGAGTCGCAGTTCAGAGAGACCGTGACCCCTGTCGGCATTATCGCATTACCATGATTCTCGACCCTGACGTTGATCCCAGTCGTCTCTCCCTCAATTCCCTCGCTGGAGAAGGATATACCGGTAATGGTTGGGTCAGAGGACTCAGTCATTCTTAGCTTGAGCACGAAGTCTGTCCAGAATGCCGCAGTGGCAGCCTCGTCGGGGTTTCTCAATTGGAGATAGATGTTCCAACCGTCACCAGGAGCTAGGGAGTCCTTCTCGGGTAGGAATACCTCGATCCTGATAGTTCCCCCGTGACCGGTGAGGTCTCCTCCGTCGTAAGGTGTGGAGGAGTCTAAATCCCACTGTGTAGCGCAGTTTTCCTGTGTCGCGGAAGTGACTGAGGGGCCTGCGCCTGAGGTGTCAACTATACCGCACATCCCGTCGTCAATGAGCATGGCCCATTCTGTATTCGGCCAGAAGTTTGAGTTCACTAGCCTCTGTGGCAAGTCAGGTTGGGTCGTCAATCTCCCTTGGTCCCCGTCCAATCCCAGCGTGTAGGTTATCTCAGCGAAGTTAGGGGATCCCAATCTAGCTAGATTGATCCATGGAATGTCTATCTGTCTACAGTTCTCGTTTGTGTTGTTTGTGCACCGATATCTGAAAGGATCGTCATCGGGTCCGGTGTTATCTGCGCTCAGCTCTATGACATCATCTGTCTGTACCCTAACCACGAATATGGTGGCATCGATTGTTCTTGGGGGGAGGTCTACCTCAACGTCAGGGGAGTCGGGGCTGCTCAATGGGGTAAAAGTAAGCAGAAAGCTACCTGTTTCGCCGTCGAAGTGATCATTGGCAACGGCAGAGAAGGAGAATGACATAGAAACGCCTGTCGGATAAATTCCTTCTCCGTCGCATCCCTTGCAGCCCAATGTCATTCTAGTTGAGGGAAGGTTCGACAGGACCTCGAACCTGTCAATACCATCAACCTCCGAGTCGGTCGTGCGCCAATCGATTTCCACATCCATAGGAGCATTACCATCATTCTCGATTTCGAATTCAACCGTCCTATCGTGGCCGGGAACTATTGATATCCTATCTGGCGTGCTTATCTCCTTTAGCTTGAACACAGGAAGAATTTCTACATCCAGCTTGAGCATCCCAGCAGTGACTCCCATTCTCTCACTCATGGGAACCGAAACCTCGACTCCGTCAACAAGCTTGGTCGATGGCCACGTCGGAAGAGGATCGGTGATGTTTATTGCTCTGATAGTAATGGTGTGTATTTTTCCTGCCTCTAGAGTAATATTGTCTTCTCGTAGATCTGGAAGTGTAATTTGGAGCTCAACCTGCTGCTCATAATTGGGGTCATCATGGGGTTCAATAGAGAATTCAGACAAGTTTGTCGTATATGTCCAGTTGTGAAGTCCCTCAAACTCAGCGGTGACGTTGAGCACCTCCATGAGATTGCCCATGTTCTGCAGAGTGAGTGGTACTGTAATCGTTGTTCCAGGGGCTGCCATTAGCATCTGTGGCCCAAGTATTACGGTCGCATGGCGAGGAGCGACTTGGACAGTGATGCCACTGCTATCGAGTTCTATTTCGCATGCACAAATTTCATCGAAGCTGCTTACAAAAATCTCGAACTTGCTATCTATGTCAGCCCTAGCGGTAGATCCGACAGTAGCGTACACCCTGACTATAGCTTGTCCTCCAGGAGGGACTATCTGGGAAATGTTGAGTTGTTCCGTACCATCGTCAGCGAAAGAAACCTGTATCTCGGCATCGGAGGGGTTTGAAATCGAAAGTTCGAACGTTCGATTGGAGTTTCCAGTGTTGTTCAGCTGAAGCATTATCGTTGTTTGAGCTACTCCACTAGACCCTATGTCCTCGCTGGCAATTACCGCAGTAGAGTTTGCCGGTATTAGTTCCGCAGAAATTAGCTCAGTAAGCTGTATTAGAACCGGCGAGTAGGCTAGCAACTCGCCTGTTTCTGATGAGTTGACGTATACCCATACTTCGTGTACCTTGTCGGCGCTTGCTGTAGAAGGCGGGGTAGCTGTGACTGTGATTTCGAACGAGTTTCCTGTTGGGTTGATATCTACGGTCTGCGGGTACAAGCTGACTCTGGACTTCAGGAGGTTCACTGCTTTGCTGCTTAGTGAAATCGACCATCCGGGGATTTCGACGAACCCCAGAGTGTAATTAGCTACGTCGTTGCCAGTGTTGTTGACGTTCATCTTGGTGGAAATAGGTGAAGAGGGGTCACCTACGGCTACTTCAGGAGAGCTGAGCTCAGCTGACCAGAGCTCGTCTATAGAGAGCGAAAGAGAGGCAGATGAATTCCTAGCTATAGTGTTGGGGAAAGAAGCCCAATCGGAGGATGCTGTGAATGCGTAAGTGAACTTTCCTGCGGCAGGGTAAGGGAATGCGAAGTTTGAGTTGAACCTCATTCCAATCTTCCCATAACCTACTTCTCCGGGCTCAAGCTCCATGGTTTCGTGAGATAGTGAGACGTTCCACCTAGTGTGCTCTGACTGACTGGCATCGCTAGCGTAGGTGTCCCCGACGAATGACTTGCCCGAACCCTGTCCTTCCTCGGTCGGCGAGAGGGAGACCTGAGCTAGAGTGCTGTTCGTTCCCAGATTGTGAACGATTCTGACTTCGAAGTCCACGAACCTGTCTGTATTATCGCTCAAGATATCATCAACAGATACGGTATTGGCGCCGCTAGTGATTTTTACATCCAGCTCAACTATGCTGTCAATAACCAGTGTGGTTTGGTTTGTGGCCGGGACCCCTCCTTCGAGAGGAATCGCCTGAACTATGAGGTCTACCGTTTCTATAGAAGATACTTTCCAAGAAGGATTGAGTGGCATTTCCACCTTCGGGGTGGAGATTGTAACAGGGATCGTTCTAGTGGTGTTTGGCATTACTACGTCGGTTATTGAAATTGGAGAGTGAATCGTCCAGAAAGGAACGGCTTCTGTAGCTCCGACGTTGATTTGAAACTGAGCAGGGGCGGTTCCGGTGTTCCTAAGCGTGTAGTCCAGTGTCCTAGGTGACCCCGGAGTTATGTTTGCAAAGTTCTCAAGATAGACCTCTGGGTTTGAAGATGGTTGGACATAAGAGTGGTTCTGGGTAATCTCGGCCTGATATGTTCCTCCCGCCATCACCATTGTTGAGGCGGAAAGTACGTAGCCAGCAGCTTCGCTCTGTACTGAGATTGTGACTGTCAGCGTTTCTCCGTTTTCTGCATCTGAGGGAACGTTGACTGGAACCTGGATGGCCTCAGTCTTTCCTTCGTTTACCTCAAGCAGCCCGTTTGGACAGGTGGAGCAGTAAATCTGTGATGGGACATCAGCCCACCAATCATCTACTTCAGAGTCATTTTGTTGAGTAACTGAGAACTCGTCCGACGCCCCTGAATTCTGAAGAATGAAGTTGAGTATTGTAAGCGACCCGGGGTCAACACTCCTGCTGTTTGCAGGAATGAGAGACGCTCTTAGGGCTATGAAGTTAACAATTCTAGATGGGATATCCACGGTATTGGAGCTGGCTCCAGTAACTAGAAGAGTGCCCCCCAGGGTATAATTGCCCTCTAGGTTTGACCCGTCAAAGCTAATTGCGACGTCTTGGGGAGTGGGGGGGTTGGCTAGGCTACCCGGAATCAGAGTCTCAGTTGTCGAGGAAAGAGAAATTGCCGGGCCCCCTAGGACAGGGGTTAGAGAAAGTTGCGCCGTGACGTCTACTTGTTGGTTTCCAGTGTTAACGACTGTAATGTTCCCTTGCCACAAGGCCCTAGCCAATGACGTGCCCGCCGACGGAAGGGTATCGGCTATGTCTGATGCGGCCTCGAAAGAAGTCACCTCAATGTTGTTAATTGAAAGCTGATCGTTTGACGAGTCTGAGTCGCCTGGTGGGCTGTCGGCTTCCCAAACTGCAGACATCGAGATTCCCGAGCTAGAAACCAAAGTGGCATCCCAATATAACAGGTGAACCTCTTGCTGGCCGGGGTTCAGATCGACAGTCCTGTTGTCCACCGTAACTGCACCGATTTTCAGTGTCAGATTTCCATAGGCCGTGGAACCCCCGAGATTGGTTACACTGACCCTGATAATGTGGTTGTCTGGAGCCAGTGTAGGGTTGCCGCTCGGACCTATTACCGAAGGAGTTGTGATGTTGATGTCGGTTACTGCCACATCGGGATCCGTGGACTTTCCGGAAGTCATCCTTGGAGGCTCCTCTACTGAGTCGGTGGGAATCATCCCCAAGAGGGGGAGCACGAATAACAATGTCAGCAAAATCGCTGTCTTGCTCGCCTTCCCAGTTGAAAGTGGGTTTCGAGAATGGTCGTTTGAGATTGCTTGAGTTCCCATTGCTTGCGCTCCCCTCCTCGTAGAGGAGACTAACCATCATTATGAAACAACCGGCGATGAATTCTATCTGACCCATCCATGGTGTGCGTTCGACCGATGTTATGAAAAGTCACTGCTCACGTTCGGTCACGTGGCCGACCCTGTATCCATCGTCGTAATCTTGGTCGTCCTCATTGTAACGTTCAACGGGTTGTTCCGTATTCTTCGTTCTGGAACGAGGAGAACTATCCTCCCTTCTACCAGAAGAAATCTTCCCGATCAGTACTCCGACGGGGGATTAATGGGCAGCAGGAGAACAAGGGGGAGAGACAGATCTGGAATGCCTACAGTCTCTGGTTCGATGGGGACCGGCTCTCGAGCGATGGGTCCTGGCGTCCAAGAAGCTGAGATCTCCACCAAGGAGGCATCTGCCTTGGAAAAGAGACTGGAAAGAGAGGGGGCAAAGAGAGGAGCTGTGCAAATCAGTCTAATGTGGGACAATTGGAACGATTTAGATCTTCACGTGATTACTCCTTCTGGAGAACACATCTACCACGACAACAGAAATTCTGCATGTGGGGGAGAGCTTGATGTAGACATGAATTTCAAGCCCACTTCAAAGACCCCGGTGGAGAACATTGTATGGACGGGCACGCCTCCACCCGGAGTATACAGAGTAGGAATAAGGCACTACAAGATTCACACAAAGGGAATCTTCTCCTGGGTTCCATTCCTTTCAAGGGTTCACAGAAAGAACTCTACTGACTTCAAGGTAAGCATTTCTATTGGGGAAAGCAAGAGGTTCTACGAGGGCTCTATAGTGAAGGGCAACGATCTTCAGTTCGTTGCAAAGTTCGCAATTGCTGGTCCGGATGGCGAGGTTCCAGAACAAGATGTTGAGGGACAAGATGTTGAAGAGGTAAAGGAAGATTTCACCGAGGCTAGAGAGGTCGACGCACTTCGAAGGAGGGTTGGGACTGTCCAAGATGGGGTCACAGTTGGCCTCGACTGGGCGGGATCTGCTGACTTGGGTCTCTCGGTAGTAAATTCGGGCGGGGAAGAGGTTTCTTTCTTCAACCAAGATGGATTGGGTGGAGGTTCGTTCGATATAGAAGGCTTTGAGCCGAAATCTGGCAGCAGGTCCATTTCATGGGAATCGAACCCGCCTGCGGGTACTTACTCGGTAATGGTGAGGGGATTCGAGACCGAAGATGGACAAGAGCAAGTTGAGTTCAATGTGACTTTGAACAACAAAGGAGAGGTGCAGGAGTTCTCTGGCATCGCTCCCTCTGATGGATCAATTGTCGAGGCATGTACCTTCGAGTCCTAATCCTGCCACAGTTGCATGATAGTCAGGGATTTCTTCATCCAACTCAATTTCTCGATTTTTTGATGTTCTAAAGTCTCACCTGACCACCTACCAACCTTGTCAGACCTGGTTCCAAGAATCGAAATATTGCTAGTCCTGACACCTAGGGCAGTTAGAAAGCAAGCGGCTCGATCCCCATCGGTGAAACCTCCTGGATTGTGCATTCCTTCTATCTCGCAAGAAGTCTGATGGGTGAGAATAAGATCGGGAGGAGTTTTCTGCCTCTCGGCGATTTCAATCAACGATTTCCAGTTTTCACGATTGTCTCCATGGGCATGGAGAACAATGGGGACCGATCTCTTCACGGCCTGAATTGTGCCTTCGCCTCCGTCCGCATCACTCACGATGCATGCCATACTGGACCAAGCCCTTTCTGAAAGAGTACTAGGAAGCTCGGAAAGAACTCCGGAAGCACCGTCAGCGGCTACAAGAGTCTCGGACCTCTCAAGAGCTCTGACAACTTCGTGTGGCTCGATAGCGGCACCTAAAACCGCAATTTTCGGCTTTTTTGTAACCAAACTCCGGCGAATCCTAGAAAGGGAAGTTAGTCTATTTTTTCTAGTCCACTTCTGGATTGGAGACTCCTCGATTCTTATGAGCAATTCCTTGGCACTAGCAATATCATCGGACTCGCTCCAGCCAAAGTGATTCCTGACTAAATTCTGAATTTCGACTAGAGCCTCCGTTGTGGGAGAAAGCTCTTTTGGGATCCTCTCTTGATTCATGCTCCAGTGGAAGGACTCGGTGAGTGTTGAAGAACCCTCGCGGTCTAATTGAGCCCGTGCCCATTCCTCTTAACCTTCCGGCAATAGAAGATGAGGGGCTGTTGGCTCGTTATCCGTTTCTGCCCCAGGGAAGGAAATACATCAGAGAAATGTTAGAAAAAAATGGGATTACCGTTGAAGATCTAATAGAAGCATCTTGGTTGGAAGATGTTAGGATAAAGGGAAGATTGAGGCTTGTTGACTCGGTTATTCAAAAAGAAGGAGTGGTTTCTCTAAAAAACATAGACATCTCTACCGAAGCAGGGAGGATGACCGAGGCACTTTCCTTCCTCCATGCTATGCTAGTGGTGTGCGCTTCCTTTGACGATCGGCTATTGTCGAGATGGATAGAAGGGGAAGCAAGTAGAGCTGATCGTCTTTTAGGAATAGACTCAGATAATTTCATTGTCATTTCCTCCTCCTACCTGTCGAATCTTTCGGTGGAAAAGGGGCCAGATGACTCCGATGAGTATTGGGTACCAATGGTGGATTTCATCGAGCTTTGTCCAAGAATCTCCGGAAATTATTGGAGGCTTGTGAACAGGCCCACGAAAGATGGTTGGGTTTGTTTGAATGCAGGAGCTGGGGAATCGGGAAGAGAGCGTGCATCTAGACTGATCAAGGAGAGGATCAGGGAGAGTTTGCAAGAGATATGCAATGATAGAATGGAAAGGATGGATGATGAGTTCGCAGCAAAGTTCGCCGATCCTGTCGAGAGGATTGTCGGCCTTCTCTCAGAGAGGGTAAAAGAGGAGATGCCCATGAGTGCTGCAATTAGAGACGATTGGCCACCTTGCTTCGAATCTGCTGTATCAGAGCTGACTCAAGGAGTGAATGTGAATCATGTGGGCAGGGTATTCTTAGCAGCATTTTCTAGAACAGTTGGATTTAGTCGGGAGCAAACATGCGATTTCTTCGCAAACGCTCCTGACTACAATCCGGATACCACATCATATCAAGTCAGTCAGATTTACGAGAGAGAGTACACCCCTCATGGCTGTGCTGCTTTGAAAACCAATGCTAGGTGCCCTGTAAGCATTGGGGACGATTCCTTGTGTGATCAAGAATGGATGACGCACCCTCTAAAGTACATCCGTGCTAAACAGAGACGGCGCTATGTATCTTCTAAGAAAGAAGACGATTTCAAAGAGGTTTTATCACCGGATAATCACGAGCCAAGCGAAGCCAATGGCAAGTAATCATTCCTGCCAATTACTCATAAGTGAGTCCTTCCCAAGGCCAACAAAGGGGGTCAAATGTGGTTCGAACTCTTGTCCTGACAATTGACAGAGATAATGACCTAGGAGTCAAAGCAGGCATCAGAGGTCCTGTAGTGGGTCGTAAGTCCTCTCTTACAGCAGCACTAAGGCTAGGGATTGCGGATCCTGAGGAGTCAGATACAAATGCTGTTCTTGGAGCCTTGCATCATCATGATAGGTTGTCTGAGGGAGCAAGAGCGGGCGATGAAGTCCAGATAGCCATTCTTACAGGTGATGTCCGAGTAGGGCCCAGGAGTGATAGAGCCATTGCAAGTCAGCTTGATGAGGTGATTCAAGACTTCCAGCCGGATACTGCTCTATTGGTAACTGATGGAGCTGACGACGAAGCTTGCTTGCCCATCATCACATCCCGTGTTAGGGTAGATACGATTGAGAAGGTTATAGTTAGGCAGTCCAAAGGAATAGAAGGGACCTATTACTACATCATCAAGGCAGTAGAGGATCCAAGATTCAGAGCCAGGCTTCTTGTTCCGCTCGCAATTTTCCTGATTATTATCGGGCTCGGCCTGATTATTCCAAATGGGATTGCGCTAATCGGTTCTCTGCCGTTACTAATTGGCCTATGGGTCCTAGGAAAGGGTCTAGGACTGGAGGCACAGATGGAAAGAGTTGCCATGGAGATGAGGGACAGCGCCACTGGAGGCCTGTTCTCGTCATTGCTGTGGGGGATGTCCATAGTTTGTTTATTCTTAGCCGTGGCAACTGGTTGGGAGGGGATGAATGATCCTCCTGAAGAAAAGGGGCAAGTATGGCAGGTCGTTGCTCTAATCGATGACGTTCTAAAATGGATTGTTGGATCTGTTCTTTCGTTCCTGCTTGCTCTAGGAGTTCTGAGATGGAAGGAGGGTTCCTTTACGGGAAGAAGCGTTCTTCTCGTTGGATTGAGCGTGGTTATTTACACGTTCATTGCTGCTACAGTAAACGTTGCACTTCAAATCTCTTCGGGTGATGACTATAGCCCCACCTTTAACCAGTTAGGTGATGATTGGAGTCTGCCAATAATTACATTGGTCCTATACTATCTCCTAAGAACAGTAGTTCAGTCGTTCTCAGAGGATGATGACACTGCGTACGGAAACCGATTTTGGGGAGTATGATGAGCAAAGTCATAGCTACTGTCTTGTGGCAAGGTGACAGAAAGAAGGGTGAGGCCCTTCTTGCGGCTATTTCTCCTGACGATCCAGACGACTTCGTGGCGGAATTGCACGGAGGTGGAGATTCGGTAGAGCTTAGAATTTACATCGAGTCTGATAGTATTGGAAGGTCGCGATCAACTGTAGACGACGTTTTGGCATGTCTGGCCGCTTCTGAGTCGGGTCTAGACTCAATCAAATGAATAATGCCAAAACTAGGACCTTTCAAGACATGCTATCTTTCCCGGACTTTCGTGGAAAGGATGCCGCATGACAGATCGGACCTCCTATGGTCAGGAAGTAATCCAACCAAATTACTGGTTGATTCGATCGATAGATGGGTGGGTGTTTTGGTAGCGGATGATGATTTCGAACAAGGGTCGCCAGCCGGTGGATCGAAGGGGGAAGCCACAATTTTCGCCAAGGAGCCTGGGGTTTTATGTGGACAGTTTGTGGTTGATCGAGTTTTTTCTAACCACTATTCATCTTGCTCCACAGAATGGCATATTGAGGAGGGTGGGCCCATCATCGAGGGATCCGCGATTCTAACGATAAGGGGTTTTTATACAGAAATTCTGAGATCGGAGAGGATAATAATCAACATCCTAGGAAGGCTTTCTGGAATATCTACCAACACCGCAAATTGGGTTTCTGCTGCAGGTAAGATCAAAGTGGCGAGTACTAGGAAAGTAGTTTGGGGCCTCCTTGACAAGTGGGCAGTACATATCGGAGGAGGTTTGACACATAGACTCCACCGAGGAGATGCTTTGATGCTAAAGGAAAATGATATTGCAGCCATTTCTGTGGATGGAGAAGAGTCTTTTGAAACAATAGAGAGGGTGGTGTCTGGAATCTCTGAAGAGGGGGTTTCTTTCATCACAGTTGAGGTCAGTAATCTAGATGAGGCCGTGGCAGCGGCACTTGCTTGGGGAGAAGACAGGTCGAGCAGAATAGTTCTGATGCTAGACAATATGGGCCCTACTAAGGCGAGTGTAGTAGTCAGCTCCCTATCTAAAGAGGGCTTGTTAGATCGCTGTATTCTCGAAGGTTCAGGAAGAGTGGGCATTCAATCTCTTTCAGAATGGGAAAAATGTGGAGTTGATTTGGTGTCATCTAGTAGTCTAAATTTGGGTGTGGCTCCTCTGGATTTCTCTATGCTAGTTCGAGGTGTTTCTTAGTGGAGCCAATTCCTGATAGCCATCCTCGTAAGGCGTCTCTTCTAGCTAGGAAGAAGATTGTTGATGCTAGTGAAGCGGGGCTTCTGGCGCCCTCTGCCATGATTGCTCACGGAAGGGGTGAGGCGTTCGACTACTTGCTCGGTGAAAGGACAACGGACCGAGCCCGATTAGCTATCAGAGAGTCCGCTGCTAGGATGATTGGGTCGAATAGTCCTGTAATTTCGGTCAACGGAAATACCGTGGTTCTGGCAGGAAAGAGAGTCATTAGAGTGGCTGCAGTGTTGTCTTGCCCTATAGAAGTTAATCTGTACTACAGGACTCCTGAAAGAGTATCTGGGTTACTTTCTCTATTGGACGAGCTTAGGAGGGAGGTATCAATGGAAAATCCTCCGTTGGGATTCAATGGACATTGGAAAAAATCTGTGGAGTCCGTATTACTCTTGGGGGACAAAGCGGACTTCAATATTGAAGGCCTAGACGGTCCGAGGGCTTTGTGTACGAAAGAAGGGATTGGTAAGTCGGATTCAATACTGGTGCCTCTAGAGGATGGAGATCGATGCGAGGCACTGGTTTTGTCTGGAAAGGAAGTGATTGTTATAGATCTTAATCCACTTTCAAGAAGTTCAATCAACGCCTCAGTATCAATAGTAGACGAAGTCTCCAGGGCTTTCAAAATCCTACTAGAAGAAGTTCTGACAGGGGCAAGTGAGGTTCCAGATTGGGACAACAAAGAAGGATTGAGAGAAGCCATTACTTGCATGGCAGAATCTGTTGGTAGGATTTAGGAAGAGGTTTCGTTCAAAATTTCTCTGCATCTTTCCGAAATTGCCATGCCAACTTGGGTAGTGGAGGCCCGTCCGCCCAAGTCATAGGTAACTGGCGATCCAGAAGACAAATGGCCCGAGATGGCTCTTTCCAATACCTCGGAGCAAAGTATTGCTTCATCATCCCCATTCTTTGAGCCTAGTGTCTCAAACATTAGTTGTACGGATGAGATTGCAGCTATTGGATTGACCTTGTTTTGACCGGCGTATTTCGGACTAGAACCATGTACTGGCTCGAAAAGCATGTGGTCGTCTCCTATATTTGCGCTTGCGGCCATGCCCATCCCCCCTTGGAGAACCGAAGCTAGATCGGTTGCTATATCTCCAAACATATTAGGAAGAACCACTACATCAAGATCCTCCGGATTTCTTACAAGCCACATAGAGAAGGCGTCGATGAAGGCCTCGTTAGTTTCTACTTCTTCGTTTTCTCTGGCGATGCCCCTGAAGACTTCTCTGAAAAGGCGGCAGCCTCTTGTCACGTTGCTCTTGTCCACGCAGGTTACCTTCTGTGAAGTTCCCATCCTTCTCTTCCGGCGGTTTGCAATTTGGAAGGCGAATCTAATTACCCTCTCACTGCCCTTTCTGGATATGGGCCTGGCATCCCATTCTACCTGACCACTCAATCCAGGAAAATTATCAATGAGGATGGGGTCGTCCTTCTCCCCACCTTGAGCGGCCAAAGCGGATCTTCTAAGTAGGGAGTGGTAGAGTCCCTCGGTATTCTCGCGAACAATTACCATGTCTACAAGCTGATGATCCCAAATATCTCTGAATGAACCATGGACTTTGTGATTGACTCCTTTGTAAAGCTTGACTGGCCTTACGTTGGCATACAAATCAAGGGCAGACCTTAGGCCCAGAAGTACTTGGCCTCCTGCCAAGTCACCATTGGCAAGAGTTGCTCCCGGCCATCCGACGGCTCCGACTACTATTGCATCGGATTCGTCTCTGCAGTGTTCGAAGGATCCTTCAGGCCATTCATTCCCTGTTTCTAGGAAATACTGTCCGCCACAGGGAATCTCAGTAATGTCAAAAGAAATGGGGCCATATTCCTCGAAAACGGAGAGTACCCTCTTCACTTCAGCGATGACCTCTCGGCCGGTCCCATCGCCCGGGAGGAGTGTGACTCTGTAGGTCGCCATCGGACCATGCAGTAGCCTTTCATTCATCAATCCGACCCTGAAAAATTCTTGACTCTATGGGGAGATAATTGATAGACGGTCAAGTCGACAGTACGCCATGGACGGCAATCCAGAGGAAAACCCTAGGGGTCCCAAGATAGATGTCGCGACTCTACCAGAGTCCGTTTCTCACTTATGGGAGTCGATGCTAAGGCAGAATCCTAGCTGGGACCTTTCTAAGTGGCTTGACGAAAGAGCCAATGAAGAACTAGAGCTGTTAGAGTCGCACCTTGGTAGAGAGAAGCTGAGGTCAGAACAGAGGCTACATCGAATCGAGAACCTGGCCAAGCAGATGAAAAGGAGGAGGGAGAGTGCAAGGGCTTCGCCTATTGGAGACCCAAATCAGAAGAACCTCTTCGATGTTTATGGTCCTTCGAACAGTGGAGAAGATAAGCATGCCTCAGAGGAAGGGGCTTCTGCACCCCTAGTTGATTTAGGGAGTCTTGGAACAGATGATGACCCGCTTCTTGCCTACGTTAGTCAGAAAATTCTGATGGCCATTGAAAACTCTAATATTTTAGGGCAGGGGCTTCATTTCAATGACATCATAGAGCTACTTCAATCTCCCGTAATAAGTACAGAAGACATAGACGAGTCGATTTCCTGGCTACTCCAAAAAAGAGAAATTGTGGAGATTGAACGAGACGTTTTCGTCATAGATGGTTGATTGGTGAGTATTGGAATTCCGCTATTCCAATACAACCATTCAAAGAATAAGAGCGTGTCCGCTGACCTACCCATGGCGAGCGAAACTTCTGGGTGGTATGCTAGGCTGGATCACGAGTGCCCGGATAGGACGGAACAGATATCCATCTGGCTTGATTCTTGGATGTCTGCAACCAAGAACAGGCAACCAATTGCAGCGAATCTCCCCCCGGGCTGGCCCACTCTTCCAGCTGGTCTTCTTAGCAATCCAGGATCCGTTCTGGATCATCTTCTAGCAAGATTCGAAGCAGAAAGTGATGGTCGTTCACCAAGAGGTGTCTATGCCACTCCGGCCAAGTTTGTAGACGCGATACTTTACGACGAGCTACGCCATGGGAGGAATCGGAAGAGGGAGCCTCCCGCTACTCTTTCTTTAGCAGCACTTCCGCCGAGCTTCAGAGCATTTGCGAAGGAGGTGAACCAGAACATAAATGACGAGGGCATACAGATTGATAGAGAGGATGGTAGTTCGAATAACAGAACCAAGTCAGGCATTCCTCTTCCGTACGCAGATCCGTGTGTCGGAGCTGGACTCTTCGCGGAGAGAATCCTAAGGATTCACTCTGAGAGGCTATCTGGTCACACTCCAAATGATCGAAGAGAAGACACTCTAAGATTGTTAGAAGGACTCCAACTGGTAGATACGTCAGACGTAGCAGTTGATAGTGCTAGAAAGAGGTTGATCATTGTTCTAGCACGACTAGATCTTGTGGACCTCGTTGGTGATGGAGACGAAGGAAGAATTGGCCTCAACGAGGCTGAGATGATAATAGAGAGCAACGTAAGGTGTATAGATCCATTGAGAGGAGAGTGGCCCTGGAACGAAAAACCAGAGCTATTGGTTACAAGGCCGCCTTGGCTGAGAATTAAGGATAGATTCAGAGGTCATCCCGATGGGAGTAGTATGCGAAAAAGTCTCTCAAAGGAACTACGTCAGTTTAAGGGAATAGACGGAAAACCAAGATTCTCGGCGATCAAGGGAAATGTGAATTTGTATCGTTTATACATTGAGAGATCTCTGCAGATTACCAAAGAAGGAGGTAGGGCTAGGCTAGTCGTTCCGGATTCTGTGTTAAGAGAAAAGAGCAGTGTACCTCTCAGAAAACTTCTGGTTCAGATGAATGATTGGGAGTCTGTTTGGTCTTTCCCAGAAGACAATCAATTGCTTTTCGGGGGTTCTCAGGGGGTATCTGTTTTGGGAGTGACTGTGAGGGGGACCACAGAAGTGCTTACCAGCTTTGGACCCCTAACTACCGGGGACATCCTTCATGGAAAGGGACTTTCTGCTTCGGCTCCCTTCTTGGAGCTAGAGAGGGGGCCCTGGTCATCATGGACAGACACTACCTGGGCGGTTCCTAAGATGCCTAGGTCTGAATTGGATAGAGGCAGGACTCTGTCGGCAATTGACTCCCTTTCAGACAAGCCAAGGCTAGTGGAAGAAGGAACGTGGCTAAACCCGGATGGTAGGCCAATCAAGGTTAGAGTTGGAGAGATTGACAGGGCCTCTTGGTCGAGAAACATCTGCGACTGGGAAGAAGATGAGGGTTTGGCCCCCTTCATCAGGGCCACTCATCTCAACTTCGTCAATGACAGGGCCGTTCTTGTTCATCCGGCATTTGATTCCGAGGTTTCTAGGGATGTGGATTGTCGACTATCGGGATGGGATGGGCCCTCAGAAATGGTCGGGCCAGCGAGGATAGCTTGCCAGGCCATAGTGAATCCCCAAGTAGAGAGAAGGCTAGTTTGGGTTGTTATTCCCCCTGGATGCGTATTGGGTAATTCAGTTAGCTTCCTAGACTTGCCAGAACAGGTAATTGAGAGATTGATCGAAGAGTTCGGATCACTGGAAGAGGGGCTTTCTTTCCTAGCTTCTAGACTAAACTCTGATGATCTTGATCTATGGTCAAAGGCTTGGGCAGCAAATAATAACGTGAATAACTACGAGATTGAAATGCTTCCTTTCGATTCGCTTTAGATACATGGGATTTCGGATTTTGGAAGTTTGTGGACCGTTGCTTGGGGTGATTGAGATTCCATTTTCCTTGTTCCGGAAGAGGTACAATTGAAGAATGGATTAATATCCTTGTTTTGGGTACGGGGGGTGTTCCACGAGGAATTTAGCTAGGAGAGCAATATGGGAATTAATCCGAAGATTGGGATTACAGGCCTTCCTAGATCGGGAAAGTCAGCCGTGCTTCAAAAGGTGGTTGACATGATTACCGAAGAGGACGGGGGAGCTAGGAGAACGAAGGGTCCCTCCCCTCCTGAGCACATAGTTGGTGGAATGAGGTGCGAGCCGGTTATCGAGAACGGAGAGAGGGTGGGCTATGCATGCATCAACATCCTGACAGGAGAAAAGGGAGTTATGGCGCATCGAGAAATAGATTCAAGGAACCGAGTTCTAGGATTTGGAATTGATCCAAGTGAGATTGAAAGAGTCGGTGTTCCAGCGATAATGGACAGTATAGGAAATTGTGAAATCCTAGTAATTGACGAAGTAGGTAAGTTTACTGTAGAGAGCGAGGGCTTCGTCAAATCAGTGAGAATTGCATTGGACAATGATATGCCTACACTTCTGACCCTACACAAGAAGAGTAGGCATCCTCTTCTTCAGGATATAAGAAGACGTGATGATGCAAGGATCCTAGAGGTGACTCCAGTGAACAGATCGTTGCTTCCCTACAAAATCCACAAGCTAATACAAGATTTCTGAAACGATGCTAGGTCAAGTTGATGCATGGCATCCTTAACGTAGGTACATGGATACCTCTGCCGGAAGGATGCGAAGGGTTCTCTTTGGATTCTCTTTGACTTTGGTAACTGTCGTTTCCGTAGCTCTACTGGACGAGGAAAGGAATTGGGGTAGTGAGTTTATCTTAGGGCTTCTAGTATCAATGGTCCTTTTCTCCATATTACTTATTATTCTATTATCGGTAGGTGGGGGCAGGCCTCACGGAAAGTGGATAACTGACTCTTGGATGAGTAGAGAGCATGAGGTTGACATGTGGAATAGACTGGACAAAGAGAGGGAGGAGGCTAGTATGGAGGGCCTAGGGTCGAGCTGGGCAAAAATGGAGATGGAACATCTGGAGTCCAAGCACAGCGAGGAGTAGCGAGCGAAACCTTGACCCTCTTAACACGTCACGACGTGACGAGTGGAAGCATGGGAGAGGTACCTGGAGATTTAAGATACACCGCGGAACACGAGTGGGTAAGAGAGAATGGTGATGAGGTCACCATTGGAATTACTGACTTCGCTCAGAATGCTCTCACTGAGGTTGTTTGGGTGGAGTTGCCGGAATTGGGTAGTGAAGTCGAGGTGATGGACTCCTTCGCCAGTGTGGAGTCAGTGAAATCTGTTAGTGAGATTTATGCCCCGGTAGCAGGCTCTGTCTCGGAGGTAAATGAATCACTAGAAGACTCTCCAGAGAAAATCAATGCAGACCCGTACGGATCGGGTTGGATATGTAAAATCAAGACCCAAGGAGTCTTAGACGGCGACTCTCTTCTCGATGCGGACAGCTACGCCGCATTGATTGGTGAATGAGCATGCAAAATAAACCTCAATCTACGGAAAACGAGTACTCTCAGAGAGAGAGTAATTCTGAGTTCTCATCGGTTAGCGTCTACGTAGATGGTTCCTGTGAAGATAATCAAAACGTCTCTCCTTCGTCTAAGGCTGGTTGGGGATATTGCGTAATTGAAGGAGATAGTGGATTTGGGAGAGGAAAGGGGAGGTTGGTACACGAATCTAGTGGTCGTGTAATTACTAATCCGGAAGAAGGCGAGTTTATTGGGGCAGAAGTGGGTTCGAATAATACTGCAGAATTATCTGCCATCGCTCATGCATTAAGGTGGGTTCTTTCTGAATCGGTAGAAGGGAGAGTGGTGATTCTTTCTGACTCTACTTATGCAGGAAATATCTCTAGCGGGGTTTGGAAAGCAAAGGCCAATCTCAATCTAGCAAGGCAGGTTCAAAAGTTATGGAAAGAGGTAATGACTCTTTCTGAGTTAAGTTGGAGGCACATCAAGGCTCATTCTGGACATAGGTGGAACGAAAGGGCGGATCATCTAGCCTACAGGGCTGCAATTGGAGATTCTCCAGATCCTCTTCAGTTCTGGAAGCCTGGTCAGAGGTAGTTAATCCTCCTTCAGAGGACCCAAGCTAAGCATGACGTAGATAGCCTGAAGGGCCATCAATAGGCCAATCAAGCTGATTACCAACCCGGTTGGATCGGGTAGATATGGTTGCATTGGGTTTCCCGCCAACCAGGCAAGAAAAAGTACAACCGACGCTCCGACCAGCTCTTTCTTGGCGGACCCGATAGGGTCTTCCCATTGATCTATCCAAGGGATTAGTCCGCTTCTCTTGAAAGTGAGTCTGTACCAGGCCACGTAACCCAAGCAAAGTCCCACCAAGCCGATAATCCCTCTAGAGAAACCTTGGTCTTGCCAAGGGCCCGCTGGAGCTATTCCGATTACTAATGAGTCTAGGAGTAGTATTGAGGATGCTGTAGCTAGGATTCTCCACTCTGGGTCAACTGCCTTGGACACGAGCAGACCGGGGAGTTCCGTAGTAATCATGTATTGCTCTCCTCTGCGATGTCCTGTAGTATGTACTCAGTGAGTTTCTCTGATGTTGAGTTAGCCTCATCAAGGATGGAAGGGAGGATTGCGCGAACCCCAGTGGTTAGCTCCCCTAGAATAGATGAGTTGGCTGGTCTGAGGGTGTTCATGAAGTGCGAAAACCTTCAGCACATTGGTGCATTCAAATTCAGGGGAGCTACGAATGCTGTTGATCTTCTAGGGGAGGAGTGCAAAGGCGGAGTATGTACCCACAGTAGCGGAAATCACGGTCAGGCAGTCGCTCTTGCAGCAAAGCAGAGGGGGTTTCCGGCATATATTGTGATGCCTGAAAACGCACCTCGGATAAAAATCGAAGGTGTATCTAGTCATGGGGCTGAGGTGATTCTCTGCGAGCCTAATCTTAAAGCTAGGATTTCTACAGCAAATTCTGTCATAGAGAGGACTGGGGCTACCTTCATTCACCCCTTCGATAACTCGAATGTAATAGCTGGACAGGGTACTGCAGCAAAGGAGATGATTGAAGAGTGTGGTCATCTAGATGCTGTTCTTTGCCCGATTGGAGGTGGTGGTCTGATGTCTGGAACCTGCATTTCCACAAGGGCGATGCTTCCTGAAGCTCGAATTTTCGGAGTAGAGCCGGAAGGTGCAGACGATGCTGCCAGATCTCTAGAAGAAGGCAAATACGTACCCCAGACAAGTCCTGACACGATTTGTGATGGTTTACTGACTAGCATGGGAGAGTTGACTTGGCCCATCATCAGGGATAATGTGGAGACGATAATTAGAGTACCTGACAAAGAGGTACTTGATGCTATGACAATCCTTCACGAGGTTTTTGGTATGATTGTGGAGCCCAGTGGGGCGATATCACTGGCTGCAGTTCTAAGAAACGAGTTCAAGGAATTAGAAGGAGTGGAAAGTATTGGAATTATCCTCTGCGGGGGCAATGTTGATCCGGAAAAGTTGCCTTTCTCTCCTCAATAGTTTTCTTGCTAACAACTTTAGATTGGTTTTTTCGCAAAATCATTGGTCTCTTGTTCACGCTGAACGCAGTGATCGGATAGACTGTGGAGCACGAGCCGGGATTTGCACCCGGGTCCATGGATCTGCAGTCCATTGCATAGCTGCTCTGCCACTCGTGCTGCGCCTTTCCGAGCTATCCCTCTCTCTTGAAGGCTGTCCGTACTTCACGGAATACCTTCATTGGGAGGGATGGGGGCTCGGACTCTATGCCTAGGGTGTCATCAAGGTTTGAGGGACTGGGGGTGGGGTTTGCTCCTTACCTACAACCACCAGGGCCTGGAGTAGTGAGATGGACGGTTGGGGAACCTGGTTTCGATACCCCATCTCAGGTTGTTAATGCTGCAATTGATGGGTTAAAACAAGGGAAGACGAAATACACACGAGGGGCTGGGTCGATGGATCTTTGTCAGTCTGTCGCAGAATATCTGTCCTTGCACCATGGGATTGAGGCCTCTGCGGAGGATGTAGTGATTACTCCAGGAGCGAAGCAGGCTCTTCTATACTCATTTCTGATTACCACAATGCCAGGGGACGAGGCGATACTACTAGCTCCCTCCTGGGCATCTTACGAGCCTATGCTCGAGTTCATTGGAGCCGTTCCCGTCCACGTTCAGGTCAGAATGGACAATTTTCATCCAGACATGCAGGCTATTCGAGATTCTATTTCAGAAAAGACGAGGATGATTCTAATCAACTCTCCATGCAACCCAACTGGGGCTGTGTTCACTCCGGAGGAGATTTCAGAAATCGTTGATATAGCAATAGAGCATGATCTCTGGATAGTATCAGATGAGATATACGGGAGAATGGTTTGGGTCGACTGGCCGCACGTTTCTCCAGCAACTATACTTGGTGGAAAGGAGAGGACAATTGTGGTCAACGGATGGTCCAAGTCCTGGGCTATGACAGGAATGAGAATTGGTTTCCTAACTGGTCCAAGAGAGGCTGTAAAGGCTGCCATAAAGAGTCAGGCAAACTCTGCTTCCCATATTCCAACTTTCATGATGGATGCCGCTAGAGTAGCACTGGGATGCGATGATTCGGTGGAAGCTTTCAACAAGGAATATCTGAAAAGAAGGGAGTTACTGACACAGGGCTTGGATTCCATACCAGGAATTCGCGTTCCTGAGCCAGAGGGTGCATTCTACGTGTTTGCAGATATATCTGGGACGGGTATGTCTTCCATTGAGTTCGCAGATG
>CEVZ01099778.1_pt1 | contig 21544 bp, 37 predicted proteins | sample 361371 | NCBI WGS metagenome assembly CEVZ01 (sample SAMEA2620217, study PRJEB7988) | marine metagenome | isolation source: saline water (ENVO:00002010), including
GGTTACTATGCTGGAGGACAAAGTAACACCTTCAACTTTGCCACTCCTCAGTCAACTAGAGACCCTGGTAACACCTCAGGAGGAACAGGTACTGGTGCGCAAAACAGAAGAGCACCTGACAACACAACATTTAACTGGGATGTTCCTAATGGTGTAACAAAAGTAAGAATCACTTGCCTAGGTGGTGGTGGTGGTGGTGGTCACTATCGCTCGCATTATCATGGTGACTCTGGTGGTTCTGGTGGAGCTTTTGGTAGTGGAGAATTTAACGTTACAGCTGGTGAGACTTTACAAATTTTTGTAGGACGTGGTGGATGGGGTCGCTATCAAGATGCTGGTTGGGCTGGCTCAGGACAGACTACTAGTGTGCAGGCTGCAAGTGGTAGTGGTGGATCTGGTCATATCAACGTACAAGCTGGAGGTGGTGGTGGTGGATATCATCAAAGCAATGTTCAAGGGCCTGGTTCTGCAACTGTAAACGGAAGCGACCTAATAAGTGGTACGAACATTGCCTACACAGGCGGTCGTGGTGGCTACGGTTCTCCTAACGGTTTTGGATGGGGTCCAGAGGGTTACCCAACAGGTGGTGGCGGATCATGTGCTAGCTATAAAAGAGATGGTTATAGAGGAGGCAACGGAGATAATGGAGGCTACGGATATGGTGGAGCCGGTGGTGGTGGAATAGGAGGAGAAGGTGGAAATGTTTCCGGTAATAACAGCCCTAGTAACGTTGAATTTTGGGGCGCAGGAGGTGGTGGATCAAATGGCACTGGTGTGAATGGCTACCCAAGTGGTGGTGGATCAACCTACGACCCTAAGGGAGGCGACGGTGCTTCAGGAGTCTCTGCAGGAGGTGGCGGTGGCTACACAGGACAAGGTGAGAAAAACGTCGCAGGAACAAACAGCGGTCAAAAGGTATACACGGGCTATAGTAGTGCTGATTGGTATTACTACGGTTCTGGAAGCCGTTATGGAGATGGTGTAGGCACTAGCTATGGTGGAACAGGCGGCGGTGGTAGTAGCAGCCAGTACGAGCAGAGCTTTGGTGGAGGCGGTGGTGGTGGTACCACAAGCTATCCAAACGCTAAGACATTTAATGGAATCTTAGGAAGACTATTTGGCGGAGGAGGATGCGGAGCTCCTAGAAACGACAACAACTTCGGAAATACTTGCCACAGTGCTGGAAATGGAGGTGCCGGTGCAGGCGGTGGTGGCGCTGCAAGCGAAGAAAACCAAAGCCGCAACGATTACCAAAACATGGCTAACTACTGTACATTTAGTACAACTGATTTGGCTTGGTACGTTAACGACAATAGATTAACGGATAACGGCTACAGGATTAATGGTAACGGAGGTCATGGCGGCGCATTAGGCGGCGGTGGCGGTGGTAACTCCCAGAATGGAGCGATGGGAGGCAACGGTGGAATTGGTGCTGGTGGTGGCGGTGCAACCGGTCATTACAACCCAAGTTCTAATGGTCAGGCTGGTGCGGGTGGCCCAGGCTACGTTCTCATCGAATGGTAATAGAATAAAAGTAAATTAATTAAACAGACACATGGCACCTTGGGCTCGAATTGCAGATTTACCAACCAAAGCGGGAGGAACCGCTAAAGGGGTAAAAGAAATCCGTGGCGACGGAGGCGAAATGATGGGCGCTGATTGGGTGGAATGCGATGACACCGTCGTCGAATGGGCTTCTTACGACGAGTCTTCTAAGACTTTTGGAGCATTAGTGTGGGACACATCAACCGACACTAGCGCTCCAGAAGATGGGGAGAAGTACGCAACTGAATTTAAAGGCGTAGGATAAACCTAGATTTATATAGTATTGTCGTTACACTATCTGTAATGGATATTATGTAATGTCAGAAAAAATAAGTCCTGAGACAGAAACGACTACCAAGGAAGGGCAGTATGGGGTAGCTGATAATACCTTGAAAATGGAGGATTTTGGCTCTCCTAGAGAGTATGACTTAGCAGCAGAATATGGAACCTATAGAAAAGATATCTTTGCAACACCTATATACGTGGGAGAAGATGCTGATCATGCATCCCTAACTGATAAATATTTAAAGAAAGGTTATGAATTGTTTGACAGATTAGAGGAAGCTGGGACGGTTTCAGATGGTTGGTCGAAAGGTGAAACTACCTCGTCTACCAAAATTAAAGATACAAAAGGAGTTACAAGTTTTTTTAATGGAAATTTAGCCCCTGATCCTGAGTGGGCTGAATTTAATGAATATATTTTAGGGATGGCTTTGACCATGCTAAAAGATACTGTTCCTGAAAAACTACTGCATGGTTTTACGATTGCTAATAGTTGGTTAACCTTATATCCCAATGGTGCTTATGTCCCAGAACATATTCATTCATGCTTTGAAGTTAGCGGTGTTTATTATCTAAAAGCGCAAGGAGAGCAAAAATCTGGAATGATTAGTTTTAAAGATCCATCATGGGTTGCTAAAACAATGAATATTTGGGGTCAAGGTAGCAGGATATTCCCTGGTCCTTCTACTGTTATGGAATTTGCCGTGAAATCTGGAATGATGGTACTATTTCCTTCTTGGTTGCCACATTCAACAATGCCAAATGAATCAGGAGAGGATCGTATGATTTATAGTTTTAACTTGATTACTGATAATGCAAGATTAAGATTGGTTCATAATCATGGTCATTTAAATCGATAATGCTTGGAGATTATTACGTTTTAAAAGGTGTTTTAAATAAGAAAGAATGCCAAGATGTCATTGATCATTACGATCCAAAATGTAAAGCTTCTCGTGTTGGAGGTGATGATAGTGCGGGAACAGGAAAATTAAGGAGTAATAAACGAAATTCTAAAAATGCATGGGTCATCCCTGAGGAGTTAGAAGAGGAAGGAATGCTAGGTGTAGCTATAGCAGTTAAGAAAATGGTGAGAACTTATTTAGAAGTGTCACGGGATATTTTTAGGACTCCTATCGATCACTTGGAAACGCCTCAGTTTACAAAATACGAGGAACAAGATCATTATCAATGGCATATAGATGCAGGTATTGATCATTCTTCTTTTCGAGATGTATCTGCCACGATGTTGTTATCTCAAGTTGATGAGGATTTTACTGGTGGAATGTTGAAGTTTTTTCCTCATCCATCATCAAAGCATTATTTTGATCGAGGTGATATGATTCTTTTTTCTTCGAATTACGCTCATCGAGTTTGCCGTGTAACTTCCGGCACAAGGTATTCTATTGTCTTATGGGGAGGCAGAGAACAACCTAGCAAAGTCCAGCGCAATAAAGATTTGGAAGAGGAAGGTGGTTGGGGGTTGGCTAATTAATGGATGTAGGTCATTTACCATTATTTGCATCTAATGTTTTCTATTTAAAAGCAGATCACATAGATGTTGAACCTATCAAGAAGATTGATAGTGGGTTCGTTAAAGCAGCCCAATACACTGGCGAGGATGTAGGGGTTATTGATACAAGTCGACCAAATTACAGAGTCTTAGATTCAATCCCTGAAACAAAAGAGGCTTTATTAGAAATCTTCAAGAGAATTAATCACGATTTACTGAGATATGATAATGATTGGGCAATTTCCACTTCTTGGCTAACAGTTACTGAAAAAGGTTGTGATGGTCAATTACATAACCATCGCAATTGTTTTTATAGTGGTATTTTTTATTTTGATCATTACGAAGAAGAAGGAATGTCTTCTTTAGAAATAATGACACCACTGCAATACCACGGTGGTTACCAATTAAAAAGATTGAATGATGAGTTTGGACCTCCTATAACCGTCGCTGATCAATGGGAAATTCCACCGGAACATAAGAAGTTAATTTTATTTCCTAGTTATTTGGTTCATAAAATAGGAAAACAAAAAGCAGATAAACCTAGGTATTCGTTAGCCTTTAATATTGTTCCCATAGCTCCTTATGGTGTTGCAGATTCACAAGCACTTGATTTGTCTAAGTAGCATAGCTATTGTCTAGAAACATTAGGAGCACCATGGAAGACACGATGACCCCTTTGCAAAGGGTAAGAAACAATCAGAATAGATCTGACTATATGAGCTATCTATATGATCTATATCGAAGAGATGATGCGCCCATACCTCTTAGAAATACTTATACAGGATTAGCCGAACTACATGCTAAACATTTAGGTAAAAGAGAAATTGATCGCCAAGTGGAGTTATGGCATGACGAGAAACATCAGGGTCAGATTCGTGCATATGATGCAGCAAATCCTGTACGTCTTGATTTCAATCCTATACAACCTAATGATGAAACTGAGACATCCGATTAGTACTCCACAACAAAAGGTAACTGCTGTTGTAGCTACAAGAGATTTCCTTTTACGTCTAACGAATGTAAAAGAGACGCCACGCATTCCGAGAGAAGTACGTCGGGAAGCTAAAACATTGCTCAGACACTATCCTTTGATATCAGAGTTGAAGCCTATCCTGGAAAAGGAACTGTCACAAACCTAATAAAATTGTTACAAATTATGTATAAGATGAGAACTGTTATTTAAAATAATCAGTTCTGTGTTAAAGACTGCATACGCTGCTTCTGCACTTGCTTTAGTGCTAGCTCCAGCAACATTTGCTGGCCCTTATCTCAATGTCGAAACTAATGCTAGTTGGACAGATAAGAAATATACAAACGCTACTACTGACGTTCACGTTGGTTATGCAGGTGCTAATGATACTGGTAAGGTTTCTTACTACGTACAAGGTGGTCCAGCATTCGTAGCTGTTAAGGATCAAGATACTGAGACTCGTCTTTCAGGAAAAGCTGGTGGAAGTATTGCTATCACTGAAGCTACTGATGTTTATGGTGAAGTTTCTTTCCTTACAGGAGAAGAGAAAGAAGATTTCGGTACAGGTGGAAAGGTAGGAGTTAAGTACAGCTTCTAGTCGTAATCAGGATACTAAGACTTATTACTATATAGAATAGGTAATGAGTCTTAGTCCCTATTCATAAATGCAAAGTAGGCTTAAAAACCTCTACGATGAACGCCAAAGGATGGCGGGTAGAGATGCACAACTTTTAGCGCTGCTAGCTGCTTCTATGACTGGAGGTGTAGGAGCTTTAGGAACTGCTGATTTGGTTTTAGGTGATAAGAAAGCTTGGAATTCAGGCGAGATTCCTTTGAACGCAATGATCAGCCTGATACCGGCTTTATCTGGAGGTGTCGGATATGGAGCATATACATTAGCAGACCCCATATTGAGGGAACAGTTTTTGAATTTCATGAGCAAGGATGTAGCTCATGATGCAGGACAAGTTATGGGTCGACAACCATTCAGAAGAGCAGATGGTACTACGGGCAATATTGATTTCCCCTTGGGAGTATATGAGTATGACTATGATGCTGCTCCTTTCAAGAGTCAGAAAGTTCAAATGAAAGATGGTGTTGCAGTTGGTCCGGGAGTATCACCTAAGAGAGAGGCAGAAGCAAAGAAAGTTTTAGCTGACATATATGAGGCAGCGCAGAAACAGGGAGGGGCAACAGTTGACCCAGTTAATGATTATAAGATGAGCAATACTGCTGTTCTAAATAGAAGGCATAGGAACAGGATGGCTGCCACTGCATTAGCGACCTTACTAGGAGGCGGTTTTGCTGTTAATCAACTAAACAAAAACGACAATATGGATGTCTTAGGCGATATCAAACGCCAAGCTCTACTTGCTCACTCTTAATTACCATGGAACTCGCTGGCAAAAAACTGGGACTTACCCCAACAACTGTTGGAGATATTGCCCAAGCAACACAAGAAGGGAAATCTGAGGAGAACGTCAACATGTTCACTCAGATAATGAAAACCCTGAGTTCTATTGTTGGACCTAGAGAAGGTGAATTCAATACTGGAACAGGCATTCAACCAGAAGGAATGCATCCTTATCAAAAGGAACTCTTATTGCAAAGACAGATGGAGGAAGCGAGAGAGGAGGCTAAGAAGCAAAAGCAAAAAGAATTGGCGCCAGGAATAAGTGATCTTCTTTATAGAGGTGACACAGGATTAAGAAAAATCCATCCTTTCTATTCAGGTGAGGGCTGGGGACCTTAATGCCTAAGCGGATTAGCAAAGAAGAATTTGATGCTCGCTTTGGAAAGAGAAGATTTTCCGAGCAAGAGTTGTTTGAAAGAGGATTGTCGACAGATCCTAACGGTCAAGTTCGTCCCACTGCTGAAGTATTTAACGATCTCTTTATTGATGGCGTTAACCGTTTAGGCCTAAGTCATCCAGAAGCTAAAGCAAGAGCGAATAGGTATTTTGGACGTAATACAGATCCTCTAAGCCATACGCAAGCAGGACCAGAATTACAGTCTTTAGTTACGAAAGCTCAGGCTAGTCCACCTCCTCCGGCGGATATTCTAAATGCTCCAGCAAGTCCTGCGGCACAAAGAGTTAGGACTGAAGCTCAGTTAGACGATAGTGCTTTGAGGGATATTTCTGATGATTTTCGTAGTATGTTTGGTGAAGTAAATGCTGATTTTTCTAATGTAGGCCCTGACAAGAGAGATTGGATTAGGGCTAAACAGATCGCAGACAATATAGATTCTTATCAATATTCTTTAAATAACGTTTCTGCATTTGGAGGTAGTTCCAAGCCTTATCCTTTGTCACCTCAAGACAGCCAATTTGTTTCTGATTTCTTCAAGAAACAGATGATATATGACGACGGGGCTGGCACTAATGTTTATGGGCGTGAAGGTGACGCAGAAGCTACTCGTCAATTCTATGATTTGCTTTATGACTTGGAAGTCGGTTCTGGAAAGAATGCAAAGACAAGAAGACAGATTAGTGACGAATTAGATGCTAAACGCTTTGCAGAAGAAGAAGCATTGTTTGCCGCAGAACAAGCTGCTAAAGCAACTCCAGTTCAGAAACAAGTTACAGATGATATATGGTCAGACAATTCATCTATAGATCCTAGGAATATTCCTGTCACGCCAGATTCTGTATCAAGAACTGATCTATGGGGTGGAGGAAGTGTACCTCCTGATCAGGTTTCTCCTAGTTCTAGGCAGCCATATATTTATCCTGAGGATTTACAATTAGCAGTTCGAATGCTTAATGAAGCTAAAGAAACTAAATCACCCACGGGTAATCGAATGAGTATGAAGTTTTCGCCTGAATTAATAGCTGCCTTACTGGTTCCCTCTGCTGTAGTATCACCTCTAGTTCTTGATGAGATAGGACAACCGAAACCAAAAGATGAAAAAGCCTTACAAAAAACTTATTAAACTAAGCAAAAAAGCCGAGCAATGTTCTACTAGAGAAGAAGCTCAACTTCTCATTAAAAAAGCCAGTAAATGGCATAAAAAATTACAATCAATTTAATGAATTTTTACAGTGATCCAGCAGCTTTTCAGCTTGCTATTCTATTTCCGTTTATCCCATTAATTTGCGTAGGAATTGTTACTTTCGCTTTAGGCTATGACATGCGTGATGATAATGATGATGATGATGATGATAGAGGTACTTTAGTTCCTGTAATGTATCCTGCGTCTTAATCGTCAACAGGTTTAAAAACTTCTACGAAGGCATGACATTTAGGACATGTCAGGATTGTTACGATAGACCATTCATCCATTAGATTCGGATCAACTGTTTTGTCTGGGCCGCGATCAAGAGGAGTATTGCAATAAAGACAGTTCATATTTTAAAAAGCCTAATATTAATGTAGCGGTTTAAAATTACATGGCTACTGAAGAAGTAATTCAGGAAGAACCTAAGAAAAGTATTTTCCAAAAAATAAAGGAAAAGATAGATGATAAGGAAGAACAGTTTGAATACATCTCAGTCGCAGTAAGGCTTCTCGTGGTTTTCTGGTCCGGAGCCCTGGTGACCTTAAATTATTTGCCAAAGATTCCTGGCCTAACGTCAGGGGAAAAACAGGATATAACTTTTCCGGCTTCTCTCCTGGCTTCGTCGCTTGCAAGTTTTGGCCTGGAGAAGAGTGCTAAAAAGAAAGGCGATGGAACATATGATGTTAATTCAGAGGATAAGCCATTAAGTAAGAAAGAAATGTTGGCTTTAATGTCAAACCAAGGCGGTGGCTTCCAGACAATTCGTGTAGAGACTCCGATTAAGATATTAGGTGCAGACGTTGTTGATTCTTCCAAAAAGGTTAAGTCATGACTTGCGAGAACCATTCGAATGTAGACGCCTCTCAGGAGACCCGCCTGACAGTGCAAGCTCTCAAAATCGAAAGATTGGAAGAGAAGCAAGAGGAGTTACGTGAACGCCTCAAGGTTGTAGAGAAGTGGGTTATCGGGGCTGCAGCAGTATTGGCAGCCGGGGTGACTTTAATAGGGTTCGCTACGAATATATCGAAAGCATATTTATGATCGAAAAAACGGTAGATCCACAATTAGTATTTGTTATAGGTAGTTTAGTAACCATTCTTTTGGGTGCTATTAGCTACGGAATTTATTTAACTCTTGGAAGTGGATCTAAAGATTTAAGAGATCCTATTGATGAACACGCCAAGATGCACGAGTTGGGTATAGCTCACGGACATCGTAAAAAATAATTACCTACTATAAGTAGAGACGTCTAAATTTTTCCCATGAAGCGCGTAGTGTTACCAGCGCTGTTGCTCACATCTCTTGCAGCGCCTGCGATGGCAGATATAACGCATAGTCTGAGTTCTTCGGTTCAATTGACCGTGGATGGGGCCAGTTCAGTGGCGACCAGGGTGCCAAGTACATATAGCGTGTCGGGTACAAATATAAAAGTTGGCACTGGTAATAGCGACGTATTTGGAGGTTTGACCGCTGGATCGGCTACTGCTGCACCGACAATGAAGGCCGGTACCTACGATTTGAATGTCTCCGGAAATCAATTCAGCTTTTCAGAAAGTTGGCTCCAAGGGGACGCCATACCTGCTATTAATGCAGGTTCGACTGTGTCAACCACAACCGGTCAGGTACAGTCCATTCCGGCGTTTGGCTCGACTACAACATTTGCCGGTGGAACAAAAGGTACGTTGGCCGGTGGAGTCTCAAGTTTATCCGGTGGAACAGTTACTTCGCTAACCGCCGGTGGCGCCGGTACTACCGCTATTGGACAATTCATATCTACTCTTAACGTGAAGTAGATGGGCAATGTTTTCAGTATCCGTGAGACCGGTTGCCCCGATTGTTGGCGCAATGTGGAAATTAAAGTTTGCTGTACTTGCGGTGGTTGCTCTTGTCACACCTGCAAATGCGGTCCCAGTAGTACCGAATTTTTCATCCGGCCAGCTTACTCAGACTACGACATCGCGGTCTGTGATATCTGAGTCGATAGTCTCGGAAGATTTTGCGACAGGCTGGCAATACACTGTGTCCGGTACAGGGATTTCTTTAGATGGTGCATCTATCGAACCATCTGCCATAATCAATACAAATACAACTGCCGCGTCAGGAATAACTACAAAATGGACAGGCTTAGACGTGAACAACAAGCCAAATTGGACGCTGACTCAGCCCGGGGGTTCGTTCCAATTTCAATCCAGTTACTCCGGACCCGGACTCCAGAATCGCACGACCATAACGAGGACCATAGAAACGGACACAACGATAGAATCGGTTTCCGTATTTTCTCAGTAATACCAAGGGTTCTTAGCATTTTAATGCTATTTCCTTTTTGTCCTGTCGTCAAGGCAAGTGACGTGGGAGGAATATCTGCTACCTCTAATCCGGTCGCTAATTCATCCGGTCAAGCGAATGTCAATGCATACCAAGTGTTGACAGGAAACTTCATGCAGTCAGGTTTTACCAATGGTGTTGTTTGCCAGTCTGAGACATTAACAATATCTCCTTACGTGGGTCGTTCTGCAAATATTAAAGAACCTTTTTTCGAAACTTACGAAGATCCGGTATACGATGTTCGAGATTTAGATGGTGATGGTGCTCCTGATAATCCTGGAGATATTTTGTGGTACAAAACAGTACAAACCCTGCAGAAAGATAACTACTCCTTAAACATGGGAATAACGGCTCAATGGAGTCGGCCACTCGATAAGGAGATGATGTCTCTTTGCAAGGACGCTGCTGCGACTGAAATAGCCTTAAGAAAAGCAACATTAAATTTACGGGTTTTAGACTACGAAATTTCTCGGCTCAAGCATTGCGGAAATTTAGCGAAGGAGGGCATAGTATGGGATCCGACCAGTAAATACAAGGTCATCTGCGAGGATGTCCTCTTAACGAATCCTCCCGGAGTGTTATTAAATCACAGTCATTCAATTGATCCTATTACTTTCGATTCTTCCTCTGTTCAGTCATCCTCTCTCGAACAGACAGAATCTTCTCAGGCTTCTTCAGAATCTTCTTTAGAACAGTCTTCGTCACTTTCTTCGCCAGAGGCTTCACAATCTTCATTAGATACTGTTGGAGAGGTTGGCCCACTAGGGCCACCCCTAGAGTTGCGCCTACAGCTATCGAAGTAGTATTCAGGACGGTTGCAGGAGGGGGCGTGTAGTTATTGATGACATTGAGCAAAGCAATATCTTCGTACAACGTAATACATTCGCCTTCAGAGTTTTTCTCGTAGCCTTTTACAATCTTCGTACCATACTTACCGTATGCTCCCGGCGGGGGACTTCCTGGTCTGGGACAGGGGAGATCAATGTCAATAGGCTTAATAGCGTTAACATCGAGACCAGGAAGATCAGAGACTTGACTTGCTCCCTCTGTATTGGATTCATCTGTTTCACTTTCGTTATCCTTGGATTTTGTATTTCCTAAACCACTAACGGCTCCCAAGTTAGGAGTATTCTCCATGGGAATAACTACTAATTCTTTGCTTGGATCAAACTCAGGGGGATTGAAGGAGGGCATACCTGGCCCTGTACATAGCGTGAGAGTTCCTTGAGGATCGTCTTCTATTAGTTTGTTATTACCTTGTGTCTCTCTAGCTTCAACACAACCAGGCATCTCTACGGTTGGGAAGCCTATCTGCAGAGTCACAGGAGGGGCTTGAGGAATGCTTAAAGGTAAATCAATCGCCCATGTCGGTACCTGTGGAACGTATATCTCCCTGACGCCTATCCGAGGGACTGAACCCACTGATCTTACTTGTTAACTGGCAGAACGCCCCCAGTGGTACTAGGAATAGATAGAAAACTGCTAGTGCCACCAGAAGCACTACCACCGAGGCCAGGTAATGCACTCTTGATTTGAGATTCGACCAAAGGTCCGACTTGTTCAATTAATGCCTTCTTTAATTGTTCTTGAGTTGCTGGAGCTTTGAGGTAAAAATAGGCTGCAATAGTTCCACCAACAAGGCTACCTGATAACGCTAAGCTTGCTGCTGCGAGAATAGTGGGAAGGTTTTTCATGGTTATTTAGGTGCCACTTCTAATCTTAGGCACTTTTCAGTAGTGAATGCAGGAAAATATAGATTTTATTTTTTAATCTTGGTGTAACCGAAAATTACGATTGACACCAGAACACTGGGGTTCATACGTGTTTAACCTTGTAGACCTGTCTAAAGGTGCTGCACGAAAAAGGTTTAAACAATCTATTAAAGACGAATGGAGGTGTTGTGCCTATTGCGGAATTGATGATTCTCTTCTGACTATCGACCACTTGAAACCTAAAAAACATGGTGGAGATAGTTGCAGGAGAAACCTTGTACCTGCCTGTCGATGCTGTAATACCAATAAAGGATCTCTCATGGATTGGCGTCTTTGGTACCAACAACAAGTATTCTTTTCTAAAGTTAGAGAAAACAGAATTTTGGAATGGATGAAACCAAGACCAATGGAGAATCTTGAATTATGGTATGTAAAAAGGGAGGAGCATGAGAGACGATCTAACTCAAGAACAGCAGTTCATGCTTCAACGTATAACGTTGGAAATCAAGGATTACTCGAAAGAGGAACTTATAGAAGCATTGCTAAGCTGCTGGGAGGCACGATTCAGGCAGAAGCAAATCTTTCTTGCTAGTAGTCAAGATGCTGGATTTTCTTTCGCATTTAATGATGGTGTAGCTGTCATGCCAGAAGCTGCTGTTAAAGAATTTGAACAGTCCCATGGCTACAAACCAACATGGGAAGACGCGGAAGACTACATGGAATCGATTGCAGAGGAGGCTTGTATGGAGCTAGACATGGAAGCTATTGTTCTTGAACCTGAAGAATAACTCGTTACACTAATATTCAGATACGTATTTTTTAATGGAAACCCTCATAGCAGGAGCAGCAGCAGTTTTAGTGGGGATTTTTTCCGGTAGAGTAATTACCTTGAAACAAGGGGAGAAAAAGGGAGTAGCTTTTCATGAACACAATGAGTTACTTCAAAGGGTTTCAGATATTGAGCAAGTCATACCAGGGCTAATTCCTCGTACTGAAGTGCAAGATGCTATTAACAAGGTTCCTCCTTTGGTCATGGATGCTGTTAGAACGGAGATTAATAGTATTGGCTTATCGATGAATCAGAGACCTGCTCCTTCAGTTGGTTTAGGAGGAGTTGATCTTGCTCAAGTTAGGGCTGACACGGAGAAGATGAAACAGTTGAATGACATGCTTAAGAACTTCGAACAGGCTCAAGGTAATGGCTAAACTTTTTGAGACATATTATCTAGATACTAAAACTGCTGACGATATAGAGGCATGGGTCTTAAAGAAAAATACTCCCTTGAATTGGAGTTTCAACGATAATGTTGCTTATGATTATCATCATCTACAAGAAACTAAAAAGAAATGGGGACATGAATTGAACTTTGAAGAGAACACATGGTTTTGTCCTGGGTTTTCTTGTCGCTTAATTCACCAAGGATCAGAACATCCTAATTTTTGGTTACCTGGTTGTATGAAGAATCTACAAATTCCCAAACTAAAGTCATTACTAGATAGTAAATATACAGCATTAAATATATGGAGAATGCAACTTTGGATATATCCTTCTGTTAGTCAGGAAGCATTTAATCAGCCTCATAGTCCTCACATAGATATTTCTACTCGTAAAGGTCGTAAGAATGGAAGAAGAATAACTAAAGATGAAACAGGAGAAGGGAATATAGTCCTCTTATATTACATTAATGATGCTGATGGTGATAATTTCTTTTACAAGGTCAAAGATGAATATATAGATCACCCTTCGTTAGATGATGATCAAATGTATCATCCTGACCTACTAGACATAGTGCATACGGAGACTCCTGAAAAAGGCAAATTATTAGTGATGGATGGCGACGTAATTCATGCTAGTTCCTCCCCTTCTAAAGGAATAAGGTCAACATTAAATATCAATTTACTACCTAAACGTGATTGAGTTACCTTTCTTACATAATTTTTTCTACACTGATATACCTAGTAATAAAGATGAATTATTGCATGAAATAGAAAATAGCGAGTTAGATAAAAACCAAGATTTCTCATGGAATACTTTTTGCTCATTAAAGTTAGAACGACTTGATTTAGATAAAAAAATAGAATTATTTTATCCTTCTTTATCCAAGTTCTTTAAAGAATTAGATATTGAAGGTCGGAATGTTAAACTTCGATTATGTGGTATGTGGAAAAATACATATAGCAAACATGCTTTTCAAGAAATTCATGATCATTGTCCTCATCATTTTTCAGGTGTTTTATTTTTAACGGATGAACAACCTGGTGATAGTAGATTTTATTTTGTAAATAAACATGGAAGCGAGATTCCGCAGGGTTGGCGAAAACTTAGAAAAAATCAAAATATTCTTCATGCGGGTAGGTATTGGGTAAAAGCTGAACGAGGTCGAATTATATTCTTTCCTTCTTATTTAATGCATGGTGTTACGGAACATCAATCAGATAAACCTAGGCAGACAGTATCCTTTAATTTTGATTTCCTTTAAGTTGGGTTATAAAAACTACACCACCCAGTTGCAATATATTTTTCTCCTTTATTAGGAGTGACTCCTTTGTGGGGATGAGTCCAATAAGCAGGCCAAATCACAACACGTCCTTCCTTAGGTTGAATAGTTGTAGCTTGATGGGGAAATTCTGTTCCCGATTGTGCATCATTTAAATAAATCATCCAAACCAGCATACGATCTCCAGCTAGTGCGTGATCTTCTGCAGTTAATGAATTTAGGTCTAATTCCTGATTATTAATATTTTTCCATCTAGAAACATGTTCACAATGTAAGCCGCTGTATCCTTGGCCTTCTGAATAATATTGAATGTTATACCAAGATCTCAAACACCATGAGGCTAATTGATCTAGAAATGGATAAGTGATTTTATATCGCCCAATAGCCTCAACAACAGTCGGTAAAAGAATTGTATTGAACTGACGAAATGGTGTATATGGTATTTCATTATCAATTTCAGAAAAATCGACATTAAAATCTATCGATTTCTTGGATTCTGTATCTCTCGAATACATGAAACGCTGTTTGTCTTTATCTTTTAATTGTTTGAAGTATTGAATGACTGATTGGCAAGAATTTGAATCTAATAAATCATCATAAATTTCAATAAAGGATACATCAGTCATTTTGTTTTAATTCTTCTGTCATTCCTTTGTGCCAATATTTTAAACCAGATAGAGCCCAAGGACCGTATCTAAAACTTGCAGGATTAGTCGCTTCAGCAATTTTGACATCTTCTAATGTTTTGTTTGCAATAAACTCAAAGGCATCATGAAACAAAGGCTCATGTATTGATAGATCCTTTGCATACTTCCAAAATGGAGTGTCATATTTAGAACCAAATTTATAGTGCCAAAGGATAAAAGTTTCCACCTGTTTAATATGTTGTTTGATATCTATGGAAGCATGATGAGCAGCCCAACCTTTGTTGCCAATGAACTGATATGAATACCTAGCCCATGTTTGATAAGTTGAAATAGATGTGGATTCCATTGGTTCTAAAAAGAACAAACGATTCCCATTAAGAATGATTCGATTATTGATAACAGGTTGTTTAGCTACATAGTTCTTAAATGTCAAATGATCAGTGATTTTAACGTTAAAATTTTTGGTGAAATTTTTTTCAGCATCTTCCCGCGAGGTTATTTCCTTGTTATATAAATATCCAATAGACCTGTCATATGATGGTGATTCTTCATGAGTTGGAATAATAAATGTCCAACCATCCTCTGTTGCTATGTGTTTGGTATATGGATCATTTATTTTAGACTCAGGCTTACCTAAGACAACCGCATTAACAGGGTTAATCAATTCATCGTAATCGTCAAAATTTGAAGGTCTCCCCCTGCAGTCAATAATATAATCTGCGTCTACTTCATCTAAATTATTAATTGCTTTTTCAACAACTTTAAAAGTATTAGATGATAAAACATATCGTTGCATTTCCGCAGGACAAAAATGTACTGCAATTTGATTACCAGGGAAAGGATGAAAAACATCTTTATTAATCTTGCCCCAATCCTGATATAAGATTCCTAACTTAGGAGTGGCATGAATAGCATTGGAGTAATAATTAAATTCTTCCTCTAAAGCACTCCAAAGTAATTGAGGCTGTTGAGGAAATGTTGCCTGACCTACTTTTTCAGTCTCAGTATGAGGATCATGAATCAGTTCAATTTCGTCAATCCCTCTGCCATTGCCTCTCCATTTATCCATCTTGGATTGCCAAGAATACTCCAAAGCTGAGAAGCATCCTGCATTACCAGCCCCAACGATAGAAACTTTAGTCATCGACGTACCTTTTTAATAGTGAGATATAAATTGGAATACGCAGCAATTACCAATAAGACTAATAGAAAAGTATTAACTGTCATCTGCCATCTCCTTTAGTAAAGGCTTCCTCATCGGGACCGGTGAATCTGTCGTCAGTTCCCCATCCATTTCTTTGGTATTCCATGAGAAAGAGGAGGCAGCATCCGGCGTGGGCAAGGTGGGAGTATCCTGTCTCTGGGTCATTATCCTCTCCTCTCCACCAGGCAAAGAGGTGTCTACATAACGCGGCAAAGTAACGCCCCCACTCAGTTCCCCTACACCAGTTATTAGAGCTATACTTTCGAGCACCGTAGCCGAGAACGTCAGCGATGTCTCCAACAGCTTGCCAAGGGACGAGATCAAAACGAGTCTTTTCCATTTATAGTTCTATTTTGCCTAGGATAGAAAATGAAGCAAGTTCTATCAAGTTTTGAAAGGTAATTCGAGTTCTCCTTACAGGTGGGGACCTAAAAGTAAGTCAGGATTAGTACGGCAATACCTGGCCAAAGCTAGAAACTTTAATGCAAAAGCGCAACATTATGGTGGTAGTACTGGAGGAAGAAAAAGTATTGATCAAGGATCAGGAATATCCGTATTAAATAGACGTTCTGCAGAGCAAGCAGCTAAGAAAAAAGTATTTGAGCAAGAGGTCAAGCCTTTCAGTGCAGGAAAAGCTGCATGGGATGTTAAAAAAGAATTATATAAAGACTTAGGCACTTAGTTAATTGCTTGAGCCTCCACTAATCTTGAAGTAAGTTTAGTTAACTGCAAACGATTACCTCTTCTCGTTTTGTTGTAATGCAGTAAGTCTTCAGAAGAAAAATCGGCAACCATAAAACGACAAGTCTTACCTGAATTCCATCTATCGTCTGCATCCGTAGGATCCCACCATAGAACAAATTCAAAGGGAGGCTCCATTGTGCCTTTATAGCCGGGTAGTGATTGATGGAATTTGTGAAGTCTCCCTGCTAATTCTGTGATGTTGGAAAAATTCTCTAGTGTTAATAATTTCCTCTGAGCTTCATCTATAGGTAATGCATCTTTCCATGTAATCCATGAGTCGTAAACAATTGCTCTAATTGTTAGATAGGTCTTACCATCCGGCGCCTGGAATTTGTCAGGCGGATTATCGAATATTTGATTATCCATGTCAAGAATGGAAGTCATACGCTTTACGACAGGTAATCTGATACGATTTTTCCCAATCGTTTTCGCCGCTATATTCGTTGAAAACAATCCGCCCCATTGGATGAAAAACATTATGGAAACGAGATAATCCTGTTTGAAATTGATCGTGTTGGACTGGCGGCAAATAAATAATTGCCGACCAATCAGATGGAGAAACGCTTCTAAATGTATCTAATTCATCGTCATACCACATTGGACGTAGTCTTCTAAATGGAATGCAGATCGGAAAGTCCCAAATCCAAGGAGCACGAATGATTGCCTCGTTATGGGCAATCCAAATCACAGCGTGGTCTATATGACCTTTTCTATATTCCTTTAATGTTTTATTCAGCAGTCGTCGTGTTAAGGCTGCTCCTGTTGGGGCTCCTACAAAAACTCTTCTAGAAGAACTATGAACATCATCTGTATACCAATCTTTGCGGATAATATCTTCTAAGGATTCTTGCTCTCGGTTGTAATAGCGAGATGCTCCAATCAACCGATTGAGATCAGGTGATGAATAAGGGTCGAGATCAATAGAACCTAGAACAGATTTAGCCCCGGCAACGACATCAGCTGGTGGCGCTAAATCACACTTGTCTGGATGATGACGAATCTTATCGCTCATCCTTACAAGTCATTCATTAATTTTGCAATTCTCCCTGCTGGATTGTCTCGCGGTAATGTCGTACAAGAAGCACCAGATTTATCTATCAAAATGAGACATATCTCTTCTTTAGGATTAGCACCCTTGATTGTTTTTAATGCATCTTTGCAAAACTCTACGACTGTTGAATCATTATTTCTTTCCGCATCTTTTAAATCCTCTGACATCATGAATTCATTAATATAATTAGATCTGTCTGGGTGGCCTTTTTCAGCTATTAAATTTAAAATAATTGCTCCTGCTCCGAGATAGCTATAGGCACGATCATATCTATCTATCATGTCAGCCATGATCGCTTCGCAAATTCTGATATTTAATTCCTTAGAAGCTTCTTTATTACCTTCAGGAACTTTCTTGTCTATTAATTCTGGAAAAAACTTAACAAGAAATTCGGCTGGTTGAGGTCTCGCCACGAAAGTAAGTACGTTGAACATCTATTAACAAAGAGTCGCAACGTTCTTCTGCGTCTTGAGCTAAAGGTATTAAGTGCTCGAACTCTTTGTCTACAGATATCGAATCAACTAACTGACTGAGATAATCATGCAGTTCAGCGACGTCAATAACAAGATCCATTAGACTCTTAATTCGGTTTTAGAACGTTGGCTGTTAGACCACCATGCATACACTTCAGGAACCCAATTAGCAACATGATCAGCAATTAGATCTGTCAAGCTCTTTGTTTCGTAAGACTTATTAGGTCTAGAACAGCTATCGAGTAAACGTAGCCATGCACGAAGACTACCTGAAGCTGTAACATTCTGCAACATACACATCGTTAATAACTGCTGTGCTTGTACTGCACTCGCTCCTGCTTCTCGTTGACAGTTGTAGTCAATAGCGGAAGAATAAGCAGAAGCAAGTTGGTTTTGTTCATCCTCTTCGCTCCAAGGATGTCGATTGCCAGTGTAGTCTGGATAATTCCCAGGGGTTCGAGAGTGGAAAAGTTTTTCTAGAGGATAATCTTTTTCGTGAACACATAATCTTGTATCTTCTGCCGCTTCATATAAGGGTTGAAAGCTAAATGTAATATCATTTCTTTCAGTACATAACTCGTGTAATGTACTATGATCTGCTCTTATATATAGAGATAAATAAGGATGTTCAAGAGAGGAAAAAGATCCCCAAGAAGGATGAGTCTGACTTGTATTGCGAAAATGACTCGTTAAAAGGTTGCCACAAGTATCTTCTGCAAAAGCATCCTCTTGAACATCTTCTTGCTTTTCTATGTTATTAATAAAGTCGCCATGCTTATTCATATATAAAGCCGTATACATTAAACGTTGAGGCATTTCCGTCCCTGCAACTTTTTGCACCTCGTAGGCTTGTATGGCTGACTTGGTCAAAATACTCAGTATCTCTTGGCAAAGAGTATCACCATGCCATTGTTAGGCAAGCCATCTTGAGCTTTTCGATTGTTAAGTTTTATTAATCGTCGTCGTCGTCGTCGCCGTACACTTTGCTGTGGAAATAATCAAACATCTCCTTGGGATCCATGTAATCAGGAATGTTTAATTTATTACCAATAACTTTACCGTAGTCATCACGTTCATATGTTCTGCCTTGGTGATAATTTAATGCTGCGCCAGTTTCTAATACTCCCCTATCTATATATGCCTTGTTCTGAGGCAAGCCACGCATATAAAAATGATCGGTCATACGATTACCTGCACTTGCTGCAGCATCTATACCGTCATTAACTTCATACTCAGGAAGAGTAGGAGAAAAATTATTCCAATCAATATCTTGCCAATTAGGCCCTGGCGTTGGAGTTGGAGTTGGAGTAGGGGTAGGGGTTGGAGTAGGGGTAGGAGTAGGAGTCGGGGTAGGAGTGGGAGAAGTATTACGTTGTTTCCATTCGTCTGAACGTCTGATATTTGCTAAGACGTCATCTCTAGTCGCTCCTTGTTTAAGGTCGTTCATCCAATAAGACCGGCCTTCATCTCTTAATCCTCGGCCTAATTCACTTTTATAAGTATCTTGAAGCCACTTTTCGTCACTCAACCCTATGTCTCTTTCTATATCTGCTTTTGAAGTTCCGCTACGATAAGCATCACCCCAGTAATTAAGACCTTCTTCCCCGACATCTCTCCCAAGATCTCTCTGATAGACGCTACGCAACCAAGAACTGGTTGCTGGATCTTTCTTCCATGCGTCTGTTCTTTCTATTGCGGATTGCTGGTTACTTAATATACCTGAAGCAGCCTTTGATATTGCGTTATTTAATATCCCAGGAGAGAACAACATTTGGACTGTACGAATTATCTAATCTTTATTTTAAACGAGTTACTTGTTCAACTCTGCGTAAACAGCGTCCTTGCTAATGCATGTTCCGTTTTTATGAGAATAAAAACCACCTTTCTGAGCACAAGCATACTCTGGAGAAAGCATGATATTAGACAACACTTCTGTTCTAGTTGCGCCTCCTCTGAGATCTGCACCCCAATATTCAAGACCTTCTGTGCATACGTCTCTACCAAGATGCTTGGTATACATAGCTTGTAGCCATTTTGCGTTCTCAGGATCTTTATCCCAAGCAATAGTTCGAGCGTCTTTTTCTGCTGTGATGGTCATAGCAATATTTCAATGTGTTACAAGACTAGCTCGAAATCTTGACTATGAAAGGAATGAATCAGTATCGTCCCACATCGAGGCGATCAAACTATTAGCTAATTTACTGCTTTCTTGTGGTTTATTATGCAGGAAATCGACGAATCGTCCGGATTTATAGCGGTTGCCATATTGATTAGAAGTGACAAAAGGAATTGAACCCATCTGTTCTGCTGGAGTTAAATCAACACCTAGTCTTCTTCCTAGCGGATTCCAAGTATCTTCGAAGTGTCCTCCGTATCCTCCGACTTTTGGTTCAGGAATTGTAGATGATCCAGATGGGTCGTCTGGATCTACTGGAACGACAGGAGTTACTGGATCAGGTCTTTGTGCTAAGCCGCGACGGTATCCGTCATACTCAGGACTTCTTCTGATATTGGCTATCACTTGTTCACGGGTTTGACCTCTCTCATGAACGTCATCAGTCCAATATTTACGTCCTTCAGCGCCTAGTTCTCTTCCTAGTTCATCTCTGTATACACCTTCTAACCAAGCTTCAGTTCGAGCCCTCGCATCATCAGTGGCTGACATTATCGACTTAAAATTAACACTAGTTATATCTTAGTTGATCTAAGGTTGTTGCTTTTCTTTGACGGCTGTGGGACTGAGTGGACCATTTGCTGCTAATCGGAAATCAATCCACATTCGATTAGCTGCTTGAATTTTTTTAAATCGTTTAGGATCTTTGTCGTGAGTTGTTTCGAGAAATAATTGAGTCTCATGAGTCAACTTATTAGACGAGAATTCTAAGTCAACTGTTTGTAAATGACGGTTATGAAAGAAATGAGGAACTCCTTTTACTCTGAGGTGTAATGGGTTACAGCAATTATTGTCACCACAAACTGCTTTAATAGGTAGTCTTCCTATATCTCCCCAAGTAAACCATGCTGCAACTCTAGGAGCAGAATACTGTCTACCAGAACCCCAGTGTCTTGGCATAGGAAAATAACTAGAGTTTGACCGGGAATGGAATTTACCCCTCCATGGCCAACATTCTTCTGGGCCTCTTATTTCAACGAACGACCAAAATTCCAAGAATCTACGTCTATATTTTTTCTCGATCTTGTGAACATCTAAGGATAATCTTCCTTCAGTAAGAGAACTAATACACCTGACGCAAGCATGACTATCTGTGTAGCGAGGTATTAATCCATCCTTAGAGCCGATGGAATGTTCACAGTGGAAACATATAGGACCTCCTTCTGTTTTGGAATGCAACTTAGGAGGAATAGCCCATTGAGACATTACTTTAAATGAAGAGGAAAACCAGTTGGTGGTTTAAACTTACCGCCTAATTTCACTAATTGCTGTGCAAGAGGTTTTAATTTCGTCTGAACTTCAGGCCATAACTCCTTACGAGTACTGCCTTCTATAGCTACTGGGACTAATTTATTGTAAGGACTGCTAATAACAAATCCATTGCGGCCATCATTAATATTCTTAACACGA
>CEVZ01138313.1_pt1 | contig 21523 bp, 17 predicted proteins | sample 361371 | NCBI WGS metagenome assembly CEVZ01 (sample SAMEA2620217, study PRJEB7988) | marine metagenome | isolation source: saline water (ENVO:00002010), including
GTGGCGCTGGGGTAATTGTTGTACCCTCCAGCACCAACATTGTCTAGTTCATGCTCCAACCTACGCATTTCGAGAACATCATTCAAGTCATCCTTGATACCGGACAACATGCTGGATGACTCTCGCCTTTCTGGCACTGGGACCTGCGTCAATTGAGGCTTCGCCAACGGCCCTCTCGAAGTTGGCTTCGATTCTACCGCTGGTTTTTCAGTGGGAGGGACATTTCCTGACGACTTCCAAGCGTCAAAAGATGTTTTCACTCCAGTAGGGCTCATCCCAGTCATTTCACTGATGTATTCAGCGTCAATCTCTCCATATTCATCATAGAACAAAGGAGTGCCTATTGGACTCGTCACATCTGGGTATTGTTTTTGGTACTGTTCATCCACTACTGCAGTGAAGTACCTTTCTAGCTCTGCCTTTAATTGTCTTTCTTCCGTCATATTCTCAACCTTAGTCATCATCATCATCGTCATCGAAATCATTTCTCATTTTTTGTCGAAAGTAATTCTTCAATCCCTCTGCGCTCTTTAGAAATAGCATATCTACCGCGTCCAGGGTTTGAGATGAAGGAGGTTCTCTCCCATCGCCTAAAATCCCCTCTTCTTCTAGATAGTTCTCCACCTCTGTAAGAAGATCGATGCAATCACTGATGAAATGTGCATTTGAAGCAGGGTTTTCTGCTACCATCGCCACCATTGAGACAACCTTGAAACAGTCATCTCTCAATCTGGACTCTAGTTTGGCGGCTGGGTCAAACGGATTTTCCATAGTAATCACTCGTAGGGGGATTTGTTCTCTTGAGGTGCAGTGGGGGTGTTTTCAGCCTCTCCCACTGCTTCTTTGTGCATTTCTTCCATATATGCAGACACCTCTTGTGCCTGCAACTCTAGATCCATCAGGGTTTCCTGTGTTTCTTCAAAGGTCTCAAGCAAGAGCCCCATAGCAAGAGTTCTAACCATCCAGGATGACTTGCCATCTGTATATGAGACTAACTTCACACTCTCTCGCGTAATATCAAGCGTCTCTCCACTACTCAACACCACTACTACCGATATGTCCCCTGGTATTACATGGACATCCTCGAAGATTTCGCCATCAGTCAGTACAACTCGGTCAGCTTTGAGCACGAACCATGTGAGTGGTCGTTGTCGTATGAAGGAAACCCCGAAGAAAAGCAGTCATGCTTATGGTAATTAGACCATGCAAGAAGCAACAATACAAGCATCCGCAAAATAACCCAAGCAACCATAAAGAGAAAATAAATAATCAAACGCTGTTTTACAACAAGGTTCCAATACCTTGTTTTTTGAGGCAACATAGAAAATGAGACCCCCACCCCTCTATTTCCACTCCACTTCAAACAGTTAAACCATATATGGTTAGTTAGGTTGTAATGCACCTAAGCATCGCCTGAGTGTCGGCAGCATTATGAACTGCTGGTCTTCGCACGGAAGTTCCAAGGAGACAAGTTGCACATGACAAACGATTCTGCAACCATAGATGCAACTAGGTGGTTCTCCGGTTCTTCTCTGGAGAAGAAGGCAGCAGTTTACCACCTTCTCATCAACGAGAAGATGATCGCAGCCAGAATCGCAGACGCTCTCAACAAAAACAAGGCCACAATCAGCAGGTGGATTAACAGATTAGTAAGAGAGCAGTACATCATTGAGTCCACTGCCTTCATCGACCACCAGAAAGAAATGGAACAGGTGCGTAAAGGATCTGTTAGTTTGACCTTCAAAGCATACAAGCCAGGTGCAAGAGCTGAAGAAATGGGCAAAACCATCCACAAGTTGCAGTCCCAAATGGGGGTACATCGTGACACACCAATCTGGAGCCCACTGCCAGGCGGGGTCGAACCAAGGATTGACATACACAGAATAGACTACAACATTCCAGTCAATACCAATGGACCGAGAGGCGGTATGCCCCATGAAAGAGACACAGAATCATGGGCGAGAATAGGTGTCGTACCTAGCGGGAATGAGATCAGAGGATGGATTCATTTTGCAGCACCGGACATCGAATCGGCAATAGGACCCTGGAGAGTGCGGTTTCGAAGAAGAATGAGTCGTGATGACGAGGGAAATCCTGTATATGGTGACTTTTGCACCCCTCATCCAGTCCGATTAACGATGCCTAGTCGGTATATTATCACGCCAGAAGAGGCAATGGATGAATCTGCGATAAGGATGCGCATTGGTTCTGCTCTTTACCATGTAATGGCAGAGTTGTCGAAGCTATATGGTTTCACTCTAGCCTTGCCGAGAGCAAAAAACTCACAAGAGTTTGAGGCGGGTACACTAAGGTACGACCCTGCATTAGCAAAAGAAATCAGGGAAAGGAGGAAAAGAGGCGAACCTAGAATGCTCCCGATGAACGAGGATGGATCTATCACAGCAGACGGCTCTCACGGATTGCTAAAGGAAGACATCGTACACTTGGATGGACCGCCTAAGAAGATAGCAATGCAAGCCAACCCTGTTCTAGTTATGGACACAATCCATACAAAACTCTCAGAAATGGCCGAGAACACGGCAAAAGTAGCCAACGAATCAATAGAGACGATTGAGGAGAACTCAGTCAATACTACAACAAGAATCGCAGACAACATGCAAGGCGAGCTTCTCAACCTGGTCGAGAGGATGAACAACACATTCGAGGAAATGCTACAGAGGGAAGAGGAAAGAAGGGTCGAAGAGGAAGAACGGCGCAACCAAGTGTGGAATGATGCATTCGAAGAAGACCGGCAATCATTCCGAGAAAGGATGAATCGGGCTGTAGCACGCTTTGAACAGTCTCTCAGGGACCAGGGAATCACTCTGGATGAGGGGCAAATGGTGCTGACTGACTTCGAAGAAGCGTAACGGTGTGACGGGTCGCATTTATTCCCTATACCCCCATGCGACGAACATGTCCGGTGGCGTTGCTGCTTTCTCAAACCCACTTGCTAGAGCAAAATGGGGTGCGAAAGAAGGCTACGAGGTCACTACTTCGGGCGGAATCAGGCAACAAGCGAGATTTACTTTCAACGGAGATCCTAGAGCATTTGAGATAACAGTGAGAGCTTTACAGGAAATGGCCTCAAAATATGTGTCTCATCCAGAAGTCATCCAATTCACACGGAGACTTTTCAATGGAAAGATAGGGAAAGACAGGTTCGGACTAAGAAATCACGATGAACTAGGGGAGATACAACGAATTGTTTCTTACTTTCAAGGAACACACACTACGACGACACCAGATAGTGATGTTGGCAAGGGCATGATATATGGGGATCAAGGCTCGTACAGATACCAAAAAGACCCATACTCTGTAGAGTATTTCCAAAGCCCACCAAAAGTAATCAGAGATATACAGGCAGGGGAATCTGGTGCAGATTGTGACGATGTAGCAGCAGCATGTGCATGCGTATTGAATGCCGCAGGCTACCCATCTATGCTTATGATTGTGGATGCAGGTGGTCCTAAAGGGGCTTATTCCCATGTGATGCTGGCTACTAAGACATTCAGCCCCAATCCGAAGTTTGGCTCGGATTGGTTTCCCATTGAACTGATCCACCCATTCGACATGGGCCAATCGGTCAGAATATCAACTTACATCCCTCTCCTAGTGGAAAACTACGACCTGACTCCACGGGAAGCGAGACTAATACCAAAGGAGTTTAGATGAAAATGATGAATAGACACTATGCAGCACTGAATGGGGCATCAGAAGATGTTGAGATGCCATTCGAGAAATCCGGGATGATGGTAGATAGGAAACCAGCCAAGGCATCTAGAGAAAGTAGCTCGATGTCTGGAATAGGATTTGAGCCACCACAGGTTAGACCACGACCAGCACCGCCTGAGTTTACCATAAGACAACCTCCAACAAACCCGAAACCGAGTCAAACTGCACCGCCTGGGTATCATTTCATGCCAGACGGGACTCTTATGGCTAATGCAAATCACAATCTCGGCTCGATTTCAAAGCCAAAGGTCGCAAGGTCACGACTCAATGGACTGAAAGGGTGGGCGGTGTACGGATCAGCCTTTGCCGCAATCATGGGCTTGACTTACATGACCCACAGATACCTAAACCAGGAGGACGATGAATGAAGCCAAACCCTCAACACAGAGAAAGTGCTGTTGTAGCCGCCGCATTAATTGGAATAATCTGGGCCTCGAGTCAAGTAGTCGATGAATTGCGTCCCCTAATCAGACGCATGAAGAAAAAACGCAGAGGAGGACGATGAATGAACACATTTCTAGGAGCTATTGAGACTATTGCGAGCAACAAGGCATTAGCCCTCGGAGCAATGGCGGTAGTCGCTGGAATAGCAAGGTCGAGGTGGGAAGAGTAATGGCATATATGGGTAATATGACTACTGCTAACGCAGATGAGATTAATCCGAACAACTTCGCAAGCAGACCAGGTATATTTTCTGTGAATACAGTGACGAGCCCAGACTACTTGTTTGGATCTAACATGGGTCTAACGACTCCGGACAACACTCTAACTATTTCACACAGCAAAATCAAGCGGTCACTGCCATATCCGATAAGAATGGGGCAGACCTTGACGGAGAACGAAGCCAAAAATCTAGCAAACATGATTGCAGTTGGCGGAATCTTTGCGTCAATCGGCGCGTATGCACTTGGAACATTCTCCAAAGGGAAGAGGCGAAAGCAATTGGATAAGGTAGCAGGGATTATCCCCTTCATCGCCCTTCCCCTCTATATCACTGCCCAAATCGGGGCATCGCAGGGAGGGATGAGATGAAGAAAGCAGACCAAGCAACAGGACTAACGATAGATGTGCCAGACAAAGCACCACCTCTGGGGCAATTCCCTTACTACGGGTTCTGGCAACAGATCTACAAGCAACTGCCTGGGGCAATAGAGGCTAGGACTGGATTTAGCAAGTTCGACATATCTGCAGCACTTACTGAGGTTGAGAACATGACAAACGGCCCTTACAAGGTGATTCTGGGTGAGAAACTTTGGAAGGTCGGGGCATTACTGTCAATGAATCAATACATACCAGCAAGCGGAAGGGGCGGTAGCACACTGGGCTTCATTGCCGAATCTAATGATGGCGGCAGGGTGGAAATCGCTGCGGTTTGCATGGAGCCAATGATGAACGCTATACTGCAAAGAGCATCACTATCTGGAAAGGTCGGCCAAGAACTAGGCGAAATGGAAGCAGAATACGAGCAAAAGATGGAAGAGATGCGAAAGATAGGTGCCCGATTAGCAGAATTGGAACAATGGCCGTACATCAAGACTCCATTGAACTCCTTACAGGCATCAAGAACCGAATACGAGGCCCTCAAGAGGGATTTGTCCGTCATCCAAACGGAGATAGAATCAATATCAACCGGAATTGAGATGACAAATCAAATCAAGAACGAGATTAGTAAGACAAGCAATGATTTGTCAAACGCCGAGAGGGAGCATCGTTCTGTCATGTCTCAGATAGATCACTTCCAAGTGATGCTAAGCAACGGACAAAGGGCAAACAATGGTAGCCAAGTAGCCAACGCAAGCTCCAGACTAAGTGAGTTGAACAAGACGAACCAGGCATTGACGAGATCCATTACAGGGCTCGGTCAAAAACTGATGAAGCTTCAGACTCAAGATACAGATACCAGGGGAATGAAGCAAGCATTGTTAGGAAAGCAGAAGCAGTCTAAGCAAATCATAAAGCAACTTTCGACTGTCCAGAATGAGCACCTTGCTCTCGAGAAGAGTTATGAAAACATCGAAGGAGAAATGATTCAGATTCAAAGGACTGGTGCAAGGTTGTCAGCAGACATCGAGAGGCTGGCGAAGAAAATATCCAATTCAAGGAATACCCAATCTAACATAGTCGCCAGCAACGAGTCAGAAATGGCAAGGCTTTGGGTATCGCACTTGACTGGCGTGTACTCGGACGCAGAATCTTACCTATTCGCAAACCTGAGATTAGCCCAAGAGAGGGCAATAGGGGCGCAGGGTGGCAATATCTACATGCAGAAGGCGATAAGTGCAGCAAAGATTGCAGAAATGGAATCATTCCTTAGCGCAGTCGATGGGGTATCGGATTACATTGATTCTGATGAGGTAGAAGTGCTTGAGCAAATAGCCAGGCTCGGAACGATGATGAACTACATTCCTGGAACTGCAAGGATAACAGCACTAAGGGACATGACCTACAGGCAAAGAAAGGACTCGTACAAGAATATGATAGATGAGATGCTTGAGTTCGGAGTAAGAGATCCATCTGGAAACCAAGCAGAGACCGCATTGAAGATAGGACCAATCGAGATCGGAAAGTCAGAACCACTGAATGAAGTGGCGAACCTGCTTGAACATCTAGCAAACAAACTAATGGAGTGATAAAATGTTCAATAATAGAGCCTATACGGAAATTACCCAAGACGAACTCGCTAACACAGAGATGGCTCTGGCGAAACTAGATGCTGCATACCAAAGTAATAGGATGACAAAGGGAATGTACCTATCTAGGAGGGAAAGGCTAGTGAAGAACCTGGAAAGAGTTCTATCCTCCCCAACACCACTAGCAACGAATCCAACTGCTTACTTTGGAAGGGATGAATTGAATCTAAGTCCGAGACCAGTCGGCTACCAGGATTCGCTAGAAGCTTCGCAAGAGCTTGACGGACCTCAGAGAAAGGCATCACAGTCGAAAATACGACAAGCAGCATTGCAGAACGCATACAGCGATGTCGATACTGCGTCGATAATGGATGCACTTCAGGAGAACACATCTCCAAGCAACTTCTCATCGGCCCTTACGGCAGTGAACGACATACAAACCTCGCAACTATTGGGTACCAAACGGAGAGAACCAACTCAAGCGCAGTTGGCAGGGGTCTGGGCCGACATAGCAAACTCGCCAGGAGTAATCAACGCACTAAACAACCTGTCCGATTCAGTAAGGACGAGGGTGGATGCAGCAATCGCTTCGGGTCTGCCTGTGTCTGCAGCAGAGAATTACATATTGAGCAACGCAAGGAACGCAGGTGCGGCCCTTACCAAGGAAGGTTATGACAGGCAAAGGGCTGCAGAAGTGGTAAAATCGGTGATCAATGGAGAACTTTCCATAATCGCCGCCCAGAACATAGTGTCCGGTGACTTGAGGGAAGCTACGAGAGCAGTAGTGAGTAATGAGGCAAACTTTGCAGTAGATCCAACCGTCAGCCCCAATGCAGCAAAGGTAAACACGGAGAAGATGTCAATTAACGAGATAGTCGAAGTTCGAAATGCTGCCTTAGATACACTTGCAGACCCGCTGGCTTTCCAAGAGGAACTTGAGTGGGCAGCGTCTTTCGTTGATGAGGCAAATCAAACCCTGAATCAACGACTCAACCAAACGAATGTCGTCACAGGGAACTCTGCACATCAAATCAAGATTAGCACAGAGCCAGGTAAGAAGCAAACGAATCAGGGTGACGGGCTTCCAATGCCTATTGGTCCCAAGCCAATGCCAATCATACAGGAACCACCTGCTACTGTAGCCGAAGTAGTGCAAAACATACCCGCATTGAATCTAGCCGAAGTAGCAAGGAAAAAAGAAGCAGAGGCAGCCAAGAAAGCAGCAGAAAAAGCCGCACTCAAAGCAGCAGCAGAAGCAGCCATGAAGGAAGCCCAGGAGAAAGCCCTCAAGGCTGCAGCCAACAAAGCAAAGAAGGAGGCAAACGCGCTCGCCAGGAAGAAAGCGAACGATGCTCGAAGAGCCAGAGAAGCCTCGGAGAAGAAGCGCCTGGAAGAAGAAGCTAGGCAGGCAAAGCTACTAGCCCAGAAGAAGGAAAGGGAAGAGAGGGAAGCCGCAGAGGCAGCGAAGAAGGCTGCCGAGGCAAAGAGACTCGCAAATGAAGCGGCTAGGAAGATCGCAGCGAACAAAGCCGCCGCCGAGAAGAAGAAGTTAGCAAATCTAGCAGCGAAGAAGGCCGCAGCGAACAAAGCCGCCGCCGAGAAGAAGAAGTTAGCAGATCTAGCAGCGAAGAAGGCCGCAGAGGAAAAGAAACTCAAGGCTTTGGCGGCAAAGGAAGCGGCGAATGCGAAAAAGGCCGCAAACCTAGCAGCGAAGAAGGCCGCAGAGGAAAAGGCAAAGGCCGCAAACCTCGCAGCGAAGAAGGCCGCCGCCGAGAAGAAGAAACTAGCGAATCTAGCAGCGAAGAAGGAGGCAGAGGAAAAGAAACTGGCAGAACAAGCGATGAAGGCCTCACGCTCGATGGTCGCTATTGAACCAACAATCCAGTTCGCAGTAATGCCTAACATTCCAATGAACACCTTGAAGAAATCCACTAAGGATAAGGTCAAGAACGCTATACCGAAGAGAACGCCTCTAACGAAGGTCAACAAGCCAGCAATGGTCGAGTTCGCAGAATCAATCACGATGCTACCATCGAAGCCAGGGCCAATCAAGACAAGTGTATCGAAGCCAATGGTAAAGCCAGGGCCAATCAAGACAAGTGTATCGAAGCCAATGGTGCTCAAGGAGTTCAACAAACCACAGAAGGTAACGACGAAACAAATCAAGAAACCTGCGCCAATAAACAAGAGAACACCATCGCAAAAGGTGGCTAATGCTTTGGCTAGATTACCTTCGCAGAAAAATGTGGATAATGTAGTGAAGACTCTACCGACTAAGGAACAAAGGAGAATAGCGAACGAAGTCAAGAAATACAAGGCCGGAGGCAGAAGGCCAATACTAGGCTCTACAACAACCTCGACTTCCACCAGCCATGATCCTCGGGACAAGTTCCGAGATGCGGGACTTGGAGCCTCGACTTCAACAACGACTTCATCTCGAACTAGTGGTGCTTATCGCTTTGATGACCCAAGACTCATGCACAGGTGGGGTTGATAGATGGAAGCAGATTTCAGGTCTCTAACATTGGGCAAGACCCAAGCAGGCCAAGTATATACGGGGCAAACAGCCTCATACAACTGGAACGCAGTGAAAGAGAATGCTGGAATCACAATACTATCAAGCCGACATCCAAGCGGAGGACTTTGTTACAAAATCGTAGAGCAGTATGCTACTGCGTATGAAAAGCAAATCTATCCAACTCCAACATATCAGGCAAAGGACGGCAACACGGAAGTCGAGCGCGACGCTAAAAAGGCATACGCAGAGTTCGAAACCCTTGTCTCCACAGGAGTAGGAACTCCAACAGAGGCGGGGATATACTCTTTCCAAGCAACTTCATTCGAGGATTTAGACGCTAAACTATCGTCTGGCAAGACAATGAACAAAGATTTGGTGATAGAGCTTCAGCGAACTGGATTAAGCGATACGGGCGCACCAAAGAAAACACTCGACTTGAGATACCCTGAATCTGCAGTAATGTGGGACAAGTCCAAACTACTGGAGGACGCATCAATTTACTACCGTTCTTATCCTAAAGCAGTGAGAATCGCAGCCCTCAAAGACATGAGGGAGAGCATACTGATCCCATTCATGGAACCGAATGTAATGGCTGAAATAATCAGAGCCAACAGGCAAATCAGAGCAGCATATCAACAATCGGAGTACGAAGGCTCTCTGAATGACTTTTCAAGCAACAGTGGAACACCGCTTTTGCCGGACAGCACTTATGCCTCATTCACTGTAAGATTCATCGACCAGAGGGGGGATGAGGTGAAGAATCTCCCATACATAGCCGCAGTAAGGGGAGGCATCAACTTCCGTGAGTCGTATTTACGCACGAATGCAGGGAAAGACCCCGCTAACTTTGCCTCAGGGGCTACTTTGTTTGAAGGGAGCAATGAAGCATCAGGCGGTGTTCACAACCTATACAGGTACAAAATCAACGAGGAAGTGCCACATAGGGGCTCATTCAAGGTTCAGATAATACTCCCGGAGCACGACAAGTCCTCGCCCTGGGCAAACAGCCGTCTGAAAGTGTATGCAGGTTCTCCTGAGACAGTGAATGACAGGGGATCTATCATAGAATCCAAAGCAGGGACGGTTTTAACATCGCAAGCATTCACTTTCAGAGGGTCTGGGTCAAGAATGGAAGTTCAAGTACCAGTATATCGAGAACCAATACCAAATCATCTAGTTATGGATGAGAATGGAAACCTGGTGAGCAAGTGGTCCACGATTACCGATGTGAATAAACTGCCAACTCATCAAAAAGTAAGGTTGAAAGTCAAACTTTCAAGGTTGAAACACTCCCTGATGTGGGAGAATGCGGATAAAAACGCAGACGGCGTAATATCTCAAGACGAATATCAGTCACCAGAAGGTGAGGCTGCAAGAGCCGATATGGACTTGGACTCGAAAATACCTGTAAGAGATGCTACACTGGAACTAAGACCATCTCAAGACAATGCATGGCTATCTGCGAGAAACACAATCACTAGCAAGACTGATCTCTCTGGTACAGCGACACTAACAGCCCCAGTAGGTGCTTACACTCTGGTAATGGTATCGCAAGACGAGTCCGGAGAACCAATAGAAAACAACTTGACAGACATTGAGGTGCCATCGGCAGTATTCTTCCGAGACACCACTCCGCACGATACGACTCCTCTTGGAATCGTAGGTGCAACAATCAAGAATAGCAGAGCTACATTAACGAACTTCAATTTGACTACGCACATCGCACCCCTGCCAGAAGGTAAGAGTGCGGAGTACGGAACAGTCTACGCAATGAAGGAATTGCCAGGAATACAGAACGGATGGCCTAGTAGTCTTGGAACCCAGACAAGCGAATCAATCTTCGATAGCTTCGAAGTGCTACTTGCTCCATTACCATCTGAGATTGTCCTCACTGGACAGTATGAGGACATAGAAGAGCAAGAAGTGGAAGAGGAAGCACTACCGTTCAACGCGAGCATGACTCTTACGCAGGCAAACACTGGCTCAATCGTGACTGGAATAGATCAGACTCCCGCAGGTACGAAGTGGAAGATTACTAGAATAGCAATCAGAAGCGACACCGAACCGATGGTGACTTTCGCAAACCAATACGATCCAAGCCAACCAGTGGATGCATACGGGAGGAACAACTACGCCGAAGCGAGCATCCTGTACCAAAAGGCACAGACAATGGCACAAGGAGAGGAGTATATTGTGTTCCAGCCTCTCGAGCAGGGCTCTATTGTAGCATATCCTACAGAAGCAGTATCAATCTCGACTCCTGGCTCGACCGCAGAATACACCTACGACATAGAGGAAATACCAGAAGTCGTGGAGGAAGAGCCACCAGTGGAGAATGCACCGAGCAATGCACTACCAGAACCAACGCCTCCACCAAGAATACCTTATGCGGGGTACTTCTACACAGTCGAGTCAAGAGCGAATCTAGGAATCGGGAATGCTTACCTGTGGAAGGTATTCTCCACTGAGGCCACATCTACGGCTCTGAGGCAAGACATATCTCTTACAGGTTATCAAGGCGCTACAATGGAAGCGAGGGAATACATCGATTCCCTGGCGGTTGCCAATGTAGCAAACAATGTAGCAAACAATGTAGCAAACAATGTACCTAACAACTCCATGTTACAACCAGTGTCCAACAATGTGCCTCCGGCAGAGAACTGGGTTGATCCTGTTGTAATCAACGCCGTGTTAGAAGCAGAGAATGAAGGAGACACAATAACAGCCAACATGCTAACATCACAGGCGATAATAGATGCTTACCGCGCAGGGACACTGACATACCAGCAAGCCCACGCCCAACTCCGTGAAGGTCACGGTTGGAGTAATCTCGACATAACAGAGAGTCTTGATACGACTTCTGCCGTTTTTACTGGTAACGGGCCAACGGCAGTCGAAATGCTAGCACAGAACAACAACTTGACAAACATACCTGGTGGAGAAGGAATACCAGTAATGAGCCAAAACAACAATGCAAACAATACATACTACTCAAACACCCCACCTTCACGCACATTCTCATGGGAACAGGGAGCCAACAACGCTCCCGCAAACAACACAGGCGATGGCCTCCCTACTTCTATAGTGAACCAGGCTAATGTGCCAAATGCAGTCACTCTCAACGCTATGGCTACAGGAGACATAATCAACAACTATGGTTCAGGCAATCTAACATATGCAGAAGCGGCACAGCAACTACAACAATACCATGGCTGGAGCCAGACAGATGTGGACAATTCACTAGGTCCTCTTTACAACAACCATCAGGCAGCCGTAGCCGCAGCCGAAGCATCAGCCCAACGAGCCGCCAATAACGCTGCACTATTCGCTGCGCGTGCAGCAGCAGCGCAGTCCTCGAACAACTCCACAGACAACGGTTGCTACATCACAACTGCAGTTATGAAATCAGAAGGACATGACGAGTCTCCTGAGCTTCAATCAATGAGGTCATTGAGGGACAACTATGGAATCAAGCACTTCAAGAACGAGGTTGAGGAATACTATGAGATCGCCCCTTCAATAGTAAGTGGAATATCTAGGATGAACAATAGTGATGAGATATTCAAGGAACTATATCACAAGTTCATAGTTCCAGCCCACGAATTGGTAAAAGCAGGGAAGTATGATGATGCGCACTCGGTTTATCGGAATATGGTAAGGAGAACCCAACACTATGGAGGGATGGCATGAGTTACAGAGTCCTCGTAAAAGACGCAAACGGCAATGTCGTCGCACAACAGACATCCGCAAGCATCGGTTCTGGCGTGAGTTGGGCGCAATCGACTATAGAAGGTCTGAAACAAGAGACTGTGCAGACTGCAAAGACACTAATTGTGAACGATGTGGATGGAGCACTATTCACTGGAATGGCAATCAAAGTGGACACTACCGTGGAAGACGCGCTTGACAGGCTGGAGCAAGCAATCACTCAATCTGTGCCACTACCGAGAATATCGGACAAGGGCAAAGGAGACACTGCAAGTGGCGTTTGGCAGGGAAGGGTTGCGAAGCTAGCACCATCATCATTCAGATCAGTCGGAGGAACTCCACAGGAAGGAGACACGGCTGTAAGCAACATCTACGAGGAAGGCCTCGCAGGCGTGAAGAAGATGTTCGGTTTGATGGGAACGATGGAGAATGAGGGAGATCCCCTGGGTGAAGTTCTGTACGCACCCATAGTAGAGCCGGAAGATGCAGATACGATGGGATTCATAGCGGGGTGAAGAAATGGCGATGGCGTACAAGACTAGGAGCATGACGAAGAAAACCAACTTGGGCAAATTAGTGGACGACATGCCAATCGTGCCTATGACTGCTTTGTATCTTGCCTATGTGCTACCGAATCCAGAGCTACGACAGCAAAACGGAATAATTTTGCCAATCGGGATGTACTTCCTGATTCAAGAAGACAGGAAACCAAAGAGCAAGCAGACTATCGATATATCAGGAAAGGGCTTGTTGAACGACTTGGCGCTCTGGGGTATAGTGTCATACACTTTCCTAAATGGGACAACCAACTTATTGAAGACCTTCCAAGGGGCTTCATTTGACCAGGCATACGGGAGGCAAGGATAATGGCACAGACGATGAGCGAATTGAAGTTGAACGCCTACAGAGATTGGCAAAACGAGTCAGATGCCCGAAAGAAGGCTTTGAAGGAAGCAGAACCGCTTCCAGGAGAACCTATCGAGGCATTCGAGGAAAGAGTGGCAAGTATGCCTCAACCAAGAACTTGGTTCGAGTTCGCAAGAGATCCATTGGAAGACGGTGCCCCAACCAGTCCTGATTCTGACGAACCAGGGATGCTCGACCCAAGAGACCCGTTAAACACGGACTCTTTGTTCCTAGAACAGGCGTGGGCCAAGAAAACACCTGGCACAGACATGGATAAGGTGTACTTCTACAAGCAATCGCAGAAGGGAAGGCAAAACCTCTCAGAGAAAATATCCGAGTTCATCTATCCAAGCATCGTTCACAAGACCGCCGCCGCAGATTATGTGCCTGCACTATGGAATCCCTTCCAAAAGAAGGACGGCTCTAGATATGAGGGGCATCATGTGGAAAACTTCGCACTTCGGTCAGGATTTCACATGGCTGGGGCCCTTTGGAACCTGCTGATGGGAATTGCAGTAGTGGCCGGAGGGTCTTACGCATTGAAGAAGGCAATTCCGAATCTCTTGGTGACTCCAATAGAGACTGTAGACGAAGCAATAGATGAGATCCAGGACTGAGGTGTTATCTTGAGTGTATTCAACACATTTCGAGATGGCATCGGAGAAGGGGTTGAAGAGGTCACAGGGGGTATTTCAGACATTTACGAATACGACTTCGGGATAGGCCCTATATCTGTGTCCATAGAGGATGTGTTCTCCAGGGCATACAATAGACTCAAACCGCCTAATTCAATACTTGAAGACAATGAAAACATAGGCGCGGAGACAGTCACCGTTCTAGGGAAGTCAAATCCAGCACTAGACCAAGAGAACTTCGTGAAAATGTTCCAAAGACAGAACAAAAGCGTATATGATGGCGCAATAGTCACACCATCCAAAGGTAAAAAGCGAAAAATCTTCGCCCCATTCTCTACTTACACTCCTACTACGGTGTGGCCTTACCAAGCAGATGACGGTAGCCGATACACGGTGCATAACCTAGCACGAAAGGACATCGGAATACCAGACTGGGTGAACAAACCTGTAAGTGTGCTGTTAAGAAGGGATTTGGACATAGATGAAGACGGAGAAGCTGACATTGGCGGGTTGCCTTTGTTCAACCTTGTAGGCGATCCACTAATGGGCATTGGGCCTATACTGTTAGTGGGCATTTTAGCGTACACAGCAGTAAATGTAGTGCCTCTAGCAATGCCCGCAGTCCTCGCACCGTGATGTGAAACCGTAACGGTGTGACGGGTCGCATTTATTCCCTGTACCCCCATGCGCATGACATGACTAGTGAGTCTGCGATAGAGAATAAGATGGCACAAGTCAATGAAATAGCGGCTAGGCTAGGAGTTGATAGGTACATTGGAAGCGAGAGAATGAACCCTGTAGAGGCCATAGTGGCCGAATGGGCGGTACAATCAGAGGAACTAGATTTCATGGGTCAAGAGTCGCTTTGGCTCGATGCAAAGAACGAGATTGAGTCAATCCTAGCCGATATGTCATTGACTCACAACAGCAAGCACGATCTGTACCTTCTAGGCGCTGCCCAATCTGGGGCAATATCACTTCAAGAAGTAACGGGAGGTTTGGCCGAAGGCTGGAACAAGCTCCTCTCAATCCACTCAGAGACTATCAAAGGGATGAGCGAGCACGACTTGCGAACAATCGACAGAGCCAGGGACAGTGCAATGTCCAAGATACCTGCGTATGGATCTATTGAGGACAAGCAGAACGCAATCATGGCATCAAAGGCAGCACTTCAAGCACTAGAGCAAACTTTGGTGGAAAGCAGTAAGAAAACCGAGCAAGTGGCATTGAAGGGAGAGATAGCACAGAGAATGACATCGAAGTCCCTAATCCTAGCAGAAGCCAAATCCGCTAAGAAGCAATCACTCATCCCCTACGGAGACTATCAGCAGATAGAGAACCTACTGGGCAGTGGAAGCATATTCGACGACCAGATGAATTCAGTTTCAAACTTCTCTCACAATCCAGAGATCATCCTTGAGCAGATGGACCGGGTTTTGGAAAGGGCTACATCGATACTGGATAGGGAAGCAGGTGCTACGACTCTTGCAGGCGGTATGTTCGTTTCCTCGAACAGGCAACACAGAATATCACAATTGGGCTCGACGAGCAACATAGGGGATGGAATGCGTTTGAGTGGAAACGAGAATGCCAACTACAGAGGCCCTTCTGCACACGGGACATTTTCGACCGGAACTACCGCACCAATGCCATTCGACACACGGAACAATCCTAACTCGCACAAGGTCACGAATGAGGTTCACACTTCTAACAGGCATGTGGCTGCAGGTAAATTGAAGGAGATGCATGCCAAGAAGAGCGAAGCACTGTATTCGTCGCCTATGGCAGGTAGTTGGGTGGATGACAACCCAGGGTATGCTACTCTAGGTGGTGTTGGGGCTTTGTTCGTCATAGGCTGGACAGTGAAGGGCATAATGGCTGGCCGCCGAAAATCTAAGGTGTATGAAAAGGGATTTTCTAATTGGAACTGAGGTGGCATAGATGAGTCGCCGGAAACCAGTGAAGAAAAACCCAGTAGGGGATTCTGAGAGATACTATGGGAAAGCCAAAGACAAGGAGGGAATACTAGGCAAATCAGTGTTCGAGAAAGGCGATCCACGATTCGGAACAGCACCAACAGTGAGCAAATACCCTGCATTAGTGGATATTTACTCGATGATTAACTCGCTAACGAAGAAGCAAATCCAAGATTACAGCAATGTAACAGAGCTTCCAGTTCTAGTGAGGGACCTTTTGTTCGAGTTTGCTGAGGACTGGTCGAACCTGGACAGAGACCACACCAACTACTTATCACAAGTGCCAAAAGGCTACAGCAAGTTCGATGCATCACTAATCGGGGATTTCCTGTATTGGATGATTACGGGTGCTAACGAGAGGTCTAAGGTGAAGAGTGGCAGTAGGATAGCAGATCACCATTGGCCGAGCAAAACTAAGGAATACTGTCCCGATTTCGTATCGAGACTCGAGACAATGCCAGGGCTGACTATTCACGACTTGCCTGGATTGCACATAAGATTGCTGAACAATCTGCCAATCAATAGCTACAACAGATATACAATTGCACAGGTCACGCTGGATGATCCACAGATAGGTGAGCAGGTTTTCCCATCTCCTTCGCCTCTGAGCGCAGAGGAGCATGAGGCGATTATCACTCTAACGAGGCTGGTTGAATCGGGCGATATGCGAAAGTTCTCCGTTGCCTTGACTCAAAGCACGAAAACGCAATTGTCTCAGATTACAGGGGCAGGCGGGGTCGGCAACCACATTTTCAGGGCCTTCGAGATGGCTAAAGCCTCAGTAGATGCCTACAAGCAGGGAGATGTGAACTTGGCGAGGAAGCACCTCCATGTTATACAGGACGAGTTCAAGATGAACCTATCTGCCTTCCAGACAGGCCTGAAAGACATGTTCGTGCTAACTGCGTCTGCTTTCCAGGCGAATAACAAAATCAAGGGAAAGCCAGCACCTCTGCTAGTGTCATTGGACACATCGATGCCACCACTCCGAACAGGTTGGAAATCCAGCAATATGCACGCTGCGATGAAAGCCGCAAACCAAACAGACATCAAAGTTGTCTCGATGGGGAAGGACGCGAGGAATTACAAGCTTCAGCGTGCGCAAGGCACTGCAAGAGGGACGCTCGGATTGACTTCCGTTCTAGCAGGCGGCCAAAACATACTGACGACTAACTGGCTGGGGATATTTGCTGCAGCATTGAGTGGCATTTCTCCTGATTCAAAGGACTACTTCCCCGATTCCGGTGGAAAAGAAAGAAAGAACATACTCAACGACTGGCCCGACCAGGACTCAATATCCATCCGTTTCGTGATCCATGCCAACTTGGAAGTTGGAATCGGCGAGGATTATTTGGTTCCCAAAGGCCTACTCACTGTGACAGCGAGAAAGGGACAAGGAAACAGAGATTGGTTCGATGCAATGGACGCATATGGAGGAGGAAAACAAAAAGGCGGAAAGGACAATCGCGACAAAAACCAGAACCAACAGGGCGGAAAGCAACTCATTCAACCAATCATCGACCTGTTTGTTGAGGACTTGGGACGGGCAAAGAAGTACAGTGATGCCTTTACGACCGAAACATCGGATGCTGGCCTGCAAGCACTCGGAGAGGAAGGCGATGAAATCATCGAGCAAATCTTCGAAGAGGAACTAGGCGGTGCTTCCAGGGGCAAGGTGAAGGGCAATCCATCTGGAGCTATCGGAAAGGCAGTGGCGATTGATGTAGTGCCTAGAAGCCAAATCGAGGTTAGGACAATTACAGAGAAGCACCCAAACATGCAATATCTCAAACAATTGAGGAACGAGGAAGATCTGAAAGAGATTTACGACCATTATGGGAAGGGACAGCCTCCAGTCAGGATTTCTGGCGGGAAGTACAGATGGAAGGGCAAAATATACGGGAGCAAGAAGCAAGTAGCGGAAGCGGTCAATAAGTCAGGAAACCAGATTGACAAGGGCCATCCGAAGATGCAAGTCCTGTATGCAAGGAGGAAGGACAACGGAAACTTAGTGCCTCACAGGATAATACTACCCAGGATTATGGTTAGGCACGACTTGAAGTCAAACAGAATCGTGGCAAACAAGGGGGCAAAGGCCACAGCAGCGACAAGGAGACTGCTCAAGAGAATAGAGAAGGACTTCGGTAAAATCGCATTCAAGAAGGATCTAACCGATACTGGTGGATTCGATGTAGTCAAGGGCAAGGACAGCAGAGGGAGGAACAAGACACGCAACTACAACCGTGGTGTCGCAAAGCAGTTCGAGGTCAAGGGACACGACTCTGGAACGCCCAAAGCAGGCAAGCTATTCGTGACACAGGTATCTCTGAATGGAACCATGTATTACGATGCTAGAATGGAAGGCGGAAGGAGACTAGGCCCAGTGGCACTGAGATGGGAGGCTAAACAATGAAAGCAACAGGAGTAAAACCACTGAAACTCACACAAAGACAGATTGGTAGTGTGAAAAAGAAGCAGATGGCCGCATTCATCCCACTAGTCCACGAGTTGAAGCAAGAACTCCGAGACAAGGGGCATGGTGGCGACTGGAATGCTAACAGATACAGAGGGGAAGGTCCTACAATCTTCGCTTCGATGAAGCGTGACAAAGGCAACCAGGTATTCACCAAGATTGGACACAAGGAAGCGATGGATAGGGCCATAGAAGGAAAGGGAATCTACATACTGCCCTTCACAAAGGAAGTAGTGCTCGAGAACCCTCCCGAGGATGATTTCGAAGACGCACTCAAGACTACCGATGCAGTCGAGCGTTTCGAGTACCAGCAACTCACATCTTCGCTTTACCCCGATTTGAGCAAGATAGACCAAGCCAGAAGAATGCAAGAGTCAGGTACATTCAGAACTATGGCTGAGATCACTTCCGGAACGAAAGCACCGACAGTAAGGCCAATCAAAGTGCGCGGAATGACTGACAAGAAAATGCGAGCACAGGTATTGGGACTACAACCCACTCCTTTGGAGACGCTATCGGCAAACGAATCAAGAAGACTGAGAAAGAGGATTAGGGACTACATCTACAGAAGGTACGAAAAGGTAGCCGAGAAGAAACTCGGAGACAAAGATGTGACAGAAGCAGAGTTCTTGGAGGAATTGGAAAAACTAGGTGCTAATGAAATCGCCCTTATGGACGCATTGCTGGAAGGCCATGAGAGATACATAGACTCAACGCCCTCGACGGTGAATGACTTCTCAAGGATGATAATGGCCTACCATAAGATGCGATCTAAGAACACACCATACATGAGGGAATTAGTCCCCCATCTGCTGGAAGCAATGTCTCAGACTCCTGGTTTGTTCAAGGGGTTCGAGACTAAGTTCCTAAATGCCATATCACCAACAGCCCAGAATCTTCTGAGTTCACAGACGATTCATCTGATATACGACTTAGAAGGAGAGGTTTTGATACCATCAACTGGTCTGAAGCTCTGGCAGTACATAGCATACGGTGAGGTTGAGCCCGAGGCCTTCGTTGATCCCGCATTCGTCACCAATGAAACCAAGAAGTCAGTGAACCGATTCATGGCCTCGCACTTTTACGATGGCACATCCGCAGCAAAGGCAGTAATCCAGGCATCTAAGGAAGCCTTCCTCTCTAAGAAGGGAGTTGCAGACATAGGCCTGAACATAGTAGCGGAGAATAATCTGGATTCGGAAGGTGTGATGAAAGCCGTAGCAGAAGGATTGAACAACGCGAACACGGCCAGAAACAACCACGAACTATTCAGAGACCTATTCAGCATCAGGGATGGAAAAGGAGAGCAGTCCGGCGCAGAAACCCGTAGGAAGGTTATGGGAGAACTGACAAGGAGGGGGCTCGCCTTCACGATCTCCGCGCCTGCCTACAAGTCGAATCCGGTTGATGACGAGGACAAAAGGCTGGAACGAATCGTAGATAACAGCTATCGAAGCATCCACAAGAAACTTTCAGCGGAAAAAAAGGCAGAAATGGAAGCGTTTGAGGAAGACATCGAGAAGCAGTACACTGAGCAAGCCGCTAAAGAAGTCAAGGCACTCAAGAAGGCGGGGAAGAAGTATTTCAAAGACCTAGAGAACAAACAGAAGAAACTAGAAGCCAAACTTGAGAAGGAAAACGAAAAGAATCTCAAAGCGGCAGCGAAGAAAATCCAGGAACTCCAGAAAGCGAAAGAAAAAGCAATCAAGGAGTCAGAAGAGAAGGAACAGTCGATTACGAAGAATCTCGAGGATCAACGAAAAAGGAGCGAGAAGAAGCTCAAGGAAGATTTCGAGGCTGAGAAAAAGAAACTAGACACTACTTTCCAGAAAAAGAAAGAGAATCTCCAGAAGAAGAACAAAAAGAAATCAGGAGAACTTAAGAAAAAGGATGAGAAAATCAAGAGCCAAATGGAAGAAATCAAGGCTCTGAAGGACAAAAAGAAAAGTAACGAAAAAATCTTCCTCGAACTCAAAGGCCAAAGGGATAAACTCCGTGAAAGAAGAAAGAAAGAGGCAGAGCAACACAAAGAGGCACTAGCAAAACTCAAGAGTCAGCATGAGAAGAAGAAAAAGGACATGTTAGCGAAAGGAAAAGCGAACAGAAAGGCGAATGAGAAAAAGTGGCAAGATAAACTCGACAAGCAAAGGTTTGATTTGAAGAGGGAGATTTACGACCTGGATAGGGATTTGAAAAAGGCGCAGAACTCAAGGAAAAGGGCGAAAGAGAGATACAAAGCCAAGATTACAGAACTCAAAGGAAAACATGAGGAAGAAATCAAGAAAATCGAGGACTCCGCATTAGGCAGAGGGGAATACTTCTCTGCAGGGACAGTTAGTGCAGACACAGGATTCTACCTGATCCCTCTGTACTCTCCTGGCTTCTCCAAGAATCCGAAGGGATGGAACGGCAAATGGGTCGTACCTACAATGCAAGTCCTGGACGAGTATGCCGAGGTAATGGCTGATTCGTCTCAGAACATATCCGCACTGAACCTGCTGTTCCTGATTGCTGCTAGAGCAAAGGCACTGTATGACTACGAGCTGAAGGAGTCCGAGACGATGTTGATTTACTCGATGTTAGATCCATTCGACCCCGAGGCTGCACCCGATGTTATCGAGGTTGAGGAGACCAGTGGCGTTACAGATGCGTTAGAGAACTTGATTCCAGGAGAAGCGACATCAAGAGCAGGTCTTTACAGAAACCCTCCAGCAAACATCCTCCCCTATGGAGTCAGTCCGGATAACCTGGCAGAACCATTCGACAAGCAGAGGGCCGAGTACATCTTCGACAGACTGACTACCAACATCAAGAAGAGGCGCGAAGCCAAGAAAATCCCACCTAAGCCTCTATCGTTCAAGGAAGCCACTGCGGGTTTTGGGAAACTAAAGCCAGACAAGGACATGGAAAAAATCGAGGAATTGATTGAGGGAGTAGCAGAA
>CEVZ01112032.1_pt1 | contig 21351 bp, 23 predicted proteins | sample 361371 | NCBI WGS metagenome assembly CEVZ01 (sample SAMEA2620217, study PRJEB7988) | marine metagenome | isolation source: saline water (ENVO:00002010), including
AATGGTGTCTTTCTATTTGCCTTACATTGACGGAGACAAGGCTTCTATTCTTATAGATGCACTAAAATCATCAGATACTCTTGGCCTCGACTTTGATACAATTTTTAGGAATACTAACACATCCTATGACCCCGACCCTAGAGGGCGCAGTTCAGGAAAATCTGGCTCCGACGTGGAGAGAGTGCTTGCTTTCCAAAGAATTGGCAGAATTGACCCAGTTGAGTATGTAGATGGTTGGGAATCTACACTAAAATACGCTTTAGATTTGAAGGAAACTCATGAGGCGTCAAAATGAGTAGGCTTCCGGATTTTAATCCAGAAATGGATCAGGAGTGGAGATCCAGGCTATCAGAATTACAATATCACGTTACTAGGGAAGGAGGAACCGAGATGCCAAGTACAGGAAAGTACTACTTGGAAAACAGGTCCGGTGAATACAAATGCATTTGCTGTGGGCATATTCTATTTTCTTCATCAATGAAATATCATTCAGGATGTGGTTGGCCATCTTTCCACAGCGAACATCCTGATGCTGGTATAACACGTATCCAAGACACATCATTAGGAATGATCCGGACCGAAGTCAGATGCGGTTCTTGTGATGCCCATTTAGGCCATGTTTTCGAAGACGGCCCGCTTGAATTCGGCGGTGAGAGATATTGCATCAACTCCTCTAGTATGGATTTTGAGAAGAATGGAGGTGAAACTGATGACAACTAGAATCAGGAGATGGGTAGAAACTGATACCGGCCACAGGGTCCCCAATCACAATAGCAAGTGTAGAAATTTTCATGGTCACAGGTACAGATGGGAGGCAGAAATTGAAGGAGACTTGGTGTCATTAAAGGGAATCTCAGAGGAGGGAATGATTATGGATTTCTCCGAGGTATCAAGAATTCTAAATGAGCAGATCCACGATATTGTAGATCATTCATTCATAGTATTCGAAGGGGATGATGAAGCCATTAGAGCACTTTCGGAAATTGGCGACGAACATAAAACTGTGATTGTACCATTTGTCCCTACGGCAGAGAATCTCGCCAAATGGGCTTTCGATAGAGTAGAACCACACATTAAATCATCATACGGGAATAGCATTACTCTACATGCCTTTCATGTAAGGGAGACTCCCAAGTCATGGGCAAGTTGGAGGCCATAGCACTTCGACACTAATACATAAGGGGCCCTTCATTCGAAGTCAATGAAGCCAGCAGGCAAACCCATCAGAGATGGTGGTGAGATTTTCATAGTGGACAAAAACAAGCCACTAGAACTTCTATCTGAATGGATCAATGAGGCCAAAGATAAGGAAATTATTGAGCCAACAGCGATGAGTATTGCAACATTGAAAAAATCTGGATTTCCTACTAATAGAATGGTCCTGGCTAAGTATCTTGATGACGAAAAGATAGGCTTCTTCACTAATCTGGAAAGCGATAAGTCTCTGGAAATTATTGCTAATCAGAATGTATCTGCAACTTTCTGGTGGCCAGCTATAGAAAGGCAAGTAAGGGTTGAAGGACAAGCAGAACAAATGCCCAGAAAACAAGTAGAAGAGTATCATTCTACCAGGCCTAGGAGGAGCAGGATTGCTGCATGGGCATCCGATCAGAGCAGGGGGCTTGAATCAATGGACACTCTTAGGGAGAGATTCTTGCATTATGAATCTAAGTTCGAAAATAAAATAGTCCCAGTTCCCCCATTCTGGGGAGGATACATGATAATGATTAATCGAGTTGAGTACTGGTCTGGAAGGCCCAATAGATTACACGAAAGGGTTGCCCTAACTAGAAATGGTGATAGATGGTCCGAACAAAGGCTTTTTCCATGACCCAGGAAATTTTCTATTAGTCCTCAAACGAATCAGCAGCTTGTGAAATTACCCCAATTAGTCTGTGGATTTCATCATCTTTTGGCAACCCTCTCATAATTACTCTAATTATAGTCTCCTCTATCCCCTTTCTTTTGTGCTCCTTTGTAGGCATTGCCTCAACAAGGCGACTCACTTCAGACCTCAGGATTGACCTAAGTTTTGGGTCAAGTAGCCTATTTCCTGCGCCCGATGGTAACGGTGTACTCGAATTGATATACCAAGCATAACATATTATTGAAACAGCATGGCTCAGGTTCAGAATTGGGTAACCTTCCCATGTAGGAATTGTGACTAATAGGTCACATTTGGCAAGCTGGCGGTTTAGAAGCCCCTTTCCTTCCGGTCCAAAAACCAATGCGGCCTTCCCCTCCAACTTGTCTAGCCTTTCAGGCAGCTCTTCAGGTAGTAGGAAGTGCCTAGTCGACGTCTTTTCACCGTCCTCTCTTTTCCCTGAAGTTCCAATTACAATCGAGCAGTCAGATACAGCAGACTCTAGAGATTGGAATGTTTTTGCATTATCCAGAACTTCTTGGGCATTTTTTGCCCTATTCCTTGCCTCAGAGGTCCAATCAGCAGATCTTCCAACAACTCTCAAATCATTTATTCCAAAGTTTAGGATTGCTCTTGCTACAGCTCCTATGTTGCCATCATGCTCTGGATGAAATAAAATCACACATAGTCGTTCCGAGAAGGTAGGAACAATAGATCCCCTGCGATCCCCCACGACATTTCGTATGGGTCATAATTCAATAAATATCGTAAAGGCTAGTCGTCTTTGAAATTAGTCAACTCTTCGCTGCTTATATCTAGTGATATATCCTGCTATCCAGTTTCTCATTCTCTTGTTTTCTACATCCGAGAACTCTGTAACAAGGTGCTTGTTGGTTTCAAAGTCATCAGTAAATTGGTCGGGGTACGTATCAACCAGCCTAAGGGCCCTGGTCTTGATGAATGAAGGTCTGATATTTCCCATATTCACTCCTCCAGCAGTTTCACTTCAAGCGGAAAACCTTCCTCTCTAGTACAAACAACCTTGATTTTCCTAGGAGGATGTTGCATCCCTCTAGACCATATAGCATGGTTCACAGCCTCGTCTATCCAAATGTCTTCGTCTTCTGTCTTTTTCATGTGCCTAGCAACATGATTCCTAACTTCGGCCATCGCCCTTTTCGCCCTATTAGTTCGAGGTACATTCCAAGCCGCTCTAAGTGGTATCGTAAGCTCTTTTACTTCTGCCATAATTTCACCTCTGGAGCTTGGAACGCCTCCACATATGCCTCTTTGGATGCGTATTAGTTCTTCTATTAGTCTTCATAACTACCCAAACTGGAACCCTCTTATTTTGCTTAGTTACCTTGTTCAGCCTCTTCTTCTTAGCAAAGGGCTTATTCCGTGCCATATTTAGTCCTCAGTATCTCTTTAAATCAGGGTATTTCTCTTCAGCCTGAGCTCTGACAGAATGCGCCACCTCATCCAGAAGTTTCTGTCCTTGGGGGCTAACTATCTTCCCCCTATTGACAGTTCCAGCAGTGTTCATCATGTCACTAACTAATCCAGAATCCGAAAGTTGCTGGAGTAATTTCCTGGATATATTCCTAGAGCCCGCTACAGCTTTGTTTCTCTTGACACCCCTGTCTTTCGAACCTCCAAACTCCTGAGAAATTCTATTTGTCCCGATAGGCCCCTTAATTGCAACCTTCCTTAGAACAGAGGCAGCTCTTGTATGCCACCAATCTCCCTGAACCGGCGGCCTCTCTCTATGTGTTCCAGTCTTAACGTGAGAAGCCCATTCGGGCGGGTTGATGGTGTCGAATGACCTTAGGCGATCAGCAGTTCCCGAAATTAACAGGTCCGCTGGAACGTCGTAATACGTGGTCATGGCTTCACCTTGCGTGCCGCCCGTCTTACAGACCGTATTTAACCGTGATGTCACGGTTTTCGATACATATTCATTGCATGCTATTATTCGACAAGCATTGAAAAATAGGTTCCTAGTGCAATTGTTGTGAAGCGGTCTCTATCCAAGAACCCCAATATGCTGCGTACTATGGTAGGGACTGGTCTAACTCTAATTTTACTTCTTTCTTTTGCAGTATATTCTAACACAGTAGACTCTGAGTACTACGAATATACTACTACTAATGAGGGAAAATATATGCAACTGACTGCTGAAGAGGAAGGAAAATCAGAATGGTTCTTCACTACGAATGATGCAATAACTTGGGTCAACTTTTCAGTCGAAGATGCACCTCCTGGGTCCACTCTAACCGTTGAAGCAGAAGGTACAAATTGGTCTCACTCTCCTAGTCTTGGCCTTGTGGACCAATCATATATTTGCAACGAGCCGGATTCTGACTATGAGTCCATAATCGAGACATGCGATTACAGTCGAATTCACTCAGTCAACCTCCCGGAAGGTGATGGGGTACTTAGGGGCCGGGTGTCTCTTGATCTTCCAATAAGGGGGAAGGGGTTCTTAGAAAGTTCGAATCACGAAACTGCAAGAGAAGAGTCTGAAAATCTAATCCGTTCTGCGCAGAAAGTAGTTACTTGGAAGATTTCCATAGAGAAAGACGACGAAATTTCTTCAAGTGCTGGTATTCTTATTGAAGCAGAATACACCTCTCACGAGCTTGTAAATACTCAACAATTCCAGCTAGACCCGTTCCAAGAGACCATATACAGCTTTTCAGCATTAGTGGGATGCTTTTTCTTGGTTTTAGTAATTCCTCTTATGATATACTTTTCAGCTAGACATAGGGAGAAAGTCAATGAGCAGAAACGCGCATCTGCGGAATAGCCAGCAAGTGAAACTCTAATCCTCCTTTGGTTGAGTATTCCATATAACCTCTTCTGGGTCCAAAATGATTGCCACGAGACCCTGCTCTACGAATAGAGAAATTGATTTGGTTATCCTCTCAGTTACTGGAGCTATTGATTCTGCAAACTTTTCATCCATAGCCGAAATAATCTCCGAAAGTGACTTTTCCCCATCCATCAACCTCCATAATTCTGAATTCATTTCGTCAAGAGGCCTTCGAACAATTTTTGGAGCTCGAAAAAGCTCCGCAATTATACTTTCAAATCTCCCAAAATGCTTTTCTTGGAAGATTATCACATTTCCATCATCCGTGATTGACCAATCTACATCCTTCCTAGTCGGTAGGGATTCAAGTATCATTTCTAAACACGAATTAATGCAAATTTATTGGCCCGGAGCAGAGTAAACATCTACAAATCACCGTCTTAATTTATTGGTATTTGTAACTAAAGAATCGGCCAAACTCGACAGTCTTTCCCCTATTGAATGGTCAATAAGGTTCCCATCGTCGTCGAAGGCCTTTTTGATGTGAGGTACAGCGAGCTGTTCCGGTGCCACCCAACCATGAATCCACCTAGCAGCGATCCTCATATGGTTAAGCGTGTTGTTACTCGATTGGCCACCTAGTGTGCTCATTAGTCCGAAAACCTTGCCAGAAGTATGTTTGGAATACAACCAGTCCAGGCTGTTCTTCATTACCCCGCTCATTGTACCATGATATTCTGGACTTGAAAGAACGAATGCATCCGCGGAAGTAGCCATTTCCTGGAACTCTTTCACATAAGCATCATCCCAGCTGCCCTCAGCTCCAACAAGAGGAAGGGGCTTAGCTCCATGATCCCAAATTTCAGTCCTAGCTCCAAGATTACCACATTCATTGAGTAGAAGCTCCAACATTCTGCCATTTGCAGAATTTAGATCGTATGTCCCGCAAATACCCATGATCAATATGTCATCACTCATGGCCCCTTCAAGGGGTCCCCATCTTCAACTATGCCCATGTTCAGATTTTGCGAACTCTTATCCATTGACCATTTTGCCAATTGCATATGGGGGACCCAATTCCTGAGTTATTACAGGAAGCCACTGAATTTGCATTATCCGGAAAAAACGACAATGCAATGGAAATTTTCGAGAAAGTCGTTTCTATGGACCCAGAAAACGCAAACGCATGGTACTGTTTGGGAGTATTGTTGACAGAATCAGGAAAATTTACTGAAGCAATTCACTCATTTGAGATCTCCGACAAATATTTTCCAAACCATGGTCCTACTTTGGTGAATTTAGCAATTTTGTTGGAAGATTCAAATCCAGACAAAGCCTCAGAATTAGCCAAATCCGCATTGATTTTTTATCCCGATGACGAAAGACTCAAGGAAATTCACTCAAACAAAGAACCCCCCAAAAATACCGATAAGCTCTTCGTAAATTCAATTCCATTACCCGACGACGAATTCGACATAAATGGATCTCATAATGAAAGGATCCCCTCACAAAATGACAAGATTTCAGATGCACGGGATCTAACATCTCGGGGTGAATATTCTAGCGCTGTATCTATTTGGAAGTCCCTTCTAGAGGATTCACCCAATTCATCAGAGGTATGGAGAGGTTTAGGAGAAGCTCTTCTTTCAGCAGGATTCCCAGATCGAGCTGAACAATGTAGAATCAAGGCAGAAATTCTATCAGACAAGGAAAATGAATATACTGAGCACGACAATATAGAAGAAATGGATAGTACAGAAGCACTATTACAAGCAGCACAGGACTACCAGACGATAGATCATGATCTTCCTGAGCGGGGAGATCTCGAAGAATCACTTGGTTGGTACAATATGGGCATCAACCTAATGAGCGAAGGAAAGAACGATGAGGCAATTTCTAGTTTTGAAAAGGCAATAGGCGGAAGTCCTGCCGACGAGCTTGATTTCAAAGTTAAGGCGCACAATGGCAGGGGCAATGCTCTCTACAATTCCGGGAGATTTCCCGAGAGCATTGTTGCCTATCACACAGCTATTTCTATAGATCCTAACAGTGTATCAGGAAGGACTCTTTTCAATATGGGCTCATCATATGCAGCCGTGGAGATGTTTGACGATGCAGTGAAGTGCTTCTCTCAGGCTCTAGAAAGAGGGCTTGACAAAGATGAGATTGAGTTATGCGAGAAGCATATTAGCAGGTGCCGGATGCTTTCGAGAGAGCAGGCAAAGAGGCAATCTAGGATTTCTAGGTAGAAATTGAAACAACTACAGATTTGCTAGTCGGAGTATTGCTGTGTTCAGCTACACTTTCTAAAGGAATTAGAATGTTTGACTCCGGAAAATATGTGGCAATATTTCCTGGAGGGATGTCATACTCGAAGATATACCATCCCTCCGAGAAAATAGTTTTGTCATTAAAATGAGATGTTAGGTTGACAACCTGTAAATCCTTCCACCCATTAGCTTTCATGTCACTCTTGGACATCAACACGACTCTTCTTCCCCCCGAAATCCCCCTATATCGGTCCTCAGTTCCGTATATTGTGGTATTATACTGATCATGCGATCTTATTGTCATCATAATGAATAATCCATCTCTTGCAATCGTAGAGCTGAGATTGTTTGGAACGAATTTAGCCTTTCCAGATTCCGTATTGAATTCGAGGCTATCTCTTGGGGGGTTGGGTAGATAAAATCCCCCATCTTGTACGCATCTAGAATTGTAATCTTCAAAACCGGGTATAGTCTCCTCAATGCAATCTCTAATACGATTATAATCTTCAGAAAGCCATTTCCATCGAATGCCAGAATCACCAATAATTTCTTCTAACGATTCAGCAATTCCCGAAACAATGGAAGGCTCTGATAGTATGTTGTTACTTGCTGGACTAGCACGCCCTTTAGACATGTGAACTACTCCCATAGAATTCTCTACAGTTACGAACTGATATTTAGTGCCTGATCTATCTATTTCACTACGTCCTAGACACGGAAGTATTAACGCGGTCTTGCCTGTAATAAGGTGAGAACGATTTGGTTTTGTAGAAATCTGTACAGTTAGTGAACATGAATGGAGTGAGTCTGCAGTGGCCTTAGTATCTGACATAGCTGAAAGAAAATTCCCACCCATGGACAGAAAAACACAATTTTTGTTTTCTGACATCATTCTTACTGATTCTACAGCATCATAACCTCCTGATCTATTAAGTGAGATCTGGAACTTAGTTTCAAGAGACTTTAGGAATTCTTCAGAAGGTTTGTGATTTATTCCCACTGTACGATCACCTTGAACGTTAGAGTGACCGCGAACGGGACAGAGTCCAGAACCCGGATTTCCAATGTGGCCGCAAAGCAAATGAAGATTGGAAATTTCCTGTATAGTAGCAACTGAGTTCTGATGCTGAGTGAGCCCCATTGCCCAACATGTGATTACGGACTCAGCTGAACCAATGATTCGCCCAATCCTCTTTATTTCGGAAATCTCTATTCCAGAGATCTCGGAAATCTCTTCCCACCCAGTGTTTTCTACGATTTTTCTGTAATCATCATCCCCTGTTGTGTATCGATGAATGAAATCTGAATCTTCACATTTTGAAGAAAATATCTCCTTAGCAAATCCTCGAAAGAGGGCCATATCTCCATTAATTCGGACCCTGATATGACAATCTGCAATAGCCGTACCATAGCCAAATAACTCCAGTGGGTTTTGTGGATGTTTGAACCTAATCATTCCCTTTTCCTTGAGTGGATTAATGCTAATGATGGATGCTCCCGATTTTTTAGCATCACGTAGCGCAGTCAACATTCTGGGATGGTTAGTTCCGGGATTTTGGCCCACAACAATGATGAGATCTGCCTTTTCGAAGTCTTCTAGTTTGACAGTTCCCTTACCAATTCCTATTGTCTCAGTAAGAGCGACCCCCGATGATTCATGGCACATATTCGAGCAGTCTGGTAAATTGTTAGTCCCGTAACGTCTTGCTAGCAGCTGCCATAGGAATGCAGCCTCATTACTAGTCCTTCCAGAAGTGTAGAAAATAGCCTTATCAGAATTTTCGAGCTGAGACAATTCGTCAGCAATTATTGAAAATGATTCTGACCACGAGATGGCTTCATATTTTTCAGATCCTTCTCGGAGAATCATTGGATCTGTGATTCTACCTTGGCTATTTAGCCACTGATCACTTTTCTCAGAAAGCTCACTAATGGTCCACTTTGACCAGAAATTAGGATCGGCCTTTTTCTTAGTGCCTTCGTCAGCTACTGCTTTAGCCCCGTTTTCACAAAATTCGGCTATTGTCCTTTTATCGTCTGGATCGGGCCAAGCGCATCCAGGGCAATCAAATCCATCGAATTTATTGACTCTAGATAAACTTGTGATTGAATGAAGAAAACCCATTTTAGAAATCCCATGCTTTGCTGTTGAGATTATTGCTGGGATTCCTGCTGCCGAATTACTGGTCTTCTTTCTTTTTGGAGGAGTTTGTTCAAGCGGAGTTGATGCCTTTCCCCCCACTCTCACAATTGTAAGGCAATAACCAACCATTTCAATATACTGAGAGTCAAGATAATCTTGCCATTCCTCTTCGAGAAGACGTGCCGGAGGGTTTTCATGTGGTTACGGGCGCATTTGGATACTCTGGCAGGTGGATTGCTAAGGAACTCATTTCCCGTGGGAAGAATGTGAGAACACTGACTAATGCTGTAGGTAGGGACGATCCCTTTGATGGCAGAGTCGAAGTACATCCTCTCGACTTCGAAGACCACTCGTCCCTAGTCAATTCTCTCTATGGGGCGGATGTTCTGTACAACACTTACTGGGTCAGGTACAAAGATGTTAAGGGCGGTTATGCACACGATCTAGCTGTAAACAACATCAAGAAACTATTTCATGCAGCAGAGGAAGCTGGAGTTAGTAGAATTGTACACTTTTCAGTTGCTCACCCACATAAGGCCCCCGATTGGAGTTACTTCCAAGGAAAGGTTGAGGTAGAAAACGCACTACAATCTTCTTCTCTTTCATATGCTATTATTAGGCCAACTGTATTCTTTGGTGGGGACAGGGACGTTCTAATCAACAACATGGCGTGGCTAATAAGGAAATTCCCGATGTTCGGAGTTTTCGGTTTTGGGAATTACCCAATTCAGCCTATTCATATTAGTGATGTGGCAAAAGTTTCAGTAGACCAAGGGGAATCAAAAGAAAATACTATTCTCGATGTTGCTGGTCCTGAGAAATTCAAATACATAGATTATGTTAGGCTCATAGCCAAATCAATTGGTGTTAGGAGAGTGATTATCCCTGTCCCCCCCATAAGTGCGTGGATAGTTGGAAAGTTGGTAGGAATATATCTTGACGACCGCGTTATCACAAGAGCAGAGATTAAGGGATTAATGAATGGACTGATGGCAACTGACCAAATACCAGTCGGAAAAATAAAATTCTCTGAGTGGATTTCCAATAATGGAAATACACTCGGAATTAGATATCAGAATGATATGAAGGAACGTAGGTATCGAGATCCAAAGAAGAAATTAGAAATTTGAGAGTCTCCTATGTCCACTATATACTGTAGCAGAATCACTCTTTGCAAAACAGATTAGAGTCTTGCCATATTCTCTTGCAAGATCTATTGCCATGGTGCTTGGGGCGCCTATAGAGGCCATAACTGGAAACCCTGCTCGTATAGACTTCTGCACTAGTTCAAATGAAGCTCTACCCGAGACAATCAGAATCATATCGGACATGGGCAGAGAATCATTCTTGACGTAGAATCCAACGAGCTTATCCATTGCATTGTGCCTCCCTACGTCTTCAAAAATCATGCCTATTTGGCCATCTTCTGAGAATGATGCACAAGCATGAGAACCACCAGTATTCGCAAAAAATGGTTGATTTGCCTTCATAGTACCTAGGCATTTTGACAATAACTCAATCGAAACGTCGAAACCCTCGTGCAGATCAGGTACGTGCATATGGAGTACATCATCAATGGTGCTCCTGCCACAAATCCCACATGCAGATGTAACGGTGCTACTTCTACAGTGAATCTCAGGATTAAATGAAGATGATTCACGTAAAGAAAAGTGAATTGAATCGAACTCCGAATTTATTGACTCCACATCTTCGATTGATTGGATTATTCCTTCTGAATATAACATTCCTAGAGCTAGTAGGTCGTCATTGCCTCTTGTTCTCATTGTTACTCCGAGATTGTTGGTCCCGAAATCTGGAGTGGATACAGTAATTGACAGAGATCTTTCTTCAACAACATAGTCACTATCCCTATTGTGAGAGCACTGTGAAATTCGCACAATGTCTCTTGATTCGAAACCACTCACGATACCTGGAGAAGTTTCTGATTGATATGTGTGATGTGTAATTATAGGAACCGTTGAAATACAACTATTTGTCCAGCAATTCATGGGAATCTTGGGCGGTGAAGGTTTCTCACTTCCCGTTGTCTCAGATACTGAAGTAGTCGATGTAAAGCTAAATTTTTCAGATTCTGCAGTAAATGCCCTAAAACACAGTATGAATGGGGATGAGGAGTCACACGTTTTGATAATCAGTGCCCAATCTGGTGGCTGTTCTGGTTATATGTATGACATGAAGATCGTCGAAGATCCGGGGGATGATGGATTCCAAAGGATCAACATAGGGGGGATTGGAGTTCTTGTTCACAACAAAGATAGCTCCATGCTATCCGGAATAACCGTGGATTTCAAGGACACGTTGATGGGGGGTGGATTTGATATCAGCAATCCCAATGCCGATAGATCCTGTGGGTGCGGGCAATCCTTTGGTTGAGGTTGTTTTTTGACAGAATCACTCGAATGTGCAAGGTTTAATCACATACATAATTCTGCTATCACAGTTCTGAAGGGAACTGATACCATTTCAATTCTGGATAGGCTTGTGACAACAAGTCTACAAGGTCTGAAAAACCTTGACAGAATACAGACATTATTCTGTGATGCGAACGGAAGAATAGAGGATTTCTCAACAATTATTCCAATCGAAGGGCAGATTCTAATGACTTCGCATCCACAGACCTCAGAACAAACTAGAAAAAAAATCATTGAAGGAACATCTTGGGATGAGGATTGCACAGTATATATTGGAGATGGGGCAATAGTACATTTGTCACTAGTTGGCCCTAAAAATGACGACCTTTCGGGTCTATTTGTTGATGTTGAAAGCCTTTCAGAATTTTCAGTTTCTGAATTTGGAGATATTCTGATTTCTAAATCTGAATATAATGGGCAGTATGTTGTTGACTTTCTAATTCCAAAAAATGAAATTGAAGAAATTTCCTCAAAGCTGAAAGATTTCGGATCTATGCAAAAACCCATTGATTATTGGGAATATTTCCGTATATCGAACGGTATGCCATCAATTAACGATGCAAGGGGAAACCTCCCTAGCGAGTTAGGACTCTCATCATTAGTAAGCATCGGAAAGGGATGCTATCCTGGTCAGGAAGTACATGCAAGATTGGATAGTAGGGGCAGTAAAGTAAGATCTATGATTAGAATGATTAGCGATGAGGAAATCAGTCCTGGGACCTACAAATCCCCAGAAGTTGGCAATATCAAAATTACCTCAAATGTTCACAATAATGGTGAATACGCATCCCTGGCAATGTGCAGGATCTTCGAAGATGACAGACTAGAAACTTCCCTCATAGATGGTACTAGGGTCACTCTTGAGAATCTCCCCTTTGATTAAATGCAGACTCGAAGCTTTCTCCTGAATCAATCCATTCTCTAAGAGTCATTAATGGTATCAATCTAAGTGAGCCTAAATTTCTATTGAACAGATATAGCATGGGGCTGAAAACACCATCCATCTGTTCCTGGAATTCCCTTCTTACAATATTTCCTCTATTTCTAAAGAATACAATTTCCACAGATATTCCAATGATTGTGGCAGTGTACAATACAAGGAGTACACTTATTGAAAATGGCACGGGATCAATTAGTAAATCGCCAGTCCTAATTTTAGATCCGTACATGAGTTGTCTTGAAAGTAAGAAAACAAGCCCTACCCCTACCCATGGACCTAGCTTTTCGTCTACATACGAATCCATAGGGATGATTCTTCTATTTGTAGGATCGGCAAACGTAAGAGTGCTCTCTGTAGCCGCTCTAATTACAGAAATTGCCGATACTAGGATGATGTATACTAATGCGCTTAGAAGGAGTACATTTCCAGAGCTTAGTGGAGAATAAGAAACAATAAGATAAGCAAAAAGACCTAGGAAAACAGTTGTAGGCATTCTATGTATAGATGCTAAAACTTTGTCAAGCTGTTTGGCTCCATCATCAAGTCTGGGTATTCCAATTATTTCCCATCTAGTGTAATTCTGTATTACCCTAGCAACCCAAGACAAGATCTTCTTGTCTATCAGTATCCACTCAAGTATCCTTAGAAGGGGCATCATTGGTAATGTGATTAGAGCTGCGAAAATACCCACAAGAGGCCATAGGATTAGACTGGGGAATAGTAAGAAGTGCTGAATCCTTAATTTGTGTAGAAGATCCGACTCTATCCTAGCTTGCCTATCCGATGATAGATGCACCTTCCTAGCCTCTGCATCTAGCTCAGATCGGTATCTAATTAGAGGCATGCCCGAATCCAGAACTCTTCTCACTTTCTCTCGATAATCTTCGTGTTCTGGTTCAATACCAACCCACCATCGCCAAGCAAAGGATACTGGAATTGCAAAGAATACAGGAGACACAAGAATAAGAATTGATGTAAACATCGCCTCGTAGTCATCGACCATGCTATCCGGTGGAGACTAATCACAATAATGAAGCGGTATACTACTATCGAAAATATCAAGATTCACAATCATCAAAATTCTGCGAAACCGCACTCCAGTCTACGACATTCCACCAGGAATCAATATAATCTCCTCTCCCTGGTCCGAACTTCTTGTAGTATGCATGCTCCCACACATCAAGTCCAAGAATTGGTATCCCTTCTGATGTCATAAGTGGGTTATCCTGGTTTCCTGTAGAACAAATTGATAATGTTCCGGAGCTGACGCACAACCAAGCCCATCCACTGCCGAATCTGGTCATTGCAGCGTTAGCAAATTGCTCCTTCATAGACTCAAATGATCCGAAAGAGTCGTCAATAGCAGCTGCAAGACGTCCAGTCGGCAATCCTCCCCCATTGGGCCCCATAGTCTTCCAAAATAGGCAATGATTCCAGTATCCACCGCCATTATTCCTTACAGCTGGATTTTCGAAATGCTCTACAATTAACTGCTCAATTGGAACTCCATCCATCTCAGTATCGATTATTGCTGCATTCAACTTAGCAGTATACCCTGCATGATGCTTTGTGTGATGGAGCTCCATCGTCTCAGCGTCAATGTGTGGCTCTAGTTCGTCGTATCCATATTCTAAATCAGGTAATTCAAATCCCATAATTTTCATTTCCGAATAGGGGCCATTTGATTTCAATACTCCGGATGTGTTCCTCTCAAAATGTTGATGCACATTCTTCACTTGAGTGAGTACATGGCGAAGATTGCTGTCACTGATGGCCTGTCCGATGAAGCTGTTAGAATTTTACAGTCTTCCGGCCATGAAGTCCATATCAGGCACCATGAACAATCAGAAATAAATAATGGCTCTCTATCTAAGTTTGATGCAGTTGTTATCAGAAGTGCTACAAAATTACTTTCTCAACAAATCAAGGCTTCTGTTTCAGATGACGGTGGAATAAGATTCATCGGCAGGGCAGGTGTAGGAGTTGATAATATCGACATTAATGCTGCAACAAAAATGGGCATTATTGTTTGTAACACACCCGGTGCTTCTACATCAAGTGTCGTAGAGTTAACAATTGGTCATTTACTTGCTTCTACAAGGCATATAGTGACGGCTGATAGGACTATGAGAAACGGTGAATGGGCTAAAAAGAGACTCAGGGGGTCTGAAATCGGTGGAAAGAGGCTTGGACTCATTGGCCTAGGCAGAATATCCAGAGGTGTAGCACAAATCGCAAGAAGCTTTGGAATGGAAATTCATGCTTACGATCCTTACGTGGAAGAAGTTCCTGGCTGGATTACTATGCATGAGGAAGTGGATACGATCTTTTCCAGCTGCACGCATATCTCGATACACTGCAATCTAACTGAAGAGACCGCTAATCTCGTGAATTCAAGCCGAATATCAATGATGCCAGGAATAGGTTTGGATGGGACAAAATGCGGCAATCACATTGTCAGTTGTGCAAGAGGTGGAATAGTAGATGAAAATGACTGCTCTGAAGCTCTGCGTAATGGTCAATTATCTAGCCTAGCTCTCGATGTGTTTGCTACTGAACCTCTAATAGAGAGTCCACTAATGTATCACGATGGCTTCCATGGTAGCCCCCATATAGCGGCATCTACTCTTGAAGCTCAATCTAGGATTGGAACTGAAATGGCCTCATTAATCATACAGTTTTTCAAAACAGGTAAGACTGATTATTCATTAAATGCTGCATGAATCTTCAATTATTTACTCCCAATGTTATGCATAGATGTCAATGTTTCATGGAATAATTCAAGCTCATTCGGGATAGATATTCCATCTATGGGAGATTTAAGAGAAACTCCCATTTCTTTCTTCGCTTTCCAAATCTTTGAATTGAAGCTCACAAGATCATCGGTCAACTTCCAGATATTCTCAAATTGTCCCGACTTGCAGGATTCTGGCAATCTCGGGAAGCCCCTGATATCAACAGAACTCTGATCGTACAAAGTAGTACTAAGATAATGTGTGAAAAATGGACATATTGGCGAGAATGCTGCGAGCAAGTCTCTTACAATTCTATGCAATGTCCATAAGCCTGAAGAATTTCCATCGTAAAGTCTTGATTTGGACATTTCTAACCAATGACTGGGAAATATTCCCGTACCGAATGACTTGATGCTTTGCGCTGCAGTATATATGTCAATATTCTCCCACGATTCCTGTACGACACTCATTGTCCGATCAAACTCGGAAAGAATCCATACATCTTCATTCTCAAGACTAGGTGGAGTTGACAAATCTCTGGGAATCTCAAATTGACTTGCAAATCTGGCTATGTTGAATAGTTTTGTTAGAACTCCGTAATATTTTGTCTCAATCTCCTCTGGATTGATATGAAAATCATCACCTACTTGAGCATCGCATGCCTTCCAAAGTCTGAAGCACTCACTTCCAATTTTATTGGCCTTCAATACCACCTGCTTGCCATCTGCTCCCTTGATCTTCCAAGATCCGGTCCTCCCTCCAGATCCACACTCAAGAACTGAGTCAGCATCAATACCATTTCCAAGTGATTTCGACATCTTCCTCCCCCATGGATCCATTCCGAGGCCATCTACCCAGATGTTCGAAAATGCTGGCTTATCTAATAGCAAAGCACTCTTGAGTAGAGTATAGTAGAGCCATGTTCTAACTATCTCTTTTCCCTGTGGCCTAATTGAAGTTGGAAAAGACTTTTTGAAAAGTTCTGGATCGTTAATGTAACCAGAAACATATAGGTTCGAATTTGATGAGTCCATCCAAGTATCGAATACCTTCTCCTCTCCAACAATTTTTCCAAGGCTGCCCTTAATCTGATCATATTCTCCTATTACACTCTTTGATTCCCTGTCAATTACCTCAGAACCATTAGGTGGAGATTCTCTCCATGGCTGTACATATACTCCTTCGGGAGGTACAACAATCTTTGACCCGTCTTCGGAATACCAAATTGGTACTTCAGTATGATACCACCTCCTTCTACTGATGGGCCAGTCAATTGAAATCCCATTCATCCAGTCATGCAGGTATTGCCTGTTCCTCTCTGGAATAAATCGACTTTTATCGGAAAGTTCTGACAGCCTATCAAGAATGTGTGTCTGCCTAACGTACCACTCTTTCAGGAGAATAATTTCTATGGGATTTCCACCTCTTTCGCTTACTGGAATCTCTTGCTCTCTGTCAGAAGCTTGACTGATTTTTCCAGTTTTGTCAAGAATTCTAATCGCTTCTTCCCTAGCTTCCATTACTGGCATTCCAGATAGAGGGCCAGAAATGTGAGTCATTTTTCCTTCAAGATCTATGGCAACAAATGGTGAAAGGGAGAGCTCTCTGAAAACAGATACGTCATTCTGATCACCAAATGAGCATACCATTAACACTCCCGAGCCGAAATCCCTCTTTACAGATGGATGTGCAATTATTTCTACCTCGTTATCTCTGTCGGATACAGGCAAAGGTAGTGTTACTCTTTTTCCAATGAGACCCGTGTATCTATTATCATCAGGATGTACTAATATTACCCCACAAGCGCATATGAGTTCTGGCCGAGTAGTGGAGATTACGATTTCTTCTCCATCTGTAGTTTCCCAAATAATGTCACAAAGAGTAGTTTTCCTAGAAATTCTATTTACTTCGGCATCGGCAATTGTTGTCCCCTCTACAGGATCGTATATGTTAGGCCTCAGCTCTTCTACAATATCACCACTCTTGAATAGCTTTACAAATATTGACTGAGAAATTGCACGAAAATCGGGCGAGTCTGTAAGATATTCATTTTCATAATCACATGAGAGTCCGACTCGCTTTGCAGTTTCCCTCATTTCCTGAGTATAGCTTTCTATTGTTTCGGCGCATAGATCTAGAAACTCTCCACGGTCGTAAGACCTCATCTTTTTCCCTGTCTTCTTCTCTACGGTGAACTCGATGTTTATTCCATTTCTATCTACTCCCCAGGGAAATCTAACTTCCTTTCCTAGGAGCCTTTGACTTCTTGCAATTACGTCAATCATGCTGTATTGGGCCACTGCACCAATATGCCATGTTCCACTTGGATATGGTGGAGGAGTATCGATAATGAAAATCTCTCTCCCGGAATTGTGATCGAATTTATATCGATCTTTGTATGAATCATCAATAAAGTGCTCTTCTTGGATTCTCTTTTCTAGGTCTACGCTCCATCGCTTATCCAGAATTTTTGGTCCGCCCACAGAAGCCACCAATAATATTGGCAATGATATGCGTTATTGACGCTTACCATGCAGTCAACAAACAGATCATTTCTGATCTTGATTGCCGAGGGGTTGAAGGTATGCCGTTTAGCGTAAAACAAAGAGGGGGGGCATCATGACTAGACCAGATAACAATAATGACGGGTCTGTTGGCTCATTAATTACTCAAGCTAAGACTCAGATTAACTCATTAGAAGCTGAAAAAATCCACGGCAATATCTCTATGTCAATAAATAAGATTCGTAGGCGTTTCCATGATTCTGAGAGCTCTTCCCTTTTGACCATGTTTCCAGTCACGGCTGTCGCAATCTCACTTCTATTTACATTATTCATCTTACCCCACTCAGGAATTCTCGATTGTAGGGACGGTTTTGACAACTCTTCTATCTGCAAAGAAGAGCCAGCTCTGAATGTCAATGGTGACCTGGAAGTCTACCTACCTACGGATGATGACCCCTACAGCGTGAAGAATTTAATCAGTGAAGTAGAGCAAGACTGGACAACTAATGTCATGGTAATTTACGTCGAGTCATACAACTATAACGTAACCCAGATAAACATCTTAGACGAGATTGACAGAGTCGAGAGGGATATCAATAATTTTCCGAACGACAAAGGTGTAAATGACGATGTGATATACGTCCTTTCTATTTCTACTGTAATTAAGGAGGTTAACTCTAGTGGCGGTAGGGTTGTCAAGGCATTGTTTTCCGGAATTGCTGAGGCAACAGGAAATCAACAACTATCCGATGAGATAAACGAAACCATTGATTCGCAGCAAGACATAATTGGAAACTATGCAATTCCCGATGAGCAACAAAGGGTAGATCAGATTCTCCAAGAAATGCCTCAAAATGCTTTAGATAAGTTGGTCAGAGACGTTGGTACAGCTACTGAAGACAAGGCATTCCGTTGGAATAGAGCTGTAATTATAATAGGAATTGCAGATGATACTGGAAATAAGACTGTTGGAGATATTGTTGACGAAACTCAGTCCAAGATAGACCAAATTGCGATTAACAATAACTGGGGAGTCCCCGATGAGCAAGGAAAGTGTGATGAGGGAGAGGAAAATGAAGGTAACGTACTTTGCTTGAGAATGACCCTAACAGGTCCTGCACCACTAACAAATGCTGTTACCGAGGAGTCATTCAAACTATTTTGGCAGGTCTTCCCCGTCGGGGTAGTTTTAGTCGCATTAGGCTTATTCATTTTCCATTGCGACTTACTGCAAACTGGCAGGATTCGTTTCGTGCAGGGAGTAAAGGTTGTGATTATCTCGGGCCTTCCAACACTATGCGCTGTATGGGTAACTTTGGGAATGATTGGCCTTCTAGATTATGAAGTAACAATGACTGTGATTCTTGTTGGGCCAATTGTTCTAGCTCTGGGAGTTTCATATGGGCTCCATATAACAAACAGATATGCCGAGTCAAAAGGAACACCTCACGAAAAAATGACTGCAGCTCTTAATTCAACTGGGAGAGCAGTATTTTTGTCAGCAATGACAACTATCATCGGGTTCATCTCACTTACTTTTGCACCAATGAAGCCCATTCAAACAGTTGGTTGGGCATTGGCTGGAGGTATCGTTGTCGTTTACATAATGACCATGTTGATGGTCCCAAATCTAACAATACTACTAGATCTGAAAAAGCCTTCCCATCCTCCGCCTAAGATTTTCGTTGCTGCAGTAAATATGCCGGTTAAGTGGTCTCGCGTCACTTTGGCCTTTTTCCTGACTCTAATGATTATCTCAGCGGGTTACAATAGGGAAAACGTGGAAGAAAACATCGACTTACTGAAAATGGCTCCAAATGAAGTCGAAGCTGTAAAGAAGATGGACGTATACTCTCAAGAGTTCGAAGCCGGCCAACCAGGATTCCTTCTTGTTGAGGCTGATATTAGTGCAGTGCCAGATCTTGGCTTGGGTTCTATTACGGCAGAACATCCTTATGCTAATCTCGAAGGAATAGAAAATCTCGAAAGTAGGTGTAACGACGTTGAAAACGCTACTGCTGTATCCATTGTGTTCCTTATGAAAGCTATTGCAGTAGGAGTTAATGTATCTGGAACCCCAATATACGATATAATCGAAGATACCCCATTGCCCGATCCAATAAAAGAGGTAGCGGATCTAATATTCAATCGTGAGGAGTCAGGAAATGTCTCTTTCTGGACGATTTTAGATACTCTTGACGCTCAAGAGGACGATGGCGGTAGACAAATACAGAATTTCATGTTGTACGTGTTCTACAACAGCATGACGGATGAGATGAGGCAGCTGTTCATATCCCCCGACTATCAAAGAACGCTGATCTACATCGACATGCCATTTATGGACGTAAAGGGTACTGAGTTTACTGCGAATCAGATTAACAACTGGGCAAAGGCAGCAGGAAACTCGGAAAACCCAATTTCCGTTCTAGGTGATAGGTTGATTGGGGTTGCTTCTGTAACCATAGAAGTAAACAACTTAATTGTCGACTCGCAATGGACATCTTTAGCATTCGCATTGGGCTTCACAATCCTAGCGCTTGCCCTTGTTTTCAGAGATATTAGATATGCCTTGTTGACAACAGTCCCAGTAGGATTCACTGTAGCTATGCAGTGGCTAGTTATGGACTCTGGGGGCGTATCACTATCCCTGGTAACAGTGATGATTGGCTCTATTCTCGTAGGAGTAGGAATTGACTTTTCTATTCACATAGCTAATCGAGTTAAGGAATTGGGCGGCACTATTGAAGCCATACGTACTTCATGTGCAAGCACTGGCATGAGTTTATTTGAGGCGACGACAGTTACAGCTGCAGGACTAACTTGCGCATATGGGATCCCAATTGAAGCAATCACACCCTTCGTAACAGTAATCATCATACTACTAATCATAGCTGCACTTTCAGCATTATTGCTCTTACCTGCAATATACTCATTCATGGTCACTTCAAATCTTGGTTTGACGGGAGGTATGTCCGCCATGGTCAAATCGGCTGGTCTAGCAGAAGCTGTTAGCGGACGCGATTCAAATATCTCCGCCAGAGGAACATCCGTATCAACGGAAGACGCATGGTAGCCTTCCGTTATGTTGATTGGCTATATATTGTCAAAGATGTACATGGCAAGCTATTGGTTGATGAAGAGTGAGCCCCACGTATACCCCTGGAGCCAACTAGTTGAAGACGGATCCACCCATTGGGATGGCGTAAGGAATTATCAGGCTAGGAACATAATGAGAGATCAAATGAATATTGGGGATCTGGTACTATTTTACCATTCAAATTGTAAACCACCACATGTAGCAGGAGTAGCTACCGTGTGCAAGGAAGGATATGTCGATCACACTGCCCAGGATCCTGACTCGAAATATTTTGATGTCAAGGCAACATCAGATAATCCCAGGTGGATCATGGTAGATATAAAGCCAATAATTGAACTGGATCAAGTTAGTTTGCCCGATATGAGAGCCAATCCTGGCTTGGAAGGTATGCCCCTTCTAATGAGGGGACAAAGGCTCTCAGTACAACCAGTTTCGGAAGAGCATTTCAGGATTATTTGCAAAATGGGGGGAAAGGATCCGCACTCAATTATTGCTAATACAGCTTAACCGTTGGTGGGCACGTCCTCGGTGGACGCTCGTTACACATGGGA
>CEVZ01065787.1_pt1 | contig 21006 bp, 26 predicted proteins | sample 361371 | NCBI WGS metagenome assembly CEVZ01 (sample SAMEA2620217, study PRJEB7988) | marine metagenome | isolation source: saline water (ENVO:00002010), including
AAAAAAAAAAAAAAATATTTAATTTCAATAACTTATGAGCTTAAATCTTTTTTTTTATTTTTTGTAATTTAATTATTGTCATTTTTCTGACATTATTCCAGTTAATAATGGTTGATCAAATAATAATTGGTAGTTGTGAAGCTACAAAGCAACTCAGGAAATTAGTTGAAATGGTTTCTGTTTCAAATTCTACTGTATTATTAAGAGGTGAAACAGGTTGTGGAAAGGATGTTGTTGCGAGAGCAATTCATTTAGCTTCAAAAAAAAAAGGTGAACTAGTTAATGTAAACTGTGCAGCAATTCCATCAGAGCTTTTGGAGTCAGAACTTTTTGGTCATGAAAAGGGAGCATTTACCGGTGCTGACTCAAAAAAGGAAGGTAGATTTGAGGCCTCTAATAATGGAACTCTTTTTTTAGATGAAATAGGTGATATGCCAATGCCTTTGCAAGCTAAGCTTTTAAGAGCAATTGAGACAAAAAAAATTCAGCGAGTTGGAGGAAAAGGAGAAATTGAATTAAATTTAAGATTAGTTTGTGCAACTCATCAAAATATTGAAAAAAAAATTGAAGATGGTTTTTTTCGAGCAGATCTATTTTATAGAATTAATGTCTTTCCAATTGAGATACCAACTTTAGCTGAGAGAAAAGACGATATACCGGAGTTGCTTGATCATATCTTAAATGAAATTAACTTTGATGGAGAATCGACCTTACCATTGTTCGATGAAACAGCTATTATTGCTATGAAGGAATATTTGTGGCCTGGGAACATAAGGGAACTTAAAAATTTAATTGAAAGAGCAGCCATAATTTTTTCTGATAAAAAAATTAACGGTAAAAATATTAGAGAGAATCTTCTAAAAATTAATTTACCTGATCTTAAGGAGGAAAGTGATTTTTTATGGGAGATGACATCTGAATTGTCTGATGTAACCAAATCAAGCAGTATTTCGGGAGTTCTGGAGAACCAACTACCTCATCCAAATCATTATAAAAAATGGTTTGATTATATGGAAAAAATCGACTTAAGAAGACACCTAAGTGATGTTGAATGTATTCTAATCGAAGGTGCTTTAAAGAAAAGTGATGGTTCGGTTACCACTGCCTCGAAAAATTTAAGAATTAACAGAACAACTCTAATTGAAAAGATGAAAAAGTACTCAATACCAAGAGTTGGAAATGATTAAGAACCCAGATGTTTGATACCTTTCTTTTTTGCTAATTCAATTTGTTTATGTCTTTCTTCAAAGCTTTTTTTTTGTAATGAAGTTGTCATATTAAAACAATGAGGACAATAAATGCCTTTTTTATAATTTTTTGATTTCTTGTCCTCTTGATCTATTGGAGAACGACAACCAAAGCATTGGTCATAATTTCCTTTAGATAACTTTTCAGTTAGAGACACCCTTTCATCAAAAACGAAACACTCTCCATTCCAATTTTTATTTACATTCTTTGTTTTCTTAAAATACCCAAGAATTCCTCCAGAAAGCTGAAAGACATCTTTAAAACCCTGGTTAATAAGGTAACTACTAGCTTTTTCGCATCTCACTCCACCTGTGCAGAACATAGCGATCTTTTTATTTTTTATTTTTTTCTCATTCTTTTTTACCCATTTAGGAAATTCCGTGAAGTTTGAGGAGTTTACAAGAATAGAACCTTTAAATGTTCCAATCCTTGATTCATAAATGTTTCTAGTATCTATCAAAACAACATTTTTTTTTGAAATAAGTTTGTCCCATTCACTAGGAGTTATTCTGTTGCCTGTAATTTTTTGTGGAAAAATATTTTTTTTCCCTAACTTGATTATTTCATTCTTGATTTTAATTTTCAGTCGTAAGAATGCATGTTCTGAATGGGATTGAATTTTAAAATCTATTTCTTTTTTTAGTAGTTTGTTAATGAATTTAACTATTTCTTTGTAATTATCTTTAGAAACAGAGATCGTTCCATTTATACCCTCATTTGCAATGAGAATAGTTCCTTTGGAATTTTTCTTTCTAAGAAAATTAAAGAGTTTTGATTTTTGTTGCTCTAAATTATTTAGTTTTATAAATTCATAAAAAGAAATTATTTTATAATTGTTATGCATGAAATTTTTTTTCAGAACCTTCTTAAAACATTTATTGCGATAGACCCTATCTCTTTAATACCTCTATTTGTAGTTTTAACATCAAACATTGATTCAAAAAAAACTTTAAATCTTTCAGTAACAGTTTTTGTAATTTCATCATCTGTACTAACATTTTTTTTATTTTTCGGAAATGTTTTTTTGTCCTTTATGGGTATATCCTTAGATTCATTTCAGATTATTGGAGGGATATTTTTACTATTTATATCATATGAAATGGTTTTTGAAAAAAGAATTAAAAGAAAAACTAACATCTCTGAGGAAATTTTTGATGATAGAAATCTAAAGAATATAGCAGTTTTTCCATTATCTATTCCTTTAATAGTTGGTCCATCTGCACTTACCCTTTCAGTTCTTATATCAGAGAATATTCATTTTAATGTAATTAGTTTTTATACTCAGGTTTTTCCAATTTTGTTAGTCTTGGCTTTGACAAGTGTGATATTTTTTTTTTCTACATATATATTGAAGATTTTGAATGAAATGATTATAAAAATTCTTCAAAAGCTTTTTGGAATAATTCTTGGGGCATTGTCCATTGAGTTTATTATTAATGGTATAAAGGGTGTAATATGACTGTTAACTCACCATGTATTGAAAGATGTGAGCTTGATCATGAAGGTAAGTATTGTCTTGGATGTTTTCGATCGGTTGATGAAATCTCTGGTTGGAAAAATTTTTCAAATAATAAAAAATTGGATATCCTCAATAAAATAAAACTGAGAAAAAAATGAACAAAATACTTTTCTCACTTTTTTTTACTTTAATTTCAAATTATGCGTTAGGTAAAAATATTTGGATAGGCGAATGGATTGCTTTAGATCAATGGCAATCAGAGTTTTCAATAGTTGTTAATGAGAATGGCAAAGCATTTTCTAATTATGGAAATGGAGATAATGGAACTTGGACTATATTAGACGGAAATTTAAAAATAATTTGGGATTCAGGAAAATCTGATTATTTTTTTAGTGGAGTAATGGGTTTCCAAAGAATAAGCAGATTTAAAGAGAGTAGTTACACTTCAGGATTACAAAGGAAACTATCTGACTAACCTAAGGTTTGGTTTACTTAAGTAATTTATTACTTTATTTAGTTTGTCGGAATAAATTACGATTGAACTACGATGAATTAATGTAAAAGTCTTTTTTTTAATATATTTTTTTTCAATCTGATAATAGGGTTCTAATTTAAATGATTTATGAATGGAAAAGATAGCGTAATTTTTTTGAAAACTAATTGAATAATCTTTCCACTCTCCAGTAGATATTTTTTTTGAGTAAATTTCCATTATTTGGTTAATTTCATTTTTTTTAAATCTTACAATACTCATTTATTAAATATAAAAATTGATTTTTTTAAGGATAAATTATAAATACTAATAAAAATATAAAAAAATGAAAATTTTTGAAAATGAGTGAAGATTTTATTAGAGAGGTTGATGAAGACCTAAAAGAAGAAAAGAGAATAGTTTTTTGGAAAAAAATTCTTCCTTATGTTATGAGCATTTCTCTTGGGATAATTCTATTTACTTCAGGTTTTGTGTTCTGGAAAAATTATACCGAAAAATTAAGTCAACAACTTGGAGATGATTTTTCTGCTGCTGTTCAATTAGCTTCTGAAGAAGATATAGATGCTGCAATTATTGCTTTAAATAGAATAGTAGATGAGGGGTCAGATGGTTATGTTACATTAGCAAAAATGAAAAAAGCATCCTTACTAATTGAAAATGGTGATGTTGCTGAAGGTTTAAAAATTTATTCAGATCTAGAAAAAAATGCTGTTGATCAATCATTTAGGGATATAGCAACTATTTTATATGTTTTGAATTCAATGGATATTGATGACCCAGTAACTTTATTAATGAAAATAGAGAATTTAGAAGCAAGCAAAATATGGAAATCTTCGGCCTTAGAGATGAAAGGCTTCTTATTTCTGAAAATGAAACAAAAAGACAAGGCAAAAGAAATCTTCAGTTCTATTTTAGAGTTACCCAGTTCACCATCTTCACTAGCAACAAGAGCTAAAAGTATGCTAGAGTTTTTAAAGGAATAAATCATTTGTTGGAAATAAGATTCTTAAAATTCTTTGCAATTTTAATTTTAATTTCTTCTTGCGCTTATTTTGAAGACGAGGAAGAAACTATTTTACCTGGTAAAAGAGAGAGTGTTTTTTCCTCTGAAGAAGAAGTTTTACTTAAAGCTAATAAAAGAATATCAATAGATACACCAAGCCAAGTAAAGTCCTGGTCTCAACAACACCAAAACCTTAAAAATCACTTATTCCATTTTGAAAGTAATTCAAAACTGAAAATTGAAAAAAAATTAAGTTTAGGTAATATTGTTTCAGAAAAAACCGGTTATATAAGTCCACCAATTATCTCAAATGAAGTTATTTTTTATTCGAATAATAATTACGAAGTAATTGCAAAAAATACTAACAATGGAAAAATACAATGGAAAGTTAAATTAAATTTAGAAAAGTTAGAAAAATTCCCATTAGTAGCAGGTTTTTTTTTAGATGATAAAAAATTATTTTTTGTTACTGGGCTTGGTAATCTTTATTGTGTGGATGTAAAGACAGGAAAAATACTATGGTTTGAAAAATTTGGAATTCAATTCTCAAGACCACCAATCATTAATAAAAATAAAATATTTTTAATTTCCGATGATAACCAACTCTATGCAATCGATAAAAATACAAGAAAAATATTGTGGAGTCATCTAGGAAATATTGAAGAATTATCAATTATAGGGGGATCTAAACCAGCGCTTGACAAAGGTATTCTTATTGTTACCTATTCCTCAGGTGAAATATACGCTCTTGACGAAGAGAATGGATCAGTAGTTTGGTTTGATAATATAAGTACAGGGAATTTTTTCTCAAAAACCAATCTTAACGATATTCAATCACCAATTTGCATTGATAATAACACTCTATATGTACCTACTTTTTCAAATAGATTTTTAGTTTATGATCTAAAAACTGGAAAAAAAAAATGGGATACTAAAATCTCCTCAATTAACCCTATTACAATTTCTGGAGAAACAATTTACCTGATTGATATAAACAGTAAGTTAATAAGTTTAAATAAAATATCAGGTAAACTAACGTGGGCAGTTCAATTACGATCTAAGAAAAATGATAATGAAATAGTTTGGTCAGGTCCACTTCTAAGTTCAAATAAATTACTAGTAGTATCATCAAGTGGTTTGATTCTTTCATTATCTCCATTTACTGGAAAAACTTTGAGTAAAATTAAATTAAATGAGAGTTTTTTAATGGGACCAATACAAGTTATGGGAAAAATTTATTTAATTTCGAAGAAGGGTACATTATATATCTTTAGTTAAAATGAATAATAAAACTGTAATAATTGTGGGTAAGCCCAATGTTGGAAAATCTTCACTTTTTAACGCATTACTAAAAAAAAATTTAGCTTTGGTAAGCAAAGCTCCTGGATACACAAGGGATTTAAAAAAGAAAACAGCTATTATTTTTGATAGAGAAATTACCTTAATTGATTCACCAGGTATTTTTGAATCAGATAAAAGCATTGAAAAAAAAATAGTTTCAAACGCCATTTCTGAAATTGATTCCTGCGACTTAATACTCCTATTATTGGATGCAAAAGAAGTTTTAAATAGTGATGATTTTAATATTATTGATAAAGTAAGAAAGTTAGGAAAAAAAATAATAATTATTTTAAATAAAACTGAAGGAAAATTTAACTCTGATATTATTGTGGATACAAAAAAACTTGGTTTAGGAACTCCATTTTTAATTTCTGCTGCACACATGAATGGAATAACTCAGGTTCAAGAGGAAATTTTCAATAAATTAGAACTAAATAAAAGTCCTGAGATAGATGATTTTAAATTATTAGAAAAATTAAGTTTGGCTATAGTTGGAAAAACTAATTCTGGAAAATCAACTTTAGTAAATACTTTAAAAGGTGAAAATGTATCAATTACAGGCGATTTACCAAACCTGACTAGAGATGCTGTTGAAACGTTTGTAAATAAAGAGAATATAGATTTTAAAATAATTGACACTGCAGGCTTCACTAAGGATTTCAGTGCTATTAAGAATTTTAATAAAATATTTATGGATCAAACAAAAAAAAAAATAAGATTATCAAAAATTATTCTTATTTTGATGGATATAGATGATTATTTTGAAAGGCTCCATTCTAGAATAATAAGGTTAGTTTATGACGATAATCGATGTATGATTCTTGTAATTAATAAAATTGATAAATACAAAAATATTTCTGAGTTATTGATTAAAGAAAAGATTTATAAATTAAACCCTCAAATTAGAGGTTTACCCATTTCTTTTATTTCAGCGAAGAAAGGTGTTGGTATCAATTCTCTTATACGATCAATTAAAGCGCAAAACACTGTTTGGCAAAAAAGAATTTCAACTGGTAAATTGAATGTGTGGTTAACTAAATTAATAAAAAAAAACCCTCCACCCCTTTATAAAGGAAGATCCATAAAATTTAAATATATTACTCAAGCTAATTCTTCTCCACCTAAATTTAATATATTCGTAAATCTGTCCAATGCAATAAAGTTAGATTATAGAAGGTTTATTGAGAACAATTTACGTGATTCATTTAGTTTAAATGGTCTTCCTATGAAAATTATATATAAATCCTCTAATAACCCATATGGAGGTAAAAAATGAAATTGTTTTTTATTTTAATTTTACTTTTATTTTTTAATACAGTTCACTCAAATGAGATACCCCCTTTGATTATTTTAGAAAACTGTAAGACATGTCATGGTGAAAATTTTTCAGGAAACTCTTACTTAACATCTTTTAAAGACCTAGATAAAGAAGAATTTTTAGAAAAAATGTATAATTATAAATCAAAAAAGGACAATTCAGTTATGTCAAGAATAGTACAGGTCTTAACCAAGAAAAACATTAAAGAAATTACGGAACTTATTTATGATATCAAATAAAAAAAGAATTTTTATTAAAAAGTTTTTTCAGGCAAGTATTTTTTTACTACTAAATCAAATAAGTTTTTCAAAAAAATTAAAAGCTAAAGCTAAACCCAAAATTTTAATTATTGGTGGAGGTTTTGGTGGTGCGTCTTGTCTAAAATATTTATCAAACTTTCCAGATCTTGTAGACCTTAAAATTATTGATAAGACTAATAAAATTCAAACATGTCCATTCTCAAATTTAGTCATTGGCAACGTAATGAACACTTCAGAAATTACATTTGAATTGAAGAGTCCATCATTTGTTAAATCTATCAAGGAAGAGGTTAAGAGAGTTGATTCAGAAAAAAAAATTGTAGAATTATCTGATGGATCATATTTAGATTATGATTTTTTAATACTTTCACCTGGAATCGGATATAAAAATGAACAGTTAAATGGATTCTCAATGTCTGATTCTAAAAATATACCGCATTGCTGGGATGGAGATAAAAATATTAAGAATTTTAAAAATAGATTAGACGCTCTTGAAAATAATTGTGTAATTATTATTTCTTCACCTGATTACCCTTATAGGTGTCCTCCAGCGCCTTATGAACGAGCCTCAATGATTGCGAATTTTTTAAAAAACAAGAAAATTAATTTTAAAATTTTAATTTTTGATTCTAAAAATAGTTTCACAAAAAAAAATATTTTCTTTCATGAATGGAAGGCAAATTACCAAGATTCAATTGAGTGGATTAGCAGGGATAATGGTGGTTTATTGAAAGAGTATAATAAGGATTCAGTTATTAATGCTAATGATCAAAAAATTGAAGGAAATTTTATTCACATAATTCCAGAGCAAAAAGCAGCTAATATTTTTGATGATTCTAAATTAATTGAAACTTCCTGGTGTAAAATAAACCCTGAGACATTCCAACTTCAAAACTTTGAAGATATCTATGTTCTTGGTGATTCTGTTGATGCAGGTGATATGCCAAAGTCTGCATTTTCAGCTGAGAGTCAGGCAAAAATGCTTTCAATTAATCTGATGAATAGAATAATGCAAAAAAAATATTATAATCCAGTTTATTTAAATACATGTTATAGTTTTTCAGCTCCTTCCAGAGCTTTCTCCATTACCTCATGGTATAGGTTAAATAAAAAAAGGGATAGAATAGTTTCACTAGGTAGTTCTGAAAGTAAAATTAAAGCAAGTATTGAAGAACGAAGAACAGAGTCACTCGAAGCATATGCTTGGTATGAAAGTATTACAAAAAAACTTTATATTTAATTTTATTTATTATCAAAAGAATCATTAATTATTTTTTTAATAATTTTAGACATGTCTAAATTTTTCTTGCGATTACCCTGAGCAACTAAAGTTATTCCATTTTTCAGATCTGGAATTTCAATCACCTTAATTTCAATGTTTAGCCGGTTATTTTCTAAATTATAGATTTTAGCTAAAATTTTTACCATCGCCTTAGATATACTAAAAATATTATAAAATGGTTTTCCATTAGAAATATTTTTATTATCTAAAAAGATTATTTTTGGATTAGATGATTTTCTTAATAATGGCTCTAATTCTTTAATTATACGCCAATGAGAATTAATATTAATTTCTATAAGTTCACTCCATTCTGCATGAGAAAAATTGGTTAGTGGGCTCAATCTTGGGAACTTACCAACTAAATTAAAAATAAAGTCTATTTGGTTAAACCTAGAATTGATTGAGTTATATAAATCTTTATAAAAATTAGCATTGTTTAGGTCTCCGTGAATTAAAGTAGGGCTACTATTAAATTTTTTTATTTTGCTATCTAATTTATTTAATTTACTAACTGACTTTCCATGTAAAATTAAAGTACATCCTTTCTGAGATAGGTCAAAAGCCAAACGTTCACCTAAAAAACCTGTTGCACCAAAAATTATTCCCTTACTATTGGCAAATGGATACATTACTCTGCTTCAATGAGTAATGATAATTGTGAAGGCATAGATCCTGATTTTTGGTCAACAAGTTCAACTGGATAATCTCCGCTAAAATAATGATCAGTAAATTTTGGATTTTTTTTATCTCTTCCTTTTTTATATCCTAACGCCTTATAAATTCCATTAAGTGAAATAAATTTTAATGAGTCAACTCCAATATATTCTTTTATTTCCCTAATAGTAAATCTCGAGGCAAGAAGTTCTTTTTTTGTGGGAGTGTCAATTCCATAAAAACATGGAAATTTTACAGGAGGACTTGCTATTCGCATGTGAATTTTTTTTACACCTGCATTTCTTAACATTTCTACAATCTTTACTGATGTTGTACCTCTAACAATAGAATCATCAATAAGTGCAATATTTTTATTTTTTAAAGATGCTAGATTTGGATTATGTTTAAGTTTTACAGCTAAGTGTCTTATAGATGTCGAGTCTTGAATAAATGTTCTGCCGGTGTAGTGATTTCTAATAATTCCAAACTCAAATTTTTTTTTTAATTTTTCAGAAAAACCCAGTGCTGACGCATTACCCGAGTCTGGAATTGGTATGACAATATCAACAAGATCTTTGTCAGATAAATTTTCACTAGCTAGTTGGTGACCAATTTTTTTTCTAACATCATAAACATTTCTTCCTTCAAAAATACTGTCTGGTCTAGAAAAATATATATATTCGAATAGACATGGCCTTAACTCAGTTCGATTGAATGGCTTGATTGATATTGTCTTATTATTTTTTATAATTAAAATTTCACCAGGCTCAACATCTCTCACAAGTTCTGCTCCAATAATATCTAGTCCACAGCTTTCAGAACTTAAAACATAAGATCCATTTAATTTACCTAAAACTAAAGGCCTAATTCCAAAGGGATCTCTGATACCAATGAGTGAATCCCTTGACATAAGAAGCAAAGAATATGCTCCACTTAATGACTTGAGAGAATAGATTAATCTGTCAATAAACTCCCCCTTTGCTGTTGAAAGTAAATGGAGTATAACTTCTGTATCCGATGTGGACTGAAAAATTGCACCAGAATCAATAAGTTGTGACTTTAACTTTTGAGTATTTGTAAGGTTACCGTTATGGGCAATTGCAATGCCACCAAAATTTAATTCAGAAAAAAGCGGTTGCACATTTTTTAGAGCAGATTCACCAGTTGTACCATATCTATTATGACCAATAGAAATCTCCCCTTTAAGTTTACCTACAATACGTGTATCAGAAAAGACATCAGATACATGCCCCATTCCTCTATACGCAAAAAAGTTTTTATAATCAGATGTGACAATGCCTGTAGCATCTTGTCCTCTATGTTGTAATGCATGTAAACCTAACATTGTTAATTTTGCTGCATCTTTATGATTGTAAATACCAAAAACGGCACATTCATCTTTAGGTTTATTTTTTGTAAAAAAATATCTCACACTAATCCGAATTTTCTATAAGGTAATCTAAACTCTTTTTATCAGTTTCATTATAAATTGGTTTTTCTTTATCAATAAATTTTTTAAGTTTTAGTTGAGAGTCTATACTTTTTTCAAATAATACTTTGGATTTATCATCAATTTCTTCCTTTAGTTTTTTTCCGAATTTACTATCCTTTTCAAAAAAAAATAATATTTTTTCATTTGTGATAAGAGTAACAAAATTAAATTTTGATCTTTCTAGCCAAGTAAATTTATCACCCTTATAAAAATAATGGAAAGAAAAAAAGCATAAAGAAATGATTAAATACCCCCTCAGAAACCCAAAAAAAAATCCTCCGGTTCTGTCTATAAAACCAACATCACTTTTTTTTACTAAATTTGCAAACTTTTTTGTAAGAAATGAAAAAAATAAAAAAAAGATTAGAAAGGTTATAAAATATGAAGCACCATTTGAGATAAATAAATTATTTATAAACTTATTGATAAAATTTATTAATTTATCTCCGAAATTGTATGTTCCTAATAATGCAATAACCCAATTAATTGCTGATAGAATTTCATGAGAAAAACCACGAAAAAAAGAAAGACCTGCTGAGATTAAAATAAATCCTAGAATTAAAAGATCAACAACTAGATAATTTTCCAAATAAATTCTCCAAAATTATGAGATACCATTTATAAAATTCGTAAGAGATAAATGACTTTTTTTTCGTATATCTTTTGATTTTCCATACCAGGATATCTGTCCGTTTTCAATAAATGCTGTATAATCTGAAAATTCAAAAACGCTCTGCATATCATGTGTGACTGTAATTGTTGTTATTTTTTTTTTTTTTACTAAATTTTTTATAAGGTAATTTATCTGTTTTGCGATTATTGGGTCTAGACCAGTTGTTGGTTCGTCTAGTATTAATATTTCTGGTTTTTGAAGTATAGCTCTTGCAAGTCCAATTCGTTTTTGCACACCAATTGAAAGATTGGATGGGAATTCTTGAAGAATTGATTTAGGTAGCGATACATCTTCAAGAACCTCAATGATATCATTGCTTTGACTACTTGCAAACATAAGATTTTCTCTAATATTCAAACTATCAAATAACGCTGCATTCTGAAATAAGATGCCAAACTTTGCCATGTATTTATTTTTATTTAAAAATGAAAGTTTTTTGATATTAGTAATTTCATTGAATGAAATTGAACCAGAATCATAATCTAACAGTCCATCTATACATTTAGTTAGAACAGATTTACCTGAGCCTGATTCACCAATTATTGCTAATGATTCTGATTCAAAAATTTGTAAATTAAGTTTATTTAAAACATTTTTTTTTCCAAATTTTTTAGATACGTTTTCAATATTTATTTTTAGCTTTCTCATAAATCAAAAAATAGTGAAGTAAGAATATAGTTCATTAGTAAGATTAAGATTGATGAAGATACTACCGAGTAAGTTGTTGATAACCCTACACCTTGAGCTCCACCTTTTGCATTATATCCGTGATAACATCCCATTAAAGATATAATAAAACCAAATACGCATGCCTTCACTAAACCTGAAAAAACGTCTAAGAATTGAACAAAATTGTATGTATTTTGTAGGTACACAACAGGATTAAAATTTAAAACTTTGGTACAAATTAAATATCCACCAAATACACCAATAATATCTCCTACAAAAACAAGAAAAGGGAGTGAAATTATTCCGGCTAGTATTCTTGGTATAAAAAGATAGTTATAAGGGTTAGTTGATAATGTTTTAAGTGCATCAATTTGTTCTGTAACTTTCATTGTACCAATTTCAGCTGCTATTGCAGCTCCAGATCGTCCTGCTACCATTAAACCAGCAAGAACAGGTGCGAGTTCTCTTGTTATTGACAATACAACTACATTTGGGATTGCACTTTCAGCTGAAAAGCGAGAAAAACCAGTATAGGATTGAAGAGCTAAGACCATGCCTGTAAAAATTGAGGTTAGTCCAACTACAGGTAATGAGTTATAACCAATTTTAATCAAGTGTTGAAAAAAAATTTTTGGGTAAAATTTATCTAAAAATGAGTATTTTACGCAATCAAGAAAAAATATTACGATTTCACCTACGGAAGAAAAAACATCAAAAAAGATTTTTCCCAATTTATAAAAAATTTCAGTTATTTTTAAAGGAATCTTAATCATCTTGTGTCAATATAAATTTTTTTTACTCTATTACCAATATTATTTAAAATTTCGTAGGGAATTGTTTTGGACTTAATGGCAAGTTCATTGATTGAAATATTTTTACCAATTAATTCTATATAATCACCAACTTTAATGTCAATTTCATTTAGGCTAGAAATATCAATAGTCATGTAGTCCATAGATATTGAACCTATGATTGGTAATTTTTTTTTAAAAAAAACATATGATTTGTTGCTTAATAATCTTGGATAACCATCAGCATACCCCAACCCTAAAATTGCTATCCTTTTTATTATTTTTGATTGATAAGTTGCATTATAACCAAAATTATTTTGGTTATTTGCTAATTCTTTTATTTGTAATACTTTTGCGTAAAGCTCAGCAACAGTCTTAAATTTTTTATTATCTATAGTTCCGAATAAACAGCCACCAATTCTTACTAAATTATAATTTATTTTTTTTAAATTAACTATAGCATGAGAGTTCGCAAGACTATGAATAGAATTAGGAAAATTAATTAAAATATCTTCAAATTTTGTTTTTTGATTTTTATTTAGAATACTTTTAGGTTCATCTGCTGATGCAAGGTGAGACATCACACAGAATACAGAAATTTTTTTTTCTCTACAAAAACTTATAATTTTATTTTGTTCTTTGTCGATTATACCTAAACGATTTATTCCAGTATCAAAATGAAGAGTTACTTTAGGTTTCTCATTTGATTTTTTTGCAAATTCATAAAGTTTTAAAAGTTCATCAAACGAATTTATAGTTGGAATAATGTTATAATTAAAAACTTTTGAAATTTCATTCTGACTTAAATTTATAATACCATTAAGTAAAATAATATTAGATTGGGGCGACTCTGATCTTACCAATATCGACTCATCAAGACTTGTAAGAAAAAAATCTTTACAACCTAAATCGACTAACTTTTTTGTAACCTTTTCAAGACCTAGGCCATAAGAATCAGATTTTAAAACGCCTGCAATTCTTGAGTTTTTAGTATAAGTTTTAAGAATTTTATAATTGGCACTCAAATTATTTAGATTTACTTTTAGCAAACCATTTTTATTAATAATGATTCTTTTCATTATACTAAATTTAAAGAGTGCTTTCGGCTAAATCTGAAAATTTTGTATTAGAGGCGCTGAAATGCATTTTAACTCTGGAAATCGGACCATGCCTGTTTTTAGCAACAATTGCCTCAGCTATATTATGAATTTTTTCCATTTTATTAGTCCACATAACATGTTTTTCAGTGCCTTCTGGTGGTTCAGTTCTAGCAAGATAGTATTCTTCTCTGTAAAGGAAAACAACTAAGTCTGCATCTTGCTCAATTGAACCTGACTCTCGAAGGTCGGCAAGTTGTGGTCTTTTCTCTTCACGATCCTCAACTTTTCTAGATAATTGAGATAATGCTATTACGGGAATATTAAATTCTTTAGCAATAGCTTTCAACCCTCTTGTTATATCTGATATCTCCTTGACTCGGTTGTCATTATAATTTTTTCCTTCACTGTGAATAAGTTGTAAATAATCTAGAATTATAAGGTCAAGGCCATTTGTTCTTTTCAACCTTCTTGATCTTGACCGTATGGCAGAGAGGGTTAAGGCCGGTGAATCATCAATAAATAATGATAAATTTTTTAATTTTTCACTACTTTTCATGACATTTTCAAAGTCAACCTTAGAAATATTACCCGTCCTTATTTTTTCGGAAGGAATATTTGACATTTCTGAAAGTAGCCTTGTCGCTAATTGCTCAGATGACATTTCTAGAGAGAAAAAAAGAACATTTGATGCAACATCCCTCTTATCATTTTTTTTGTTAACTATATTTGAAGCTATATTAGTTGCAAACGCTGTTTTACCCATTGATGGTCTTCCTGCAATAATAATGAGGTCGGATTTATGTAAGCCTCCTATTTTTTTATCAAAGTCATTTAAACCTGTTTTAAGCACGGCAACATCAGAGCTTTTTTTGTATGCCTTTTCTGCATATGTAAGTGTTTCAACTAATACATCATCAAACTTTTTAGGACCCTTATTTGTCTCTCCATCATTAGTTAAATTAAAGAGATCCATCTCTACTTTTTCAATAAGTGAATTTGATTTATCATTTTCAAAGCTAGAATAAGACTGATTTACTAGACCAGTTCCGATATCGATAAGTTGTCTTCTTAGATAAAGGTCATAAATAAGTTCACCATATTGCTTTGAATTAATTATGCTTACAGAGTTTTCTGAAATTTCTAAAAGATATTTCATACCTCCTTGATCTATAAAATCTTGATCATTTTCTAAAAAAACCTTTAGAGTCGTTAGGTCAGCTACTTGATTATTAGTGATTAATTTCTTAAGAGTTTGAAATATTATAGCGTTAATTTTACTAGTAAAGTGTTTAGAGTCTAAAAAATCTTCAACTTTTTCTAAAGCAAGATTATTTGAAATTATTGCTCCTAATAATGCCTGCTCAGCACCAAGATTTAAGGGTGGCTCTCTGGAAATTTTTTCATCTGTCTTATTATAAATATTTTTAAGTTTCATGATTTTGGTACTTGAAAGTTCATACTAACAAAAAAGTTTATTAAAGCATTATTTTTCTGGCTGTGGATTAAGTGGAAAATGGGTAAAACTTTTAAAAATTGACCGAATACAACCTAAATAAATAAATTAAATAAGCAAATAAAAATATAGTTGAAAATGTTTTTTTAAGTTGGATGTTAAAATACAGAATTATAGAAAAAACCAAAACCGAGAAAACAAGAAATATAACTTCAAAGTTGAGTGAGGCTGAAAAGATAAATACATCAAAAAGTGAAACTGACCCTAATATTAGTAGAAGATTGTAAATGTTTGAGCCAATTATATTTCCAAGCACTAACTGAGATTTACTTTTTTGTGCTGCTTTGACTGAAGTAATTATTTCTGGCAAAGAAGTCCCAATTGCCACTACTGTTAACCCTAAAAAGGCATCTGATATACCAAGAATATATGAAATATCTAAGGCAGAACTAACGGTAATACTAGCCCCAAAAAAGGTTAAAAACACTGAAATTAGTATTATTGGAATACCAAATTTTATTGGATTTCTAACAATTATTTTAGAAAGCTTATCTTTAGACTCCTCATTATTTTCAGTTTGACTTGAAGAATTTTGGTAGCTGTTCCAAAGGTAAAAAAGAAACAAAAAAATAAAAAACAAACCAACTACAGAATTAAAGCTTGAAAAAAAAACAACAATGAAAAGAACTAAATGACAGGATAAGTGAAAAAAAACATCAAATTTAGAAATTTTTTGAAAAGTGATTTCATAAAATACCAGTACTACTCCTAAAACTAAAAGTATATTTGAAATATTTGAACCTAGAACATTGCCGATTGATAGATCCGAAGATTCTTTAATTATCGAGTCAATCGAGACAAGTAGTTCTGGAAGCGATGTTCCAAAACCAACTATAACAAGTCCTATAAAAAAATCTGAAACTTTAAATCTTTTCCCTATTGCAATGGAGCTTGATAATAGGAGATCTGCGCCTTTTACTAACAAGAGAAGACCAAATATTAATGTAAGAAATTTTGTTATAACCATTTAAATTTATGATTTAAAAAGTTACAAAAAAAAAAACTAATCTTTATTACTTTTCTTTGCTTCTTTTTTTTTGTTATCAACAAGTTCGGTTTTATTTTCTTGCTTGTCTTCTAGCTTTTTCTTTTCCTTGATATCTTTTTCATCATCAGTAACTGCTTTTTTTTCAAGGTTTTTTATTTCTTTTTTTGTTTTCGGTTTTTCGATGCCTTTTTTATCTTCCTCTTTATCTGAGGCAAGGTTTTCATCCGTATTTGCTTTCTTTTGAGTTTCTTTTGCTTTAGGCTTTTCTGCTTCTAGCTTCTGTATCTCAGCATTTTCAAGTGAGGTTGATACGTTGATCTTTATATTGCAACCTACTTCAGGATGAAGTTTTATATTGATGTCATAAATACCAACCTTTTTTATTGCATTATGAAAGTTTACATTTGAAGGTTTGACATCAATTTTTTTTTCGTGAAAGTAATTTGATATATCTTTCGGAGATACCGAGCCATACAATTGGCCGTTGTCGCTTGCATTTCTAATAAAAATTACTTCAATACTAAGGATCTCCTTGACTGCTAACTGGGCTTTCTCGATAACCTTGTTGTTTTTCTCTACCAAATCCTTTTTTATTTTGGCAAAATATTCTTTATTTTCATTGCTAGCTCTCAAAGCTTTTTTTTGAGGAATCAAAAAATTCCTTGCGTAGCCATCTTTTACTTTGACGATGTCACCAATGCCGCCTAGTTTATTAAGACTTTCTAATAAAATAATTTCCATTATTTTCTTTTAAACCCTTTTATAAAAATGCTTTTTAAGTTAATTATATATCCAACAATAAAAATTGTTAGAAATAGAACATAGCCTAAAAAAATAAAAAGTAAAAAGATAATTAAAATTTTTAAAAAAATATTCAAATTATATTTTTCAAAAAATTTAGAAAAATATATTAATCCTTGATAGAAAAGTAAAAAACTAAAAACAATTACTGAAGTTATTAAGTGAAATTTAATTTCACCAGATACGAGAATAGAAAGAAAAAAAATGATATTAAAAATTAAGAACAATGTTTGTGGCATGTTGAATTTTTTAAAACCTAATGAAAATGTTTTTAAAATATTTAATTTTTTGAGAATTAAATCAGTTAGAAAAAAATTTAATATTAGAGAAGTTAAAAGAATAAAAGCGTTAATTGAAGGGATTAATCTAACTACTGTCTCAATAATATTTGTTTTCGACAGTTCTATTGATGAACCTGACCCTTCTATAATTTTAGAGAAGAATTTAACTAAAAAGTCATTGAGTTCCTTATGATCTAAACGATAAAAATATAAAAAATTAAAAAGTAATAAAACGAATAAAACAAAAAATGTTAAAAAGATTAAAACTTTTTCGTCATTTATTTTTTTTTTAAGATTAAGTTTTAGAAAGTAAAACAGGCTAAAAACTAATATTGAAGAAATAAAAAAATTTATAAAAAATCTTTTAGAAAAGTAGATTTGATTAAGATTAAATTCTGAAAAACTCAAAACAAAGAAAGTTGAGTTAGTGATTATTAGTGAGAGAATAAAGAAGCGTTGATTGAGTATTTGTCCAACAAAAATCAATGGAATTGTTGCTAAAATTGGAAATAATTGTGGTACAGCCCTTAGAATAAGAGTTTCAGCGAATATTAGAAGTGCGGTAGAATAGAAAAGAACTAATGAAGTTTTTTCTGATTCTGAAGACATTAATTGGATACATATGGTAGTAGTGCAAGAAACCTTGCTCTTTTAATGGCTAATGAAAGTTTTTTTTGTTTTTTTGTAGAGACCTGTGTAACTCTACTTGGAAGAATTTTACCTTTTTCTGTAATATATCTTCTTAATAGGTTGATATTTTTATAGTCAACAGTTGGCGCTCCTTTACCGGAAAGAGGACACGATCTTTTCTGAAGCAATCTAGAAGATGTGTTATCAAATGCTTTATTTTTCATTTACGGCTCCTTCAGCATTAGTTTCATCTAAAGGTGAAAGATCCTTATCAACAGAATCAATTTTTAGATTTAAAAATCTTAAAAATTCATCGTCCTGTTTTACTAATGTATTGAACTTGCTAAGAATTTCTATTTTGCATTCGCTATTAATCAAGAAATAGTAGCCCTTGGAATTTTTTTTTATTTTGTAAGCTAAAGATCTAAGACCCCAAGTTTCGGTTTTAAGAATTTTACCACCAGACTCTTTAATTTTATCAGTTAGATTTTCGAATTTTGATTTTGCAGCTTTTGGAGTAATCTGACCACTGAAAATAAAGACACTTTCATACATTTTAAGATTCCTTATGGTTAAACTTGATAAATCGAGTTCAGCTAAATAATATTAGCAAGGTTATAAGTTTATAATTATAATTCATAATATAAAAAATTCTATGAAAAAATCAATAGCGTTTATTTTTCCGGGACAAGGTTCACAAAAAGTAGGAATGGGTAAAGATCTTTATAATTCTTACAGTGAAGCTAAAGATGTTTTTAAGAGGGTTGACGAAGCCCTTAACCAGAAGCTTAGTAAAATAATTTTTGATGGAGATGAGAATGAACTAAAACTTACTTCAAATACTCAACCCGCCCTAATGGCAGTAAGCTTAGCTATTATTAAAGTATTGGAGAGTAAAATTGGAAAGAAAATTAGTGATTTTTTAGAAATAGTTCTTGGACATTCTTTGGGTGAATATTCAAGCTTATGTAGTATTGGTTCAATTGGGCTTGAGGATACAGCTAAAATTCTAAGAATTAGGGGCGATGCCATGCAAAATTCTGTAAAAAATATTAAAACACGAATGGTTGCTGTTTTAGGATTAGATATTGAGAAAGTTGAAGAAAAGCTTGAAGAACTCAGTAAAGATACATCATTTTTATGTGAAGTAGCTAATGACAACTGTCCTGGTCAGGTAATTTTGTCAGGTTTGGCATCTAGTGTGGATTTAGTCGAAAAAGAATTTAAATCTATTGGTGCAAGATCATTAATAGACCTTCCTGTTAGTGCACCATTTCACTGTTCATTAATGCAGCCAGCATCAGAGATTATGGTTGAGGCCCTTGAAAAATTATATATTCAAGAACCAAAAGTTAAATTTATAAATAATGTTTCTGCAGAATTTTTAAGTGAGCCAGGGGAAATAAAAAAAAAACTTGCAGAGCAAGTTTGTAAAAGAGTTAGATGGAGAGAAAGTATCTTGAAAGTTTCACAATCAAATATTGAAACAATCATTGAAGTTGGTTCTGGAAAAGTTTTAACTGGTCTAAATAAAAGAATGAAAATCGACAAGAGATTTGACAACATCTCATCTTTAGATGACATGGAAAAATTTCTTAAATTATATGGAGAAAAAATATGAAAAGGAATGTTTTAATCACTGGTGCAGTTGGTGGGATAGGAAAGTCAATTTGCATGTCACTATCAAAAAAAAATAACTTAATTTTAGTTGGTAGAAATAAAAACAAATTAGATAGTTTTCTTGAAGATCATCAATCTGTAATCAAAAGAATCACATGTGATTTGAGAGATAAAGCTGAAATAAAAAAACTATATGAGAGCATTGTTAACGATGAACTTCAAGTAGACATTTTAATAAATAATGCTGGCATCACTGATGATAGCCTATTCATTAGAATGAATTATGAAAAATGGGAAAATGTCATAGAAACAAATTTAAACTCAAACTTCTTGTTAACTAATCTTTTTTCCAAAATTATGATTAAACAAAAGTGGGGGAGAATAATTAATATTACCTCTATAGTAGGGCATACTGGAAATTTGGGTCAAGCAAACTATTCAGCGGCAAAAGCAGGAATAGTTGGCATGACAAAGTCCATTGCTATTGAACTTGCAAAATGGAACATTACTGTTAATTGTGTTTCACCAGGATTTATCCAAACAAAAATGACAGAAAATTTAAATGATCAGCAAAAACAAGCTATAATTAAAAAAGTTCCTTTGGGAAAAATAGGTCTGCCTGAAGACGTAGCAAATTGTGTTCGATTTTTAGCTTCTGAACATTCAGGTTACATTACTGGTGAAACAATTCAGGTCAATGGTGGAATGGCAATGTTATAAATATATTTGATTTAAAAAAAAAAATATTTATTAATATAACTTTAACTTAATTAATAAGGATGTATATGAGTGATATTTCAGAAAGAGTAAAAAAAATTGTTGTTGAACACTTAGGTGTTGAAAGCGACAAAGTAGTTGATTCAGCTAGTTTCGTCGATGATTTGGGTGCCGACAGCTTAGATACAGTTGAACTAGTTATGGCCTTTGAAGAGGAATTTAATATTGAAATACCTGATGAGATTGCTGAAAAAATTACAACAATTAAAGATGCGATTGCACATATAGAAAAGTCACAAAATTAGTTTTATGAGACGAGTGGTTGTTACAGGAATTGGTATGTGTACACCACTTGGTTATGGTGTTGAACTTAATTGGAAAAGGTTAATTAACTCTGAATCTGGAATAAGAGTCCTTAAAGGGTTTGATATCGAAGATTTGTCGTCAAAAGTTGGAGGACAAATCCCTCTTGAGGGAAATTCTGATTATTTTCCTGAGAATGTTATTAATTCTAAAGATAAAAGAAAAATTGAGCCATTTATAGAATTAGCATTAATAGCTGCTGAAGAAGCTATTAAGGACTCTGGATGGAAACCTTCAAATGATAAAGAATCAGAAAGAGCCGGGGTTCTTGTTGGTTCGGGTATCGGTGGGCTTGATGGAATAAAAAATA
>CEVZ01068136.1_pt1 | contig 20856 bp, 15 predicted proteins | sample 361371 | NCBI WGS metagenome assembly CEVZ01 (sample SAMEA2620217, study PRJEB7988) | marine metagenome | isolation source: saline water (ENVO:00002010), including
CTTTCCATATGTTGGGAGTTGCGGGGGTATTTGGTGGGGCTTTGTTCGCTGCTATGCACGGATCATTGGTCTCTAGTTCCATTGTTAAGGAAACAACAGAAACTGAATCACAAAATTATGGCTACAAGTTTGGTCAAGAAGAAGAGACCTATAACATTGTAGCTGCACACGGATATTTTGGGAGGTTAATATTTCAATATGCGTCTTTCAATAATTCTCGTTCTCTTCATTTCTTTCTGGCTACTTTCCCCGTGGTATGCATATGGCTTACCTCTATGGGAGTCAGTACTATGGCGTTTAACCTCAATGGTTTCAATTTTAACCAATCAATCCTCGATGCCTCCGGTCGTGTGGTCCCAACTTGGGCTGACGTACTCAACCGAGCTGACTTAGGTATGGAGGTTATGCATGAAAGGAACGCACACAACTTTCCATTGGACTTAGCATAATGCCTACAAAAAAAGAAATTTATGATAAACATAATAGAAGGGTTAATGCTGCTAGTGCAGTAAAAGGTAGTACAAAAATAAAAGTATTACTAGATGCTGCACAGATATACAGACAGCTTAAAGTATAACCAGGCGGCTCGGTAGTCGAACCAGTAGAAGCCACAGGCAGCCGCGTCCGTTCATTCCCAGTGGGAACGCATGAAACCACATCATGGAACGGGGGTGTGGTACTATGGAGGAATCCAATGCAAGTAAAAAAGCAAAGAACCTACAAGTATCGCGGCGTGCCTTACACGAAACTTATTTAAATTACTTCAATGAAAAGAATAGCCTTGATTCTGGCATCGGTATTTACGACAGCAGGCGCTGCTTACGCAGGCCCTTACGTCAACGTAGAGTCGAACGCCTCATACACAGGATCTGACTATAAGAATAGAACCACTGATTTCCATGTAGGATATGAGGGTGGTAATGATACCTTTGGATATTATATTCAAGGAGGACCAGCAGTAGTTGCAGCAGATGCAGTTGACACTGATACACAGATGTCAGGTAAAGTCGGTGCTGATGTAAGTGCTACTGACAAACTCTCCTTCTATGGAGAAATTAGTGTACTTACTGTTGACGGTGATGCCGACAATGAGTGGGGTACTAAGATAGGTACAAAGTATACTTTCTAAATGAAATACTTAGAGTCCCCATGGTCGGTAGTTTTTCTTCTATTGGGATTCTTTGTATTTGTGGAGTCCCTACATATGTTTGAACATAAGCATTGTAGGGATTGTCCACTTTGTCAAATTGAAGAATACTAATGGCACATCAAAGTTCAGCCATGCGAGCAAGCATGACTAGTTTAAGGTTTCAGAATTCTGAACCAGTAGATATTAAAGAACCTGTGGATACTATGCCACATGATTCCCAGCCTCCTGGTGTAGATGAAGAAACAGAACCTCAATCTTTAGAAGAAGCTCTAACAGGTTGAGTAGGAGGGGGAGCACCTCAGAGTCGGACTCCCCTTTCATTGGCATTGGCCGGATACGTCCGATACCCTTTGCCGTCTAGACGGTGGGAAAGACCACAACGATTACAAATAGCGCAAAAAATTTTCAGCTGAAGAAATTATATAAACTTTTATTTTTACATTAAACAATGGCTCATCAGAGTTCTGATCTTACCACCAAGCTTACCAGGCCGGGTGCCGATAATGGTGGTAACGATCCCAGAGCGCTGTACCTAAAGCTGTTTAGTGGAGAGATGTTCAAAGGTTTCCAGCATAATGCAATTGCTAGAGACTTGGTTATGAGGCGTACCTTGAAGAACGGCAGCTCACTGCAGTTCATCTATACAGGACGCACAACCGCTGAGTATCATACTCCAGGAAACGCTATCTTAGGTAACACAGACGGCGCACCTCCAGTAGCACAGAAGACTATCACTGTAGACGATCTATTGATCTCCAGTGCCTTCGTGTATGAACTGGATGAAACACTTGCACACTACGAATTACGTGGTGAAATCTCTAGAAAGATTGGATATGCTCTCGCAGAGAAGTATGACCGTTTGATCTTTAGAGCAGTCACTCGTGCAGCTCGTAAAGCAAGTCCAATTACTAAGGCTAACTTCCTAGAACCAGGCGGAACACAAATCCGTGTGGGAACAAGTACAGCAGATGATGCATATGATGCTACTAAATTAGTGGCAGCCTTCTATGATGCAGCTGCTGCACTAGATGAAAAAGGAGTAAGTACTGAAGGACGTGTAGGTGTACTAAACCCAAGACAATACTATGAACTCATCCAACAAGTGGGTGACAATGGTCTTGTAAACCGTGATGAGCAAGGTTCTTCACGTCAGAGAGGAAATGGAATCGTTGAGATTGCAGGCATTAAGATCTACAAGTCAATGAACATCCCATTCTTCGGAAAGTATGGTACTAAATATGGTTCTGCTGATGCTGAGACTCCAGGTGTAACCTCACCAGGTAACGTTGGCTCATTCGTTGGTGCTGCAGTAGAAGATGCTGCTAACGATGTATCCGGAATCAATAACGAGTACGGTGAAGAGACTGAGTTCAAGCATTCTTGCGGACTTATCTTCCAGAAGGAAGCCGCAGGTGTAGTAGAATCCATCGGACCTCAAGTTCAAGTAACAAGTGGTGATGTATCGGTAATCTACCAGGGAGATGTCATTCTAGGACGCCTCGCTATGGGAGCCGACTATCTGAACCCAGCTTGTGCTGTGGAACTAGTTGCTGGTGCTGCTCCAGGCGCTACAGGTGCTGCTGAATTCTAAGTTATACTTATTAACTTATATATGGGGAGTTCTCACGCTCCCCTTTTTTCTTATATTAATTATGCCTTATCCAACCACAAACGCCACCTTAGAACTCCCAGCCGTAAACCAAATACTGTCGTCCTGTGGTCAGGCTCCTGTAACCACTCTAGATCAAACCAACCCGGACGTTGCGATTGCCTATGATACGCTGTTACAGGTGTCACGGGAAGTACAGGCAGAAGGCTGGACTTTCAATAAAGAATATCATTACAAAATGGCTAAGGACTCTAACAAAGAAGTCCCTATACCTAACAATGTTCTGCAAATTAAACTCACAGAAAATAGTGCTAATGCAGAATTTGATTGTGTCAGAAGAAACGGTAAATTATATGACAGACAACATCATACATATGACTTAGGTGATATATCAGGTGATGAAGTAGAATGTGATATAACATGGGAGTTTGACTGGGTAGATTTACCCGAACCAATACAGAATTTTATAGTATCTAGGGCTGCTGTATTCGTATCTCAAAGAATTGTAGGAGATACAAATCAGTATAATGCTCTACAACAACAAGAAGCTTTTGCTAGATCAACAGCATTAGAATATGAAACTCAACAAGGTCAATATACTTTCTTTGGACACCCTCAAGGACAGCAAAATTATTACCAAAGTTACCAACCTTACCAAGCACTTAGAAGATAATGCCAGCTGTAACTCAACGAATTGACAATTATTTAGGTGGAGTATCTAGACAATCCGATGATAAAAAGCTACCAGGTCAAGTCCGTGAGTGTCTTAATGGTTATCCAGATCCTACATTTGGTTTAACTAAACGTCCTGGTTTTAAATGGATTGCTAACTTAGGTACAGGTACCACATATGATGCGTCTCGATGGTTTTTCATTGCCAGAGATGATACGAATAAATATATAGGATGTATTACACCTAAACCTAATGCAGGACCACATGGCAGTATAGCTATATGGAATGCTACTACAGGTGCAGCATGTACTGTAACTGAGAATGGTACAGATTATGATTATCTAACAGGAGATCGTAGTAATTACCATATACTTAATTTACAAGATACATCTATAATAACTAATAATGCAATAACAGTAGCTAAACAAGCTGATCCAGCTTTCACTGCAAATAAGCAAGCCACTCTTGTTTTAAGCGGTACAACTATTAGCAATACTTACACCACTATAATTAATGGTGTTACTATTTCAACTACTACTGATAGTGATGATACATATGCAGATGCATTAACTAAAATTAAAAATGATATTGATTCTCAAAATACAAGTAGTGGTTGGGGAATAACAACTACTTCATATCAATCTTCTTTATATCTATCTCGAGCTACAGCGTTTACTATTAGCGCTACAGGTGGAGCTACTAACGATTCGATAAGTGTATTTCAAGATCAAGTTGATAATATAACCCAACTACCAGCCCAAACTTTTGATGGACAAACCGTTAAAGTAATCAACACAGCTTCAGATAAAGATACATACTTTGCTAAATTTATAGCAGATAATGGTACGTCTGGTCCTGGTTATTGGGGCGAAACAAAAGACCCGGCTAAATCGCCAGGCTTAGACGCGGCAACAATGCCACATGAATTAGTTAACACAGGAACTAATGCTTTCACATTTAGAGCTATAACTTGGAATGATAGAACAGCAGGAGATGATGTAACTAATGAACACCCACGCTTTGTAGGGTATAAAATACAACAAAGCTTTTTCCATAACAACAGGTTAGGATTCTTATCAGAAGATAATGTTTCCATGAGTCAATCCGGTAAAGATAATCGGTTTAACTTCTACCATACTTCAGCTCAGATAGTAACAGATGCAGATCCAGTTGATTTAAGTTGTTCTACAATCCGACCTGCCGCATTACATGCAGTTATTCCTACTACACAGGGTCTTGTACTCTTTAGTAAGAACCAACAATTTTTGATGTCATCGGCTGACGGGGTTTTAACACCAACAACAACTACTATTCGTACTATCTCAAACTATGAAGTAGACACAGAAGTAGACCCTGTTGATATAGGTACTAATATTAATTTCGTAAGTAAAACACCAAGCTATACTCGTATATTTGGTATGGCCACACGTGGTCAGGATGAAAACCCTCAGGTTGTAGACGTAGGGAGGATTGTAAATGAGTGGGTACCCGCTACAGTAGATACGTTCATTGCTAGCGCACAAGATCAATTCCTCGCACTCTCATCACAAAGTTCCAATAAGATATACTTCTACCGTACTTATAGTGACGGTGAAACAAATTTAGTACAAGCTTGGTTTAATTGGCAATTACCTGGTAACGTACAGGCAATTGCTGTTGAATCAGATGACTTCTTTACTGTTACAAAACAAGGAACTCAGTTCACATTAAGTAAAGCAAGTCTAAGCCAGAGTCCCGAAGACGCAATTATCGTTAACAACGATGGTCAAAAAATTAATCCATGTATTGATTTATATGCAGAAGCTAGTAATGTAGCAGGTAACAATAAAGTAGATTATGATGCTGTTAATGATTTTTCTAAATGCTATATACCGTGGGATAATATAGCCACACTGACACCCGTACTTATTATTAAGGGTACTACAGCAACTGGACAATTCATTGAATCTGGATTTACTACTACTCCAGAAGTAGTGACTAATGATGGAGATCCTTACTTCAAAGTTCCGAAGAAAAATTTGATCTCAGTTGAGGATGACGTAATTGTAGGATGGAAATATGATTTCGATATAACACTACCAAAAACTTATTATAGAACTGATGATCAACAGACAAGGACAGACTTTACAGCTAATTTAACAGTAGCTAGAATGAAGTTTGCGGTCGGTCTTTCTGGTGTCATGAGTTTCAAATTAAAATCAACTGGTATTAGGCAAGGTAAAAAGACTTATACACAAGATGCTGATACATATGATTGGCCTTTTATTGATGATGATCTATCCTTTGTAGATAGGGATCAAGTTAAAGTAAAGATTAATAATATTGAAACAACTGGTTTTACTTTCGCTAACGATACAACTATAACTCTTAGCTCCATACCTTCTCAAACCTTTACAACTCAAGCAGGGCAGCATACATTTACTTGGACATTCGATAGAACAGATAATAGTAAAATAAAAGTTCTACTAGAAACTGCTGTGAATAGTAATCCTGAAACATATACTACACAAGTTGAGGGAACTAATTATGTAATTGGTGAAGGTAAAAATGTTATATTCATTGACGGTACAGGAACACCCACTGCTGTAACAACTGGTAAGAAAGTCAAGATTTATAGTGCAGATGATATATTAATTTATTTAGATGAGTGGTATAATTTAGACCCTACTGTACAGGCAAATACATATCTAGCTAATGATATAGCTTTAGCCGATCAGTCAGTCTTTACTTTACCTATACATCAACGTACAGATAATTTTCAAATCAGATTATTTAATGACTCACCGTTTCCAGTGTCTTTAAATTCTATGATGTGGGAAGGTACTTACTCACCAAAATTTTATAGGAGAGCTACGTAACTATGTTTATGGCATTAGGAGCCCTTGCTGGTGGTATATTAGGCTCTATGGGTACCGCTGCTACTGCTGCTACTGTACTAAGTGGCGCTGTCACAGGTTTCGGAGTAGGCAGCCAATTAGATGCAGGGCGTAGACAAGCAGCTGCTGGTAGAGAAGCTGCAGAGCAAAGCAATGAGGCTCAACAAAGGCAATATGAATATAATGTTGATCTCTGGAATATGGAGAAACAACAGATATTAGCTAATAGAGCTCAATCAGTAGAGGTAATAGAGGCGCGAGCTAGGAATGAAGGTCAGGTCGCTGCCTATACAGATTTAATGAATGCACAAAGGTACAATCGAGACCTTCAAATAAAGGAAAGAGAAGAACAGTCTTTAGGTGCTCAATATGCTAAGTCAGAAGATATTTATCATAGACAACTTAGTTTAAATGAACTGAGCTATAAGACTGCTACAGAGAATGAATATGCAGCCCTTCAAGATATTGAAGCAGAAGGACGGTACAACCAAAACGAAAGGTATTTAACATTTTTAAAGAATGAAGGTCAGATACGTGCTAGAGGTGTAGAAGGTAGGTCTACTGATAAAGCTAGGCAAGTTGAGTATTTGACGTTAGGTCAAAATATGACTGCAATAAATGCTTCTTTAGCAGGTGGTGTAGCCGCTGCAAGAGCTATGATACAAGAAATAAGTACTGATAGATCAGCTGCAGATTTAGCTGCTGATGCTCAGAGAATGCTAGAACCTGAAGAATTACTAGATCCAATAATGCCATTCGCAACACCAAAGGCTGAGTATGTTCTACCTAGAGCTGTAGGTGAATTTGACTTCGGACCCGCACCTGTTTTGGGTGTTTATACTTCTCCAAGTGCTGCAGCTAGTAAGGCATGGGGTAATACTATAGCTGGTATTGCTGGACAACTTGATGCAGATGCAATAGGTCAATGGGGTGCTCACCAATATCAGAAAATGAAGTCCTAATAAATTATGACACAATCTTACAAAAGGCGTCGCCAAGGCGGTCGTTATAAGCAACGTGATGCAGGGCAAGCTGGTGTACGCGCCATAAGAGAGCAAGCCCAAACCACGATTGACTCGATGAAGCAACAGCAAGCTCGAGAGGTTACATATGGAGAGCAGCGTATTAGAGGGCAAAGAGAAGTAGGCAGAGGTGAATCAGCTAATCTTCAGATATTACACGATCTAGATGCAAAAATCTTTAGTAATAAACGTAGTCAGATTAAGAAGCGTAGAGATACTGAATTCTCTAAGCTTCAAGGTCAAGCTGACTTACTAAATAAAACAGCTGCTTATTGGAAAGATTTAGCACCACAGTTTTCAAGGAATATTACAGAACTTGGTACAGGTATTGCGTCTGGAATGGCAGATATTAATTCTGATTATGATTTTAAAGAATTAATCCAATCTGGTCAGTTTGATGAATTAACATCTTTTCTTGATAGTGCAAGCCAAGATCAGATTAAAGAGTTAATAAAGAAGAGAGATGAAGCCTGGAATAATAAAGATACTGTAGCTGTTGACTATCTTGGTGAAGTATTAAATCAAAGTAGTTCTCAACTTTCAGAGAAAATAGTAAACCATCTTATAAAGAATACAGATAATCTAGAAGCTGATTTAAAGAAGTATGTAACTAATGATAGCCAAGACTTAAATTCTTGGGATGAGGATTCAGTACAAGATTTCTATGATATGAGAGCCCGTGAACTTGTAAGAAGTTTCGGGCTTGGTAATACAAAAGCAGCTAGTAAGTTAATTACACACTTCCATTCAGCAGGAGCTGTAGTATCTAAACAGTTAGAAAAAGATAGATTAGTCAGAGAAGGTATAGATAAAAGATTTAAAGCTAAAGATGATGTAGTAAGCTTCTCTATGTCTGATGATCCAGAGAAGGCTAAAAATGCTGTTAAAACAGGTACTATAACTTATCATAATAGTTGGGTTAAAGTAGGTGATAAAGAAGTTCAATTAACTGATGTAAGAGAAGCTCATCTTATGCACCTACGAGATGTAGCTGCTACAGGTAATATAGATAGTGATAAATTAAAAGAACTATTCTTAGATTCATGTACTCCTGGTACACAAGGAGAAGGCTGTGTAACATGGCGTAAAAGACATGGAGCAGGACTTGAAGAACAAGTAGATACTATAATACTTGAGTCAATAGATGGGTTCAGACAGAAAGTAGAAAAGAGAAATAAAGGGACAGATGCTGTTCAGCTTGCTGATTTTGAACATGCATTAGCAGGAACAGGAGCCTATGCTAAAGGGAAGGCTAAGGAGCAGGATTCCTTAGTAAACGGTATTACAACAGTACAAGAGTATGAAAAAGTAGTAGCTAGGTATAGAGCTGAAGAAGGTAATAATAAGACTAGAACAGCTATTGCTAAATTATTACATTTAGATCCAAGTAAACCATTCCACGATAGATCCGCTCTGGATAGATTATGGAGAGCACATCTAAATAATGATATAGATGAAGTAGCACAGATATGGATGCGATTAGATGCTACTCAGAGATCTAAACCTCAGATTGCTAATCTATATAAAGCCTCAGTAGCTTTGAACTCCTCTCCTGATGGTAAAGGTTCTGTAACAGAAATTAAAGACTGGGCAACAAAAGCTATTAAACACCAAATTGGTATACAAGGTGCTTTAACACAAAAAGTACATCCAAGTGGGTTTGAAATGATACCTCATTTACAACAATCTTTCTATTCTAATTTTAATAGAATTTATGAGAAAGTTGGAGATGATGAGCCTATTGATGGTATAATTGAGAAAGCAAAAGAATTAGCTTCAGCAGATTTAATAGCTGAAAGTGGTATATTTCAGACTCAAGCAGCTTCTGAAGGGACAGCAGGATCTGATGTTTATAAAAAATTCATACATGGATTACCTCCAAAAACAAGCCGTTTAAGTGGTACTGATCTTTATTCAACTATAAATAAATCAGAAGCAAATCTATCTAGTGATGCTATACTAGGCACTGAAGAAACTGATGGAGTTATAACAAAGACTGAATTAAAAGAAGTTGCTTTCGATGTTCAACAGGATAAAACTGTTACCATACCACGTAATATGCATATATTGTATAATGAAGCAGGTGGTATGTATAACGGTAAAAAGTTGACTAAAACCGAATACTTTAATATGTTATTAGAAAAGAATGGGTTTAGTCAAAGACTAAGAGATGGTCATCATGAATATCTAAACTTAAAAGCTGAACAGTTATGGAGTCACTCTATAGGATCTCATTATCATGTAACTGATAAGAATGTATTACCTATAAATATATTTGCAGATATAGTCAATCAAACTGGACAAATGCCTATGTCTGGTTTCTTAAGAGGTAGTACTATACAAGAACAATTAGGAAATGAAATACCTGATTATCAGATTGATTCAGAAGTATTTGATGATGGTAATACTGTTAATGCAGACATAAATTCCAAAACTTGGAAAGATATATTCAATAATAAGAACAAACTTGGCTTAAAAATAAAGTTTGGAGCAGATGGAAACTTTGAATTCATGAGGAAATAATTATGTCAGATGTACTACACGATCTTATAGAAGAGGAGCAGCAACAAAATATAGTTGCTCCTTCTTTACCTACACCTGTAGAAGCTGACACCCCAGTACAACAAGAAGATTTCCCTGGACCTCAAGGCCAAGGCAGAAGTCAAGTAGATTTGTCTATTGAAGAGAATAAACAAGCAAAAGATTCTGAATATAATGTATGGTGGAATATGCCATACAAGATTGATGGTGAAGTTAATCTAGAAAGAGACTCTCTAAAAGAAGCATGGTATCAAAAATATTATGGTGCTAGTTCTGGAGATATTAACTATCAATATGGGGGATTCTATCCTGGTGCTAATAACCCATTAGGAAACTTACAGAATACATTCCAAGGACTATCAGTACCTGGTTTAGCAATTGCTGACTTCTTTACGGATGCTGTTGGTATGTTACCTGGAGCAGGTAGTTTAGATGATAAATGGGATGAAACTACAGAGTTAGATAACCCTATACATCAAGGTATAAGAAGAGTACTTTCAGTTGTTATACCTGCAATGTATACAGGTAATCTGACAGCTGGAGCTCTAACAAAACTACCTCAAAGTATGCCATTCTTACAGAAGGCTCTACTAGCCACAGGAGCATTCGCAGCACAAGAAGCAGCTATTATTGGTATTAGTGATGTTGGTGAAGATGATAACGCTTTACGTGCTCTATCAGATTTCTTCCCTGGTGTCTTTGGTGAGGAAGGTTTTGCACCGATACCTGATTGGGCTAAAACATTAGATGATGATAGTCCAAAAGTAAGAAAATATAAGAACATGTATGATACTGCAGGGCTTAGTATTCTGGGTAGCGTATTGGGTGCTTATATAAGGATTAAAGGTGCTAAAGGTGCTCTGTCATGGATGGAACCATTAGATGAGACTGCAGCCTCTTATAAGGCTACAGAGCTAGCTAATGTAACTGAAGCTGATAAACTCATTAGATTACAAGAAATAAATACTTTACTTTCTGGACAGTCAATATCTAAAGCTGTCCGTAGATCACTAAATGAAGAATTAGATTTATTAAAGAACTCATTAGGTGGAGTAGAAGATTTAGAAGACTATCTTAAACAAGCTGATAATGCAAAAGTTGCTGAACAAAGTGAAGCGGCTAGACGTAAGCTAAGCAAGAGAGATCCTACAGATACTTCTTTTGATCCAGATATAGCACCTGTAGGAGATGAAGCATCTAATGCTAGACAAGTACCACCTACTGGTAATGTAGCGCGTAATATGGCTGATACTACTGCTAATAAATTAGGAGTAACATCAGGTGATAATGCACCTATTATTACTGAATCTATGAGAACCAAAGGTCTTATGGTAGGCAATACCTCACGTGATGCTATTATGGGTGTTGCTGAAGAAGCTAGAGATGCTGGTAGATTTAATGCTTTAGTAGATGGATTCAGGTTTACATCTAAACAAATGGATTCAGCTGCTTGGGCTATATATGAAAGTATTATACAAGCTGATACTATAGATGAAACCGCTGGTCTATTCTTAGAAAATAAGGATATTAAAAATCTACTTATGGGTAAGTTTAAAGTTGAGTATATCAACGAAGAACAAGCTCGTGGTGCTGCATTTGCTATGCGTGATTTAGTTGATAGATTTTTAGGTAGGCATATAGCTATGACATCTGCTAGAGTTATGGATACTCTAGGTAGAGAAGCATCTACTATGGGAGAAGCTATTCAACAGCTACAACCTTTTGTAGATGATGCTAGAGCAATGGACCTAGTGATTGATAAGCTTCAATTCTTGATGGATGAATATGCTTTAAATAAGTATATATCTGGATGGTCATTGAAGATGAAAGATTTCTTTGATTCAGTAGCTCCTGATGATATAGAAGAAGCTATTGTAGAACTTACTAAAGAGTTTACATCTGCAGAAAATGCTATACATGCTAAGAATTTAAGATTTACTAAAACACTTAAAGAGCTAGCTGATACTAATCCTATGGCTATGCGACCTCTAATGGACGCATTTGCTGAAAGTAGAGGTGATGTAGATACTTTAGCTAAATTATATAAATATGCTGCTGAGAAAGTAACGCCACTTGGATTGATAAAGAGTCCTAATCCTAAGCAATTAAACCTATTTGCTAGAGGTGCATGGGGTGTTAGGTATAATAATGTACTTAGCGGTTTATCTGCATTCAGAGCTGGTATAGGTAACACAGGACAGTTAATACTAAGACCTATTACTGCTGTATTAGGACATGGTTTCTTAGGACCAGCAGATGCATTTGAAGGGTTCAAACGTACAATGTACTATAATGGTGCTATGTTTGAAACCAATAGAAGGGCTTTACATGACGCTTTCCAGATGATGAAGAAGGCTCATAAAGATCCTGAGATGATGATAAAAGCATATAGAAAAGATTTTGTAGTTAAAGATACACAAGAATGGGAATGGCTTGAAGGTATGCTACCTGTTTGGGAACAGGAAGGTAATTGGGGTAGAATAATACAATATAATATGGCTCATGCTTTACATGGTTTATCTAAGCATCCAGCTTTAAGATATGGAATGACAGGCTTGACCTTCCCTGATGCTTTTACTTGGACTCATATGGCTACTTGGATTTCTAGAACAAGAGCTTATGATGATGTCTTTAGTGAATTTGGTTTTGCTGATTGGAATAAAATAAAGATAGCTGAAGGTAAGCATTATAAAACTATGTTTGATCCCAACGGTTTACCTACAGATAAACTACTGAGATCATTATCAGGAGAAATTTCTCTTAACTTAGATGATGGGCTTTCTACTTGGATTAACCAAGCTACTACAGCATACCCTATTAGTAAGGAACTATTTATGTTCCCTCGAACACAGAGTAATGTAGTTAAGAATGCTTTATCTTGGACTCCTATTAGTTTAATTCCTGGTATCAATAAATATTCTAAAACTATATATGCAGGTAATAATCCTAATCTTATAGCCGATGCTCTTAAAGAACACGGTATTGATATGGCTACTACGCCTAATGCCAAAATTGTTTATGAAAACCTTAGAGCAGAATATATTGGAAGACAAATATTCTCAGGTCTTTTAACTAAGTCTCTATGGGATTATGCAATGGCAGGTAATATAAGAGGTAATGGACATTATCAAGCAAGTAGAAGAAAGGCAGAACGAAAAGAATTTGGATATGAACCTTTAACTATTAATATAGGTGGTAAATGGGTTAGCTATAAAGGACTTATTGGTATCCAACAAGTACTTAGTATAATAGGTGATATGTCTTATTATGCTGGTGATATAGAACAACCTATGCTTGAGGATTGGCACTCTAAGCTTATGTGGACATTATCTGCTGCTTTCTTAAATGATACCCCCTTACAGGGTATGGAACCACTTGTAGCAGCTTTAAATAATGACTTGTCAGCTTGGAATAGATTAGTAGCTAATTCTGTTAGAGGATGGATACCTCAATCTAGTGCTTTAGGCGTCTTAAGTGATGCTGTTACATCTGCACAAAAGTCTTTATCTGGCGAAATCCATGAGTATGTAATGAATAGAATACCTGTTGCATCTAGTATGTTACCTAGAGATATAGATATTTGGACAGGTAAGCCTTTGAATGATATTGATAATCCATTTCTAAGAGTATTAAATGCTCTAAGTCCTATTAAAATTAGTGGTACTCGAGAACCTTGGAGAGTATGGTTAGAGTCTACAGGATGGAGTGGTTTGAGTATGCTTAAAAAACATTCAAGTGGATCTCATGAATACACTACCGCAGAAAGAGAAACTCTATATAAATATATAGGTGAAGAACAGATGTATAAACAGCTTGAAAGATTAATGAAATCCAAGCGTTATACTAAAGAAATAGAGATGATGAGGAATCATAGGAATACAGAAAATATTGATAAAGAAAGAATTAAATTAAAACATGATGATTTACCAGTTATACAAGAAATAAATCGTATTGTAAAAACAGCTCAGAAAAAAGCTGAAGTGCGGTTGGTAAATGAATCTAAAGGGATTGCTAGCTCTATATTAATGGATCGCTTGGCTCGAGAAAGAATGAGAACAGGTGATGTAGAAGGAGCCGCTGAAATACAAAAACAAGATGAAAAGCAACGAACTTTACTGAATATGACTAAATAAAATTATGGCTGTCACACAGAACTCATACATAGGTAATGGTAGTACAACTACCTATACCTTCACATTTCCATATTTAAAGTCATCTGAAGTTAAAGCACAGCTCGGACCTGATGAAGAGACTGGCTTTACTCTACCCACTGCGACGACACTACAATTTAATACAGCGCCCCCTAATGGGTCAAAAATAAAAATTTATCGTAAAACGAGTGATGATGCGTTAACAGCTACATTTTATGCTGGATCTTCTATTAAATCTGAAGATCTAAATGATAACTTTACTCAGAATTTATATACAACACAAGAAATAAATGCAAGATATGTTAGTAATCTAGGTGCTACAATGGTTGGTGACCTCACAATGGGTGAGGACGCTGAAATTATATTCGAAGGAGCTACTGACGACGCATATGAAACTACTCTTACTGTTGCTGATCCTACAGCTGACCGCACTATTACCTTTCCTAATACAACAGGTACCGTAGTTACAACAGGTGACACAGGTACAGTTACAAGTACTATGCTACTTGATGGGACAATTGTTAATGATGATGTCAGCGCAACAGCAGAAATAGCAGTTAGTAAATTAAAAGATGGTACTGCTAGACAGTTATTACAGACTGATTCTGGTGGTTCTGGTGTTGAATGGACTGATAATGTAGATGTTCCTGGTACATTAGATGTAACAGGTGCTACCACACTTGATAGTACATTGAATGTTAGTGGAACTATAACTGGTAATTTAACTGGTAATGTTACAGGTAACGTTACAGGTAATCTTACTGGACCTATAACAGGAGATGTTACTGGTAATGTTACTGGTAACGTTACAGGTAATCTAACAGGTAACGTAACAGGAAACGTTACTGGTGATGTAACAGGAGATCTTACTGGAGATGTCACTGGTAACGCTGATACAGCTACTGATTTAGCAGCCGCAACTAAGATTACAAACTCTGAGCAATCAGGACATACTGTAAATGATACTACTTATTTCACAACTTCAGCATCTGATGCTAGGTATTTCAACATAAGTTCAGGGGATACTATTAAAGATGGTGTTGCATTCCCAGATAATGATACTACAATAGCAACTACAGCAGCTATTAATGATAGAATTATTGATTTAGTAGATGATGTAGGTGGTTTTGTACCTATTGCAAATGAGACAAGTTTCCCTGCTGCTAATCCTGATGTCAATAATGGTACAGGTACTTTAGTTAGTATTAAGGAATTTGCTTCATCTCATACACCTTCTGGTGGATCAGTTACTATTACAAATGGTGCTGGAGTAGGTAATAATGTCACTATTACAGGCTGCGGAAGTACAGTTTTAGCAGCTGGTTTTGGTGGAATTGTAGAAACAACTACAACTTTACACACTTATACATTCCATAGATTAACTCCTAAAGCAACAGAAGTAACCACATGTGCTGGTATCTCAAGTAATATAACTACAGTAGCAGGTATTTCAGCTAATGTAACGACTGTTGCTGGTATTGCAGCTAATGTAACTACGGTTGCTAATGATGGTACTGACATAGGTACGGTAGCTACTAATATAGCTAGTGTTAATACATGTGCTACTAACTTAGCTGATGTACAAAATTATGCTGATACTTATCAAGTAGATACTAACGCACCTTCGAATAGAGAAGATAACAGTGCATTACAAACAGGAGACTTATGGTTTGACTCTTCATCTAATAAAGTGATGAAGGTTTATGATGGTAGTTCTTATGCTGCTATCAGTCCTACTCAATCAGTCTTAACAGATATTGCAATTGTATCAGGTAATATTACTTATGCTGAAGACTTAGGAGCTATTACAGATGCTCTAACAACGGGTACAGGTAATAGTATAGAAACTGTTGCTGACGATATTACCAACGTAAATACTTGTGCTACTAATATAGCTAATATAAATACTGTTGCTGGTGATCAAGCTGATATAGGTGCAGTAGCAGGTAAAGCTACAGAGATAGGACTTCTTGGTACTGCTGCTGCTGTTGCTGATATGGCAATACTTGGTACTGCAGATGTCGTAGCAGATATGAATGTATTAGCCACGGCTGATGTTGTAGCAGATTTAAATACTTTAGGTACTGCAGATGTAGTTGCAGACTTGAATACACTTGGTACTGCAGATGTAGTATCAGATATGAACACTCTTGCTACTGCAGACGTTGTTTCTGATATGAATACTTTAGCAACTGCTGATTGCGTTGCTGATATGAATACATTAGCTACAGCTTCTAATGTAACCAATATGGATACTGTAGCTGGATCAATAACTAATGTTAATACTACCGCTGGTTCTATAGCTAACGTTAATACTGTTGCTGGATCTATTGGTGATGTAAATAGATATGCAAATGAATACCTCATACAATCAGGTACACCAAGTGGACCAAGTGCAGGTGATCTATGGTATAATAGTACAGCTAATAATTTAAATTACTATAATGGTAGTAGTTGGACAGGTATTGCTCCAGGTATTGCTTCTGTAAGTGCAGATACAACTCCGCAATTAGGTGGTGATCTGAATGCAGGTACTAATGATATAACTAATGGAGGCACAGCTACCTTCACTTCTTTTGTAGGTACTTTAACTGGTACTGCAACAGGATTAGCTGGTTCACCCAATATTACTGTAGGTACTATCTCTGGTACTGCTGGATCTAATTTACAACTCGACTTCGGAGCACTCACATAAATGGCTAAACTATTACAATTAAGAAGGGGTACAACAACAGAACACAATTCCTTCACTGGAGCCGAAGGAGAATGTACCGTAGATAAAACTAAAGACACACTTGTTGTCCATGATGGTTCCACTCAAGGTGGGTTTCCTTTAGCTAGAGAAGATTTAAGTAATGCTACTCTTAGTATTGTTAATGCTCAAGTTAATGCATCTGCAGCAATAGCTGGTAGTAAAATATCACCTGACTTTGGTGCTCAAAACGTTACTACAACAGGTGTAGGTACCTTTGCTTCTCTAGATATATCTGGTAATACAGATGTTGATGGTACTTTAGAAGCTGATGCATATACAGTAGATGGTACAGCTCTTAACGAGTATATTGCTGATACTGTTGGTGCAATGGTAGGAAGTAATGATGAAACAGGTATTACGGTAACATATGAAGATTCAGATAATACTTTAGATTTTGTTATTACATCAATACCAGGTGTAACATTTACAGGTGATGTAACTTATGATAATGGTACAAATGCTGGTAAAGATATCATCTGGGATGAAAGTGATAATCAATTAGAATTTACTGATACAGTTAAAGCATCCTTTGGTACAGATGGTGATGCTGATATAAGTCATGATGATACAGATTTCTATATCGATAACGATAAAGGGAATCTTTATATCAGAAATAATGTTGCTGCTGATGTAGGTGGTGATATTTATCTAAAACCTCATGATAATGAAGATGGTATAAAAATAGTCCACGATGGTGGGGTTTTCCTTTATTATGATAATTCAGAAAAACTAGAAACTGTCACAGGTGGAGTTGAAATTACTGGTGATTTAACAGCTACTGGTAACGTTACTGCGTATTCTGATGAAAGATTGAAGACTGATGTTAATACTATTGAAAGTGCATTAGATAAAGTTACTAAACTCAGAGGTGTTGAATATACTAAAATCGATACTAATGAAAGAGGTATTGGAGTTATTGCACAAGAAATAGAACAAGTATTACCTGAAGTTGTTCAAGATGGGTCATATAAATCAGTTGCTTATGGTAATGTAGTAGGTGTTCTGATTGAAGCCATTAAAGAACTTAAGTCAGAAATAGACGAGCTTAAGGGAGGTGAATAATGGCATGTCCAGCATCAGGTACTATTACTATCCAAGATCTTGTTGATGAGTTTGGGGGTTCAACTCCCCACTCATTAAGTGAATATTATAGAGATGGTGATAATGTTCCTGGAAATAATACAAATGTTCCTACATCAGGAGCTATTTCATTAAGTAATTTCTATTCCGCTGTTAATGAAATACAAATCAGTCTAACTTCTGATACTCAAGATTATAGCTGTAGTACTGGTTTTGGATCTAACTGGACCTCAACTGTACCTAAAAAGCTTATTATTGCCTCTGGTGTGACTGTAGGAGCCACTGGAAGTAATAATGCTATAACTCTTGAAAGTGGTATGGCAGGTACGTTTACTATAGAGAATAGCGGTAATATCTATGGATTTGCAGGTGCAGCTGGAACAGCTGGTGCAAACGCAGGTAATGCAGGTGGAAATGGAGGTAATGGTGGAGATGCAATCTCTGTCAACTCTGGTATAACATCAGGTGTTACTGTCACAAATAACTCTGGAGCCAACATCAAAGGTGGCGGCGGAGGAGGCGGTGGCGGTGGTGCCGGAGGCGCTGGCGGTACAGGCGGTACAGGCGGACAAGGTAAAACCTTTAGTGATTCTGGAGACCTCGGTTCTGCAGGTGGTAATAATATTTGTGGTACTCCACGAATGGCTGACTATAACATTCACTGTTTCTCTCAAGACTCAGATGGTTATTGGCAAGGATCAAACTTAGACTTAGCCCAAACTACTTGTGGTGATGAAACGTGGCACTGTAGATCTACTTATGGTGACGGAGCTTATTGCGGTAACTGTTGGCCACCTAGTGGTAGTACAACAGTACCTACAAGCGGATATACTACTCATGCGTCTGTATGCTGTCCAGGAAATTACAGTACGTCTAGTTGGGGCTATGTGCAAGCCGTTTATGGTATTGGTAACTGCGACGAATGTCATAAAACCGTAAAAACTACTACTAACGGTGGAGCTGGTGGCTCCGGTGGTGGTGTAGGTAGCGGCGGCGCTGGTGGCGTTGGTGCAGGATATAACTCAAGTGCTGGTGGAAGTAACGCTGGCTCAGCTGGTAGTGCTGGTAACTGGGGCGGCGGTGGTGGTACCAACGCTGGTTCTGGTGGACAAGGTGGTACTGGAGGTACAGGTGGTACAGGTGGAGCTGGTGGAGCTTTAGGTGCTAACGGTACAGCTGGTGCTCAAGGTAGCCAAGGTGCTCAAGGTAACTCTGGTGCTAACGGCAATAGTTCCAATGGATCTGCTGGATCTGCTGGTACTCAAGGTTCTGCTGGTGGTACTGCTGGAACTGCAGGTTATTACATCAAAGATCCTAGTTCTGCTGTAACTTTAACAAACAACGGCACTGTAGCCGGAAACTCTTAACCAATTATTAACATGTCTATCACGTATAAAATATTAGAAGTCCACGCCAATAAACTAAAAGTTGATGTTGGTTTAGATCAGTGGGCTTGGATTCCTATCCAAAAAGGACAAAGTAAAGCAGATATAGAAGCAAATATTCGTAGATATGGTCCACAGAATTCTGAAAACCCATATGATTCTACATCTGATGTACCATTTGCAGTTGATGATACTGCAACTATAACAGATATAGAAGAAGAAAATACTGTACAACAAACTGCACGTAACGAAGCTAAAGACAACGAACCAGTTACTTGGAGAAATCAACGACAAATGATGTATCCTAGTGTCTTTGCTCAATTAGATGCTTTATATTGGGCTAGAAAAGGGGATAATGCTAAATTAACTCTAGTAGATTCTGTTATAGATGAAGTAAAAAGTACTATAGCTAAAGATGCTGCAGCCTCTACAAATAAAGTATGGAATGAAACTTATGTTAACGGTACTTTAGAGGATAGAGCAGGTAATAAAAAACTTATAGCAGGTGATTATGCTTAAATGACTAATGCCGTTGAAAAAGCTCTAGAAGAAGTCAGAAAACGTAGTAAAGAAAGATTAGAAATTTGTGGTAATTGTGAGCATTTGAGAGAAAGTATTAATCAATGTAAAATTTGTGGTTGTTACCTTCCTCTAAAAGTGCTTATGCCGACCCAACGTTGTCCCTTAGACCCCCCTAAATGGTAATGCATACTGATTATATTGTTACTCAATTTTTCACCCCTGAACAACTAAAGAAAGTATATTATTATGCTGGACAACTAGAGTTCGAAGACGGTGTAAATGCTTTTAAGATAGAAGATCCTAAGTTAAAAGAAGAAGCTTATAGTCTGAAAAGGAACCATGAAGCAGCAATAAGAGCAGATATCTTCGTGGATTTTTTAGAAAATAAGAGGTTTTCTGAGGTACTTCGTAATGCCATTTATCCTAGACATATAGTAGATTGTGTAATAAGTGTATATAGAAAAGGTGATTATTATAAAGCTCATAATGGGCCTACACATGGTGATCATCTTACATCTATAATGCTTACACCTGAAGAAGACTATACAGGAGGAGATTACTGTTTATTAGTTGATGGTGAAGTTAAACGATTTAAATTAAAAGCAGGTGAAGCTATTACACATTATGCTGGATTACCTTTTCATATAGATACTGTTACATCTGGCGTTAAAATGACTTTAGAATTTATTACTTATTCTCAGGTAACTAGAAAAGAACATAGAGATAAGTTAATAAACTTGAAGCTCACTACTGACAAATGGAAAGATATAACTATTACTTCAGTGAATACATTAGAGGAATTCCGTGATAATGAATTATTAACTACTCTAAGAGAGATTCAGAATATAGAAAGAGAGTATGTCAATTTTAATACCACGCCCGAAACTGCCGAAACCACTTGACATCCCTCAGTTGTATCTAAAACAGCCTGTAGCAGACGTTCCAGCCTTTAGGCCTATAGTTATCCCACCGAGTGATTTGGAGCGTCCTGAAGGCACACAGAAGGCAAAGGAGAAGACTTCAGAGCCACCACCAAAGCCAAAGCTAGAAATACCTGTATTAGATATACAAATGCCACTCCCTACAGCAGAA
>CEVZ01133485.1_pt1 | contig 20855 bp, 17 predicted proteins | sample 361371 | NCBI WGS metagenome assembly CEVZ01 (sample SAMEA2620217, study PRJEB7988) | marine metagenome | isolation source: saline water (ENVO:00002010), including
TCCTTCCAGTAAACAGCGGGCATTACGCACCATTCTGATAATGGATCCCCCTCATGTATATTCTCCCAGGCACTCAGGTGACTAGTCTCTTCGTATGGTAGGCAATTATCTCCCCAGTCATCCCAGACATTCCCCTTTTCAACGTGGATGAGGGTGTCCGAGGGTTGCCCTCTGATGCCATCAAGCTCTTCCAGCTTGGCATCGTACTGGTACTCCCAGAATCCCATGGTCCCAAGGCCCCTCTGGTTCCAGAAGCCATTCTCGTATACAGGCCAAGTTATTGTGCACAGAAGTACGGTAGTAACTAGCGATCCTACAGCGATTTGCCTTCCAAGGAGTGGAGTCAGCCTGGAGCCCATAGGTCCAATAAGGAATTTCCTAATTGTGAAGTAAAGTAGTACGAAGATGAAAATCCCCGTCAATATCCATGGAATTGAGTTGAAAACCTCAGCAGTCCAGGGGGACTGGGTTCCGCATTGGAAAACTCCATGAGAATTGCCCCAGCAATAGTCGGTCCGGTTCTGAGCGTACATCTCCAGGAAAATATTGATCGAGAAAACAGAGATGAACCAGACATGAGCCAGGTAAACTGCTCCTGCGGTCGCGAACCAAGGGTCTTCTACCCCCCTTTTCTCCCTCTTCCCCAAGATGAATGGTGGCAAGGCTAGGATCATAACAGGGAGTCCAGTAATCAGGGCCCCCCACCAGCCTGCATTCCAGGAAATAATTGGCTGCCCGAAGAACTCGCCTATTGGGCCTGCAGGAATATCGAACTGAGGCAGGTACTCTCCCCATCTAAGATATCCGTATGAGAATAAGACGTACCAGTCTGGGAAAACGAATCCAGCCTGTGCATAGGGATCTGCCGCATTATGCAGTGGAGGCGGGATAATCCAGGAGTAGAATGCTATTACCATGATTATTGATGCGAAAATAATCGTGTCCCGAAGTATTTCCGTGGGCCAGAAAGGATGTCCCGTGAAAACCCTCCTTCTCTCCTCTTCTGCTTCGAGTAAATCCTCCTTCTCACTGATGTATGTATCAGCAATTCTCCCAAATCTCTCAATAAGTCCCAATAAATCACCTCAATGCGGCTCCGCAATCCCCTGGACCCAAACTATGAACAAGTGAGCTAGAATTAGGGCCGTAACAATCACAGGTAGGACGAAAACGTGGAGGAAATACATCCGAACCACAGTTTGCCCAGTAAGGGTAGTGCCTCCGAACATAGCATTTGCAACCCACTCTCCAATTAGGGGTGTAGCCATTGCCATGTTGATCCCAATAGTGGCCGCGCCGAAAGCAAGGCTGTCCCATGGAAGTAGGTACCCCGAGTATCCGAAGAATATGGTGAAGAACATAAGGGCTACTCCAATTAGCCAATTCAGCTCCCTAGGGTTCCTATATGCGCCTGTGAAGTAAACCCTACACATGTGCAGGAAAACTGCTGCGACCATGAAGTGAGTCGTCCAGTGGTGGATTGATCTGATGATGTACCCGAAAGGAAGCTCCAGCATTATGAACTCCATTGATGCATATGCGGGAGTTGGATCCGATTCTAGATCCCCCCCTGGGACATAATAGAATCCGAGAATTGTACCGGTAATTACGAGGATGATGAAAGCCAAGAAAGATATCCCACCAAGGCAGTATAATGGGTACCAGTACCATATGATCCTGAGCTTGTACTTCTCTGCATGAGTTAGGGGCATCTGCCTATGCATGCTGTGATATGAGTCCTTGCTCATTCCCCAGTAGTCCTGAATCCTGAATCTAGTGTCCAGCCATGAGAAAGCCCAGAGGAAAGCCTTCTCTGCAAGTCCCATACTGCCTGCATTAGACTCAACGGCCCTCAAAATGTCTTTTCGTGGGATGTCATCCCTCTCTCTCCTGAGGGTAAATGCAACAATCACTACTACTATGGCGATGAAAATCCATAGGAACCAGAATTGAATCATATTTCTTTTCTCCTACCCACAAAATGTATACCAATCCAAAAAGTCTGGAAGGGCCTCTATCGTTCCCCCATTAACAGTGAATGGAATGAGTGGCATCCCATAAGGTGCAGGGCCCCCGGTCTTCTTAACTCCGATGAAATCAAACTCCTGACCGTTAGATCTGTTCCTAGCTGTGTTCTTTTCGATCACTGTGTGATCGTATCTGCTCGAGTGGCATATACAGAACGACTTGTTACCGCCACTATCCGTCCCCCCAGGAAGCCAGGTATCATTCGTAAAATCATTAGAGACTAGCTGCCATCCAGGAATGCAACAAAGATGCGGGCATCTAGCGAAGACAATTATCATGTTGTCATGGATGTTAAGTGAGGCATACTCCTCCTTCTCCTCAATCTCGAATCCAGACCCGACGTATGCCCCTCCAGCAGTGTATCCATCCATTAGCTGGAATCGAGGGACGCCAGCATCAAGGGGCTTGTTCTTATTCTCCTCGTGAGGGACGTAAGTTGCAATTACTGGAAGTCCGGACCAGAGTCCAGCAGCACCGGCCATTCCGGTGTTGGAGTTTGATGCCTCATTCTCGAATGCCTGTATGGTCATAGGTTGCTTATCCATGCTACTATACCATACATCAGATCCCTTAGGTACATAGAACTTGATAGCTGAATCTGAGGACCCGCCTCCTGCCTGCCCCATTAAGAACGAAGCAAAACCTACGCTTCCCAATGCAGCGGTAGTGATTAGCCCGGCTGCAGTGTTGAAAGACATCCTCATGAACTCCCTCCTGTCAATTGAACCACTCTTCTCGTGTGAGTTCCCAGCAGAAGATTCCAATGGGCGCAATTTGAATTTCCTTGCCATCATCACACCTCGTATTTCTTCCAAGATTCCGTATCATGACTTGTGATGTACTTGTTCCTTCGATGTTTTACGATAACGACGTCGGGAAGCACGTACTTCAGGTACACTATGCCCATAATTATCAGCGTCAACAGCGTCATCGCTAAGTTGAATGAAAGTAGCTGCTGATCCCAGTGATTGTATAGGCCATATGCCAAAGCGCCAGCCCAGTATAGCGTCCATAGAAGTCCCCAAAGTGCTACTAGAATGATTAACCACGATTCTCCAGAAGGTGAAACGCTAGCTCTAACGATGGTGCCAGCCTTTGGCTCATTGAATACGCCGTGGTCTATAGCCTTGGAGAAAGCTTCCTCTGTAAGGGTCACTTCTTCGAGTGCCGCCCTGGCATCCTCTATGCTAACGACTCCTGATTTTACTTTCCTCAGTAGCTCCAAAACAGCATCGTTTTTCATATCTGATCCCCCCTTCTAAGATGTTTGATCCTGAGCCTTAGTAAGTTACTTCTCCCGCTATAGTGCCTGGAGAACCCATACCTCAAGAAAAATCCACAGAATATTATCACCAGCATTACGGCTGCGAATCCAAGAAGGCCAAGCCAATGTGCCAGAAGTTTGGCACCCATGTGGTGCAAGTCAGTGTGCTGGTCAGTCGGTGCAGGGGGCGTGATGTCTCCATTTCCAGAGAAAACAGTCCTAACCCTTCCATTGTCTACCCCCTCGTCAACAGTTGATGTGAGTCTGTTCCATCGATCTAGACTGGAAGGCGCCATATCGCCATTAACGGAGTTTCCTGCAATCGAGAACGTTACTGCCCCCGTTCCCTCTTCGGGGCTAGTCCAGCTAATCATCCAAGTTCTATCGCTAGTCTTTGCCCCATTATCCGTATGGGTGAGGGAAGATACGTCTCCTTCCCAATTCTGAACATGTTCATCGAATCCTTCTCCAGGACCAAGCAACCCATCGCTAACCCTCATGGAAAAACCCGCTGTGTAGGATGACAAATCAGCTTCAGGACCACCAATTAACTGGAGCTTCATTTCGTAAACAGTGTTTGGTGAATAGTGAAAAGGGAACCCATCAAGAACTACTGTGACCGAATTATCGGGCTCCTCTGCGTGACATGTGCATCCTGCAAGTGATACTTCCCCCTGTCCATTGGCGTTTCCACCGACCCCAGAATGCAAGGCCTGACCCGTTCCAGCAACCAAAACTGAAACCAGAATCATTACCAATGTTTTTTGACGAGATATCATCCGAATCTTAACCTAGCAACTGCTAACAAAGAGGGCCAAAAAAAAGGGGGATATTAACGTTCCACCCCGGCCCCTACGGGGCCGAACATTAATCCAGAATCCGGAAAACCTCAAGCACCTGTTGGTGATGAATGAATTCATGGGGACGCCTCAGTGGAAAAATGTCTACGATCTCAGCAAACATCAGATAGACATGCTAGAGGAAGCGGAGAACAAGATGGAAGTGATGAATGTCAATGGCGCTGAGGCTATATTGATGGAATTACTAGAAGGCGACAAAGAATGCATACCCGTTCTAAACATACTAGGTCACTTGAATGGAAGGTATCTTTCAAACTTTGAGGCCGCAATAGAGTATTATGATACTGTCCTTTCTTTGGAGCCAGACAATGCTTGGGCTAGGGACGAGAGGCGAAGATATCGCCGGTATGCCACATATGAGTAGAACACAATAATCTAGTCTAACTGCAGCCGAGTATCGTGGAGGAAGGAGCCATACTTCTAGTAGGGGTTGGAGGAATTGGGTGCAAATGGTCCTCAAAAGCCCATGAATCCTGTCACGAACTGGCCGACCTTCTACTTGTGGACTCCGAAGAATCGTCATTCTCGACTGCAATAGAGGCACATTGTCTCCACTTGGACGCTAACGGTAACGGAAGGGGCTCCGCAGCTCTCCCAAATTTGGCCGCTCACAGACTCAGGGAAGGCGCTTCTGGAATTTCGCCACTATTGGAGAAATCCGAATTAGTAATAATCCTCACAGCTCTAGGTGGTGGGACAGGTTCCGGAGCTTCTGCTGAGATAGCCTCAAGAGCCAAGAAAACTGGAAGCATAGTGATTTCGATAGTTGGGATCCCCTTCGTCGAACAGCCCCTGAGGAGTGCAATAGCCGAGACGTCTCTACCCACTCTCGAGAGGAATTCAGATCTCTGCATCAGAGTAAGTTTGGAGAGATTGGCTTGGCAGGCCAGGCAAAGGAATTCTGATTGGAAGCTGGGTTCTGAATGGATTAGCGAGCTTATTGAAGGTCTGGTAGCTACTCTTGCTAGGGTGGGGAAGATGAACTTAGATCTCATGGATCTTCGTACAATTGTAAAGAGGCCTGGGAATGCGACATTAATTGTTGGAAACGGAACTACAGATGATCCAGACGAATTAGTGAGGATTGCCAGGAGCTCCCCACTCTCAGAAATTGAAGTAGATGGGGCAAAGGGTTGCCTAATTCAGGTTGAAGGTGGACCGGACATGACCCTTGGTCACCTAAATCGAGTATCGGAATCTTTCGTCTCCTCTCTCGATGAAGACTGCCAAGTAATTCTAGGGGCCCGAGCAAGCGACGAAATGGCTGGTAGGTTGAGGTTAGTAGCGGTAGTCAGCGGGATCTAGTCCAATAACTCGATTTCCTCGCCAATTTGCTCGTCTGGAATATTCATTGATATTTTTCTTTTAAGGCCCTCTTCCGGATTAGAAACGCTAGTTATCTCCTCATCACCCTCCACTTTGCCGTCAATAGCAGGACCAACCCACGAAACAGTGATTGGAATTATGCCGATCATGACTAAGGCAGTAAACCCATGACCTATCGCAGTAGTAGTTAGCAATGTTCCCTCGGAAAGAGCAGTGAGTGATGAAATACTGCCTGCATAAGCAAAACCGAAACCAATTCCCCAGAATACAGCCGATTGACCCTGGAAAATCTTCCAGTCATTCTTTCTTCCCCTATTTGCCATAGACCAAACAGCTAGAAAGATTGATGCCGACATCAGGATCACCTCTTCGATCATCATCGATCCAGTAGTCTTTTCAGCCACTACTGGGCTTCTCCTCCAAGCACCAAGTAAGTGCCAACAAGCAGTAATTACGATTAGGAAAACCAAGCGATCAAGTGACCTTCCATCAACTCCCCGTGAACTCCTAATTTTCCTGGTTCTGTTATACGAGATAATCATCAACAAAGATGCCACGCCCAGAAAAAAAATCCAATACAGTTTGTCAATGATGTTTGCTTCTGAAGGATCACCTGCTTGAAAGCCAAACCACCAAACTAGTGGAATAAATAAAATAATACAAATCAGTATCCTTGTCGATAGAATAATTCTACCATCCTTGCTCGGCCTTACCTTTCTAGAAATCCTCCTAGAATAAATCACCCACCCATAGTTCAATGACAGTGCCTGGAAGACTGACATTGCAACAAACAAAAATGCCAGAAATAATTTTACAAATTTTATGTTCTCTGACCCCAACTGGGTAATGATCAATGCTGAGAATAATCCTGATGCTAGGATTATTGGAATTAACTTGAGTAAACTTTTGTACCAGTATGCTGAATTTAGAATTCCAACCCCATCATGACTGACCCTCAACATCCTGATTCCTAGCTCAGACGGCGCAATCAAAGCAGCTAGAATATATGACATCGCCAATGATAGGAATATCGCCCCTCCCCTATCCTCGAAGCTCCATATGTCTATTCTCATCATTGCATACAGCAACCCAGAACAAGAAACTAGTAGAAGAAAATGAGGTAGTGTTGATGGGCTCGAAAACGATCTGAATATCCCCGGGGGATGCTCACCCATCTGTTCACTCCCGTGACCCATAGATCCTGCGGAACCCACCATTGGTTAAGGTAAACCCCTTCGCGGGACCATGCCCGCACCAAAAAGAGCCAAGAGAGGCAAACACCGTTGGGTGGGTTTGGAAATCAACCGAGTCCTCTCAAGAAGTGATTTGGAGGGGACTCTTGGAGCATCGATAAAGAACTCAGATGTGAGGGTCTTCGATCTAAAGGACAATGGAAAAACAACGCGTGCAATACTGAAAGTACCTCTCTTCGACTATCTTGAAGTAAAAGAAAACGTGAATAAAATAGAAGAAATTTCTACAATCACCAGCTCTGGGAAAATTAGGCTTGTCAGGGATAGAATTTACAATAATTAATCTATGAGCCATTGGACCTCATCTAGGTCTCTAATTGAAACAACCCCTTCGGAACCTATCACTTCGAGCTCACCAACATTGTTTATTCCAATAGGCCGCATTATTTCCCCACCAAATGAAACCTCAACTCCTCTTGAGAGAAGATACGAAAGCGCACTCCAAGAAATTCCCAACAGATACTCTTCCGAGGGAACTCCGAACAGTCTACTTTCTTCGTACAAAGATGATATGGCACAATCGATCATACTGAAAACTTCTTCAGCTACTTTATTCCCAAGAGTATTTATCCATCCAGAACCCTCTACTTCGCCTTCTTTGAAGTCGAATTTGTTTATTCCCACACCTACTCTGATTTTTTCGGAGTCGGATGACTCCAGAAGAATTCCACCCATCTTCTTCCAATTATCGTCAACTATGTCATTTGGCCATTTCATCCTAGCTCCTATGCTTCTCGAAACTACGGCTCCGATACTGGTTTGAAGCAACCCCGGAGAAACTTGCCCAATTATCTCTCCTTCGAGATTCCAAGTGGCAAAAACTGACTCTGGCCGACCGATCCATTCTGAACCCCTCCTGCCCCTTCCATTTGTCTGCTCATGGGCGAATACTCGTTGCCAACCACCGTCTGAAATCTTAGCTGCCTCTTCCATTGTTGAATTGCAAGAATCCAACACTACCTCTTTGACTCCGGATCCTGTTTTCCAAAAGCCAAAGACCTCAATCTTTTCATCCCCCATCCTCAAAAAATTCAGAGATCTGGATGACCAACCTCTAGAATTCCAATCTGAGACTTTGCTTTCACCTTCGGGATCAGTCCTTAACACAAGAATCACAACCAGCTTCTCCAAATTCTCAGGCTCAAAATCTGAAAAATGCCTCAATAGTTCACCGCCCCAGCCCCCATTGGGGATATCCGACATGGAAGCCTCTTCTATCTCGGAAATACCTTCAGGAATTTCACCCATCCCATCCAGGTAGGGTAGATTCCATACCAACAAATCAGTACATTCTGGAATCATGACTCCATCCCCAATTCCAGATTCGAACACCTCCACCTTTTCTGAAAGGCCGTAAGACTCTAAGTTTCCACGTGCCGCAGCTACGGCTACAGGGTTTACATCACACGCAGAAACTTCCCATCCAAGATTGCTGAGAACAATTGAGACCATTCCAGAACCGCATCCGATTTCAAAGGCTTTACCGGTTTTTTCCTTCAACTGGGCGATTGTCGAGCAAAGCAACTCTGTGTCCTCTCTAGGAGGATACACAGAATGCGGCACAATCACTTCCCAATTTCCAAACCCCTCTATAGCGAGGCCTACTTTGTGCATGCAATGTACAAAAAAAACACCGCCTAAGTTGTTCCGCTGCATATTTTCTTCTCAACAACCTTTATGTTTAGAGGCGAATAAGGGCACACGCTCCTAGTTCCCCCGGAGCATCTGCATCCATCAGCGAGAGCACTGCTTGCGCAACCCTTTTGAAGGGACCTAGGGTCGGAGGAAAGCCCAGCATCAGCCATGGGCCTGTAGCTTAGTCAGGTAGAGCGCCGGGCTTTTAACCCGGTGGCCGGGGGTTCGAATCCCCTCAGGCCCGCCCGGCAGCTTATCAGGCTCACGCTTTTTTGGGTCGGGGAATGAGAAAATGGCAGTCAAAAGCTCCACAAAAAAAAGGCTAATTGAGTTAGGAATCCAAGAGGATCACGCCCACAAGCTCGCTGATGATGCCAATCTGGACACCATCAAAAGAATGTCCCGAGAACAGGTGGCAAAAAAGGTCGGAGTAGAAGAAAGCTCTTCCGAACTCGAGCACATCATGGGGGTAATTTCTGAGCATGTCGGATCAAGAAAGCGGAGCAAGAGTAACAGGATTACTATCTCTAGGAAGGCCCTCTTGGATGAAGACATCCCCACCGGAGACTACAGATTCAATGTCCTAAATCATGTTCTTGTGCCTCATCACGAACTAGTCCCCATCGATTCCGAAGCAGAGGTACTTGAGCCATGGGCCTTAACCACTGACGATGCATTCGGCACGGGAAGGCTGGCCAAGGAACTCCTTCCCAAAATTCTCATCACTGACCCTGCTATCCAGGCCATCAAAGAAATGGAGGAATCAGAAAACGACGAGCTCCCAGCGGGGTGGCTTGCAAACAGGGTCGTCAAAGTAGTTCGATATAGCAGATCTGCAGGAAGCTCCGAGGCATATCGGCTCATTGTAGAAACTACGTAATTTAGAAGGTGGAATGATGAAAGAAATAGTTGAAAGTTACTTCAAGCAAAGGAGTCTGGTAAATCATCAGCTGGCTTCTTACAACGACTGTATTCCTGTTGGGGACGGAAAAGAGAGCAGAATGGAAAGAATCGTCAGAAACATCCGGATAGGGAGCGACGAACTGGTTGAAGATGAGGACGGCGGACTAGTAAAATTGGATCTCTTGGACAAGGAAATTATCGTTCGGATGAAGAATCTCAGACTGGGTCGGCCCACAATAAAGGAAGCAAATGGGGCTGAACACCCAGCGACACCCATGGAGTGTAGGATAAGGAAACTAACTTATTTCTCCCCAGTTTACCTAGATTTCAAGATTTTTCGCGATGATCTCCCTCCTTCTCCGGGTTCTGAGATGGGCTTCCAAGAGGAACAGAGCGTCCACATTGGAAACCTCCCAATAATGGTGAGGTCAGCGAGATGCAATCTTCACAGCAACCACATAGATGAGAATAGACGCCTCTCCCCTGAGGCATCAGGAGAAGATTCTGAGAGGTATAAACATCTACTTAGAAAATCAGGAGAAGATCCCCTTGATCCTGGAGGATACTTCATAATTAACGGAACCGAGAGAGTTCTAATTTCTATGGAAGACCTAGCTCCAAACAGAGTCACGGTGGAGAAGAACAAGAAGTATGCTCACGAGACTCAAGTTGCCAAGATTTTCTCCCAGAAAGACGGGGTGAGGAAACCCCTCAATGTCGAGAAGAGGAGGGATGGGATGCTGATGGTGAAGATTCCAAGTGCAGGGACTACTCCTGTACCTCTTGTACTTCTGATGAGGGCACTTGGCGTGGAGAACGATAGGGAGATCTTCGCATCAATAGCCGGACCTCCAGAGGCAATGAAATTCACAGTTGCTAACCTTAATGACCTTCGTGATAATGAAGAGTATGGGGTTGATACTTCTGAGGAAGCTATGGCTTGGTTGGAGAAGAAGTTCGCCGCAGGGCAACAGAAGGAATACCGAGAGTCTAGGATACAGAATCTGCTGGATAACGAGCTCCTCCCTCATCTCGGGTCATCAATAGAAAATCGGGAAAAGAAGGCCATTTTCCTAGGCCGAATAGCTAGACAGGTTCTGGAGATGGCGATTAAGGACAAGGACCCGAATGACAAGGACCATTACGCAAACAAGAGGGTCAGGCTAGCAGGAGATCTCGTCGAGGACCTATTCAGAGTAAGCCTACAACAACTCGCAAGGGATCTAAAGTACCAGCTCGAGAGGCACCACAACCGTAAGAGGGAATTAAGGATCTCTTCATGTCTACGCCCCGATGTCCTAACTACCAAGATTATGCACGCACTAGCCACTGGAAACTGGGTCGGAGGAAGGTCCGGAGTAAGCCAGCTTCTTGACAGAACAACATATCTTTCTGCTCTCTCTCACCTTAGAAGAGTAACTAGTCCCTTAGTAAGAAGCCAACCACACTTCGAGGCAAGAGATCTACATCCGACACAATGGGGCAGACTTTGTCCTAACGAAACCCCCGAGGGCCAGAACTGCGGCCTAGTCAAAAACGGCGCGCAAATGATAGACATATCCGAGGAGGTCTCTGAGAATGACGTGAAGGACCTCCTGAAAGAAGCGGGAGTGGACGACGATCCCGATGGATGGGCAGACGGATCTAGAATCCACGTCAACGGAGATATTTTCGGTTTACACAAAAGGCCTCACAAGCTTGTCAGTCAGTTCAAGAGAAGGAGGCGCTCAGGAAGAATAAGGCCAGAGGTGAGTATCAGGCACGACCTAGAAAATAGGGACGTATTCATCAATACAGATAGAGGAAGAATGCTACGTCCTCTTCTGATTATAGATCATGGAAGTCTACAGATAACTAAGATGCATCTAGAGGGACTAAATTCGGGTGAGATTTCGTTCGCTGATTTGGTCTCTGGGGGAGTAGTTGAGTGGGTCGATGCAGAAGAAGAAGAGGACCTTCTTATTGCCCCTCGACCGTTCGATCTTCCATCTATTTCTCCGAAATACAAGCGCCCAATCAACCCATCAATGGTCGAATGGTCGAACTTGGGAGAACATGGAATATCTGACGCAGATTTAGTCGCCAAAGTGAAGATGCCGAATGGCGAAACCAAAACCGAGAAATTCAAAGTCCCATTAAATTACTTCCAGGACAACATTGACACTCTAAAGAGGAAGGAGAAGAAAGACAAAACAGTACTAATCTACACACACGTTGAGATAGATCCCCAGCTTATCCTTGGGGTATGCGCATCATTGGTACCCTATCCGGAGCATAACTCCACACCAAGAGTGACCGGGGGAACAGCAATGGTCAAGCAAAGCCTCGGCGTTGCGAGTGCAAACTTCAGACTGAGGCCGGACACTAGGGCCCATGTTATGCACTATCCCCAGCGATCAATTGTGGGCACTAGGGCCATGCAATCTACTAACTTCGATCAGAGGCCGGGAGGACAGAACTTCGTAGTGGCTATAGTAAGCCATCATGGATACAATATGCAGGATGCTGTAATCATGAACCGAGCATCCGTTGAGAGGGCACTTGGACGATCTGCTTTCATTAGGACCTATAATGCAGAGAATAAGAGATTCCCAGGAGGTCAGGAGGAAAGGATCGAGGTTCCCGGCACCGGTTTAGATGAGATCAAAGGATTGAAGTCATGGGATTCATATTCTCACTTGGAAAGAGACGGACTACCAGTTCCCGAAGTTGAACTAACTAGCGAAGAGGGAGGCAGGTCCATCCTCGTAGGAAAGACTAGTCCGCCTCGATTCTTGGAAGAAGCTCATGGGGCATTCCTCCAAGCTCAGGAGAGAAGGGAATCTTCCATGCTCGTTCGCCATGGGGAGAAGGGATGGGTAGACAACGTGTTCGTAACAGAATCTCTAGACTCAGGGAGGCTGGTTAGGATCACCCTGAGGACAAATAAGATTCCCGAGCTTGGCGACAAGTTCGCTAGTAGGCATGGGCAGAAGGGAATCATCGGTAGACTTGTGGAACAGGAGGATATGCCATTCACAGAGGACGGAGTAATTCCCGACCTACTAATCAACCCCCACGCAATACCTTCCAGAATGACCGTCGCTCACGTCCTCGAGATGATTGGTGGAAAGGTAGGCTCTATGGATGGTAGGAGGATAGATGGGACTGCATTCACGGGGGAGAAGGAAGAATCCCTCAGATCTGGACTATTGAGGAACGGATTGAGGCACACTGGGAGAGAGTCGATGATTAACGGAGAGACCGGCGAAACATTCCCAGTAGATACATTCGTAGGAGTGATTTACTATCAGAGATTACATCACCTAGTAAGTAGCAAGCTTCACGCAAGAAGCAGAGGCAGGGTCCAGATTCTGACCAGACAACCCACTGAGGGAAGGGCTAGGCAGGGCGGCCTAAGGTTCGGCGAGATGGAGAGGGATTGTCTTATCTCCCATGGAGCTTCAATGGTGATCAAGGACAGGTTGCTCGACGAGTCTGACGGTTGGAACTTGATGGTCTGTAATACTCCAAGATGCGGCCATATCGCCTACTATGATTGGAAGAGGCGGACAAGCGTCTGCCCGGTTTGCGGCGATAGGGCTGACGTACATTCCGTCCAGACGTCGTATGCGTTCAAACTACTATTGGACGAGATGAAGAGTCTGGGTGTAGCAATGAGATTAGAACTGGAGGATAGAAGATGAGTACTCGAGACGCAGCAAAGATCCCTAAGAGAATCGACTCAATACGATTCACTCTAATGGATCCAAATGAAATCCGAAAGATGTCTTCAGTTGAAGTGAAGACTGCGGATACATACAAGGATGACGGTCATGCATTCAAGCAGGGATTGATGGATCCAAAGATGGGCGTGATAGACCCAGGAATCAGGTGCGAGACTTGTGGAAACAAACACGAAGAGTGCCCAAGCCACTTCGGTCACATCGCGCTTGAACTACCCGTGATGCATATCGGTTTCACGGGACTAATCAAGACATGCCTTAAGACAACATGCAACACTTGTAGCAAGGCTCTGCTACTAGATGCCCCAGAGACTCATCCAACAGACCCAGAGAAGTCAGAACAAGACTATTATCGAGACAAAGTAAATGACATAATCCTGAAGCATGGAGTTGGAGGAAGGGAGTTCAAGAAGATTATCAAGGACATCGAGAATATCTGTGCCGGTGCCAAGAGGGCAATTTGTATGCACTGCGGCGCCGAGCAAGGAAAGATTATCTTAGACAAGCCTACAACCTTCAAGGAGAAGAAGGCGGACAAGGGAGAGCACAAGCTGAATGCTCGAGACATCCGAGAGTGGCTCGAAAAGATTCCAGATGAGCACCTAATTTTTGTCGGGATGGAGAAAGACGTTAGTCGACCTGAGTGGACGATCATGAAGGTACTTCCAGTTCCGCCGATTACGGTAAGACCATCTATCACTCTTGAGAGTGGAGATAGGTCCGAGGACGACCTGACCCACAAGCTAGTCGATGTTCTGAGGATTAACCAGAGACTTAGGGAAAACAGAGACTCGGGAGCACCACAACTAATCGTCGAGGATCTATGGGAGCTTCTCCAATACCACTGCACAACTTACTTTGATAATCAGACCAGCGGAATTCCCCCAGCTAGGCACAGATCAGGAAGGCCACTGAAGACCCTCTCACAGAGGCTTAAGGGCAAGGAAGGAAGATTCAGAAGCAACCTCTCAGGAAAGAGGGTTAACTTCTGTGCTAGAACAGTAATAAGCCCCGATCCAAATCTAGGAATCAATGAAGTTGGAGTCCCCGTTAAGACTGCTAAGGAACTAACTGTGCCTATTCGGGTTACAGGTAGAAACAGGGAGCAACTCAGACAGATGATCCTCAGAGGCCCAGATGTTCATCCCGGAGTAAACTACATCATCAGAGGCGATAGGTTTAGAGTGAGAATCACTGATAGAACGAAATACATTTGGGCAGGATTTCGATGTTTGAATCCAGACTGCCATTCTGGTAGCGAAGAAGAGCCTTACTCGGGGTACCGTCCAGATCTGAATGAGGTCCTGCCTGCTCCTAATTTCCTACCTGGACTTGTAATTCTGGAACAAATGAGGAGAGACCCAATCACGGATGAGCTTGTTCCAGAATGGAACGTCGATCTAGCTTCAACACTTTCAAACCTCAGAGGAGAGAAATCAGATGGGAAACCCCTCAAAGAAGATGACCCAGATGCAATTATTCACTACAGGTGGAAGTGGGAAGTAGACCATCCAGATGAGTACTTGCCCGAATACCTTGAGGTAAAGTGCCCCCATTGCGGAAGCCCCGAGGTAGAGGATGAGCACGGGAACGTGTATCCTACTGAGACTGAAGATAGGCTTAGCACATATGACAGGGATGGAAACCCTCGTCCAGGAGTTGTCGTTGAGAGGCACTTGATCGACGGAGATGTTGCTATCTTCAATCGACAGCCATCACTTCACAGGATGTCGATGCTAGTACACGAGATTAGGGTGATGGATGGAAAGACGTTCAGATTCAATCTAGCGGATTGTACTCCTTACAATGCTGATTTCGATGGAGATGAGATGAACCTCCACGTGATTCAGAGTGAAGAAGCTAGGGCCGAGGCAAGGATTCTGATGAGGGTCCAGGAACACATCATTTCACCCAGATACGGCGGAAGCGTAATTGGTGGAATTCACGACCACATTACTGGCGCATATCTGCTTACCCATGGTGAAGCGTTCCTACCAACTCATGCTGCCATGGATGTCTTGAGCTCTATTGGCTGGGATGGGGATTTACCTGAAATGGTCGAGAGGAATGGACAGGAAGGATTCCTTGGAAATGAACTCTTCAGCCTTCTAGTATCTGGGGGCTTCAGTCTAAACTTCAAGAATAGAGCTGGCGAGGAAGTACTCGTTTCAGAGGGAGACGTCGCAGGTTCCATTGACAAGAGAGGGATAGGGGCAGAGGATGGCCGTCTTCTTGACGCAGTAGTTCAGACTCATGGGACCGACTTGGGCGCCGTCTTCATCAACAAGATGACCAAGATGACGATTGCAATTTGTACTGCAATGGGATTCACTACGGGAATCGATGACGAAGACCTTCCTCCAGAGGCCAAAGTTGAGATTGATAGAATAAATAGCGAGGCAAGTGAGAAGGTAGACTCTGAGTTAGCAAGGTTCGGAAAGGACGGCAGGAAGTACGATCCGAGGCCAGGAAGAACCCCTTTAGAGACCCTTGAGGAAAACATCCTTACAATTCTGGACGAGGCCAAGGCTGAGACCGGAAAAGTAGCTAAGTCACTGCTTGGGGAAGATAACTCAGCAGTCCTAATGGCAACTTCTGGAGCGAGGGGTTCTATGGATAACCTAGCAATGATGGCCGGCTCAATAGGCCAACCAAAGGTCAGGGGCAAGAGGCTAGAGAGAGGTTACCAAGACAGAGTCCTATCACATTTCCCACGCAACGTTAAGGGTGCAAAGGAGAAAGGGTTCGTCTCTTCTTCATTCAAGAGTGGTTTGGAGCCTACAGAGTTCTTCATGCTGTCAGTATCGGGAAGGGAGTCACTAGTAGATACCGCTGTCAGGACAAGCAAATCGGGCTACATGCAAAGGCGGCTAATCAATGCAATGGATGATCTAAAAGTCTCTGATGATAAAATGGCTTCAGTCAGGAACACGGCAAATCGAATCGTTCAGTTCGAGTACGGTGAGGACGGGACCGATCCGGCTAAGAGCAGGAAAGGAAGCCCATTCGATGTTGACCAGGTTCTAAATGACGCACTTGGGGGTGTAAACTGATGGTCGTCAAGAGTGCAACAAAAAAGAAGCTCATGGACCTCGGAATCGAGGAGGAGTACGCACACAAGCTGGCAGACGATAGGAAATGGGATGACGTCAAGGGACTCTCGCCGGGCCAGATTGCGCAGATATGCGGAATAGACTCCGGAACATCCCAGAAAATTCACGAAGTGATGGCAAGCTCTGCTAAGTCATCACGGGCATCCTCTGCCAATACAGAGAAGACGATTGTAAGGAGGAGAACGGCGTCTAGATCCAGGAGGATAAAACGTTCCCTGCCCCTTCAAGATTATAATTATGAGACGAAGAAATCGCAAATCATTAGGGACATAGATAGTGAAGATGAAATGTACATTCAACTTTCCGATGCAGCAGAAGATGCCGGTGCAAACATGACTCCCATGATGATTGACCAGTTAGTCAAGGGCCTCCAGAAGAGAGGGGAGAAGAAACTTACGAAACCGAAGGCAAAGAAAATAATTGACTCTGCTAGGGGATTTTACAAAGAGGCTAGGGCAGTCCCTCATGAGGCAGTTGGAATCACAACTGCACAATCAATAGGTGAACCTGGAACCCAGATGACTATGCGAACATTCCACTACGCTGGAGTAGCAACGGTCAACGTTACTCAAGGACTCCCTAGAATAATCGAAATTGTGGATGCGAGGAAGGTCCCGAAGACTCCTACAATGATTATCTACATGGATGAGAAGAACTCGAAAGGAAAGCCACTAAGAACTAATGAGAAATTAGTACGGGACATTGCAGCTGCCATTGAGACCACAACCGCCATGGATATTGCAACAATCGACGTAGACGTTGCACAGAGAAATATTAGCCTACAGCTGAACCTCAGCAATATGAAGTTGAAGAAGATGACAGGGGTAGAGGTCAGAGACAAGCTTTCCCGTGCACTGAGGCTTTACATCCAAGCCGATGACGAGGACCGACCAAGATCCCTTAGAATTATTCCGGGCGTTTCAAAGGAAGAAGATTTGGCGAGCCTAGCATCAGATCCACCAACCTACACGGCACTTCTGCAGCTAGAGGACAAAATAAAGAAACTCAGGCTAAAGGGTCTGCCAGGAATTAGTAGGGCCACCGTTCAAGGACCAGTATCGGAAACTGGGGAGTATTACATTTCCACTATCGGCTCTAATCTGGCTAAGGTAAGCCAGTTTGACGGAATAGATAGGGCGAGAACATACACCAACAACATAAACGAGATTCACGACTACTTGGGAATTGAGGCAGCTAGGCAGGCAATCATCAACGAAATGTGGGATACTCTGGAGGGAGCAGGACTTGATGTAGATGTTAGGCACCTGATCATGGTCGCAGATGTAATGACTACAGGTGGAGAGGTAAGGGCGATAGGAAGGCACGGGGTTAGCGGAACAAAGCACTCAATTCTTGCAAGGTCGGCTTTCGAAGTCACTGTTACACACTTGCTCAAGGCAGGCGTAATAGGGGAGAGAGACATGCTTTCAGGGGTCACCGAAAACATCATCGTTGGGCAACCAGTAGCTCTCGGAACGGGAAGCGTAGAGCTATTCTACATCCCAGACGAAATCAACTGAGGGTAAAAAATGGACATAGCAAGGCAGTTGAAGCAAGGGATAAACACGGGAAAAATTGTCTTCGGGCAAAGGCAGACCGTGTCACAATGCTCCAATGGGGGCGCACAATTGGTACTTGTCGCAGCCAATTGCCCAGAGTCATTCATCAACGATCTTAGGAACTCCAATCCATCAATTCCCATTCATCAGGTCACTCTGGTAAATAGGCAACTCGGTGCAGCCTGTGGGAAGCCATTCCCTGTTAGCTCACTATGCATATTGGATCCCGGTCAAAGTGATTTAATGCAGCTCGTTCCAAACCTATAACCCCAAAATACCACTGATGATCGGATTTCTTGGGTTCTCTTCAAAGTCCAGACCATCCTCTTGGAGTCATGGAAAGGGCATTGAGAGACCTCATAAATGCTCGATTATCAAATTTCAAGCCATCTGATAGCTCTATTGTAACTCACGGATTCTCTCTATTGGGAATGTCTGATTCTGTTCCTGAAATTGGAAAATACAATTCTGATGTGCACATTTGGCATGTTCCGAAGGGCATCCTGCCAATAACCTCCGGTGAATTCACAAGATGGGATCTGGACTCTCCAAGAGGTTTTCATTGGATATTGAGTGAAAGACCGTTGCACATTGATCTCATCCAGGCCGAACAAAAAAATGTTGAGATCTGGGGACCCGTTGAGATATCGATGTTTATAGGAAGAGGAGTAATGGATGGCGATTTAGTAGCCAAATCTCCGATCAAAAAGATGGAACAGACAACTACTTTCCTAGACGAAGCCCACTCAAAGAAGCAGACCCAGTTTTTGAGGCCCGTTGTGGACATTGGCACTTGGAAGACTCAAAGAGGAATGGAGCATTTGTCCTCGACCCCAATTCTTCTTGAAGGAAGGATTTGGAGAGTTGAGGGGGAGATAATTGGGCCTAAAGATGAAATTGAGTTCGGAATCTGGGACCTATTTGAAGATCCATGGTCATCAACTATAGTAGAGATGAACGACACATTAGATCTAACTGAAGCACCTGATCTACGAATATTCCCCCCTCCAAATGACTCATGGTTATCTCATGATGTTCTTATTTCGGAAGCAGCAAGAATTCTTGATGTCAGAAGGCGAACTAACTCCCAAAACCCGGGCAAAAAGGATGCAGTTCGGAGCATGTTACTACAGAGATGGAGGTTTAACAAAGACAGTGCCCGTTGCGAATCCTCGCCAATGCATATTTCCGGTTGGCTGGTTCATTCAGAAAGAGAAAGCATTCTTCATGGAATAAATGGTAGACTTTACGAAACCTAATCCCTCTGTAAAAGCATCAACTCTTCCGTGGAAAGGGTATCTCCCGACATCAACTTTGACATCAAATCAGTAATTTCAACACGCCCCTCGTCTTTGTCTTCACTCTTTGAACCTGACAACTTGATAATATCCTGCATAGAATGAATACATCGAAGGGAAATAATGTACTTGTTGTGTAGTTTATCGGCTTCATTTTTTGTGGTAGTAAGACGTACATGTTCTGAATTAGCCATTTCTCTAAGCCTATCCACCTCATTCGAAAGCTCCATCATCAAGGAATGAGCTTCTTCTGACTCAGCAGAAGCATTTGTCACAGCATCATGAGCCTTCTGTTGGCTTTTTTCGGCCTGCTTTACCTTCCTTAGAACGCTTGAACTGCTAGCTTCTTCTTCGGCCTTCAGATCGTTGTACTGGCTCTGCAGCCTCTTCATCTTTGAGAAGAAATCTTTTTCCTTTTTGGGGCTAATCTGCCCTGTTTGGTGCCTCCATTCGAGTTTATTCATCTGATCTCTAATCTTCCTCGAAGTTTGTCCATTTCCCTTCTTTCCGTTGCTAGGAATCTTTTCTGAAGAATTCCTAAATTCTGACCTCAAACTCTTCAAGATCTGAGTCTTTTCTAGCCTAACTTTTCTGAGATCAGCGACCTTTCCATTCGCCTCGTTCCTGATGGCCTTCTGCTTCTGGACCTCTGTGATGAGCTCCTTTACCTGCCGATTAATTTCATTTCTCTTGTCAAGCTGAACCCTTACTTGAGAATTCAACTCGTCACGCATTTCCTTGAAACCATTTAGCTTCTCTCCGACTTCATCGCTTTTCAACTCAAACATTCTTTGAACATTCGATTGATTGAGACTCAAAGGCACACCTCGTTCCTTCGTGAATTGAATTCCCATTTAAGCAATACCGATAATATGCCTTTACTCCTTCCTAGCGGCAACATTACCCTTTCTGCCACCTCTTCTCGACACTCCTAACTTTCTCTTCCTCTTCTTCTTGGACCCCCTTTCTCCTTTGAGCGAATCCCTAGAGACTTCGTTTGAATCTGCAATAGAGGCAAATCCTCCTGATTCTAGCAACGCCCCCATTTCTTCTGCGCTTAGAGGCCCCCCAGTAGCTGCTATTCCACGGATTTCTGACATCTTTGCCCTACCCGGTCTTCCTAATGCAATCTTAGAATAATCCTCGATTCTTCTAAGCTCCTTTCTCTCGTTGCTAATGGAGATCTTTGTTTTTTCGAGCTTCATATCTATCCTTGAAATGCTTTTGCTAACCTTTCTAATTTCTTTCCTGCTGACCTTTTCCTCGTCTAGATCTGCATTATCTTTCAACTCAGCCAAAGCCTTTTTCGAATCCTGTTTATTTTCATCCAAAGAACCTGAGATATCCTTCATGCTGCTAACTCTTAACAGATATTCTCGATGATATTCCTCGGCCTCTCTCTTCCTAATTATCGATGCTTGAATCTCGAAGAATCTGCTAAAAGCAGCTAATTCAGGATTTAACATAGGAACTGCAGTAAGATCATTGTCAATCCTTGTTAATGCGTTGTATGTATCACTCAACCATTCTTCTAGAATGTTCGAAGGGGGCGGTATGCATTTGTTGATAGCATCTCTCTTATCCCTATTTTTCTGAGCCTCTATTCTAGTTTTCCGGAATTCACCTAGTAATTTCTTCCGACCAGATCCAGACTCTTCCAATCCCCCTATTGCAGATCTGAGTGCCTTCACGATCATTACCTGATTCTTCCGCTCGTCCCTTAACTCGCCCATTTCAGAATTTAGAGATTTCAGAAAATCTTTCTTCTGACGAATTAATTTCTTCAATTCCTCATTATTGTGATCTTCCAGATCAGCCCATTTTGAATGAGATTTATCATTATTCATTCCTCCTCACTCCTTGTTTTCTTGGTGTTCTTGGAACGAGATCC
>CEVZ01034662.1_pt1 | contig 20824 bp, 14 predicted proteins | sample 361371 | NCBI WGS metagenome assembly CEVZ01 (sample SAMEA2620217, study PRJEB7988) | marine metagenome | isolation source: saline water (ENVO:00002010), including
AATAGGATGGTTCTAACTCTACAGATGTGGTCGTCAGCAGCCCTTCTCGTACTGTGCTTCCTAACATTCATGCTAACTCCGGTTTCAGGCACTGCATGGTTCGCAATTGCGAATATGGCCGGAATAGGTTTTCTGGGTTTTTGGGTCCACATGATTCTAATTCTGACAGGAATGTTTGGGGGCTTCTATGGCGTATACCAACGAGACCAGCGGGCAATGCTAATTTCTTACGTAGCTCTAATTCTGGTTACAATTAGATTCGCCGGTAGCAAGGTCGAGTTTGGACTGAGCTTCCTTCCCGAGAATGAAGCGGTTCAGAAGTTGCTTCTTATCCTATATGCAGTAATCCTAGTTGTCTTCATAGAAATCTCAAGTGGCGTAATTCGCTTCTCAATGCTTGACACTTCGATAAGAACAGGAGAAGTTTACGTGATGAATGTTAACAACATTTCAAGAAGATACAGGACTGCATTGGGCTACACTCCTGCGGTCGCATCTATCGTAGCAATGCTGACTTTATTCATCAATTTCATAGTTCCACTTTTTGTTGGAATCATCGACCCAGTGGCAGCAAATAGACTCGAGGAAAGCGTAGAGCTGACAAGCGTATACGGCGTAGCTCTTGGTACGATTCTGGTTTTCGCTGTCATAGCTTCAATGTTCGCAATAAACTTACCACTCAGGATTCAGCAGTACCTTGAGAGCCGGACATAGTACTTTCCAGAAAGCCACCCATTATGCCCAAGTCAGAGATTACCAAAATTGCAATTGCCTCGACTACTGGAGCTGCTCTTGGACCTATAACCGGATCATGCCTCCCTCCCACCTTCAAAGGCCTAGTCTCGTTACTAGGCAGATGTAGGGTTGTCTGCTCCCGGGGAATGCTGCTAGGTGGTTTGAAATGAATCAGTGCCCTAATGGGTGCTCCAGTTGACCTGCCTCCCAAAGCTCCGTCTGCTTCTCCTATATCCGATCTCTGTAGTCTTGGTGTTTCTTTTCCTGGCAACCACATATCATTATTTTCCGACCCCCTCAACATAGAGGCCCCAATTCCGTTCGAGAATTCTACGGCTCTAGCTCCTGGGATTGCCATCAATCCCCTAGCGAGAGAAGGTTCAATTCCATCGAACCAAGGTTCACCAAGCCCAATTGGTAATCCCTCTATGAGAAGTTCTACGACAGAACCGATAGTATCTTTTTCTTTGCGGATTTGTCTGATGAGTGCTTCCATTTCTTCCGCTGCTTCCGGATCTCTGCAATTTAGTCTGGACATAGCGGATCCTTCGGGGATGGGGCTTTCCCTATCCAAATGAAATAGTGGCTTCGAAGAAACTCCTCCTACTCTGCTTAGATGTGCACAGCAAGACCATCCTGATTCATCGAGGATTGTTCTAACTTGGCTTGCAGCTGCTACTATTCCCAAGGTTAGCCTAGCCGAATGGGATCCCCCTCCCCTGGGATCAAAGGAACCTTTGGACCAAATTGCCTCAACCAAATCTGCATGTCCTGGACGAGGATGATCTGGAAGAAACTGGTAATCGGAAGGGCGGACATCAGAGTTCATGGCCACCATCAATAGAGGCCAACCTGTTGCCTTTCCCTGATAGACTCCTGAAAGTATCTCACACTCGTCAGACTCTAGTCTAGAAGAAAGTCCCCTCTTCCCGGGTTTTCTCAATGAAAGGTCCCTGTATAGGGTTTCCAAATCTATTGGCGTCCCAGGAGGAATCCCTTCCACCAGGGCTCCTACACACTTCCCATGGCTCTCACCAAAAATTGTCACTTTGACATTATCGCCAAATTTCATCCCCATCAGAAAGCCTCCTCAATTAGAGTCTCAGAAGTCGAGAATTTGGTTTTTATCACATCAAAGCCCATGTCGATAATCGCTTCCTCAAGTGCCTTTGAGTCATCTTCATAACAAACTATGGAAATCGCAGGACCAGAACCACTGATTCCAGAAGCTAATGCTCCTTTTGCTATGCATAGGTTACAAATTCTGAGGGCGTCAAAGTCTTCCGTTGCAACTGCGACAGCCATCCCGTTTGTTGAAATTGAGTCTAGGGGCGAGTTCCTCATTATCGATGCTAGTGACCTCTGAAAGAGTGGTTCCTGTTCTAGAAATGAGCTGCTGGAAACTACTGAGTTCCTATTTCCTCTTAGGCAAATTAGTACTGAAAAACTCTCATCAATTAAACCCTCAATAATCACTGAAGATGAAGCATCGAGCGATGGGTCGACCAATTTCCATCCTGGAGAAATTGATGCCCAAGTGTCGTCCATGCTCCCAGTAATTGTGCATTTGGCCAATCTCTGTGATTTTACTGCCAAGTCTACAATCGAGTTTTCCGACAGGTTTGTCCAAGCACTCTCGTTCATTGCTCGAATAGCTGCGCAGGCGAGTGCTGAGCTTGACTTTAGGCCCTGGCCAATGGGGATGTCGCTTGTAACCTTCCAGCCAATCTTATCTGGCAAGGGTAGGCCCTCTGATCTCCAACATGTCTCTATAGAGTTGAGCAAATTGTGGGAATCCGCCGAGATGTCTGACCTCTCATCGACCAGAGCTACTTCAGTTTCTATGCCAATTCCGATTGAGCAACCTCTCCCAAGGCCAAGAGAGTGAAGGATAGAAATGGCACCATTGGCCCTCCCCCTTCCGAGAGTGTTCACTTCTCAGTCACCTCCGCTCCGATAGGGATTCCAATGTGTCTCCCTCTGTTTCCTAAAATTAGTGAGATTTTCATTCCCGGCTCTATATTGGTGACTGATTCAATTTTTCCCCCGGGGGAGATTATTCGAACGGTCTCAGCTTGTTGAAGTACAACCTGACCAAGGGATCCTTGCATTGAAAACCTGACCATTAATAGGGGCCTATTCTCAATCTTTATCCTTCCAATTGTGGCTTTCTCAGTGGCCCCATTTTCGGAAACAATTGCAACTTCGTCTCCGGAATTCAGCTCACTCAGATACTTTGTCTTTCCATCAGGAATTAACGTATATGAATGAATGGCACCAGCGTTAACCCGAAATGGCCTGGTGGGTACAAATTCCGATGGAATTGTCTCCCCGTGAATCATACACAGCATACCCGATATTGATCCTATTGCCAAGCCTTGACCGTCTTCCAACTGCCTCGTAAGGTCGATGCAGGCCCTTTCCCCCATTCCGACTGACTCGACAGCCAGAACTTCGGCTTCATCTACGGAGATTACTGTCTCCTTGACTCTCACTGGAGTGCAAATCCTCTCTTTGAAAATTCTTGAGGCTTCAATTAAGAGGTTTCTTGGAACTAGAACGGCATCCACCCCTTCTCCAAGAGCGAAAGCGGCACCTCCCAGCTCGACCTCCTTGTCGATATATGCTGCAATCTTTGTCCCCGATCCCCTGGCTGCTGCCACGATATTCTCTAGCGGGACCATGGTCCAATTAGAGCATCTTACTAGGATCCAAGGAACCATCCCGATTAATGAGATGGCTTCCGATTGGCCCGATTTATCGTCAATTTCTACTTCTGAAACATCAGTAGATTTTCCTGTCCAGACCCTGCTAACTACATCGTTTTCGGGACTTCCCTGAGATGGAGAATCTGTCCAAATCTGCATTCTTTCACCTCAGGTGCCGAGAGGCTTCTTCTGGATTCGCCCCATCGTGGATCATTGCTCTTAGGGCCCTGATGTGAGAAGAGGGGTCATCTGATGCGAAAACATGCCTTCCTATGCAAACACCAGATCCCCCTGCATTTATCGATTTCTCAACAATTTCTAGAGTCTCAATGAATGAGGTCTTTCTGGGCCCTCCTGAGAGAAGAACAGGTATTGGAACCGAAGAAGTAACGATTCTGAATGAATCCTCGGATCCTGTCCATGGAACCTTTACCACATTGCAGCCGATCTCCCAAGCTAGTCTAGCGGCATGGGCGACCCCTCCAGTAGTATCTGACGGATCTAATGATAAATTCGGGCCCCGGGGGTAGAACATACCTAGAACCGGAGTGTCTAGTTTGTGAGCAGCGGTTGTTATGGACCCGATTCTCTGAATCATCTCTGGCTCAGCCGGATCACCGAGATTCACTTGAGCTGAAACGCCAATAGCCCCCCTGTCCAAACACTCGGGTACCGTTGCAACCACCACCTTGTCCTGAGATCGGGCACCCCCATGAGAAGTGGAAACAGAAGTATGGCATACGAACCTATTCCACCCAGTTCTCGATGAATGGTAACTTACTGCCCCCTTGTGGAGGATAATTGCATCTGCTCCACCTTCTATAGCAGCATCTACAGAAAGGTTGGAGTTCTCCAATCCTTTCTCTGGAAACGCAGAAGAGCTGTGGTCCATTGGGACCCAGACCCCCTTTCCACCGGGAAGGATAGCTTCTAGCCTAGCAGAAAGGACATCCGCCATATCAAGTCGTCCACACCACTCATTTGAAAGGTCTTGTTTCCGTGATTCTTGACTATTTGGCCCCAATATGTGAATTCTAGAGATCTAAGTCCACTATGACGGGCGCATGATCAGAAACTACGAGACCCCCCTCCCGCATGATTTCTGCCGACCTCATCAAGGGCGTAGCTGCATGATTTCCTAAGACGTAATCAATCCTCCATCCTCTGTCCCTCTCTCTGGCCCTTCGGAAGTTGGACCACCACGAATAGGGGCCCTTTACCTGTCCGACATGAATTCGGAGCAGGTCGTTCCATCCAATTGCTAGCATCCTGTCGAACCACTCCCTCTCGTGTTCAAGAAAACCTGACGTGCGCTTGTTTCCCACTGGATCCCAAATGTCATCCTCAGTATGGGCAATGTTAAGATCTCCACAAAGCAGAGAAGGTTCCGAAGATTCAGAGAACTTCCTGCTCCACTCTAGCATGTCCTCTAGCCACTGGTCCTTGTATTGCTGCCTTTCAGGGCCAGATGACCCGTTTGGCAGGTACATGTTGATGCAACTTAGATTTCCATGCTTTGTTACTAGAACCCTGCCCTCAGGGTCTCTGGTCTCGTCAAGATCGGTTTCAATTCCCCTCTCCATCTCAATCATGCCAATTCGTGAGCATGACATAACTCCGGAATACCCCTTCTTCTGAGCTGGATGCCAAATAACCTCGTAGCCTTCTGGTTCTGACCATTCTTTAGGCATCTGTTCTGGCAAAGCCCGAACCTCCTGGAAGAGCATGATGTCGGCATTAATGCGCTCAATAAAGTCATCTAGCCCCTTTCTATGGGCAGCACGGATACCGTTTAGGTTCCAAGTTACCACCCTCATGCACTCGTCCTACTGTGACAGGTCTTTGACCTTCTCGACGAGGTCCATGTTCTTTATGCGCCTCATCCCATATGGGGTCAGGGCGACAGAAATTAATACCACAATCCCAATGAGCAGAATTGCAACTCCGGGATCAGCAGATATCCTAAAGAAAAACGACCACTGAATGAATGTGGAGACCATTGCCTGCGTACCTCCAAGAGTGAATAAGAATGCAAGGGCCCCCCCTATCAGCCCTATTGCCAGATGTTCTCCAAACATCATCCAACCCAGCCTATTCATTGGTGCCCCTAGAACCCTCAAGGTTGCTATCTCCCTGTCTCTTTCTGAGAGGTTGATAATCAGCGTGTTGAAAAGGACGACTATAGCAATCAGGATTCCAAGGAACAGGATGGCTCCTAGGAAGGACTGCTGTTGTTCCAAAATTGACTCATAGGAGGAAATCAAGTCTTCCTTCTCTACAACTCCAAGTGATACGTCTCCTAGACCGCTATCTACCGACTGCCCTTCTGGGAGATCTATGAGAACTGCAGTGGCATCTATGCCTACAACTTGTGCCAAGTCGGATCTGTGGAGGTACGCAGTTCGGCTAATTTCCCCTTGTGTAATGCCAACTACTTCTACCTCAGCGGAAGAAGAGCCGAAAACTAGTGTGGGTTTATCCCCAATATCCCATCCAAGAAAGTGGTTTAGGCCATCATCGATTAAAATCTGCATAGTTTCTGCCCCTTGCACAGGGATTCTACCTTTCTTCAGATCCAGAACTACGAATGCTTCGTTATCAGTAGAGAGAGTTTCCATGCCTTTTACTAAAATCACTCTTGAGTCATTTACTGGGTTTGCTGGGAAATCAATTATTATCTCGTAGGCCCCATTCTTTGATTCTACCCACTCAATTACTCCCTCCTCACCACCGGGTAAAATACTAGACTGGACGTCCCAGTTCTGGTCCTCTTCTATCTTACCAATTGTCACTTCTTCCATAGTGCCCATCATGAGAATGGTGCTTCCGAATAATAGCATGGAAAGGCCCACTGCTAAGAAAGTGAATGCCAATCTGGTAGGCTTCCTTATGCTTGATCGAATAGTTAGGCCGACTGTTGCAGGCAAATTGGAAGTTATTTCCTGTACACGCCTTGAAGAAATTCTAATTTCGTGTTGGCCCCTTAGGACTTCCAAAGGCTGTAATCTGGCAGCTTGAATAGCTGGAAGGGCTCCTGAGACTAAGACGACCATCATCGTAACCCCAACAATCTGAATCACTAGGGGGACAAGATCAGTTGATTCCAAGACTGGTATTCCGATAATATCCTCATAGAAATCTATCATCCCGGGAGCACCGAATAGCACCCCTAGAAATACTCCAATAATCGAGCCTAGAGAACCGATTGCCAGAGGCATTAGGAAGTAGGGAGGCATAATTTCTCGCCTTGGTATTCCTAGGGTCCTCAATATGGCAATCTCTCTGGACTGAGACTGGACGAGTCTCTGGAGACTAAGAAAAATCGTGATGCCCGCAATTGCAGCGATCATCCCCGTGACTGGAGTGTAGAATGTCATTGCTCCTTCGGCATCGGCACGCAGAAACTCGACTGAGGTGATTTGAGTTCTGTCATACACCAAAGTTGTCGAATTTGCTTCCTGAGTAACAGTTTCGTCTATATTCTGAATAATCGCTTTTAGCTGTGAGCCCTCTTCCTCATCTGTACTTGGAATATCGAAATCAGGAGTCCCTGAGACATCTATCAACAACAGATTTGAAGAGCCTTCGCCAAGATTTGCAAGCCTCTCTAGACCCTCTGAAGAGAGGTAGCCAGTTGCAAAGGTTCCTGGATCGGCGGGAAATATCGATCCCTCCTGTGAATAGTACAGATGACTAGAGTGTAGTCCTATTCCTACTACGGTGAAGTTCATTCTACCCGAACCTGCTCCTATCGTGATTGAGTCATTCAAAGATATGCCCATACCTGATGCTACTCGAACGTCTATGACTACCTCGTCGGCACTGTTGGCAATCCTTCCAGAGCAGCATTCGTTTTCAGGGATCCACACTCTGTCCACTACCCCCTCGTCAACCCCATGCCAGACTGCAGGAACCATCCTTTCTTCGGCCAATCCATTATCGACGAATGTGTGAAACATTGTACCATCAAGCCTGAGTCTAGGCTCGCATTCATTCATCGTCAACTCCGAATCTGCCCATTTTTCGGAAATCTCCTCGCAAAGTAAGTCTGATGTTGGTCCGTCCCAAGTCCCACTTGGATTCTCAACCCAAACATCGGGCAAGTTCACTCCTTGTTTCGAATCCTCGTAAATTTTGTCGTACATTCCTGAAACGGTGTGTGCATAGGAAGCGAATGAAACGCCTGCAAAGACGGCTACTGCTACCATGGAAACAACTGCAATGATCCTGACCTTAGACCGCATCATGCTCCTAGCGAGACGCTTGGTAAGGAGAACTAGCATTTTGACGCCTAACCTACTCGATTGTCGGAGATGATTTTACCACTGTCAATCCTTACAACCCTAGTAGCAAAGTCAATCAGCGTCTCATCGTGAGTTACGAAGATGCAGGTTATTCCCTCCGACTCGCAGGCTCTCACTAGAACTTCCATAACTAAAGATGAGGTTTTGGAGTCCAAATTCCCAGTCAGTTCGTCCCCGAGAAGAAGCCTAGGGCTCTTTGCAAGGCTTCTGGCTATAGCAACCCTCTGCTGCTGGCCACCGCTGATTTCTGCCGGGAAACGATCTACTTCTTTTTCGAGGCCAACAAGGGCTAGGAGATTTCGAGCCCTATTCTCGTCCCTTCCACCAGCTAGCTCCTGAATCAGGAGAATGTTCTCCAAAACGGTTAGATCCTGTAGGAGGTTAAAGAACTGGAAAACATAACCAATGTTCTCCCTCCTGAATGAAGTCATGGACTCGGAGTCATCCTTCGGAACGTCGGCCCCAGAGAATTTGTAATTCCCGGCAGTGGGGCTGTCCAATGCTGAAAGGCAATTTAGTAGCGTAGTTTTTCCCGACCCAGATGGACCTAGGAGGATGATTCTCTCCCCTTCCATAATCTCAAGATTGACCCCATCCAGTGCTTTCACTGTCTCTGAAGCCATTTCGTAATGTCTCTCTAAACCATTGATGCTCACTAGTGCCATATAATCGACTCAGGGGAAAAGATATGCGTATTCAATCTGACTATGACTCCGAGGCTCCAGCGAAGAAGGCCATGGAATCTCTGAATAGCTCCTCTCTGCGATGCCTCTTATTGTCCCTTATTTTCAGCATAGTGAATGCTATGGCTAGAAGAATAACGAACGGGATGAGCGCCTCAGCATGGTACTTCTCCATGAACTCTATGATTCCTTTCGCTGTATAGGCCCACGTTATTGATGCCGCAGTCCCCCCAATGAAGCAAGCAGCGAGGACCCTCTCAAACCTCATTCTAGCAACCAATCCTAGCATCGCACCAACTAACACTCCGCTAGCCATGAATGGGATCCAAACGAAGACAATTAGCCCCCAGAACCCGTATCTATCTATTCGGGGGCGGTTCTTGTATGCGACGTACTCTACAGATGAGAGAATGTCCCCCATGAATGGATTCTGCAGAAGAGCTCCCGGTATTCCCCCTCTTTTCGCCACCATAGCTTCGCCAGTCAGATCCTGGAAGCCCTGCTCAACCCTTCCAGCTACTGCTCTGTCTGCAAGTGTTGACTTCTCATTTCTAGCACTTACGACCAATTCTCTTCCTTCGAGAAGATGTTCGAGATCCCTTCCAAGATGATCCCTAAGATCTCCCTGAAGATGTTGATAAGTTTGCTTGAAGAGGAAGTATGCGAACTTTGTTATCGGCCTGTATATGACTCTTACAAAGACAGCATCCTCGTCTGCCATTATGGCAGACCCGTAGTCTAGGACCTGGTTCTTCTTGAACCACCTTTGCATAGACTCGCGGAAGGCTTCCTCCAAGTTTCCGAATTGACCCATTCTTGAGAAGAACTCTGTATAGTCCTCTGAAAGCTCTATTTCATCGGTGTTTTGAGAGAGAATGCTCTTCTCAGAAAAAGACGTTTCTGACTCTGAGCTTGAGTCGGTTCTTACTGTCTTTATCTGTAGTGGCCTCATCTCTCCAAAGATCCTGAACTCGGAAAGAATGTCTTTGATGAGCGTCCCCTTAATCTCAATGGGTGAAACAATGGTCCTCCTGGTATTCGCATAAGTCAGATATACATCTACCGAGATTGCACGATCTTGAACTTTCATTGATTCCAGATCTGGCCTGATGTGTAGCCTCTTACTTGCTGATTCAACTGTCCTTTGGATCAATCTTCCCATTTGATCACTGGATAGAAGGTCATCCGTCTCTCGGTGGTAGAGTCTGTGCATTAGCGGATATTGGACGCAAAGGAAGAATATTGACATCCCTAGTGATACCATTGCCATGTACCAAGGTGGAACTTCTGCACTACCACCAGTAAGCATCGCGGTTTCCCTGCCCCCTATCCATTCTGCTGCCATCAGCCCCCATCCCCAAGCGCCCATCTTCTGAATAGTGAAACAGGTCCTAGGATCCTCGTCGAACTTCTCCATCTTCCTATGAGTTTCACCTGATCCGAAGAAGGATGAGTCGGTAGTGTGCAACTCAATCTCTAATTCCTTGACCGTTACTCCGGGCCAGCCATCCTGGTTGAGGGATTCGTTGAGTTTCTCGTAGATTTCATCAATGGGAGCTATTGACCAGTCATCTGAGCTATTTTCCAAATAGAATACAACGATTTGAATCCAATAATCTCCATCGGCCAATTCTTCCTTACTAAGTTCCAAGTCTAGATTTCCAAGTCCCCCTATGAACAAGTCGATTTCTGTTTCAGATTGCGCCCCTATATCAGGAGGAATTGAAGACCCATTTGAGACAAAAACAATAATTGCAGAAGATGATGGGGGGACATTGTTACTTCTGATTAGTAGGTCATCTCCTTCGACCCAGGTCTCGACCCAGACCTGCCCCCTCCTGTCCACGCACTCAGAAGGATCCAAGACTGTGCCTGAGAGAGTCTCGTCCACGGCTATTGAGTCACCCAGAACCAAGCCAGAAGAAGCAACAGAAATCAGTCCGAAGAATACCAAGCCACTAATCAAACCAAAGACAAGAGTGTAGTCATCAACAGTACGGGGGACCATGGTGTTCACGAGGAAGCTACTTTCTGGATTGGTCCTCCTTTCCCTTATCCGGTCTAGTTCTATGTCGATTCGATCTACATTTTCTTCATCGATCTCGGCTGCAATTTGCCCTGATGGATCGGAGTCTTCAATCTCGTCTTTTGTCCCTATAGAGGCTTCATCTCCTTCCATTGGCCCCAGTAGGGAGATCGAGTATATTTGTTGTTTGGATGGAGATTCAAGACGTGGGCTTGTGTCTTTCAGAGTTGGCAAACCGATTGGATTTTTCTAGAGACTTTCAACAATCGGCAAAGGCAATTTTAATGTCCTCCTACATAGTAGGAGGACTATGGCCAGTGGTAACGCGGCGAGGCGGCTCCTGTCCTTCGTCCTGGTCGGGATCATGGTCCTCCCAGTAGCGATTTCACTGGTACAGATTTCGGGAATGCAAGAATTCTCAGAAGAAAGGGACTCTAGGTCCACATTGGGGTTTGTTTTCGAGGATCATAAATTAGACATCGGAGAGCCCGATCATTTCGATCCCTCGCATGGATGGGAGTCAGATGGAGGAAATATTGGAGAAGCTGCCCTATTTCATAGAACAGCTACTTATGTCCCAATCCAGGACTGGACTCAGAGAACTGGAGAGAAGGTTATCTCAGGATGGCATACCCTTGGACATGAGTATCCGGTTCCTTCCCACTGGAAGTCCGATTTAGACAAGATGGGGATTGAATGCAAGACTTTCTACTCCCCCCAAGGGTTCCACTGCGATGTTCCCAAACTAACCCCTTCAGAGCTAATGGATGCTGGCGTCATAGGTGCATTCCGCCTCGATCCAACTGACAAGCTTGCCCCAGATGTATTGCCCCTTCTTTCCTCAGATTCCAAGGGTGGTGCGATAATGGAAGGAGATAGATACGTCATGAATCTCCTTCTCAGTGGAGACGGCCTTCTGCCTGACCTGGAAGACTCTGGGATCGAGGTTATCGACTTCAGCATAGGCAGGCTGGCGAAAGTAATTGTCGATGATAAGTTGGTCGGGACTCTAATTGCGCAGCCTTTCGTGGAGTGGATTGAGCCAAGCTACCCAGATGAGTTAGACAATGGTAGGGCTGGTGAAGTGATTGGAACTGACTGGGTTGCAGACTCAGGAAACATGGGTTCCGACACTCTTTCAGGGAATGGAGTGATTGTCGCGGTAATGGATTCTGGCCTGGATGAGGCAGTGAACTGCAACAGCATTGCTCACTGCAACATTCAGAACTCTGACATCCATCCTGACTTCTATGGTCGCCTACATTCAGTCATAACTTACACCTGTTCCACCTGCACTGACGGTCCGGAGGATTACAATGGTCACGGGACTCACGTTGCAGGTTCAGCTGTAGGGAGCGGCGTGAACTCGGCAGGAGTAGATGCGGATGGGAATGGGCAGGACGATAACATTGCTGGTACAGCTCCTGGTGCCCTAATGGTCTTCCAAGGCGTAGATACCACATCTGGCCCATTGGAAGAAGACGAAGGTGGATTGTATAATCCGGGATACACCGTTTTCTTCCAGGAGGCTTATGACAAGGGTGCGAGAGTGCATACCAACTCGTGGGGCTCTGGCCCGGACAGGAGCGTTTCGGGGTGCGCAGGCTCTGCCTGCTGGAACTACTATGACACTACGGCCCAGTCAATTGACACCCAGGCAAACACCCTAACGGATCTGACAATCCTATATGCCATGGGCAACGACGCGTTTGACTGCAATTACGATGCCATTGGACAAACTTCCTGCACTGGGGGCAAGAACGGCGAGATAAACACCGGTGCAATGAACAAACAGGCTACTGCGAAGAACATCCTGTCCATTGGAGCCTCGGAGAACAACAGGCCAGAGGTTTCCCAGCAGTGGCAGACTATGCCATTTAGAACCCTTCCCTCAGTGGACAAGTTCGGAACACCACCAATAGCCGCGGACAAGGTTGCAAACAACCCAGAGGGGATGGCGGGCTTCTCCAATAGGGGACCCACAAACGACAACAGGATCAAGCCAGACCTGGTTGCTCCGGGCACATATATCCTCTCGACTCGATCGAGTCTAGCGGAAGTTCGTGCATCGGATGACTGGGGCGACTACTACACATTCAAGAGTGGAACATCTATGGCGACTCCGTTAACTGCTGGTACTGCAGCCCTACTTATTGAACACCTGAACAACGTCCCGGGTTCGGGTTACAATTGCGACCTTGCCAACAACCCTACAAGCGATTCCTGTCCCGAGTCGGCTCTAGTCAAAGCCATCCTAATCGCAGGAGCCCATGAGATGCTGGGACAGTACTCTACTGGAGGGGATGGCGCCAATGGTGCGAAGGAGTTGTCTCCCAATCTGCATGAGGGATGGGGCAGGGTCGACATACAGAATGCAGTAGGTGCGGGATTCTCTGAAGGGACCGAGATCACCACGGGAGAGAGCCACTCTTTCATGCTCACAATCCCAGACACTGGACTCGAGTCTTTCAGAGTAGCACTGGTCTGGAACGACCCTGTAAACTCTCCATCTGCAGGGAAGCAGCTCATCAATGACTTGGACATTACACTGAAGGACCCCTATGGGAACGTGTATCCCTACTCAAATGATGACCTGAACAACGTAGTTGGGGTGACCGTTAGGGACTTCCCCGATGCAGGGGACTGGGAGGTCATAGTCTCTGGAACAAATGTGGCACAAGGGCCGTCTCAGAAGTACTACGTCGCCTCTAGCACGGGGATAATTTCCGACATGAGGCACCCGGTATCAGATGGCCTCAACGAGCCAGGTTTCCAATCGGGATCGATATTCACTGAGACTACTATGTCGGCGGGTGAAGGGCATCTGTGTGCGATTTTCGACGATACCACGCTCCAATGCTGGGGCGACAATTCTGCTGGCCAGCTTGGAGATGGGACCACAGTCGATAGGTTGACCATGACTCCTGTCAGTCTTGATCAGGGGCGAACTGCTGTATCGATCAGTTCAGGAAAGGAACACACCTGCTCTACTCTTGACAACGGAGAAGTAAGGTGCTGGGGCAAAAACGATCAAGGTCAGCTGGGCGATGGGTCCAACACTGACAGTAGCAGCCCAGTTCTAACCATTCTTTCTGGGGTGCCTGTTCAGATTTCTGCAGGTGGTTGGCACACATGTGCGATACTGAATGACGCGAGCTTGGAGTGCTGGGGCAATAACGATCACGGCCAGTTGGGTGACGGAAGCAATTCAGACAGCAGTACTCCAGTCTCAGTAGGCCTATCTGGAAAAAAGGCCCTAGCAGTTTCTGCTGGTGCAAACCATACCTGTGCAGTCCTAGACGATTGGTCATTGGCATGCTGGGGATCCAATGATAATGGTCAGCTGGGCGATGGCTCAACTACTCCCAGCAGCAACACTCCAGTACCGCTCCCTGCAATCGGAGGGGACGTAGTAGCCGTATCTTCGGGGGGTTCCCACACATGCGCTTTGCTGGACAGCTCCAAGACCCTGAAGTGCTGGGGCGGAAACTCGCACGGACAGCTGGGTCAAGGAGGAACAAATCAGCAAAACGACGCATCCACGGTCACTAGTACTCTGACTGGAGTCACTTCTTTTGATTCGGGAGAGTGGCATACCTGCGCCATAGACACAAGTAGATCTCTGCACTGCTGGGGAAGAAGCTCCGAGGGACAGATTGGAGATGGCAGTACCTCTGCGCAAGTTTCGAGCGCAACTGAAATTGGCCTTATCGATGGATTAGGGGCTATTTCGGTTACCTCGGGCCATCACCACACCTGTGTAGTGGCTAGCAATGACCTACCTCAATGCTGGGGTGGAGATGGCCAGGGACAACTCTCCCAAGGGACCTCTCCGTCAACATTCTCATTGCCGAGGTGGACATACATGGCATCCTCCGAGAGAGACCTCAACGACCCTTCTGATGGAGAAATGAACATCTTCGAGGTCAGGAACGTTGGAGATTCTGACGGAGACGGTTTCGCTAGTGGGGCAGACAGCGATGACTCGAATCCGACCGTTGCCGCGGACTGCACGCCAGGGAACTATGGAAGGTTCTCTTGTCGCGATGCTGCTCCTGGATACTATGTCCCCAGTTCGGGATACACGGTAATGATTCCAGCTAGCCCTGGGAACTTCACTAACTCCGATGGAGCTTCCCTGCAGACCCAATGTGGCCCGGGCACATTCCAGGAGCTCCCGGCCCAGACATCATGTGATCCGGCAAGGGCAGGTTACTTCGTATCCGGAAGCGGTGCATCAAAGGGTACTCCCTGCCCAGCGGGACAGTTCAACAACCTCACAGGGCAGATCTCTGCCGATTCGTGCAACTGGGCAGTGGCGGGACACAGTGTTCCAGTTCTGACCAGAGTCTCTGCTGGAGCTTTGCACACTTGCTCCATCCTGGACGATGGGTCGGTGAGCTGCTGGGGAGAGAACAGCAACGGGCAGCTAGGAGATGGCACGAGAACGGGGAGTTCTAATCCTCAGAAAGCATCAATGCCGCTGGGTAGAAGCGCAATCGAGATCTCGACTGGTTCATACCACACTTGTGCGCTAATGGATGACAGCTCTGTTCGCTGTTGGGGCTCCAACGAATTCGGACAGTTGGGCGACGGGACAACTATTGAGAAGACTACGCCCGTCTCCGTAGACCTTGGTCACGGGGCGCTTGCCGTGGGAATTTCTTCTGGAGAGGCACACTCATGCGCCGTTCTAGAAAATGGAACAGCGATGTGCTGGGGCGAGAACAGCAACGGACAGCTAGGAGATGGCACTAGGGCAAACAGGAATTCTCCGGTAGAGGTTTTCACGGGGGGGATTCTTGTAAACCATATTTCTGCGGGATCCTACCACACTTGCGCTATACTTGAGGACAGGTCGGCAAAGTGTTGGGGGGACAACTGGCACGGTCAGTTGGGAGATGGTTCGACGGTCGACAGGCTTAGGCCAAGGGATGTGGCAATTCCCGGAGATAGCGATGTGGTATCATTAGATGCAGGGCCTTTCCATACTTGTTCAGGCCTCAATGATGGGTCTCTTTACTGCTGGGGTTTCAATGGCTTCGGCCAGCTTGGAGTGGGTGATACCGTGAAGTCCCCCCTCCCGGCGAATGTGGCAATAGACGCATCGCAAACTGGTGCAGATGTACAGACTGGGCTGTTCCATAGTTGTGCCCTCTATGACTCTGGCGAAGTGGCATGTTGGGGCGATAATTCGGTGGGCCAGCTTGGGGACGGGACCCTTGATGGCCAGATCCTTCCAAACCTAGTTAGCCTGCCGACTAGTGCTCTTTCAATCTCTGTTGGGCAGAGGCATACTTGTGCAATCCTCGATGATGCCAGCTTGGAGTGCTGGGGCCTCAACTCCTTGGGGCAGCTTGGTGATGGGACCTCGATTGACAGAACTAGTCCAGTAGCCATAGACCTGGGGCACGGTTCGAAGGAGCAGGTTCCCTGCTCACCGGGCTCATACCAACCCCAATCTCAGCAAACTACCTGCCTTAAGGCTGACAGAGGCTTCAGCGTACCCGATTCGGGACAGCTGAATCAGACGGGCTGTACGAAGGGATATTTCTCCAGTCTTAAGGGCCAGCCTCAGTGCACGATCGCTTCCTTTGGGTTCTATGTCGATGTGAACGAAGCCGTGGCACAGACCCAGTGCCCGGCGCTTCACTCGACCATTTCGGAGGGATCCACTTCACCGGACATGTGCTTGGCTGACTTCGATGGCGACCACATCCCCGACACCACAGATTTAGACGACGACAACGACGGGGTCCCCGATGACAGGGATTTCGACCCACTAGACCCCAACGTCTCGGTCGACTCTGACGGGGACCAGATACCTGATAGCTTAGACTCTGACGATGACAACGACGGAGTCAATGACACTGAAGACCTATTTCCCTATGACCAAACCGAATGGAAAGACGTAGACTTGGACGGAATAGGAGACAACGAAGACCAAGATGACGACGGAGACGGCAGGGACGACATGTTCGATGTCTTCCCCGAGGATAACCAAGAGTGGTCGGACTTCGACGGGGACGCCATAGGGGACAACAGGGACCCTGACGATGACAACGACGGGAAGTGCGATGGCCCAAGGTCGGACTACGAGGGAATGACTTTGGTTAACGTGCCACCGAGCGTGATTTCGCAGGGACCCGACATAGACGAAGACGGAATTGCTGAATGCGCAATTTTGCCTTTGGGCGACGCCTTCCCCCTGGACCCATCGGAATGGTATGACACCGACGGTGACAGCATTGGGAACGAAAACGACACTGACGATGACAACGACGGCTACAACGACACAGTGGATGCATTCCAGCTGGATGCTTCTGAATGGTCGGATCTTGATGGCGACAACATTGGAGACAACAGGGACTTGTTCCCCAACGACTCTACCGAGTGGCAGGACACCGATGGAGACACGGTTGGGGACAACGCTGACAAGTGTCCCTACTTGGCCGGAATCAGTTCTCAGAATCCGGAAATGATGACCATACTGATGCTTCCTGGGAATGACCTCGGTTGTCCCATAGTGGTTCTCCCAGGTGACGAGATAGCATTGGATGAGGTGGAGACCGTCATGGAAGACACGAACGAATCCTCCAGTGCCGATTTCGACGGAGACGGGATCAAAGATCTGTTCGACACAGATGATGACAACGACGGGATACCAGACTCGGAGGACGGGAGGTTGGATCCTTCCACTGGGTGGAAGGACTGGTCCAAGGACCCCACTAGGCCTCTAGGAGGAGAGGCGTGGATGATGATTGCTGCATCCACCATATTCCTAGGACTGATGGGCTACAGGATTGCAGGGCTAAAGAAGAGGGACTTGGCTAGTATTAGGTCCAAGAGAATCAGGATACAGTGATGGTGCAGGGGGCAGGATTCGAACCTGCGAAGCACTACGCACTGGGACCTAAACCCAGCCCCTTTGACCGCTCGGGTACCCCTGCTCACTATCGCGGGAATATTTACCCACCAAGAAGTCAGCGGAACACCCATCCCACCCCCATAGGGTCATAACAGGGATGCTGCGCCTCCGAAACGGCAAAAATGGCGAGAATAGGAATTCTTGGTTTGGGCAATTGGGGAACTGCCTTGGCATTGGTATGGTGCAATGATGGCCACAATGTGATAGGTTGGACTGTCGAGCAAGAGGTTTACGAATCAGTGATGACCGAAGGAGAGAACAAGAAATACCTTCCCGGATACAAGATCCCCCAGCTAGATTGCACAATGGAGATCTCAGATGTAGCAGACTCATGCGAGATACTGGTTCTAGCACTACCGAGCTCGGTTATTCTTGAGGTAGTGGACTTGCTCTTGCCCCACCTGAGGCCCTCACACCTTCTCATCGACCTAGCAAAGGGTCTGGCCCCCTCTGATGAAGGTGGCTCCGGCATGATATCGGACGCAATCGAAACGAGGCTTTCCTCTGCAGGCCTTGCCAACTCAGTTGTAGTGATGACTGGTCCCACAATAGCCCCCGAGGTCGCTCGAGGCGTTATCACAAAGGCGCTAGTAGCATGCCACGACATTAGTATAGCCGAGAGAGTTTCCGAGAGGCTTTCCACAGATTCGCTGGTACTTACTCCTACTGAGGACCCGATCGGAGCAGAGCTTTGGGGCGCTTACAAGAACTGTGTCGCCCTTGCATGTGGCATAGTTGACGGACTGAAAGAAACGATCGGGGGTGACAACCTAAAGGCAGCTCTCGTTCTTACTGGGTACAGCGAAGGAATAGGCCTATTGGAGAGGATGGGAGCGAAACCCGCAACCGCATTCGGTCCGGCGGGTATTGGGGACTTGTACGTTACTTCCACCAGTCCTAGAAGCAGGAATAGAACATTGGGAGAGAAGATGGGCTCGGGCAAGAGCCTGGAAGATGCACTAGGGGAGATGCATATGGTGGCCGAGGGTGTTAGAGCAACGAGGATGTTCCGAAATAGATCCAAAAAGATGGGGTATGAAACCCCATTTTTGGACTCACTTGGGAAATTGCTAGATGGGGAAATAGAGGCTGAAGATGCTGTGAAGAGAATGGTTGAATCTCACAACAATAGGGAGTCTTGATGCCTGTGGGCCTACTCGGAACATCATGGCAGTGCAGGATTTGAGTGATTTCGAGTCCAGACTGTTGAAGTGGATTTCAGCCTCTGATTTCGTTGAGGTGGCTTGGTCGACAAAGAGAGCTGCCGAGGCCTTCAAGGTGAAGGAGGAAGAGGTTTACCAGGCATTGTCGGCGATTACACTCAAAGCCCGCGATCATATACAGATCTTCTACGATGGTGGGGCTATCAGGATCGTCGCTGATTACTGATGTATGATGGTCGAAATTCGGAGAGCCATGACGGGATGAATACTGAGAGCCATTTAGGGGGATTGATGTCTCCCTCCTCGTTGAAGAACGACCTGATGTATATCGAAATGAAATCAATGACAATCACGACCAAGAATATTATGATTAGGTAAGCAACTACTTTGTCATACTGCAGGAACTTCAGATAGAGATTGATGTAGTAACCTATTCCGCCCGCACCAACGATTCCGATTACTGTTCCATGCCTGACGTTGTACTCGAACATGAAAACAGCTTGGGAGATCAAATTGTTTGCCTGTTCGGGGATCACTACCCCTAATGCTTTCTCCGCCTTGGAAAGGCCCATCGAATCGGCCGATTCCAACGGTATGTTGGACATTCCTTCTATTGACTCGTACTGGAGTTTTCCAAGATAGCCAACTGTGTATATGGTCATTGCCAGAACCCCTGAGAGTGGTCCGAACCCGACCAAGATGACAAAAAATATGGCCCAAATAATGCTGGGAAGGCTCCTACAGGCAGCTAGAATAAATCTGAACGGAAATGTAACGAATCCGGGATTTAGATTCCTAGAGGACATAATTGAGATTGGGAGGGATATCAATACTCCGAAAACCGTGGAAATGAATGCAATCTTCACTGTCTCTGACATTCCAATCCAAGCTGTTGAGCAAGTGAAATCGAACAGCGGATATGCAGTGCAAACGGGATAAGCCTGGGGTTCGAGCACTCTCCAATCTGGCGGCCAAAGTGACTCATTGAAGAAAGTCACAAGGTTCTGCGTCCCTCCAGATAGCCTGCCCCAATCATTTACCAAGCCATCCATCAGCCATATTGACAGAATCACCAGCGAAGGGATTGCAATCGAAGACCAACCAAACCTCAATTCGTAACCTCCAGTGCTTTAGTCTGTGAAATAAACGGATTTATCCTACCATCGTCGATAACCAGCATTCTATCTGCGATTGATTTTGCCCTGGAGACATCGTGCTCTACAACAATCAATGTGGCGGACTCCTTTCTTACAAACTGAACGACCTCTGTTTTGACCATCTCGAGAGTCTTCTCATCGAGCTCGCTCAAGAACTCGTCTGCAAGAATTAACCTAGGGGATTGGGCGAGTGTCCTTGCGATCGCAACCCTTCTTTGCTGGCCACCAGATAATCTTCTCACTGGTTCGTAGAGCTTTTCAGATAGTCCCATCCTTCTTATGGATTCCAACGATAATTCTCTGATTTTCCTAGATGGATATAGACTGAATGGCGAAGAGTTTCCTGCTCTCGCTCCTAGCATTACGTTGTGCAAGACGCTAGCATGACGAACTAAACCAAGACGTTGTGGAATGTAGCCCAAAGAACCCCTGGGAGGTTTGGCCGAAAAGGGTTGGCCGAACAGACTCACTCTTCCGGATAGGGGCCTGACCAAGCCTGAAATCGTCCTGATCAAAGTGGTCTTCCCGACTCCAGAGGGGCCAGTGATAGCAATGATTTCTCCTGGTGAGATTTCCAGACTAGGGATCTCTACCAGGGGAGAATGTTTGGAATACCCAAGTATCAAACTTTCAACACTAATGACCGCAGATTCCATCCTCTGCCTCCAATGAGGAATTTAGGGGGGCCTAATACTGTATTTGGTGTTGGTGGGGGCCTGATTTAGGGTGTGATGCTGTATATTGGCCCCCACCAACTTCTTTGTGGTAATCAAGAGCTGATGCTGAACTTCTCTCCATAGTAGCTGGAAATACCGGGGATATTGACAATCAAAGCGGAATAACTACCCAGATGCTCTTGGGTGTTAACTCTGGTCAGTCCCGGCGTATTTAGGACATTGGAGAGAATCTCGTCCCCACACTGGTTCCTCTCAAGTGACTCATCTATCTGGTGCACGGTGATGTCATAGCATCCTGTATACGTGTATCCCATCATAGTGTAATTCTCGACATACATCATGTTGTTCATATGCATCAATGCGTTAAGAACTGCGGTTCTACTTTGCATGTCTAGATGATCCGGGTTGTACATCACCGGGTGGCTGGGGGCCTGTCCAAATGC
>CEVZ01246317.1_pt1 | contig 20814 bp, 23 predicted proteins | sample 361371 | NCBI WGS metagenome assembly CEVZ01 (sample SAMEA2620217, study PRJEB7988) | marine metagenome | isolation source: saline water (ENVO:00002010), including
TGTATATAAAAAATTTCCCTCTTCACAGGCACATATATATATTGGACAGTTAGGCATAAAAAGAGGAGACAAAAGAAATCTCCCTTTATATATAGCTAATTATATTTTTGGAGGTAGCGGTTTTAATTCTAGATTAATGAATGAAGTAAGAGTTAAGAGAGGATTTGCATATAGTGTTTATAGTTATTTTTACCCATTGCAAGATTTGGGGCCTTTCTTTATCGGAGTTGAGACAAAAGCAGACCAGGCCAATGATGTAACTCAGTTAATTAATAACATGATAAAAGAATATATAAGAGAGGGGCCAACTAAAAAGGAAGTTGATTATGCAAAGAACGCCATAACCAATGGATTCCCTCTTAAACTTGATAGTAACGCTGATATTTTAAGTTATATATCAATGATTGGTTATTATGATTTGCCAGAAGACTATCTTGCAACATTTATTCATAATATTAGCAAGGTTACACATAAAGATATTGTTGATGCTATGAACTCTGTATTAAAACCTGAAAAATTTTTGACAGTTGTTGTAGGAAATGAAAAATCTAAAATTAAAAAGTAGTTTGTCAAAAGTAAAAATAATTGCTGGATCATGGAAGGGACAATATATAAAAATTTCTCCAGATCTAGATATTAGACCAACGAAAAATATTATTAGAGAGACTTTATTTAATTGGCTATCAAAATCTATAGATAAAAGCATATGTTTAGATCTTTATACTGGGAGTGGAGCAATTTCTGTCGAAGCTGCGTCGAGAGGAGCTAAGGAAGTTACGCTTGTTGACGTAGAGAGAAATAATATTTCTTTTTTACAAAATGAGCTTAGTAAGTTTCATTATGATGGATTTAAATTTGTTAACTCAACTGCTGAGGACTATATAAAATCTTGTAAGGTGAAATATGATATTATTTTTTTAGATCCACCATTTAAAGGGAAAGAATTAGAAAATATTATAAAAGTTTTAGAAGTATCAGAGATTATTAAAATTGGCTCCATAGTCTACATTGAAGCTAGCTTATTATCTCTATCTCAAGTTTTAGATAGCGTCCCAACCTCATGGGAAGAATTGAAATCTAAAAAATCAGGAAACGTAGCCTACCTTTTATTTTCAGTTTGTTAAAATACGTGATAAATTAGTTATTTGAAATGTATTATTTTAGGGGTTTATTTATATGAGTATTGGTGTTTATCCTGGAACATTTGATCCTTTCACAAATGGACATAGAGATCTAGTTGAAAGGGCTTTGCGTTCTGTTTTTAATGAATTACATATATGTATTGTGAGTAATCCTAATAAAAATACTCTTTTCACTAAAGAAGAAAGATTAGAATTAACTAAATCTTCTATTGAAGGTATTAAAAAAGTGGAAGTCCATAGTTTTGATGGCTTGCTTGTAGATTTTGCCGCTAATTTAGGAGCTACTGCTATTTTAAGAGGTTTAAGAGCAGTCTCAGATTTTGAATATGAGTTCCAAATGGCAAGCATGAATAGACAGTTAAATGATAAATTAGAATCAGTTTTTTTAACACCTTCAGATCAATATGCATTTATTTCTTCATCGCTAGTTAAAGAAGTTGCGATGTTAGGAGGTGATATATCAAAATATGTTTGTCCAGAAGTACAAGAATCTCTTCATAAAAAATTTACATAATAGAAATATTTCCTTTGACATTAGTATATTAGTATATTAGACTTAACTATATCAGAAGTATAATATTTATAAGGATATAAATGTACGAAGTCACTTTTTTTGTTATTACATGGGCTATAGCAGCTTATTGTCTTGTTAGAAATTACTTAGGTAGATAGATTTAGGGATAATCAGTAGGCAAGGGATTGCCAAATTCACCCTTAGAAAAGGGAATGATAGCCCTTTAAGTATTTTTGAGTTCTGTTAGAATTAAGGTACCTTAAAGGGTTAAACGTTTAATTTTAGGAGGACGCATGATAAAAATAAAAATGTTACTCGGCGTATGTGCAGCTGTTCTTTTAGCAGGATGTACTAATCAAGCGATGATGGACAGACTTGAATTAGTTGAAGAAACAGCTAAACAAGCAATTTCTTGCTGTGACGCAAATTCTCATAGACTTAATCAAATGTTCTATGAGGCATCAAAGAAATAGTTATTTTTGACATTTCTTACAAAAGAAGCTTGATCTTTGACCAAGCGTAATCTTTGAAATAATGTAGTTACATGTGTAGCAGGGCTTTCCAGCCCTGCCATACACTTTGAAATTATTTTGGAAATAACCCTTATTTCCATCGACGTTCACATAATCACTAATGCTTGACCCTCCTTTCTTCAAAGATAGTTTAAGTACCTTCTTTATAGAACTTGATAGTTCTTCGCAGTTTTTTCTAGTCAAGTTTTTTGATAATTTATCAGGTTTTATCTTTGCTTCAAATAAAGCTTCTGATGCATATATATTTCCTATGCCAGCAATAATATACCCATTCATCAAAAAGTTCTTAATAGTAACACTTCTATTTCTAGTTTTTTCATATAGATATTTTTTATTAAAGTTTCTTGTTAAAGGTTCAACTCCAATTTTTTTTAGCAATGGGTGAGACTGTGTAGGATCATCTTCAGAATAAAAGACCATGCCGAATTTTCTTGTATCATTAAATCTAAGTACTGTATTACTTTCTAAGACAATTTCAATATGATCATGTTTTAAAATATTAGTTAGACTATTTGAAATTCTTATATAACCAGACATTCCAAGGTGGATTACAAGGTATAAGCTATCTAGCTCAATAATTATATATTTTCCTCTTCTTGAAACAGATTTGATTTTTTTATTTTTTAGTCTTTGAGATAAATCAGTTTGTAATTCCCATCTCAGTTTATTTTCTCTAACATTACAATAAGATATCTTTTTACCCTTAGAATACTTTTCGATTGCATCAGCTGTAGTTTGGACTTCTGGGAGCTCAGGCATTTTTTAAAAACTCTATAAAAGAATTATCTAGATTATCTTGGGGCGACATTTTATATCTCGGAGCATCAGTAAAAATACTTAGTTCGCTCATTGTATCAATATCTTTATTAACTTCTATTTGATTTAGAACTAGGCATTTTAGTTTTAAGCCATAATCATTAATAGCTTTAATTGTTAGAAGTGTATGATTAATGCACCCTAGCTTATCATTTATAATTAGTATTATTGGCAAACCTAATAATTTTGCGAAATCAGCATTTAAGGAATTTTTAGCAATTGGAGATAAAAACCCACCACATCCTTCTATGATATTAATTTTATCACTATTTTTAGTAATTTTTTGTTTTGTAAAATTTATAATTTCCTTTAAATCTAAATCAGTATTTGATGACAATGCTGCCCAATTAGGAGAGGATGGCTTAGAAAACCTAAATTTACATATTTCTTTAATATCTTTCCCAATTACCGATGAGTATATTGTTGCATCTTGAGGTATTAAATTTCCATTAGATTTCTTACACCCTGACTCAACTGGTTTTAATAGGTTCACATGCATGTTGTTTTTGAGCATAAGTTCTGCTAATGCTTTTGTAAAATATGTTTTTCCTGATCCAGTGTCGGTCCCTGTAATAAAGAAACCCTTCATATGTCACCTCATTTATTATAGGATTAAGTATCAATCATACTATGAGTTTATTAGAATTGAATAGAAGAAAATCTAGGGAAGTAGAGGTCGGAAATGTAAAGATAGGGGGGACGAATCCTATCGTAGTACAGTCTATGACGGATACAAATACTTCAGATATAGAAAAAACTACAATACAAATTAGGGATCTTGTTTCAGCAGGGTCTGAGATAGTGAGAGTTACTGTTAATGACCCAGATGCTATAAAGGCAATTCCTTACATAAGAGAAAATCTTTTAAATGAGGGTATTAACACGCCAATAGTAGGTGACTTTCACTTTAATGGTCATACCTTATTAAAAAAATTTACTTCTGAAGCAAAATACTTAGATAAATTTAGAATAAATCCAGGAAATATTGGTAAGAAGTTAAAGAAAGATAAAAATTTTTCAGATGTCATAGAAGTTGCTTCAAGCCTTGGAAAACCTATTAGAATTGGTGTTAATTGGGGAAGCTTAGACCAAGAATTGTTGTCCGAGGAGATGGATAAAAACAAAAGAAGTGAGAATCCAAAAACTATGGATCAAATAATGTGCCAGACTGTTATTGTTTCTGCATTAAGAAGTGCTGAATTTGCTAAGGATATTGGTATGCAAGAAGATAAAATCATAATTTCTTGCAAGTTAAGTAATCCAAATCTTTTAATTAAAGTTTATGAGGAAATAGCACAAAAGTGTGATTATCCTTTGCATTTAGGTTTGACAGAAGCTGGAAGTGGAGATAGAGGAGTTATTTACAGTTCATGTGCAGTTGCACCTATTTTAGCTAAAGGAATAGGCGACACTCTTAGAGTGTCACTTACAACAGCCATTGGTGGAGAAAGACGAAGAGAAGTAGAAGTTGCAAAAAATATTCTGCAAAGTTTAGGGTTAAGAAACTTTAGTCCTGATGTAACTTCATGTCCAGGATGCGGAAGAACAGATAGCAAGGACTTTCAAAACCTCGCTGGTGAAATAGATAAACATATTAAGGTTATGATGCCAAAATGGAAAAGCATATATCCTGGTGTCGAAAAATTAAAAATATCTGTAATGGGATGTGTTGTAAATGGGCCTGGTGAAAGCAAACATGCTGATATTGGGATAAGTCTTCCTGGCAGAGGAGAAAACCCTAATGCGCCAGTTTATATAGATGGACAAAAAAAATATACTCTTAGAGGAGAAGATATTAGTCAGCAATTTAAAGATATTTTAGGAAAATACATATCTGAAAAATATAAAGCTATTTAGTATGAGATATTTTCTATCTTTGCTAAAGTAATCAATGCAGTCTCGATTTCATGTCTTGCTTGAGATGTTTCCTCTGCTAAATATGCATGTACATCAGCATCTTGATCATTTCTAACTTCACATTCTGCACAATATTGTTCAAAGGCTATTATTTTTTTTATGATTTCTCCTAAGTGTTTAGGACATTCACATTTAATTGCTACATCACTTTCAATTATAGTTTTTAATTGCGCATCAGAAAGCTGTCTTTCTTTGAATTTTCTTCCTCCAACCTGGTATTCACCAAAGTTTTCTTTACACCATTTTATAACATGATCTTTTGCTAACGGTAACGTAATTGTTGATGAATCTAATGTGCTTAATTTTTTAATATCGGCATCTCTTCCAAAGTGATAAGCACATAATACCTTTTGAGCTTTTACTTGTTTCTTAATATTTAAGATATAGTCTAGTGTCCCTTGATGAACTGTATTTACTTCAACTATTACAAAATCAACCTTCTTATGATAATTACTTTTTAATTTATTTGCATCCAGTTGAACATCAAGCATTTGAAGCTTCATGTTATCTAATGTTGCTTTATCAAGTATTGAAGACCCCACAAGTATAAAATTTAATTTATTTACAGATTCATCAGAAGATTTTGCTCTATACTGTTCTAATCTAGCTCTTAAATCTTCCTCACTTAGGTTCGCTATGGTGCTAATTGCATCACCACTATCACAAAGCTTTTTAATTAATACTAGACGATCCAAATCAGACTGAGAATATAAACGGTCACCAGCATTAGATCTGATCGGCCTAACAACAGCGTACCTTCTCTCCCAAGCTCTTAGAGTTTCTGGGCGAATTCCAGTTATCTGCGTAGTAAGACCTATTCTGTAATTTTGATTCTCCATGTACAGGATATTAGCATAAAAAAAAAGAAATATATATATATTATATAGATAAACCTGTACATAATATATATTATATATTAAATATATGTATATTATATTGATTTTGTATAAATAAATCTGTACAAAAATAAAATGTGTGATATAGTGCAAAAAGATTTTATTCCACCTTAGAGCTCATTGCTCGTTTAAATTGTAGCCGATATAATGTCGGCTACCTTTCTAAGGAAACTGGGATTTTTTAAAAATAGATTGTATTAACTATTATGGGAGTAATTATGTTTGGTTTAGGAGATAAAAATAAAGTACATAAATGTACTATTTCAAATACAGGCGAAACCTTTGAAGTGCAAGGCAAAATCAACTTATTACAGGCCGCTCTGAATGCTGGGGTTAAATGGCCGTGTGACTGTAAAGTTGGCAGTTGTGGCACATGTAGAGCTATTCTTAAGGAAGGCAAAGTTAAAGAATTGAGTGACTTTGCATATACACTTGATGGAGATATGTTAAAGGATGGTTATATTCTAGCTTGTCAAGCACAATTAAAAAGTGATGTTGTTGTTGAAGTAGACTTTGATCAGAAGGGTATAGAGAATCTTAAAATGACTTAAAGTTAAAATTTATTTATCTATTAAATTCTAACTTTTTGCCAAAAACAGAGTAATCAACATTTCCATTATCATAAACAATGTTTCCTGAAACTATTGTATACAATATTTTGGACCTAAAATTAATATCCGAAAAAGCTGACCAACCACATTTATGATATATTGATTCTTCATCCAAGTATGGACTATGTTTTTCAAAAATAACTATATCTGCCCAATAACCTTCCCTTAAAAAACCTCTATCTTTAATGCTGTAGCAAATAGCTGGGTTATGACTAATTTTTTCTACTATTTTTTCTAATGTGAATATTTCGTCATGGTAAAATTCGAGAACACCTCTTAAGGCATGCTGTATATAAGGTAACCCAGAACCAATATCTATATATTTTCCAGTTTTCTCACTAAGAAGATGGGGGGCATGATCCGTTGCTATTACGTCTAGATTATCATTTTTAATAGCCTCTACTAGAGACTTTCTATCATCTTCAGTTTTAATTGATGGATTACATTTAATAAACGTCCCTTTTTTTTCATAATCTTTATCTGAATATAATAAGTGATGAACACAAACTTCACCTGTTATTTTTTTATCTTTTAGATCCCCTAGTGAAAATAAACTTAATTCATCTTTCGTTGTTAAATGTAGAACATGGAGTCTTGAATTATGTTTTTTTGCAAGATTAGTAGCTAAGAGAGAAGATTCGTAGCATGATTCTCTGCTTCTAATTTCTGGATGATATTCTATAGGAATATCTTCACCATATTTTTCTTTATATTTTTCATAATTCTTATCTATTATGGGGCTACTTTCACAATGCGTTGCAATTAAACTCGGTGCATGCATAAAAATATTCTCAAGTGTATTTAGGTCATCTACTAGCATATTTCCCGTGGAAGAACCCATGAAAACTTTGACCCCGCAAGCATCATCTCTTAGCCTCTTTATTTCATCAATATTTTCATTTGTTGCACCAAGGTAAAATGAAAAGTTCGCTAAGGAATTATTTTCAGCAATACTAAATTTTTTTGAAAGATCAGAATTTTTGGTAAATGGTGGTTTATTATTAGGCATATCCATAAATGAAGTAGTGCCTCCAACAACAGCCGCAATAGACTCTGATTTCATAGTTCCTTTATTTGTTTGACCAGGATCTCTAAAATGTACCTGATCATCTATCATACCTGGGATTATATATTTACCGCTTGCGTCAATTACAATATCCGCAGTGGTTGATTGAAGATCTTTATCTATTCTTTCTATTTTTCCATCAACTATAAGGATGTCTAAGACTTCCGTCATATTCTCATTTACTACACTTCCATTGACTATTAAAATTTTCTTCATAATATTTTTTTCTTTACATTATATAGGTGTATAATTCTTTATAACACCATGATTTTTAAAATATATAATTCTTATAATAGAAAAAAAGAAGTTTTTAAGCCAATAAGCGAAAAACTTATCAAGATGTATGTATGTGGCCCGACTGTTTATAATGATCCTCATATAGGTAATGCGCGTCCTGCTGTTGTTTTTGATGTTTTATACAGACTACTAAACTTACTTTATCCTAATGTAAATTATCTCAGAAATATAACAGACATTGACGATAAAATAAATAAAGAAGCGCAGAAATTAGATACTACAATTGACGTAATATCAAATAAATATACAAAATCCTACCATGAGGATATGTATGCCCTAAATGTTTTGGAACCAACCCATGAACCAAGAGCTACAGACCATATTAATGAAATTATTAATATGATTCAGGATCTTATAGATAAAGACCATGCTTATGAGGCAGAAGCACACATTCTATTTAATGTAAAATCTTTTAAACAATATGGAGGTCTTTCAAATAGGAATTTAAAAGAAATGGTTGCTGGAGCTCGCGTTGAAGTTGCGCCATATAAGAAGAACTCACATGATTTTGTTTTGTGGAAACCTTCCTCTTCTGATTTGCCTGGCTGGGATAGCCCATGGGGAAGAGGTAGACCAGGTTGGCATATAGAGTGCTCAGCAATGATAAATAAGCATTTAGGGAGCTCTATTGATATTCATGGAGGAGGTCAAGATTTAATATTTCCACATCATGAAAATGAAATAGCTCAAAGCTGTTGTTTTAATGACAATAAATCTTTTGTTAATTATTGGATACATAATGGATATTTACAGATAGAAGGAGAAAAAATGTCAAAGTCATTGGGCAATATTTTGACAGTCAAGGATTTGACAAAACAATATGATGGGGAAGTAATTAGACTTGCCTTACTAAGCACACATTACAGAAAGCCAATTAATTTTAGTTTTAGTTTGCTGAACCAGACAAAAAATGTTCTGGATAAGCTATATAGACTTGTTGAAAGTTCTGAATTTGTTATACCTAAAGATTTCTCAATAAATGATATAGATCATGATGTCTTATCAGCTCTATGCGACGATTTAAATACGCCACTAGCAATTTCCAAATTATTAAAGCTGAAGGATCCAGAGCAATTATACAAATCTGCTAATATATTAGGCATCTTGAAAAACAGGCCTAATGAGTGGTTTTCTTCTTTAAAAGAATCTACAATATCAGTCGAAGAGATTGAAGAAATGATTAGAGATAGAAATTTAGCAAGGGAAAGGAAAGATTACAAAAAAGCTGATTTAATTAGAAATCAGCTGTTAGAAGAAAATATTGTGCTAGAGGACAAAGGTAGCGAAACAATATGGAAACACAAATAACAACATGTTAATAGTAATTCATGAGTATTTTTAAAAAAAGAGAGAGCATAGAACAAGTAGAAGAAGGTAATCAACTTTCTCCAAAATTTGATGACAATGGTCTTATACCAGTTATAACGACTGATTTTGAATCTGGCGTAGTTTTAATGCATGGGTATCAAAACGCTGAAGCACTTGAATTAACTATTAAAACAGGTGAGGCGCATTATTGGAGTAGAAGTAGAAACTGTCTTTGGAAAAAAGGCGAGACTAGCGGCCTTACTCAGAAAGTTATCGATTTAAGAATTGACGATGATCAGGATGCAATATGGATGAATGTTATTGTTTCAGGATCAGGTGCTAGTTGCCATGTTGGATATAAATCATGTTTCTATAGAAGTATACCAACATGTAATCAAGAAAATAATCTTGAATTAATATTTAGAGAAAAAGACAAGACATTTGATCCAGATGAAGTTTATGGTGATTCGCCAAATCCAACAAAGCTTTAATAAATAAAATTAAATTTTGGAAACTCATAAAAAATTATTTCCTTTTTTATTAACAATTTTTTTTGGAGCCATAAATGATAATATTTTAAGAATAGGCTTCATAATGTTCCTTACATTTGGTGAGTATAGTTTTTACAATGTAGAAAGAGGAATATTAGTGTCAGTAGCGGGCATAGCATTTATATTACCTTTTCTTTTATTCTCTTCATTAGGTGGCCAAATAGCTGATAGATATGAAAAAATAAAAGTTATTAGATCTTTAAAAATTTTTGAGTTTGTCTTAATATTTTTTATAGTTTATTCACTATACAGTAAAGATATATATCTTACCTTTGCCTGCTTATTTATGATGGGAATGCAATCATCTTTATTAAGTCCTGTGAAATTTTCAATATTAAAAGAACTCCAAGGTGAAGAAAATTTGCTTGTATCCAATTCACTTGTAGAAATATATACCTTTATAGCAATAATTCTTGGGACTATTGCGGGAACTGTTTTCTTTGATAAAGGTACAATCTACTTTTTATTATTAATTTTCTCATTTACTGGGTTACTAATGAGCTTTTATATTAATGGCCCAATGTTTAAAAATAAGAAGGAAGCTATCAATTTTAACTTCCTTGTTTCAACAATAAATATACTTAATTTTTCAAAAGATAAGTATTTAAGAAAAAATATATTTTTTATTAGTTGGTTCTGGTTCATTGGTTCAATATTAATATCTCAATTACCTGTGATACTAGAGAGCAACTATAATGATGCACAAGATATTACTATATATTTTTATTTGATAATCCTGTTTGGAGTTATATTTGGAGCAAAATTTTCAGTTTTTTATTTTAAGGGAAATAAAAATCAGAAAAATATATACAAATTCTTCATTTTGAATTCCTTATCACTATTTCTCCTTGGTTTAAGTGAATTTTATAATTTAATTTATCTAGTGTGCGGTTTACTCTTTATGGTCTCTTTTATATCAATTTCTTATGTAATACCTTTATACGTAAATATTCAAAAATATAGTTTGAATAAAGACAGATCAAAAGTTATTGCATGTAATAACATATGGAATGCTATATTCATGATTATCTCTGGTATATATATTGTTTTACTTTATCTATTAGAATTTTCTATACATGATGCTTTAAAATACCTTAGTATCTTAAATATAATACTTATGTTTTATACTTATAAATTATTAGGGAAGTAGTTGATGCATATATTTATAAATTTAGTTAATCAAGCCAAGAAAAATCTTTTTCTAAAGAAAATAGTCGAAGATAATTTTGGTAGCAGCCTAAGCTATCTAACGTTAATAATTAAGTCTATTGTACTAGGAAGTTATTTAAAAGAAGAATTTTTTAAAACAAAAGATGAAGCTGTTGGATTACTACTACCAAACTCATGTATATGTGTAATAGTTTTTTTCTCTATTCAGTTTATTAATAAAAAGGTATCTATATTAAATTTTACATCTGGATTAAGTAATATGATACATGCTTTAGAGATTTCTAATGTTAAAAATGTTATTACTTCTAGGAAATTTATCAGCTCATTAAATCTTAGCGATACAATTAAATCATTTCCAAAAGATGTCAATATAATCTATCTAGAGGATTTAAAGACAAAATTAAGTTTTTTTCGCAGGATATCCTTTATAGGAAAATTTATTCTATCAAAAAATAAGTATAAAGATTTTAACCCTGACAAAGTAGCGGTTGTTTTATATACATCTGGAACAGAAGGAAAACCAAAAGGAGTTGAACTTTCTCACAATAATCTTAACAAAAATAGAGAACAAGTGATTTCACAGTTGCCCTTATTAGATAATGAAAAGTTTTTTGTATGCTTACCTTTTTTCCATTCTTTTGGTTTAGGGATAGGTGTTCTATTACCTGTGCTATCAGGCTTTAAAGTATATTTATATCCTTCGCCACTTCATTATAAGACTGTAGTAGAGTTAATATATAAAACAAAGTGTACTGTATTTTTTTCGACAAATACTTTTTTAAAAAATTATTCTAAGCATGCGGATGCAGAAACCTTCTCTCATTTAAATATGTTAATTGCAGGTGCAGAAAAACTCGAAGGGAGTACGTATAATCTTTATAAGGAGAAATATAATATTGAGATTCTGGAAGGTTATGGCGTTACTGAGGCATCGCCAGCTGTTTCGGTTAATATCCCAGGAAAGATCAAAAAAGGGTCTGTTGGTAAAATTCTTCCTGAAATAGATTTTAAATTAGAAAAAATTGATGGTTGCTTAGAGGGAGGAAAACTTCTAATTAAAGGAGATAATATCATGACAGGCTATCAAATATCTAAAGAATGCCCATCTAATGGTTTAGATAAAGATGGTTGGTATGATACTGGTGATGTTGCGCTTGTAGATCAAGATAATTATTTATTTATTATTGGTAGAGTAAAGAGATTTGCAAAAATTGCTGGTGAAATGATTTCTTTGGCACAGGTTGAAACTTATCCTAAAATTTTATGGGAAGAAAATAATCATGCTATATGTTCAATAGGTAATAGCGTAAAAGGTGAACAGCTTATTCTAGTAACTGATAAATTAGATGCAAATTTAAGTACATTATTAGATTTTATGAAAGAAGAAAATGTTACAAATCTTCATTTCCCAAAATTAATAAAGAAAGTAAAGAATTTCCCAATTCTTGGGAGCGGTAAAATAGATTATAAAAAACTTCAAGAAATAGCTGAAAGTAAGGAATAATTTATTTTATCTTAGACCCTCTGGAGAATGAAAGTCTGAAATGTAGTTTTCAAATCTAGTGCATTCGCCAAGAAAAGTTAAGGTAGTTTTAAATATAGGACCGTTTCTTTGTTTTGCTACAATGATTTCAGCCTTTCCCTTGTCTTGAGAATCTTCGTTATATACCTCATCCCTATATATAAAAGAAATCAAGTCTGCATCTTGTTCAATTGCGCCTGATTCTCTTAAATCAGACATTATTGGTCTTTTATCAGTTCTTTGTTCAACACTTCTATTTAGCTGCGAAAGTGCAACTACTGGGATATCAAGTTCTCTAGCAAGAGCCTTTAGGGACCTAGAAATTTCTGATAATTCTGTTGCCCTATTTTCTGAAAATCCAGAAACTTGCATTAATTGAATATAATCAATAACAATTAAATCTAAGCCCTTTTCTCTTTTCAGTCTTCTTGCTCTAGCTCTGATGTCATTTGGACTCAGTGCAGGTGTATCATCAATAAATATTTTTGCTTTAGATAATAAAGAAACTGCGTTTGTAAGTCTTGGCCAATCTTCATCAGTAAGTTTTCCAGTTCTAATTTTTTGTTGATTTATCCTACCCATTGATGAAATAAACCTCGAGGATAGTTGACTACCGGACATTTCCATACTAAAAATTGCTGTAGACGCATCATTTTTAAGAGACGCATACTCAGCTAGGTTCATGGCAAAAGTTGTTTTACCCATAGATGGACGTCCAGCAACAATAATTAAGTCCCCATTTTGCAAGCCTGTTGTCGACTCATCAAATTCATTAAACCCCGTTGCTAAACCAGTAACAGAATCTCCTAATTCAGATAATTCTTCAATTCTTTCTACAGAATCTTTAAGGAGCGTGTTCATTTCTCTAAAACCTGATTTAATTCTTAGATTTTCATCAGTTATGTTAAATATTTTTTTCTCTGCTTCATCAAGTAATATCTTACTATCAGCAGACCCACTATATGAATCTTCAATCAAATTCTTACTAATTTCAATTAACTGACGTAATATGGATTGTTCTCTAATTATATTAGCATATGCCTTTATATTAGCTGAGGAAGGAGTATTTTTTACAATATCTGTTAAATGGGCAGTAATAGATTTATCACCGTTTAATTTTTTATTAATTGTAATAACATCAAAAGGAATATTTTCATTGGATAATTCAGTTATTGATGAAAAAATTAGCTTATTTTGTTCGTTGTAAAAATCATTTGTAGTTAATATATCAGCAACTTGATCCCAAGATTTATTATCCAGGATTAAACCACCTATAACTGAGTATTCTGCCTCAAGTGAGTTAGGCAGAGAATTCAGACTCTGAATTTTCCTATCTTTTTCCATATTAGCAACGCTAGATGAATATAAGATTTTATACTATCAGGTTTGATTATTACTTTCGACTATAAGATTTATGGAAGCATCTGTATCAGTGCCAAGGTGGATAATAACCTGATATTCCCCAATTTTTTTGATAAGACCCTCCGGCATTCTAATTTCTTTTTTTTCTACAATATGCTCTTTTTCGCTCAAGTACCTCATTATTTCATTTGGACCAATTGATCCATAAAGAACTCCTTCATCATTAGTCTCTGAAGCAATATTAATAGTAAACCCATCAAGTGATTCTTTCCTCTTAACTGCGCCTTCCTTTTTTTCTTCTTCTTTTTTCTCTAACTCAGCTCTTATTTTTTCAAATTCCTCTAAGTTTTCTGGAGTTGAAAATTTTGCTTTACCTTGAGGAATTAAATAATTTCTAGCGTAACCTGATTTAACATTTATTTTATCACCCAGATTTCCTAAATTTTCTATTTTTTCAAGTAATATAACTTCCATAATATTTTATTAATTATTGATTATCAGAATAAGGTAGTAGCGCTAAGAATCTTGCTCTTTTTACAGCAGTCGAAATCTGTCTTTGAAGTTTTGCACTCGTGCCAGTTATTCTGCTTGGCATAATTTTACCAGTCTCAGAAACATATTCTTTAAGAAGATGAATATCTTTATAATCTATTGTTGTAATACCTTCTTTTGTTAGTTTACATGTTTTAGGCTTATTAAAGTGTCTCGACATTCATTTCTCCATTATTTATTTTTCTTTCATTGCTAGAGTGCTCATTATCATCCTTATCTGTATTTCTTAATATAGAAGAATTTTCAGTTATAGGCTCACTCTTCTTTATAATTAAATTCCTAATTATTGCATCGTTGAATTTAAATATAGAAGATATTTCATCTATAGATTTTTGTGAGCTTTCTATATTTAATAATACATAATGGGCTTTCAATACTTTATTGATAGGATAAGCAAGTAATCGTCTTCCCCAGTCTTCTTCTCGATGTATCACGCCACCATCTTTTTCAATGATGCCACGATACTTTTTGAGCATTGCTGGTACTTGCTCACTTTGATCTGGATGTACTAAAAAAACAATTTCGTAGTGTCTCATTTTTCCTTATGGTTTATGTCTCTTAAACTATTATAAGTAGACAAGGAGTGGTTATTCTACAAAAACTTAACGAATAGTCAATTTTTTTGTAATAACATTTTATGCAGTATTATTCCTGCTGCAACAGATAAATTTAAGCTTTCAACATGCCCATACATAGGGATTTTTACCAAACTATCACATGCCTCTATTAACGAAGGCTTAATGCCTTTTTCTTCACCTCCTATAATAAGGACACACGGAAAATTAAATGAAATATCACCTATATCAGTATCAGCACTGTCAGAAGCACCATATACCCAAAAATTATTCTTTTTAAGGAGAGACATAGTTCTCTTAATATTCGTAACTTCAATAATAGGAGTTATCTCTGCTCCACCAGCTGCAACTTTTTTTGCTGTTTCATTTACAATTGAAGAGTTATTACTTTTAATAATTATACCTGATATTTTAAAGGCATCACATATCCTTAAACAAGCACCTAAATTTCTTGGATCCTTTATATCATCTAAAGCTAATAAAATTTTATTGCCAGCTATTTTGTTAACATAATTAAGAAGCTCCTTTTCTTTTATCAAAGGTTTTCTTTTAGCAAAAGCAATTACACCTTGATGTGTAACTACTTTAGTTAGTTTTTCAAACTTATTTTTAACTAAAAATTTAACTTCTATTTTATGTTTTTTTGCTAAATTTATAATATCTAAATATTTTTTTTCTTCACTTTTAATAAATACAATTTCTAATACATCATAAGGTCTCACTTCCAAAAGTATTCTTACAGAATGGTAACCTGATATGCTTTCAACATTTTTTTTCATATGTTAAATTTTTCTTTTTAGAACAGTAAAATCAATTTTCCTTTCTTCTGGCATTACTTTAACTAACTTAACGTCCAAGATATCTCCAACTTTATATACTTTTTTTGTATTATATCCAATTAAGATATTTTTTTCTTCGTCATGAATAAAATAATCTTTTCCTAAAGAAGATATATGTATTAAACCTTGAATTGGTGCATCAACTACAGAAATAAAAAGGCCAAAATTAACTACAGAATTTACTACTGCTTTATATTTATTACCTTCAAATTGTTTTGCAAAATAACAAAGTAAAGTTGATTGCACTTCTCTTTCGGCAGTTTCAATGTTTTTTTCTTGTTCAGTAGTAGTTGATCCAATTTTATTTAATTTTTTCTTGTTATATGTTGTACCTTCTTTTTTAAGGATCTCCTTTAATATTCTATGTATTACTAAATCTGAATATCTTCTTATTGGTGATGTAAAGTGACAATATGATTTTATTGATAAACCATAATGACCGATATTATTTGGAGAATATTCTGCATGCTCCATTGCTCTTAAAATAATAGAACTAATAAGCTGTGACTCATTATTTTCTTTTGCTTTTTTTAAAACTCTATTAATATCTGAAGTTTTTAAAATTTGTTCTTTTGAAATCTTATATCCAAGATTTTTTAAATCTACATATAATTCTTCAATTTTTTTATGACTGGGTTTATTATGAATTCTATATAGACAATCTTTATTATTTTCCTTTATATATATACTGCAAGCAATATTAGCAAGTATCATACACTCTTCTATTATTTTGTGAGATTCTAACCTAAAGTTAAATACTACATTTTTAACTATATCGTAATCATCAAATTGAAATTTCATATCGGAAGATTCGAATTCTACTGCATTTCTTTTTCCTCTATTCTCTAAAAGTACTTTAGATAATGAATAAAGGTTTAAAATATTTTTTTTTACTTCTCTATCTGTTGAGTTTTTTTTATTTTTAATTACTTTATTAGCCTGATTATATGTTAAGCGTGCTTTTGACCGGATAATACCTTCAAAAAAACTAAATTTATCAAATTTACCATTTTTAGAGATATTTATTTTAGCAACTACAACATTCTTATCCTCATTTTCTCTTAATGAACAAAGATTATTAGATAATATTTCAGGAAGCATTGGAATGACGAAGTTTGGAAAATAAATAGAGAATCCTCTTTTCTTTGCATCAATATCTATAGATGAATTATATTTAATATAGTGAGAGACATCTGCAATAGCAACATATAAAATCCACCCCCCTTCATTTGTCTCACAAAAAACAGCATCATCAAAATCTTTTGCATCTTCACCATCAATCGTTATAAAGCATTTATCTTTTAAGTTCTCTCTATTTTTATTTATATGGGGTTTTTTTTGATCTGATAGTAATTCAATATATTCTAATGTTTTTTTACTCCAACTAGAGTGAAGGGAAAACTTTCTAACTGTATTATCTAATATTTCTTTATAATTAAAGTATGTGTCGTTCAATTTTTTATTTTTTAATTTTACTTACTTTTATGACACTAACTTTATCTTTTGAATTTCTGACATCATGCGTAATCTTCATAGAACAAAAGTTAGGCCCACACATAGAACAAAACTTTGCATCTTTTGCAGATTCTTGTGGTAAAGCTTCATCATGAAATTTCCTTGCTTTTTCAGGATCTAATCCAAGGTTAAATTGATCCTCCCATCTAAATTCAAATCTAGCTTTTGAAAGTGCATTATCTCTTAATTGAGAAGATAACTTTCCTTTCGCAAGGTCAGCAGCGTGTGCTGCAATTTTATATGCAATTATACCATCTCTCACATCTTCTTTATTTGGAAGCCCTAGGTGCTCTTTTGGAGTTACATAACATAACATTGCTGTTCCATACCATCCAATCATAGCAGCTCCAATTGCTGAAGTTATGTGATCATATCCTGGAGCAATATCAGTAGTTAATGGCCCTAATGTATAAAATGGTGCTTCAGAGCATTCTTCCATTTCTTTATCAACATTTTCCTTTATCATTTGCATTGGAATATGACCAGGACCTTCTATCATTACTTGTACGTCATGACCCCAAGCAATATTTGTCAATTCACCAAGAGTTTTTAGCTCTGCAAACTGTGCATCATCATTTGCATCTGCTATTGAACCAGGCCTCAAACCATCCCCTAAAGAAAAAGTAACATCATAGCGTTTCATAATTTCGCATATTTTTTCAAAATTTGTGTATAAAAAATTTTCCTGATCATATATTTGCATCCATTTAGCTAATATTGATCCACCTCTCGAAACTATTCCTGTAACTCTATTTTTTGTTAAAGGCAAATATTTTTTTAACACACCAGCATGTATTGTAAAATAATCAACGCCTTGCTCAGCTTGTTCTATTAAAGTTTCTTCAAAGATAGTCCAGTCTAACTTTTCTACTCTGCCTTTAACCTTCTCTAATGCTTGATATATCGGAACCGTTCCTATTGGAACTGGTGAGTTTCTTATAATCCATTCCCTTGTTTCATGTATATTCTTGCCTGTAGATAAATCCATAACAGTATCACTTCCCCACTTTGTAGCCCAAATCATTTTTTCAACTTCTTCTTCTATAGATGAAGTAATTGTGGAGTTACCAATGTTTGTATTTATTTTAACTAAGAAATTCCTACCAATAATCATAGGCTCACTTTCAGGGTGTTTTATATTAGCTGGTATCACAGCTCTTCCTGACGCTACTTCTTTCCTTACAAATTCTGGTGTTATAAATCTTTCATTATTAAAGTAGTCCCCTTTCTTTTGTTTAAATAAACCTTTATATTCAGATTTTTGATATACAGCATCAGACATATTATTTTCACGTATTGCAATATACTCCATTTCTTTAGTAATTATTCCAGCTTTAGCAAGATGCATCTGTGTACAGTTTTTTGGAAAATTTTTTAACCTTTCATCTATCCATTTTTGTCTAATTCTAGGAATGCCTTCCTCAAGATTTATATCGTAGTTTTGATCAGAATAAGGGCCAGATGTGTCATATATTGGAATTGGTGGATTCTCTATTTTTTCTCCCCCCTCTAGAGTTGTTGGATTCTGTAGTACTTCCTTAAAGCCAACACTTACTTCGGAGTCTGAATCCATAGCTCGATAAAGCTTCCTATGCATTGGGCTGTTTAACTTTAACTGAATCTTCGTATCTTCATTCAGTTTTAGTGGATTTTTATTTTTCATAATTTTCAAATAATTCTAAGTAAAACAGAGAATCTAGGTATCTTAGCATGTAATCAAATCATTATAGTATGGATAAATTAAATAGGAAAATATTTTGTCAAAATTATGATAAGACCTTAATATACGTTTATGGATACATTATTTTTGCTTAGACATGCAAAATCCTCATTGAAAGTGAGCGGTATAAGTGATCAACAGAGGGAACTTTCCGAGCGTGGTGAAAAAGATGTTAAGCTACTTAACCGATATATAAAAGAGAGAGGTATTTTTTTTGATAAAATTTTATGCTCTATTGCTAAAAGAACTATGCAGACTATGCTTAATTTAGTTAGTTTGGACACAAAAAAAATAGATATTGAGTTAGATTTGTACCATGCTGACCCAGATACTATATTAGACTATGTTTCTAGATCAGTTGATTGCAAAAATCTTTTGCTTATTGCTCATAACCCTGGAATTTCAGGAGTAATTTCAAAATTAAGTGGTCAGGAATATCTTGACTTTCCAACATGTACGCTAGCAAAGTTTACAAATAAATCGGAAATTATGGAATTAGATTTTATAATAAGGCCCAAGAATGGGAAGATAGAAAAGCTAGGATAGAATAATATGGATAAAGTTAGTTTAGATGTAGAAAAAGATAATATGATTAATGGGCAACTTAAAGCTCTAGGCATAGATTGTCCAAACACACTAAGTTGTCTTTCAAAAATAAGAAGGGAAGACTTTGCTCCCTCTGATTATAAGGCACTTTCATACTCAGATATTGATATCCCAATTAACAGTAAATATTCTATGATTAAACCTACATATGCTGCAAAGATACTACAGCAACTAAAAATAAATAATAGTAGCACCGTTCTAGAAATAGGAACTGGAAGTGGATATTTAACTGCATGTCTATCTTATTTATCTAAACATGTAGATACTATAGATATTGATAAAAAATTATTAATTTCAGCAGAGAAGAGATTAAAAAAACTACTCTGTAGTAATATAAGTTTTTTTAATGAGGACATATTTTCAAAGTGGCAACCAAAAAATAAATATAATTTTATTGTAGTAAATGGTTCTGTGTTAAGTAGGATAAGTAAGTTAGAGAATTTTTTAGAAGATAATGGAAAAATGTTCATAGTAATTGGAGAGTATCCTTTTATGCAAGGTCACGTTATTGAAAAGGTGCAGAATAATAAATTTCTTTTTGAATCTGTTTTTGAAATTGTTTTAGATCCATTAAGTAATCAAGAATCTAAAAAAGATTTTATTTTTTAAGACTTTATTATGATTGAGCTAACAGCTTTACAACTAAGCGAATATATAAAGAAGGAAAAAAACCTTATTCTGATTGATGTTAGAGAGGAGTGGGAATATAAAACTGCTGCAATTCAGAACTCTATACATATACCAATATCACAAATACAAGAGAAAATGGTCAAATTCGAACGTGACCAGAAAATTGTTTTTATTTGTCACCATGGGATAAGGAGCAGGATGGTTTGTAACTTTTTTGAAAGAATGAACTATAAAAATGTTATTAATTTGCTAGGTGGTATAGATAGTTGGTCGAAAAATGTGGATAATAACGTTCCAACGTATTAAAATTACATGCTATGAAAATAAACTTAGGGAGATTTTTATCTATTCTATTTTTGCAATTAATGTTTTGCAAAAGTTTGTTTGCTCTTGATTTGTTACAAGCGTATGAGTTTTCAAAAAGAAATGACCATAAAATTTTAGAAGCAGAAGCAAACCATAATGCCATAATGCAGTCATATCCAATTGCTAGATCTGCATTGCTACCAAATTTCGAATTTAATGCAAGTTCTGAAAGAACAAGAGAATCAGTTGATGGGTCAGTTTATGGTAGTTCTGGAAGTTTATCCCAATATACCACTGATAAATATAGTATAGACTTAACACAGCCTATATATAGAAGAGATTTATATACTTTACTAGAAAAGTCAA
>CEVZ01009837.1_pt1 | contig 20637 bp, 16 predicted proteins | sample 361371 | NCBI WGS metagenome assembly CEVZ01 (sample SAMEA2620217, study PRJEB7988) | marine metagenome | isolation source: saline water (ENVO:00002010), including
CGATGGACGCCGACATCGTCGCGTACTCCTCGTCCGACACCACCGGCGTCATCGTCGGACGCCATGCATCGATATTCACCCACGATTTACACCCACCGTACCTCGCCTCGTCCGGTTCGAGCGTCGCCGTCTCCGCCGTCTCGTACGCGCGAAGAAAGAGAATCGTCAACGGCGCGTCCACCCTCCAATTCGCTCGTTTCGCGAACACATCCTCCGGCCAACCGCTCCGTCTCGACAACATCGCGAGCGCATCTTTCGATCGATCACCCGGCACGCGCCACGCCTCGGACGCCTCGGCGACGACGCGCAGCGTCGCCGACTCGCCCCGTTTCATATCCGCCGCGCGCGTCGCCGCCGCGCCCGCCCACGCCGACACGTCCGCGTGATGATTCGTGGGAAACAGCGCGAAAACCCCTCGACGCGGCGTGAACCCACCCTTCGCGTCCGCGACGCCGCCCTTGCGCGCGATGGCGATCTGCGCGCCTCGTCCCAGCGCGTCGACGACGACGGCCCATTCCTTGAGCGCCACCTCCACCGTCGCCGTCCTCACCGCGGCCTCGTTCGACGCGCGCGCGCCTCGTCCCGCGCGCGCGCCTCGTCCCACGAACGCCGCGCGAATCGGTCGTCGCGGACGCGCGACGACGAACGCACGCGTCGTCGCCCGCGTCATCGATCGTCAGAGTGTCGCGCGCGACGTTTCATCATGGCGAGCGACGCCCTCTTCTCTTGGCTCAACGCCTCGAGCGGGGTCGAGAGGCGCGCGCGCGAGGCGAGGGATCTGTACGATGGGGAGGTGATGCATCGAGCGCTCGCGCGGTCGTCGCCCGCGGCGCGCGAGGAGGACGAGGAGGACGAGGAGGATGAGGATTACATTCAAAAATTGTCTCGACAGCTGCGAGATTCGGGCGCGAGAGACGACGTGCGCGCGCTGCGGGCGAGAGACGCGCGCGGGACGATGATGGTGCTTCGTGAAGTGTACGCCGAATCGCTTCGTCGACGCGTGGCGGCGTTCACGCTGGAGCGGGAGAGACGAGAGGAGACGCCGGGGTCGAGACGAAGCGAAGGAGACGTCGAAAAAGACGTCGAGGAGGAGGGACGAGATTTGATCGAGACGTTCGACGCCGTGGAGGAGGAGGAGGAGGAGGGATTCGACGGCGAGGACGATGGGTGGGAGGAGGAGGAGGAGGGTGATTGGGTGGAGGACGTAGACGAGACGGATGAGACGGAGGATTGGCGAGCGTTGGCGTCTCCGGCTTCCGCGAGGAGAGAGAACGCCGGCGGCGAACGCGAGGAATCGCCGATGCGGTTTCTTCGCGCGTCGGACATGTTGCGTGAATTAGATTTAAACGATGTTGATGCGTCGGAATCTTTGCGGTCGCCGTCGGAGGGGTCGTCTCGCGGGACGTCGGTGAAGAAGACGTTGACGCGAACGCCGCCGCCCGTGCCGAAGACGCTTCGATTGTGGCGATCGCAGTCGCCGAAACAGAGACAAAAACCGGCGGGCTGGGACGTCGTGTTCGATGAAGCGAAGACGATGGGCCGCGCGCCGAAGTGGTTTCCGGGAATGCATCGGGCGGAATCGATGTCGCCGTCTCGATCTCGCTCGCCTCCGACGAAGCCGTTCTCCGTGTCTTGGATGGGCGACGACGACGACGACGACGACGAATTCAACCTCCAGCGCGCGGCGCAGAGACGCGGACAATTGATTTCGATGATGCCGTCCTCTCCGGAGCGAAGGCGAAGCGATGCGGGCGTGGCGTCGTGCTATCGTCCGCCGACGTCGCCGTCGAACAAGAGAGTCATTCGCAACGCGCTTCGCGTCTTGGTCGGACCGCCGGATCGTGAGCCGTACGTCGACGCCGTGCGCGCGATCGACGCGTGCGAGTTTCCATCCGTGGTGATTCTGCTGAAGGGTTCCGCCGATGTCGCACCGTATAAACTTCGCGGCGTGTACGCCGTGGTGGAAAACACGACGCTCAAGAAGATTCACGGCGCCGGTCCGCCGTATCTCCGATCGGACGAAATCGTCGCTGCGCTCAAGTACGACACGGCGTCCATGAGTTTCACAACACTTCCGAGTCCCGCGATCACGCCCACGGTGGCGGCGATTAGTCTGACGCGCGCGCGATGATGTATTGAATCACACAAAGACGAAACGTTTACATCGCGCAGTGCTACGGCGCTCACCATCCCAACGCGAGCGGAAACATTCCGACAAGACAACCTAACGTGACGCCCGAGGTGGCACCGGCGACGCGCGCCCATCGAACAGCGGCGGACGCGCGCTGCGCGCGCGTGAGATTGGGCGCTTGGAAGCCGAGCCGTTCGGCAAAGGTTTCGATTTTTGAGCTCAAACCGATGCCGACGACGTCGCTCACCGTGTTCCCGAATCCCGCCGCCGCCATCGTGCTCAGCCCTAACCCGACCCCGAGCGCGGTCTCTATGCTCTCTCCGGCGGTGATCATCACCGCGTTATCGCACAATCCGAACCCGATGAACGGCACCGCCTGACTCAACGCGACGCCTCGCAATTGTTCCGTCGTCGTCGACGACGCGCTCGTCGACGCGCCGCCATCTTCCCCACCTCTCTCCTCACCCTTTCGCCCGCTCAGCGCCATTAAAAACTCCCTTTTATCTAAAACCCCATCCTCGTTCGCGTCCGCGCGTTCGAACCACCGACCCATCGTCCCGCGGTCGGCGAGCGACGACCACACCGCCGCCCGCAACGCGTCGTCCCCGCGCAACGCCGACGCCACCGCCTCCGCGCGCGTCTCCGCCGACATCTCCCGCAGGGCGCGATGGACGGTACTCACCGCCGACGACGTTTCCTCCCCTCGGCTCGATCTCGAGACGCGCGACGTCGTCGCCACCGCGCGCGCGCGACCGACCGCTGACTCGAACGCCAACGTCACGTCCGCCGACATCGTCGCCCCGCGCGCCGTCTCCGCGCGCGATTCTTCGCGCGTGACGCGCGCGAGAAGCGCGCGCGACGCGCGTTGACCCGACGCACCGACGCGAGACGCCATCCTCACCACCGCGCGCGCGTCTGTGTCGCGGATCCGTGTCCCGGGCCCGAGACCATCGGCGTCGACACATCGCGTCGGTCGACGCGTCGACGCGTCATGGCGCGCGGACTCTCCCGCGAACTCGCCAAGGAGAAGGCGAACAAGAAGAACGCGAAGAACTCGGCCAAGGGGAACAAGGAGACGGCGCTCACGCCGGCGCAGCGCGCGGAGAGAGACGCGAAGATTTTGCAAGAGAAAAAGGCGCGAAAGGAGGCGGAACGCGCGGCGCTCGCGGCGAGCGGGGCGGACGGCGCGGCGCAGGTCAAGGCGGAGGAGGCGAAAAAGGCGGCGATGCGCGCGAAACAGCGCGAGAATAAACTCGCGGCGGCGAACCCGCTCTTGGCGAAGAAGAAGGGATGATTCTTTGGGATAATCTTTCGTCGCTCTTCCCTCGGGAGACGACGACGACGTCTGTATCATTATTCCATCCATCTATGCGTCGAGCGAGCGAACGAGTGAAAGCAGTGACTCGTACGTAGTGAACGTGAACCGCGACGCGCGGTGAGATGCAATGGAACCGAAGCGATGTCATGTATTGCGAGGCGACACCGAGAGACGCGCCGCGTCCCGAACCCGAGAGCCCGAGACGCGTTCCGAGACAAAGCGACGCGTCTCGGGCGATGAAGAGCGATGGTGACGCGGCGCGTGAAATATTAGACCTTCGAGCGCGCGTTTTGGAGCGCGAGGCGGCGCTGGCGCGAGCGATCGGTGAAAAAGAGGACGCCGAGGCGGCGGCGGCGAGCGCGCTCGAGAAACTCAACCGTCTGCGACTCGCGAGGGAAGAGGAAGTGTCGACGCGGGACGACACCATACGCGCGTTGGAGGGGAGAGTGCGCGAGTTGGAGTGTCGCGACGCATCTCTGACCGCGGCGAGGGAGGCGGCGGAGAAAATTTTGACGACGCGCGCGGGTGAGGCGGACGCGTTGGCGCGCGAGGCGACGAGACGGCTCGCCGAGGCCGACCCGGCGTCATCCGACGCGTGGTCCATCGCGGCGCGCGACGTGTTGCGAGCGAAACGAGAGACGGAGACTTTGAGACTCGGATTACGAAAACTCGAGCGCGAGATGGATGAAGTGCGTCGAACGCTCGACGAAGGCGCGCGCGTCGACGCCGAGCGCCGCCGCGCGCTCGCGACGCCCGAAGAAACCCGCGCCCACGCCGAGCGTCTCAAAAATTACGAACGCGCGCTAGAAGAGGGCGTCGAGATTTTAGAACGCGTTCGGAAGACCGCGCGCGCGAGAGACACGGAGACGTCGTCCCTCCGCGCCGCGTTGGTCGCCGCCAGAACGCACGCGCGCGCGCTCGAGCGCGAATTAGACATTGCGACGTTGAACGCGCGCCGACGCGAATAGCGCATCGACCGACGCGAGAGACACGAAGGCGCGTTTTCGAGACGCGTTCGAGGCGCGTTCGACGACGCGTTCGAGACACACGGGCACGCGTTGCAATCCACCAATCACGACTCACCTCGGAGTCCCTCCACACATCCACCCACGCATTCGACGATCCCATCGTCAGTCAACCTTCACACCCCGACGCCGTCGCGATGACGATGCCCTCGACGGATTGGTGGACGTCGATGAGCGAAACGATGTCCGCCTACGTCCCGAGCGCGTTCACCTCCGCCGACGCCTCCGCGACGACCGCGAACGCGACGGGAACGACGTCATCCGACTTGGCGGATGAAGAATTTCGAAAGCGCGCCATCGCGCGCATGGACGCCGACATGCGCGCGCGATACGGCGAAGGACGCACGTATAACTTTAAACTCATCCTTCGCGGGGACACGGCGACCGGGAAATCGACGCTCATGCGACGATTGCGAGGAGGGACCTTTCTTCGAGAACACGAGACGACGAGAGAAATCAAGACGGCGCACGTGGCGTGGCGGGCGAAATCGTGCCCGGAGGATAACGTCGCGTTAGAGGTGTGGGACGTCGTCGATCGAGCGCCGAAGAGAAATGTGAGTGAAAATTTAACGCTGGCGAAGAGGGCGAACGCGGCGGAGGTGGGGACGACGCACACGTTTCCGTTGGACGCGACGGTGGTGGACGTCTATCGAGGCGCGCACGCGTGTTGCGTTTTGGTCGACCCGAGCAAGAGATGGACGTTTGAATACGCGATGCGAGAGTTGGAGAGAGTGCCGAAACATATACCGAGTGCGATGGTGTTGAATTTTAGGGATTATCCGGATGAGAAGCGGTGTGTGACGTCGGACGAAGCCGAGGCGGCGGTGGAGGAGGCGTTTGGAAATCGACCGTTTACGCCGGTGGTGATCGAGACGTCGTTGTTGAATTGTTACGGGTTGAGCTCGGTGTCGACGTTTTTACACGTGCCCTTTTTGTGTTTGAAGAGAATGTCCATCGAACAGGCGTTGGCGCTGAACACGACGGCGACGGTACAGGCGCAGGAGGCGTTGGCCAAGGTGAAGGACGCGTCGTACGAGGCGTACGCGAGACGATTGGGCGTGCACCAACCGACGCCCGAGGAGGAGGCGCTCGAAGCGAAGGAACGCGAGGCGAACGGGGCGTCGACGACGACGAGCGAAGAGAGTTCGTTTAGCTGGAGTAAACTGAACAACATGAAGGTTGGAGAGATTCCGCTCGTCGTCGCCGGCGCGGCGTTATCAACGACGGCGTCGGCGGTGACGACCATCGCGCGCAAGACGCCGGCGGAGATTTCACAAGATTTAGCTAATAATTTAAAGAATTTCGCCACGCTCGGTGGCGCGAAAACGTCGTCGACGACGACGGAGACGTCCGAGGCGGCGAATGAACCGCCGCTTCCGCCGCAGTTTAGTCACTTGGGACCGGGCGGCGTCGAGCGCGCGGCGTTCGGCGGACGCGACATCGCCGACGAGGACAAGGCGGCGATCGAAGCCATGGTACAAAAGAAGGGCGGTGACGACGGACACTGGCTCGACGACGACGGGGAGAACGACGACGACGAGTACGATGCGAAATCGGACGAGGACGAGGACGACGGACGACACGTGAGCGTCAAGATGGACGGATGGGACGACGACGAATCGGCGAGCGACGACGGCGGGGACGTAGATGCGGAATCGCCTGCACATTTTATCCGTCAAATCAGCAAGGATGATCCATTCTTTGGCGAGAAACCGAAAAAGAGCGGGACGCGCGATAAAAAGTCTACGGCGATGTCGCCACCGACGTCGCCGCCCGCCGCGGATCTCGATCCCGAGAGACTCGCCGCGGCTTTTGACGACGACGCGACACCGAACAAGAGCGAGTACGAAAAAGTCGAGGATCCGCTCGGGTTGACGCTCGCGCGATCGGCGACGATGAGTTCGAGCGAGATGTTATCTGGAAGCGAGAAGAAGAAAAAGGAAAAGAAGGTTAAAAAGGAGAAGAAGGAGAAGAAGAGCGCGAAAAAGTCGAAAAAGAAGGATTGGTTAAAGGAGTGGGACGAGAGCGATTGATTTGTAACTATAACGGTACTACCGTAGTTCTACAAAGAGTTCGTAGCTAACTATGTCTATTGCGCCACGCACCGCGAGGAAGATTTAGGCGTCGGCTCCTCGACGAAGGTCGCGTCCACGTCGAAACGCTGCGCGGTGAAGTTCGACTCTCGATTGACGTACCAGACGACGCTGAATCGATCGCCGTCGTACCCGCGAACCCAGTGCACGCTTCTCCCGTCAAATTTCGCCAGACGCTCGCGCGTGTCAATCATCCACCGCGTCGCGCCGTCGCGACTCTCGACGCACAGTTCGCCGCCGCCGGTGAAATCACCGAACGACATGGCGTACTGAAACGATTTATCGTCCCTGTCCACATGCGCAGAGGATATGAAATTTTTCGTGATGGCGAGCGAATCATACGGAAACGATGGATCCGCCTTCATCATCAGCGCTTCGCATGCCGCCTTGAGCGCCGCGTATGGATCTCTCGGACTCGTCTCGCGCTTGAGGACCAAGTATCCATCGCTCTTCACCGATCGACGCTGCGTCTGCGTCGGCCATTTCGTGCGAAGGAGCTCGTCTCGAAGACGTCTCGTCGCCTCGGCGTCAAAAGCGACGCCTCGAAGCGACACGTACGGCGACGCGAACCTCTTGGCGTCCTCGATCAGCGCATTGTGGTCTAAACCTCTTGTTGTTGCGCGCATCTCGAGATCCCTCGCTGTCCACGCCATGAAAATCTGTCGAGCGTCGGGATGTTCACCCGCGGCTAAAATCCGCGGGACGGGCTCCCCTTCGCTCGCGACGACGCGCTTACGCGCCGCGGGCAACACTCGCAAAACGCTGACGATACCATCCGGTCCTTGCACGCTCTTCCCGTCCATCGCCTCGCGAAGCGCGTTCGCTTCCGCCGGACATCGACACGTGACGAAGCCGTACCCAATCCATTCCTTTTCTCGGCGGTACCCGCGGCGCTTCAGGTGCTTGATCCCGGGCTGCGGAATCGAGCTGTTCGCCGGCATCGCGCGCCACATCGTGTCCCGCAGACCCTTCATCGTCCCCGCGCGTCCTCGAAGACCGCCGATCCACAGTTCAGACGCCGGGTCGACGTCCCGCTCGGCGCGCGCTTCCCCATTTTGGCGTTCGTGTTTCCTTTTCGCCGCCCTCGCGCGTCTACGCTCGTTCAGCGCGCGCACCTCGTCCTTGGTCATGTCACACTCGCGTTTTCGCGACGACACGCGCGTCACGCTTGCCCGCGCGGCGTTCCCATCGCGCGCGACGTCGACATTTTCGCTCAGGCCCAAGCCGTCAAAGACTCGACCCACCGACGTCTTATGCACCCCCTCACGCGTCGACGCCCTCGCGGAGGACGTCGACGCGTCCTCCCCAGTCATTCGACACGCATCGTCGTGTCGAAGGTGACGAAACAGTGCGTTCCTGGACGCGAACGTCTCGCCGCACTTTTCGCACGCCGTCGTCATGAGCCGCGCGGCGCCGACTGCCGCGTCGTCTCCCGCCGCCGCGCCATCCCACCGCTCTCGAGCGCAGCTACGCCCCCTCCGCGTTCACGCCACCGACGGCGTTTTCCTTTTCATCGTCCTCTCTATCCTCGACCGTCTTCCTTCGCTTCGCCTCGCGTTCTCGCTCGCCCGCCGACGATTTCACCGCCTCGGCGAACGTCATCGTCGCCGTCTTCTCACTCTCCTCCCGCATGGCCTCCTCCATCCTTCGCGCGTCCGAATCGTACCTCGACAACTCCACGGGTTCGACCTCTCGCGGACGCTTGCCCATGCGCTCTTTGGCCGTGGGCGTCCTTCGAACCTTGCCCGCGTCGAGGCTCGACCATCTCGACAGCGGCGTCGTCGTCGTCGCGCCGACGCGTTCCAATCCTCGCACTCTGTGATCATTTTCGTCCACCATCTTGCCCGCACGCTCGCACGCGGTGACCCAACTCGGAGAAACGACTTTAATGGACGCTTTGGCGTCGCGCGCGCGCGCGGAAAAGCTCGACGCCGCGGCGGGGGACCCGCGAAAGATGAGATGCGTCAGACCGTTGGTGATGAACTTTTTCACCACGCGGGCGCCGTGTTTGGTGAGTTTACCCGCGAAAGGTCGGCCGGCGTCGACGCCGTCGTTGAGGGTCACGGAGACGTGGGCGATGACCCCGCGGAAGAGCGCGGCGGGGGGCATGGTGGACGCGAATGAGTGAGGGGCGTTTTGGATAAAAGAAATACGTCGTCGAGTCGACGCTCAGGCGAATAGATACTCGTAGGCGAGGAGGTGGAGAAAGGCGAGATAGGTGCCGATGATGAATCTGCGGTGGCGTAGGACCGTCTCGAGACGGCGGTTGAGCGGTCGTCGGTAGGCGAGCGGTGTCAAACCGTCTGCGCCGGAGACGGCGGAGGCGGAGACGGAGGCGCCGGCGGTGGGCGACGACGACGCGTTCAGCGCGCCGCGCTTTTCGATGGTGGAGCGCCAGGCGAGGTCGGTGAACCGACGGGTGAGGGAATCTATCTGCTCGTTCTTTTTGAGGAGCAAGGCTTCGGTTTCGGCGAGTCGACGACTGAGCGAAGACGCGTCCTTGGAAAGGTGGGCGCCGGAATCGCGCGCGCGCTCGGCGGTGAGCGACGCGATCTCTTGACGCGCCTCGGTGAGGGCGTTTTCGGCGTCTTTCGCGCGCTGTTCAGCGGCGAGGACGTCGGCGACGGTGCTTGAAGACGAATCGTCTCCGCCCTCGGCGCGCATGTTGTTCATCTGCGTCTCGTACGCCTCGTGCGACGCGTACGCCTCGCGCATGGCGGCCGCGGCGCGCTCTTTCCACACGCTCTCCGCCTCGCGAGCCGCAAGCGCCGTCTCCATCGCGTCGCTCGATTTCAAGCGCTCAATCTCTGCTCTCGCGTCTCGCAGCGACTCTTTCGTTTGTTTCAATTCGGCCTCGGCGCGAGCCGCATCGGCGCGATCGTTGTGCGTCTCACCCTGCGCGCTCGCCGTCATGGACGCGATGCGCGTCTCGTACTCCTCCTGTTTCGACTCGAACGTCTTCGAAAGATGCGCGAGTCGACCCTCGGAGCGTTCGTGTTCCTCTTTCAAACTCTCGAGCTCGCTCTCCAGCGTCGATACGCGCGCCTCCGCTTCCGCTCTCTTTTGCGCGCTCTCCACGTGTTCACTCTCTGCGTTCGCCCTCGCTTGCGACGCCATCTCCTTCTCTTCCTCGGCCGCCCGTCTCGCCGTCTCCGCCGCCATTTTCTCCGCGTTCGCGCTCGCCGTCGCGCTCGCCGCCTCGGCCCGCGCATCGTTCGCCGCCTTGACCAACCGCTCATTCATCGCCTTGTGCTTGGCGATCTGCAGACGCATGCGCGCCGCCTTAGACGTTCGTCGATCTCTCTCCTCATCCCCCGACTCCTCGTCCTCATCGCGTCGTTCCGAATCCGACGCGTCCTCCTCCTCCTCCGTCTCGGAGCGCTCCGCGGCGTCCAACTTTTCCCTCAACCGTTCGTTCTCCGCCTTGAAGCTCTCGAGCTCGGCCCTGAGAACGACGAGTTTTTTCGTTTCCAGCGCCTTACTCGCCGATTCGTTCTCGAGCGCCTTACTCGCGCGCGCCTCGTCGAGCGCGCGGTGCAGAGATTCCTTTTCACGCTCAAACGCCTTCCCCTTCTTCACCGCGCCTCTGAGCTTCTCGCGGAGCTCCTCGACGCGTCGACGCTCGTTCGCGAGCGACGCGACAATATCTTCGTCCCCGGGCGAACCCATCGCGCGCGCGCGCGTCCGCGCCGCGGAGTGACGACGGGACGGTTGATTTCGGATGGATTTCATTCATCAGACAAAATGCGCGCCGCACTCCGAGTCGCGACGCATGCGCGCGCCCGCGGGCGTCTCCACCGCCGCGCGCGAGCGCACGCGATGCGCCGCGTGTTGGGGCACCCTCTCCCGCGCCGTCGTTCCGCGCACGTGCGCGCACAGAACGTGCGAGACGTGCGCGAAGACGCGAGAGGTGGACGCGCGGTGCGGCGTCTGCGGACGCGCGTACCCACCCCTCGGCGCGCCGGGCGCGTTTCGACGCGACGCGGACGCGGACGCGGACGTGCGTGAGACGTACGACGGCGCGGAGGGGACGTACGACGAGGAGGAGAGCGCGAGGGCGGTGCGAGCGCTGAAGGATTGGTTTGGGTACGAGGAGTCGCGCGCCTTCGCGAGACGCGCGGCGGAACGCGAGGCGACGACGAACGGCGAGAGGGAGGCGCTGGAGAGGACTCGAGACGTCGTCGATGATGGTATGTACGAGATAGAACTCAGACCGTGGCGAGAGGAAGAAGGGAAGGGGATGAGGCGAAGGTTCGCGTCGGCGCCCAAGTCGGTGCTCGTCGGCGCGTTGGCGCGGTACCGCGACGCCGAGGGAGGGAGAAAGAAGCGAGTGGCGCACATTCGGGACGTGAGAGGGCGCTCGCACTCATTTTCTGAGAGTTTGGAGACGTTTTTTGAGCACGCGCGCGCGTGTGGACAACCGCTCGTGGCGTACTACGAATAGTACTCCTTTCTTCTTTGGCGGCGGTTTGTTAAGCGGTTGTTACGCATCCGTCGTGTGAACGACGAAACGAGCGTAAAGGTTGTCGTCAGTACGAGGCATGCGTGGCGTCGCGCGCGCGGTCGCGGTGATCGCGGTGTTATTGACGCGCGTCGCGCGCGGGGACGCGCGCGTCGACTCGTTGGTTCCGACGTTTTCGTGGGAAGGCGTGTGGCGTCAGGGAACGTCGCAACCGGTGGAAATCGTCGGGAAGTATACGATTCGGAATAACGGCGATGAAAACGTTGATCTCGCCGGTCTCGCGCTCACGCTTCGGTTTTCGGGAGATGTTGTCGTGACGAGCGAAGACGGTGAGTATTCGACGAACGCCAGGGCGCGCGACTGGATCTTTGTATGTTTCTGGACATTTGTCGAAGGCTCGAACGACGGCTCAAACGCGTGTCCGAACATCGATTTCATCGTCAAGAACGATGGTACGCTCGAGGTTCGATTCATCGAAAGCGTCGTTCTGTGCCCGGGGTGCACGCTCCGAGGGGATTCGCAACATAAATCCTTCGTGCTCAAACACTCGAGTTATTTCGGCGTCGTGCGAGACGCCGCCGACTTTCTGGAAATCGTCGGCGTCGACGCATACGTCGATGTCCCGCCGCCACCGCCGCCGAAACGCGCCGTGTGTTTCCCTGGCAACGTAGATTTCTCGTTTCGCGTCATGCCGTACCCGTCGCGATTCGACGACGACGAGAGCGAAGGCGACGGCGACGGCGACGCACCGCCTTTCGGTACGGCTGGGTACGACGCATTCATTCGAGTCTTTCTCGACGTTCGAAATCGACAATCGGTACCCTTCACCATGGACAACATCGTCATTCGACTCCCGTTCGACTGGTCCATCAAACCGAGTCCAGACGACGCCAAGATTCGTCAGGACCCCGACGATTTCTTTCTTCGATGCCACGGTGAGACCTCTCGTCTCTGCGACTTTGCTCGATTTTCGCGAACCGAAGACGCCGTCGAGGTCACCTTCGCGCCCGGATTCTCCCTCTGCCCGGGATGCGCCGTGCGAGGCTCCGGTCCACAGGGCGCCGCGTTTGAGCTCTACTCACCGTTTCTCTTCCCGTTGGACGTGGATTCCGTCCGAGGGGCCAGCGCGTTTTGCGGACGACCGAGCGACGACGACGACGACGCGTGAATCAATATTCAATTCAATCCTCACTCGACGACTCTCGACCGAGCGATGATCGACCTCGATGACCCCGTCGTGCGCGAACACGTCGAGCGAAAGCGTCGTCTTCGCGAGCGCGCGTCGAACGCGTCCGCGCGCGCGTCGAACGCGGCGAGAGAGGTGGCGGGCGCGCCCAATCAGCGCGCCGTCAAGAATTGGATAAAGCTCGACTTGGGACGACCGGTGCCGGCGACGCACGATCCGTGGACGCGAGGCGATGCGTTTGAGATTGAGTTCGAGTGCGAGTCGACCGCGAGAGTCGCGCGCGTGACGATCGGCGCGCTCAAGAGAGCGAACGGAGGCTCGTGGAGTGATTTCGACGCGCGGGACTGGCACTGCGTCACGGGATGGAGCGCGCGGGGAATCGATTTTAAGGGCGTGACGCTGGATGTAGCGCTGAAAGAGGCGTTTCCTGAGGGTGTGTCGAGCGATTGGACGTGTCTGTATCAAATATCGGCGGATGGGTACACGGTGGGCGTGGACGCGAGGGACGTAACGGGCGCGTTTTTCGCCGTCGAGGACGGCGACGGCGCCGTGTTGTCGAAAGACCACGGTGGTCCGCGATTGGTGTTCCCGACCGTGTATGGGTGGAAGTCGGCGAAGTACTTGACGCGCGTGCGTCTGTTGCGGCGGTACGAGGATGGATTTTGGGAGCGTTTGGGGTGTCACAGACGAGGTCGATGGGCGCTGGAAGAGAGATGGGCGAGCGGTTCGGCGAGTCGAATCTGGAACGTCTTGGCGTGGATAACGGATCAATACGCTGTCTTCGGCGGCGAGAGAGTGTGGGTGTGGGTGATGATTCGCGGGGGCAACGTCTTGGGCTCTATATGCGCGACGTTCACGTCGCTTTTTTCATTCACAAAGACGTCTAGTAAACTAGTTTAGCTACTTAGTCAGAGCTCATCTCGAGCGTCCGTTTTCCCCACCTCGTCCGCGATCGCGCGCAACAGAGAGTCCTCGCGCGTTGCCGGCGTGACGTCTTGACCGAGCTCCCACGCCATCACGCCCGCAAATCCGTGTTCTCGTGCCAACCGAACCTTTTCGCGAACGTCGGACACAGAATCGAACGCGTAATCCCCGACGCGATTCTCCGATGCGTCGAACGTTTTCGTCGTGTCCCGACGCAACTCTTCGTATGTCTTCACATCCCCGGGGTTTCGCACCGACCGCGCATAAAACGGAATCCCGAGCGTAAACTTGCTCGCGTCTCTCTTCGTCGTTGTCAAGTACTGCAACACCGCGCGCACAAACTCGAGCGACGCGTGACCGCTCGGAAACCCGGAATCGTACGTCATGAGATGCACCCAATCCACGACATCCGTCAATTTAAATTTCTCGATCGCGTCGAACGTCTCCGGAGTCACGTGCACGGCGAAACTCAACGCTCGTCTCCCGCTCGACGCCGCGTCTTGGTCCAAGCGCTCGCGCGTCCTCCTCAATAACCTCCCGTACGCCTCCCACTCGTCGTCGTTTGTCGGATACTCCCAATCGTACGACACACCGTCGTACCCACCATCCGTCACGGCGGTTACCACCTCTCTCGCCAACGCATCGACGTCCCCGAGCGCTCGACGAAACCCGTCGCTTCGTCCGCCTCCGCCCACCACCAAGTCCCACGCGCACGCGTTCCCCGCCGCCCCTCTCCCCGTCGGTCGTCTCGGCACCGCGTCCAGACCGTCCAGACCGTCGCCACGAACGCCGTTCGGCGTCGCGCTGAACGCGAGGACGCGCACGCGGGCGCCCTCGCACGCATCGGCGGCGATGGATGTGGGACGGTACTCTGGGATGAATCCGTGCGCGGTGAACGCGCGCGCCGAACGCGCGACGGTGGAGAGGAGGACGAAGACGCTTGCGAGACGACCGCGCGCGCGATGCATGTGGCTCGGAAGCGCGGCGCGAGACGCGGCGCGAGAAGGCGCGGGGAGGCGCCGTGTGGCGTCGAATCGAGCCGGTTCGAGAGGCGGAGACAGTTGGGCCGGCGCGGCTCAAAAGTCTAAAAAGTGTTGTCTGATTACACGCTCGATCGGTCGATGGTGCGAAGAGCGAGGCGAAAGAACTAACTGGCGTCCATGGCGTCGGCGTTACCCTCGGCGGCGACGCGCGCGGCCTCTCTCGCCGGTTCGGCGACGGCGTCCGGCACGCGGACGAACTCTCCGCCCGAGGCGTCGCAAATCCAACTCATCTCGCACTCAAACTCCTTATCCTTGACGTCGTGCGTGGCGTAAACGATGCGAGCTAACTCTTTCACCGCCTCTTCGCACGTGATTTCACTAAAATTCAACTTCTCCACCTCCGTCTTCGCCGAGGATTTCCCTTTACCCACGCACGCGCCCTTCATCTTCGTGCACTCGCCGTTTTGCTCGAGCAGGTAGAGGTGATACCCGTCAAAATCCTTACACGCGAGCACGCTCGAACACCCGAACGGACGGACGGTCCAATACAGGGTGAACAGATGATAATAATGCGCCATGCGCTCCGCCAGGAGCTTGCCCGGAATGGCGTCGCCGTAAAAGGATTTGTACTGCGCGCACTCCGCCTGCGCGCGGTCGCGCACCGCGCGCATGTCCGGCACGTACCCGCTCCCACCGATCCCGGCGTGTCTCGCCACCGCATTGATCCTACGACTCGTCCCGGGCGTGTGCAACTTGCTCGGCACCAATTTTTCGCACGCGATGACGCATCCATCCGCGCACTTGACGCCGACGGTCAAACCGCCGTTGTCCACCGCCTTGCCCGCGTACTCCACCTGAAACACGCGTCCGTCCGGCGAGTACGTCGTCGTGCTCAGATCGTATCCGGATCCGATTCCGGACATGTCGCTCGTCCGCGCGCGCGCTCGCGCTCACGGGTACGGACGCGCGCGCGACGCGGTAATCAAACACCGCTCGGATCGATCCGCGCGCCTTCTCGCGCTCGGTGCGACGACGCGAGCGACTCGTTCGCGCGCGAGAGAGAGAGAGAACGACGACGTGCGTTCGGTCTCGGCGTTCCACGCGCGCTCGCGCGAGTGTTCGAGACGGTGGGCGCGCGAGACTGTGTGGATGTCGTCAGATCGTCGCGCGCGAACGAACGGTTCGAGATGATGGCGACGGTGGCGACGACGGTGACGACGACGACGGCGCGGAGGACGCGAACGCGCCGACGACGCGAGTTGGTGCGCGCGTCGTCGTCGTCGTCGTCTGGAGACGGCGCGTCGGTGCGCGCGTTCGATCCCTCGAACGCGCGCGCGCTTCGTGTGCTCGGCGCCAAAGAAAACCTTCTCGACCTGTGCGAACGCGGCGGGGGCGACGTGCGCGAGGCGATCGAGGAGGTGAGCGGGATGTACGACGCCGAGGCCGAGGCGCCGGCGCGGAGCGAGACGCTTCTCGGACGATGGCGGTTGGTGTACAGCGAACAGGGCGACGGGGCGAATCCGTTTCAGAGGTTGTTCGCGGACGCGGCGAAGAATTACCAAGCGTTCGACGCGCCGTCGGGGGTGAGGAACGTCGTGGAGCTTGGACCTGTTACGGTCGAGGCGTTCGCGAGGAGTGAGACGGTGTCCAACGCGAGGACGAACGTGGTGATTGACAAGGTGGACGTGCGGTGGGGCGAACGCGTGTTGAAAACGTTCGAGTTACAGCCGAGACCGGGCGCGGGAAGCGGGTGGGTAGAGCAGAGATACCTGGACAATGATGTGCGAATCTCTGTGGGTAACAAAGGAAGCGTATTCGTGCACGTTCGCGACGAGGAGGGTGGGTCTGAGGGCGGGTCCGAGGTTGCGTCGTCGTCGAGCGCCTCCGCCGCGTTGGCGAAGAGAAGTGAAGATTAGCCGCGTAGTTTCAATAGTACGATTACATTATTTAAATCATTAGTGCGCCGGGTCGATTTTTATCCGTGGGCGCGAGGATCCGCACTCGTCGCTTGCGACACCGGCGCGCGAGGATCCGCGCTCGGAACGACGCCCGGCTCCGCCGCCGACGCCTTCCCGTATTGTTTCGCGTACGGAAGGGTCGTCTCCCCCGCCTCCAGCGCCGACACGTTCTTCTCTAACACCTCTCTCGGAAACTTACCCACGATGAATCCCTCGCTCTCGCCTCGCGCGTCTAAAAACTCCAAGTGCGGTATCCCGTCGACGCCGTACGCGTCCATCTCTTCGCTCCACTTGACGTTGTCGATGTTCAACATGACAAAATTCACCCCTTTCGCGTGTTCTCGCTCCACCGCATACACCGTCGGCGCGCTCTCTTTGCACACTTCGCACCAATCCGCGTAAAACTCCACCACCGTCGGTTTCCCGTTGACGAGCGCGCGGTCGAACGGCGTCGAGCTCGCCTCGAGCTTGGCTAAATTCACCCCCGCCGCCACCGCCTCCGAGCCCGTCGTCCCCACCGACGCCGTGAACGCGAACGCGAACGCGCCCGTCGCGAATCCACTCAGCGCGATCGCCCGTCCTCGCGCGCGCGTCGCCTCCATCTCCCGTTCATGCGCCGACACCGCGTCCTCTCGCGCGACGTCATCGCCGTCTTCAGCGACGCCTCGCGCGCCCGTCGCTCGACGCATCCATCCCGCGCGCCGTCTGCGCGCGCGCACCGCGCGCACCGTCCTCGTCCTCGTCGCCGTCCTCGTCGTCGTCGACATGCGTCCGTCGCCGTCCGTCCGTCGTCCTCTGACGCGTCCCGGCGCCGCGCGTGCCCATCCTCGGGGTGACGGTCGGTCGCTCTCAAGCGTCTAGTTCGGGCGTTCTTAAAAAAGGGTCTAGTAAATCAGCCTGACCCGCGTTTTGTCGGAAGACTGAAAAGCGTTTTGTCGGAAGACTGAAAAGCCTTTTGTCGGAAGACAAAAAGCCTTTTGTCGAAAAAAACGCGCTCGACGTGTGCCTTCACGTCGGGTGCGCGCCACTATTCGACGCTTCCGAAACAAGGATGCCGGCGGGAAGAAGACGTGCACACCCTCAGGTGGGAAACCAGGCGCAGCCGGAGCCGCGGGCGCAGGCGCAAGCGCAGGCGCAGGCGCAGACGCAGATCGCCATGAGTGAGCGCATGGTACACCATAACGGCACGTCTCGTTGCCTGCACGAATTCCCGGACTCTGAACTCAAGCAGGCGGACGGGAGGACACTGCCCATGACGTACGACCCGTTCGCTTCCCGCGGGCAGAGAGCGCCTCCGACATCGTTCGCGGTTACTTTTTCACAATTGTGTACGCAGGCAGCTTTATACTTACATGAGCATGGAAAGCTTCCGTGGGTTCCCGCGCCGCACGTACAACGAAACGACTCAACGTGGTCACAGGGGCTTAAAAACAAGTTCATCGACTCGTTGTTCCACGGCCAGGCTTCGCAAACGTGTTTCGTCATACACAAGGAGAACAACTTGGCTGACTGTCAGGGGGAGATTCTCGATGCCGGCCACCGCTACAGAACGATCATGGAGTTCGTCGGACTACACCCGGAAACGCCACCGTTCCTTTGGAAACCCGAGCCGGACGCTTCTTCGAAGATATCGCTCTCACCCGATGAGCAACGGGCCGTCTCGTACAAGGACCTGCCAGCTGGAACGCGAATAAAGCTCGAAAATACAACGTTCCCGGTCACGTGTTACTTCGGTTTGAGTGTACAGGAAAAATCGAATCTTTTCAGTCGCATGCAAATACAAATTCCTCTCACACTCGGAGAGGCGCTTTCGTCGATGAGTGCCTACAAAGCTACACTTATCCACATCAAGAAAGTCTTTGACCAGGAACACGTTCAAGAACTCTTCACGCGTTTCGACAAAGTGAATACGAATGAAGCTTCGATTGATCTCAAGCAAATGAAGCATTACCCGTTCTTTGTCGCCATCGGTTACAACTTCTTTGTACACGCTTCAGGTGATGCATCTTTCCGCAATGTTAGCGTCATGGACAGAGCTAACCCACAAAACCGAGAGTATCAGTTTAACAAAGCGAATGGATTTTGCACGCAAACGGGCGACATGATACAGTTCCGTGATTCTGATGTACACAAGAGGTTCTTTGAAAAGGACCGGAATCAAAATCAGTTGGACGAGTTTCATAAACATGTCTACAAAATTACCGATGTTCTGATCGGCGAGAAGGCTATTTTGCAGAAAGAGCTGTTTCAAGTCTCGCTCGCGTTACTCCACGGGACAGACCCCAACGAGGTAAGAGTGAGGTTTCTTGAGCTCAGGAGGCAATCGCAACAGTTCAAGGCGTGGAGAACAGGTTTGCACGACGTCAACCGTCGCAGGAAAAGGGCGGGGGGCGACATCGGTTACAATTCTCCTGCCTCGAGAGCGTACAGAGAGGCGAACGCTGAACCTCACTGGGACGAAAAAGATCTCGAGTTTGACCACACGAAAGGCGCAAACAATGGACTGAAATTGGACAGGAACAACGTCTGGACGCGACTCGGCATCTTTTTAAACCCGAGCGAGGAAACGCTCGAACTCCGAAAAGCTCAACAAGATCGCATAAACAACAGTGTCCGCAGGAGACTTGACACTGACCACCGCCGCGCCGAGGCGTGATTTAAAACAACACGCGCGTTCACGCGTTGTTTTAAACAAGATCAAGGTTACAAGACGTTTAAATAACAATAATTTTACTTTACCTACGATACCGCTTCACCGTCGCCACCATACGCCATGAGGAGCCCTTCGCCACCCACGGCGGCTTCATAGGCACGCTTGTAAGAGGCGGTTGCCGTACCGTCTGTCATGGCTTCCATCAGACGGTCGACATTCCCCGAACTGGCGATACTCTTCAAGGCGCCGTTCAACTGACGGGGCGAAAACGCTTTTAATGAGCGTGCGTGTTTTTATTTATAGATGCAGTCGCGTATTTATAGACGCATATTTTTTTTCGTTACAACAATGAAAAAATGAAACAAATTCAATTAACTGTGACAGGAGGAACCATTTTCATTCTTTTCCTTTCTCGGCGAAATTCCCGTATCCTTCCCGACGGGTGTTTTCGTTTCCATTCTCGGACTTCCGACAGGTATGCACTGTCGTCACTCTCCTCTCCGTCGTCACTGTCGTCACCGTCGTCACTGTCGTCGCTCGTGACAAAGAGTGGCTGCCACTCTTGAACAACTTCTGCATACTGGTCGACGGCTTCGTCGCAGTCACCGGCGCACAGGAAACAGTACAATTTGGAGTTATGCTGGATGTTGTAGTCCTCCAGCGTATACTCAGGGCGATAGCGAAGATCGCGACGCTTCTGTGTTCTGGCACAGAGTAGGCGAGCCACAGGTGGTAAATCTGATATATCCAGGATGGGGCCGTCCGTTCTGTATCTGGATGGTACTGTTTCCGTACGTAATGTAGCATTTAGGATAGGTTCTGGATCTGATATATCTGGTCGGTATAACACCATTTTCTCAAACAGACCACCTCCAAATGCAGGGTCCCTCTGGTCCCTCTGTGCGTCGATTTTGTTCAGGACGTCTCTGAGGTTGTCCGTGGGCTTGACTTCGAGTTTGCAAATCCGCCATTGGTCGTGCAAACATACCTCCCCATCTACAGTGTGGAAAAATTGATACTCAATGTGGAGTAGCATGCGTGATTCGCCAGTATCGGCTAGTCCATCCACAACCTGCGCCACTGAAGCTGTTGAGGAAGTGCGCGGTGATTCGGCAGTGTCACCTAGTCCATCCACAACCTGCGTCAACGTATCTGTTGAGGGAACTGGCGGTAAATCCCCAGTGTTAAGACCTAGGTCTAGTCCGCTAGAGAGATCGTCAATCGGGCGGGAGACCCACCCACGTAGCACTCCACTAGTCGTTGTACTGGCTGTCGCTGGTCGAGGAGTTTCGCCAGAGCCAGTAGGTAGGTCCGCAATAAAATCGTCAAGAAACGAGAAAATTGAACCCCCATCTTCAACAATGCCTCGTCCCTCCGCGTTTGGTTGCGTTAGCGCCTTGTATTTGTCCTTCCATTCCGAGTTTCTCGGATCTATCAGGTGTTTCACACGGACCCACCACTCGGACCGCTGAGTCGAATCCATCGTCGATTTCAACCAATCGACGAGTACCTTCGGCTCGGGGAATTCTGGCTCCGCGGATTGAATGTACCGAGGAAACTCCTTATCTTTGTGCACCTTGATGTCCGGATGCAGAGTTTTGAGGCACTCGTCGGACGGGATCGTCAAGGCACACCCGCCGTCCCTCGATCTACATTCTCCGCCCTCCTTCTTGACGACGTCCCCCTGCTCGGCGTACGCTTTTCTAACTTTGTCCCTGGTCCTGCGGTACAACTTCACATAATCGTCGTAGGGTTTGCCCCACCCCCTACCGCTGACCATCCCTCGAGCGCCCCGCCGTGCCCACTGTGTGGCACGGCACACGCCCGCGAGGGCTTGTCGATTGAGTTCAAACATTTTGTTCGGACACACGGAAGTATGCCTTGAGACTGCTAAAAATAGGTGA
>CEVZ01034608.1_pt1 | contig 20633 bp, 24 predicted proteins | sample 361371 | NCBI WGS metagenome assembly CEVZ01 (sample SAMEA2620217, study PRJEB7988) | marine metagenome | isolation source: saline water (ENVO:00002010), including
CTTAAATGCTCTTTATACTCAGCAATTGACTCATCTTCGGCAATAATTCTGCCGTCCTCGATGTTCTTATTTTCGCCTTCTAAAGCTACTATTTCATACTCTGAAAAACCTAGCTCCCAACTAGCGCTAATTTTCATATAATCTTGGCTTGTTGGATCGCCTGAATTTTCTATGACATTTGCGACGTTAGAATTGACCGTTCTCCATATCACTCCACCAAGGGTAATATTAAAGGGAGATTTGCGGTCTTTTACATCCTCTTCTGTGAGGGGTTCATCCGTGCCAAATTCAGAGAAGCTGGCCGATAAAATAGTTCCGATAACCTTATCTCTATTATGTTCAATATTGATAGGCTTGTTAATGAAATGCTTATACATTTCAACTGAAGCCGAGCTATCTACAACGTCATCATTTTTGTTGACCCTGTTAGCTACGCAAGCATTGAAAGCAACCGGAAGTAAATCTATGTTTTTCTCTGTATCTACTTCTGGTATGAACTTCTCTAGCTCAACCATAGAAGCTAAAGCTAAATACTTGTCTTTATCTTCATTTATAACCGGCTTTACAGTCGAGCTAAATATTGTAGTATATTTGTGATTTTTCATATTAAATATGCTCCTCAAACCACAACCCCGTTTCTCTTTTTACACCTATATAAAGATCTTCTGCACCTAAACTTAAATCCACATTGTATTTTTCCAACAGGCTCCAAACCTTATTTTCTCTTTCTTCAGAGGGATTATAATTAGATAATCCCGCAAATTTAGAGTATTCGCCGCTAGAAGAGTATATTAGATAGTCCCAAGTTTTACATAATCCAATTACAATCCTAGGGGTATCTCCTTTTTTGTTTGGCAGGTCTTCTATAAAAGAAATAAAATCGCTCTTTATTTTATCGATATTGCTAACCTTTCCAAATTCATTAGCGACCTCAGCCCTTATTTCCTTTAAAGCGTTAACGATTTCGACGCTACTAACTACCCCTGAATCTTTGTTAGGTTGATCGTGACTAAAAGAATCTTTAGATATCTCTATGACGCTCCTATTGGTGTATACAATACCGGAGACTTCGAGCTCTAATTTATCGTTGCTTTTATTCACAGCGTCAAGAATAATTATACACTTTTATGCGTTTTTTTGGAATTTAATTGGGTAAAATTTTTATTAATTGGTCGTTTACTTTCGCTAAACCTTCGGGAACGTTCTCGCCTTTCATCTTTATTTTTATCTTAGTTAGGTTGTCTTGAGCTCTACTTCCTGTGATTCTGGCGCTTAACTTATTATTGTTTTTGCTTAACTCGTCTTCAAACTCACCAAGATGCACTGCTAGCTCCATCTCTAATTCGTCTATAGCTAAATGCGAATTATTAGCTAAGGTTATTAAGGGAACGTGCATTTCTGTCAAATCGCCATTGTTTCCCGGAAGGTTGATTTTAAAGGTCTTAGCGTTACCTTCGTCATCGAAGTATGTAGACATAACTCTAGCTAAATGCTCAGTTTCAACTTTTCTTTGAGCGTAAGTGACAGAGTTGTATATTGCTTGGACTAGCTTGTCTAAGGAATTTAAATGTTCGCCCCCACCTTCGCCCCCGTCTTGAGACGGGGGGTCTGGTGGTTCGGGTGGAGGCGGATTAGTTTTAAGAGAATAATTAGTTAATCCCATTTTTATGGATTATTGCTGCCGCTGCCACCACTGTTGCCGCTATTGCCGCTATTAGTATTCGCAACGGTTGGGCCAGTCGGCTTGATGGCATCTCCTAATATATCGAGAACCTTCATGAGCCCTTCTGGCGCGCCATCATCCCTAGCTTCACAATGGACAGTGTATCTGGCAGAATTGTCGGACTTCCTAGTGTTCTCACTTTTGTTAGCTACCGAAGCCGTCATTGAGGCGCTAACGGGAGACCACCAAGCTGCATATTTTACTGATGTGTCAACTTTAACTGAGGTTGAATCTTTGTGTTCACTGCTAGACTGCACCTTCATGTCGAAGTCAATCTTGACGTTTTTAACTGATAAATTAGGAGTATTTACTATGCTAAGTAATGGAACTTGCATCTTTCTGGGCTCAACTTTAGTAACCGTCTCGCCGTTGGTTTGCTTTTCCTCTACAATAGCGTCGTAAGCAAAATCGACTGTCCTTGCTTTAAGAACTGGATCCTTGTCTGGGTCGGACTCCGTATTTTGAAGTCCGACTTCTTCAATAAAATCTTTTGTTATTCCAGCTAATTTACCTTGGGCTTGAGCAGCCGCGATAAGTGGGTTTGCGATAAGCTCACCAATTGGGAGCCCCTTAAATTGATCTGCGATACTAGACATAATAATAACCTATATAGCTTTACATCAAAGAACTACAGCATGTGAAGTTTTTGTTTTGCTTGAGCAATCATCCATCTATCTTTTTTGTCTAGATGGGATCTTAGGTGCTCGTCAATCTGTTTTAACATCTCTGGCTTCTCGCCCATATGCTGATCTCTGACTTTTTGGATTCCTTGCACGACTTTCAATAGTGTGCCAGTTGCGCCTGTCGCTGGCATAGCAAAAGGAGCTACCATTGTTACAATTTTAAATCCAATCACTAAAACTACTATAAATATCACTATCCCAATAATCCAATACACCTTGCCCATCAGACTTGCGTACTTAGTTGCTTGAAGCGCGTTGTCTTGGTTTACTTTATCTAATTTAGCTTGAGCATCTCCAAGCTGACCCCTTAAAAGTCTGTTTTGATTTTGAAGAGCAACCAAGTTCTTATCCATTGTCGCCAAAATTTCTTGGCCCTTTTTAACTTCAGCAGGATCAGTGGAAAGCAGGCCGGTAACCATTTGGTCTGACTTCATAGCGTTTTCCATTTGCGGCGGGCCAAGGGCTGTGACTCCCCTTGTGGTCATTTGTTTGGCTACCTTAGACTGGGGAGATGGCGAAGGATCTTTTTGTAAAGCTTGGTCGGCGGCATAAACAAAAGTTCGGCCGCTTTCTATTTGCTCTTGCTGGTTAGCGTCTTCTTTTTTTTGGATATTATCTACAACTTCTTTTTGCTTATTGAAGTTGCCCAAAGGGGTGCGGCATCCCGCCACCACAACGAGACACAAAGCGAATGTATAGAAAACGTCTTTAGAATATTTCATAAATCAAGCTGACTGAACATCGCCCAGTTTCTCCAACTCTTTTATTTTAGACGTTGGAGAGCCTAAGCCACCTATCATGGTGAAGACTGTTAGACCTGATTTATCTCCAGCGTAAACTCCTCGGTGGAGCACGCTATTTGGTCTCATCAATCTTGAAATCTGTTCAAAAGCCTGATCTAAGTGTGATTCTGGAATTGTATCTAACTGTTCTTTTCCGCCAATGACAATGACGCCAGCTGAGTTTCCGGTAGAGATCTCTACTCCACCAGACAATACTCCCTTCTTTACATTGTCTCTTACTGCCCTAGCCAAGCTAACTTGGTCTTCCCAATCTTTAACTGGGGTAGCGCCAAACATTATCAAGCCTGAATCTAGAACTTGTTTGAAGTCGTTTGAGTCAAAAGAAGTATACGTGCTATCTTTTGAAGCAGTTAAGTTATATAAATGGAAAACTCCTACCACACTCATATTTGCAGTTTCCCAGAATTTAGAAACAGCGAGTCTTGGGTAAGTTTTTGTGATTTTTTCGTTATCGATTAAAATCAAAGGAGAGACTTTGCCTTTCTCCACTAAATCATAAGCGTCCCCTAAGCAGGTAGCCGCATTTGCGTTTACTTTTTTACCTTCTGATTTTTTAGGTAAGGAAAGTATTAGCCCAACTGGAACATCTATTCCGAGCGTCTCTTGCAACTCAATAGCTGCATCAACTAATTGAATCATAGTGCCAGTGCCTGTTCCTCCTCCGCCTCCAACGCAAACAAATATCCTATCGAAAGAGTCACCAAAAGATCTACGCATAAAATCTAAGATGTCTTCTTTTGATTCTGAAAAAGTTTTAGCGGCTTTGAATGGGTCTTTACCAGCCCCACCTTCGCCAAAACAAAACTTGTTTTCAATTAGCTTTAATGTGTTTAAATCTTGTTGGGCTGTATTAATAGCGCAAACTTTCCTATACCCCACTCTATGAAAAGCTTCAGCAATTCTGGAGCCACCTTGCCCAGCTCCAATGAAAGCAAACTTGAAGGCTACATCTACCTTATCTTCAACTTCACTCTTAACCTCCTCTTCTGGCTCTGGGATTGGAATATCTGGAATTTCTATATCAAAAGACAATCCAGAGTCTGAATTGTATTCTCCTATATTTTGCGATACGTCACTCATTTTCTTCTGCTTTACTTTCTCTTAAAATACTAGCCAACCAGTCATCTAGCTGATGCTCATAAGCTATAGACTGAGTCTCTTCTACTATATTATGGTTCTTATCTACTGGTTTGTCTACATATAGTTTGGCTTCTGAGATCCAATCTTCTTTTTTCTCGTTAGCCATGACAATCTTAGATATATCAAAAGCAACAGACTTCTGGTCTTTCGATAGTCTCTTTTTGGAAAATTTCTTTTTGAGTAGAACTTGTATATGGTCTTCAAGCTTATTGGCCGCTATCATATTTTCCTTAACTTGACTGAGGCTAAAATTAACCTTAGAAGCTTCCAATCCTATAGGCGCAGATTTTCTTTCTTCGCTTAGGGGAGTAGAGACATCTTCCGGCCTTCCTTCTTGCTGGGGCATATTTGCTTTTTGGGAAGCGGCTTGTTTTCTTAGTATGATTGGCTCGTAAAAACCATCGTCTTTCAATCCCTTGAATTCCTTTTGGGCTTCTAGCGACTCCTCTCTAGTTGGAAGTCTTCCAGACTGAATTGCCTCCATGCCTTCTTCTGGAGTTAAAACTCCGAGCTCTATCAATCTAGTATAGACTCTATCAGCGGTAGACGAATCAGAAAGATCTATATCTTCGTAATTAGGGATCGGAAAATTTTTAAACCCTAGGCTTTTGCAAATTCTTTTGATCTCTGGCTTTAGAAACTCCTGTAAAAATACTTCTCTAGCTTGCTTGAGTCTTTCTACGAATACGCTAATCTTAATTTGCATATTAGCATACTTTTCGCCGCCGCTTGTTAGAATATTATTAAGACCTATTTGAATGTCTTCGTTGACAATTTCGTACTTTCTTGGGTCTAGCAAGTCAGCAATTCTTGGGACTACAAATTCGGCTTTTGTAGTATAATCTGCTATCAAAACCCTTCCAACGGATTCGTTTTGAAAAAGCTTCTGCATTGCCAATAGATTTCTTTGGTTGATCCCTCCCTTATCTGGGGTATCTCCCATGGTTACCAGCAGTATGGATTGCTGCATTGTTCTGGCTATCGACATGTCCATCTTTTTCATTTCAGACTTCCAGTTTAAATCCTCTAGAACAGGGAAGCCCATCGGGACTGCAAAGGGCTCATAATCTTGCTTTTTGTAAAATATTGCATTTACCTTATCTGTGGGCAGCGGGATTCTTACAGACCCTATCTTCTTACCTTTCTTTATAGCATCCTTGGTTGCGTCATCTAAACTGTTGAAAACCTCAAGGTCTTCTTCTGTTCGTGGGTTTCTTACTCTTTCTAGCTCGTAATCCGTAAGAACTTTGTAGAATGTTGGATTAACAAAGGTCACATTACCCGTAAGTTGTATGTCAGATGGATTTAAAGTAATGTACTTATTTGGGACGATAAGGTCGTTATCATCAGCCAAAAGCGATGACCCAAAAGTTTGATTTATTTTACGGAAATCTTCTGGAGCGATCTTTGAGTCAAATCTGTAAATAAAAACATTACCAGATCTAAAATACTCTCTGTAAAACTTATTTTGGAAATCTACTAGGTTGATCTTATCGAAAAAGGCTTCAATAAACTTGTTCACCCTTTTGCTGCCACCAGTGAAATATATGTTTCCGGTTGTGAACTCGGTCATTAAATCAATAGTGTTTCTAAATATAGCGAAATTGTAATAAGCTTTTTGACATAAAATTACAGCATCTCTAACCGTAATTCCGCTGCTATTCGTTACATCCTTCGTATACTTGAAGGGGATTAGCCCGTCCTCAATGTTCTTAAATCTGTCTGTGCGAACTATTGAAGCTGTCTTGTTTCGCCTTGTTCTGGTAGACTTGTCGGCGTCTGGATAAATGTTCCTCTCGTCTACAGCAAGAGAAACCATCAAAGGCTCAGCGGGCTCGACTTCAGGCTTTTTTGATGCTCTGGTTCTCTTTACAGGAGCTTTCTTTGGAGTCTCTTTATTCATCTTAAAACTTAATGTTTCTTACACTTTTTAGATAAGAATCGGAACAAAAGTATTCTGTGCGGTTTCCTCTTTCAAGTCAATTATATCAAAATACGCCCTAGTTGCCCAATTAGAAAGCATCAGGGTTGTGTAATTATCTTTTCTTGCCCTGTTAACGGAAGTGCTTCTTTTTAGGTGAGACGGCAGGTCAAACGTCTGGATACCTTTAGTCGTGGATTTAACCTCTACTAAAGCGCATTGTTTCTTGGTTTGATATATCATATCGTCTTGGACTTCTATCAACTCGAGCACATCTTGACAGTTTGTCATTTTGACAGGGACTTTTCTTGATGAAAATTTATTAAAAGCTGGGCCATTTGCTGTTGTTCTAGAGGAAAACCATATTCTTTTATGGTCAATGTCTGCCTGAAGCCTTTCGTTTGCTTTCCTAATGAAATCTGTAGAAAATACTTGTTTGAAGCATATTTTTTTATCCTCAAGATTATACTGTAGCTTGGCTTTTTTTAGCATATTTTGCCTATCTAAGCCTTCTTTTTCTGGTTGAAGATCAAAAAACTTAATGTCTATATTATTTTGAAGAAAAAACTCAGATTCATTGGCGCTGTCTATAAATTGATACCCAGCGTTATCAATACATATCATTATGATATTGAAATTAGTCATTAGGTAGCCTAGGTATTTTATATGGTCTTTTAAGTCTCCTCCTGCAACTGCATAACTATGAACTAAAGTGACATCTCTCCTCTCTTCATCTAACTCAAGAAGAGACATAGCAAAAAAGTCAGAACTTGGGCTGTTACTAAAGCTGGGGTCTATACCAAGTATGTACTTCTTATCTGCTGCGCCAAATATTCTAGTTGTTGGTTCTTCCCCGTCTGGGACTGTGCACTCATGCATTTTCTTTCCGCTAAAGTAGCTGTCGCTACCGTCTGTAAAAGCGGCGCAATATTCTCTTTGAAAAGAAGAATTTGAGAGGCCTCCACTTCCAGCTTCTTCAATTACCGTATGATCTATCATCTGCTCGGGCAGAGACTCGTAACTCATCTGCGATATGAAATAAGAAGCCTCCCCTACTTCGTCGGAGTATATCTTCCCCATCCAATCTTTATAGGTTTTATATAAATTCTCGAAAGTATAGCTCGCAGAAGAAAGAGCTAGCATCTTAGTATTGTTTTTAAATACCTGTCTATCCTCTTCTTTCATTAAGCCTTTTTTAATTAGGTCGTCTTCCCGCTCCCTAACCTGTAGTCTCTTCTTGAGGTCTTGGGGGGAGACAAGAAAAGGCATTAAAACATTCTTAATTGTCTCTTCGGGTAACAGTAAAAACTCATCAAGCACAAGCACGTTAGCTCTGAACCCTCGAATTTTTTCACCACTTAAAGGGATCGCTGTAATGGTTCCACCATTTATCTTCCATTCGTGCTGGTCGTTTCTTTCTGTTTTCGCGCCAAACGCTTGAGCTAGTAATTTTGCTTCTTTAGTTTCTACTATATTTTTTAGGTTGTTGAAAATGAATCTAGCGGTACGAAAAGTAGGGCCAGCTATCAGGATTTTAGTGTTTGGTTCAAAAATGCATTGCAAGAAACAAAAAACGCTAGCTATAAAAGTCTTGCCGCAGCCACGACCCCAAACACACATGCTAAAGTTTCTATTTAAGAAACCTTTAAGCATAACTTCTTGAAAAGGCGCTAGCTTAATTCCGGTAAGCCAGTAAGTAGTCATAGTTAAATTGTTTCTAAGAAACTTTGCTAAAGTAATTCTAGCCTGTTTATCCTCAAGCTCTCCTTTCAGCTCTTTAAGCTCGGAGTTTAAATCTACAACTCCCTCATTATATTTTTCAGCCGAATACCACATTTTAATCTAAATACGCTATAAGTATAATCATGAATAATATTATTAAAGCCTCTTCATAGCTTATGCAAATAGGCTTTTTCATAATTTCTTCATGTCATATGCTAATTGCAAGTCTTGAGTTCTGAAAGCTTGATTGCAGAAAAATATTTTCTTAGTTAACCTAACCGCCTCAGTTTTTGTTTTAGCGAATAAGAACTGGACGTTCTTAAAGTCCTGATTCAAGCTTCTTACTCTATTAAAGATATACTCTGGAGTTGCCCTAACTTTGCTAGAAACATATGGGAGCTTGTTGAAATTCATAGCTTCTTCTATCGAGCGCTCAACCAATACAACTAAATAAGCATCCTGTTCAACAGCTCTTTCTATCTCTTTTCTGAATCTTTCGTATCCGCCGCTCATAGTTCCTATGAAGTCGTTTAGAGATTTTCTTTCAACGTAGCAGTTACCGGAGACTTCCTTGTCGCTTAAAGCGTAATCCCCAAACTTTAACGTTTTCACTTCAAAAGGAATATCAAATTTGAATGGCTTCTGTTCTCTTGTGTCTATGTAAATCATGCAGTCCGATGGCACATCTGCATGCTTAATTTCATCCTTTAGGTCGTTGAATTTACTTTTTAGCCCAAGCTCGCCGCATATTTCAGAGTAACTACCAAATACCTTGAGATAGTATTGTACTGGAGGAGTCATGACAGATCTCAGCTCTACTTGAGACGGTGCGTAGTATAAATTTTTCTTATCTTTTCTTTCCTGTAAAACTTTCCTACAGTAATCCTTTTGGGACTGCTCATCTTGACTTTCGAGCCACTTTTTGAGATTTCTCCTGTCATTAAAGTCAGTGGAAAAGTAGTATTCTTTAGACTTGAATTTTATTAAGTCGCCTGAGTGTAGGTCTTTTCTGGGGAAATTTTTTTGATAATACTCAGCCAGTCTCATCTTGTGCTGCTTAATATGAGCATGGAGACTCTTTTCTGTTTTAAACTCTTTCCCGCACTCTTTGCATTTAACCATTTATGGCCTCCTCCTCTGTTAGGCCCATTATTCTGCATTTGACTTCATCAAGAGTCGAAAGCCTTGCTACTTCCTCCTCTATTGACTGTTTTTGTTTTTCAGCCATTTTAATGAGTTCTAATCTAGACTCTTCATCTTTCCATAGTTGTACTAAGTTTAGTATTGAAGCGTTTTCTTTTATTTGTTTACTTAGTCTTTGGCTCCTCTTCTCTTTTAGGCTTTCTAGGAGTTTTTGTTGTCTACCTACGGATTGATTGTATTCGGTTTGGGAATGCCTTATGGATTCTACTAAACCCATTGAAATCTTTCTTCCTTCTGTATCGCTAGCGGTTGCATCTAGCATATTATTTAATCTTTCGATTCTATTTAATATATTTGACGATAAAACAACCTCAACAGATAAAACTATGTACTGATCAACTTCTTCTTGAGTTAAGTCGCTTTTATCATGAGTATATCTTACGAAGCTACTTTCAAATAAAGTTCTATCATTTTCACTAGTAAAATTGCTTATCTGATGTATGAATCTGTAAGAATGCAGGTAGCCCATTAATGCGTTAACGCACTTTTTTTGAGCTGTGGTCATTTTCTCTTCAGATATCTTGTCGTGGATAAACTTATTTATCTTTGATAAGGACTTGCCAAAAGTAGAAGGAGGCTTCCACATCGCGACCTCTTCTACTGTTCTATCTTCGTAGAAGCTACCAGTGGTTTTTCTTAACTCTTCTATATGCTCCCTTACCGCTCTAACTTCTAAATCTAAATTTGTTAGCTCTGGCTTTCCCGTCATGGTTCTGCCAATGTCAATCGGCCTCATGATTGATGCGTTTTCAGCGATGTATTGCTTATGCTCTTCTGTTAGTTCGAATTTTTTTGCAGGAACATAAACTTGTGCTCCTCTAGCTTTAATTTCTCTAGAGGCTAAAAATTCCTTCATTAACCTTCCATTCTTCGACCTGCCATCTGGATTTGGGTCGTCTGGAAATCCAGTTTTTATTAACTCGTTTAAAGAGGGGGGAGATTCGGCGTTAGAATTCCACTTTTCTAGAGTTAAGGCTTGCTTATCTAAAGCTAGACCATTATCTTCAAAATACGTAGTGTGGGAGCCGTCTGCGTTGAAATACTTTGATTTATCCATAACTTAAAAAATGTCTATCTCATCTTTCTGGATGGCTTTCTTTACCTTTAATATTATAGACCTTTTTATGTTAGTTATCTGTTTGTATCCCGGAGTTCTATTTTTTTCTGAGGTTTTATAACCCATTTCCGAAGCAACCTCGTTCTCGCTTTTGTTTTCTATGTATAGCATCCTGTACACCTTCCACTCGACTGGTTTTAGCATCTCTTCCATCTTAGAGTTGATTTTTTTTATTGACTCCTCTATGTCGACCAACTCCACCCTTCTAGAGGAAACCTCTTGGACATTCCCGTCTAAAGGTAATGGTATTTTTATATTGTATGCGTCCTTCTTATTCTTCTCCCAGTTTCTAAATATTGGACAGTCGCTATTTTGAGTGGAATAAATTTTACATAGATTGTCTGGCTCTGCTGCGGCGCATCTAAGACAAGGTCTAGCAAAACTACTGTAATTGTTTCTAATTAAATTCTTGAGTTGATTTGATATAGTCCTATTCAGCCAAGGAGGAAGCGGCTTTGAATGGTCATACAAATGCCATTTTTTGTAGATATGAATCCTAAGTATTTGGCTAATATCATCAAAGTCAATCCAAGAAAGAGCATTGAGGTTCCACTTATTTCTCCTCTTTGCTATCTCTTGATCTATCTCAGCTATCTTATCTTCAAAAGTAGGTTTTTTAGGCATTTTGAGGACCCTTGCCTCTTAACGATCCAGCTTCTTTTTTGAATGCCTCCATGAAAGCTTTTTTATTAACTCTTTTAGCTTTAGGCATGGGGTCATTAGCTTTTGCTAGGGCTCTGTCCTGTTCTGAGTATGTTCCAGCTAGTGATCCAAGTTTAGTTGTCCTCCTTGAGGCTACTGATTCAAAATCCAATTTTTGTATAGACTCGAAGAGCTCTTGTTTGTTTTGGGGAATATCCTCTTCAACCTCTATCTCTAAACCTTGCTCTACTTCTTGAACTGGGGCTTTAGCCACAGAACTCATCCCTGTCCCACACTTCATGCAGAAATTCGGCTTTTGAGCCGTGTATTTATGGAGCTGTCCGCAGTTTTGGCAGTAAATATTCATTATCAAAGACTATTGCTAATTAATCTTACACTCATTATATATTATTTATTGAAGGAAAATATAAAAAAATTGCGATTTTAGTTGTAAACTATATTGTATGAAGAAGCCTGATTACCTTTTCACTAATGGGAATGATAGGGAATTTGAGTTTTACTTTAGGAAACCCCATAAAACTCATAACGCTGATGGATTATGCTTAAATCCAGACGTGTACGATCAGCCTAAAATATATGTTGATCCCCATCTCCCCCCGAAAAGGAAGCTGCAAGTCGTAATAGAAGAAATGACTCACGCTTTTTTCTGGGACAAGACAGAGAAAGACGTTAGAAAGTTTTCTAAGGTATTAGCTGACATCTTAATTAAAAAGATGTGACGGAGCCGTAAAGGTATCTATTATCAATATAAGGAATTATCCCTCTATCTAAAGCATTTGAACAGAAACTCATGTCGCTACCTCTTTCTTGAGAATAGTTTAATGAATAACATTCCTGAAGCTCATTAATTCCTCTTTTATTTAGAAGATAACAAGCGAAAACATATGGCCCCGCCCAAACGCCAGTATTTTCTCTCCTAACTATAAAGCCGTAATCATCCGACTCCTTATACCAGCCTTCATCGTCCACTAAACCCCAGTAATTAGAAAAATACTCGTTTTCCCCCAGAGGGCCAACATAAGTCTTATTGAGAAAAAGTAGATTCTCTATGACGTCAAACTTCTCTATGTTGAAATGATCGTCGATATAGAAATAATGATCTACGTCTAGCTTCTTAGCTGCCTTTAAGCACTCATCTCGAGAACTAACATAAGTGTCTTGAGTCGTTCTTTTGATGAATACTTTCTTGTACTGCTTGAAGGCCTCTTCTATCCTATCGTTTGTTTTTAGTGTGTTTTTGTATTCGTCGTAACAAATAAACAGATAACAGTTTTCTTTTGGAAAGGTTAAATCAATTACGCTTTCTAGCTTGCTTATGGAATCTACTTCAAACTTTTCTAAGAATAGAGAGATAGCCATAGTAGGCATACCCACGAAAACATTCTTTTGGCCAATTAGGGTAGGTTTTTGATTAAGTCTAACTCCACCAAGATAATTACAAAACCAATTGTGTTTTATTTTCTCGCTCTTGCTTCCGTTCCCATGAAAGACGCAAGGTTCAGTAGAATGAGGTACGTTTGTAATCCTATCTTTTTTTATAGCTAGTTCATCTTTTATGTTTGGCCAATCTGTACACCCAGCAATGCACTGGAATATCTCAGCTTTGTAATCTAGTTGAATGCCATACTTTTTACTTAGAAACTTATGCTGATAGTATAGTTGATCATCTCCAGAGTCTGATATTTCTTCTTCAGTTATTTTCTTTAAGTCCTTTACCTTGCCTATGAAGTTGCCAGAGTTCAAAAATCTATACTCGCTTTCTGATTCTGGAAACTTATCAGCTATGGACGGGTCAGGCCATATAGCTTTTTCAGAACCAAAGATCACTTTCACCAGAGGATCAATTGTTAAGTTATTCCACTTCTGTTCGATTTCTTCGGTCCCTGTTAGGAAAATTACATCGTATCCATCTACAAAAAGAATTAAATCGTCATCGTCTAACTTTTGTAGCTCTTTTTTAAGGATGTTTATTTTTTGCCCTCCTCCGGGATGCTCAAGTCTACCTACGTCCCCATCTGTCCAGCTCGAATCTAGGCCAATTACATTTAAGTCAATACCGTAGTATTCGGCGCTTTGTTTTAATCTATCTAACCCATCATGTTGTTTTGTCGCTACTGTATAGTATTTGATTTTAGAAGGCCTTTTGACCCCTACTAAGCCAGAGTTTTTAGCTCCTCTTAGAGAGTTGATTTTTTTATCTTCATCAAATAAACATTTATTCCAAATCGTGGAGTAGATTTTGCTATCTGCTGAGCTCTGTAGTACATAAGTAAGGTAGTCGCTAATGTTGTACATGTTCTGAGAGAAGTCTTCTTGAGACAACCTCTCTGCTCCATTTAAACTAACTAAATAGCTATAGCCAGCCTTACATCCTATTGGCACTACTAAATTTTCAGATACTTCAATTTCTGTATGCTCATAGACAAAACCCTTTGTACTTAGATAAGTGTCTCTACCTAAGAAGCAAGCTAACCAGCCTTCCGGAATATTGTTTAGATCTTCCAATATCTGTTCTATTTCTTCCTTTATAGTTTCTGGCCTGTTTACTGCAACGTCATCCTCCAGAATCAAACATGAAGAATATTTATTTTCCACTATGTCGTTCCAACACTGTAGGTGGTTGTATGCTGAAGCTATCTCTCCTCTAAATGGGGCTCTGTTGTTCTGCCCTCTCCAAGTCTTGCTTGTAACTTCTTTTAGCTTCTCTAAATTTTCGCCAGCCAAAAGATCCCCTTTTAGGGTTGATGAAATAGATAACTTTGTATTTACTCCATTACTACTTAAAGCTTTGCATAAGCTTTTTATGTTAGCGTCTTCGGTTGGGTTTTCTTTATTAGAAACGATATATACTTTTTCTATCATCCTTTATATTCCTCTGATGAGTCTACAGTTGAACTAGTCATACCTTCTCCTCCAGCTTGAGTGCACACACCAACAAATCTTCCGTCAAGGACTGGGCCGTCTAAAGCCAAAGCCTTCAGGGTTGGTTTAAATCTTTTAGCTATGTTTGGGTGACGTTTATGCATGTCTTTGAAATACATCGCAGGGATTATCTCGTCAGGAGTCATTATACTATGATTAGGCTTCTGCTCTAAAACTTTTTTGACACCTTCTCTGGATAAAACGTATGCATTAAGATTATATGAATAAGTAGGAATTACATAATTATAGTCAATGTCTCTTGTTACTACTTCTTCATTAGCTTCCTCTACTGTCTTTAACCCACTGCAATTATCTATATGAGGTATAATTCTAGAAAGATAAAATAAATCCGCTCCATAATTCTTGTTAAAGGATATGAAATCTTTTACGACCTTCTTAACTATACCTTGCTGCTCCCAGTAATTATCATCCTCAAAAAACAATCCGTACTTTGCGCCAGATTCAGCAAAAGCTTTCCAACAGAAATAGTGACTAGCCCCGCATCCTATCTCACCACTTTTAATATCTCTAGCGTAAAACTCTAAATTCGTTCCCTCTAAAAACCATTCATCAAAAACTTTCAGGTCGTTTTCCTTGAGGAACTGTTCGTTAATCTCGCTATAATGTATAGCGTTAAAAAACAAGGTGTCTTTTTCAAGACCTTCTTTCCTTATTAGATCAGAAATCCTCTTTTTCTTCTCTTTTTCTTCCTCTAGGTTTATGCAGTATACTTTAAGATTCGTAGACATCACTATCACTTATATCTGTCTTGGACATGCCTTCGTCCATGGTTTGAAAGCAAAAGCCCAAATATTTATCATCGTCTTTATATTTGTCAAAGTTTTTGATCGCTAAGACTTTTAGATTGGCTTCAAATTGTTTGTTTATGTGGGGATGCGGATGATCATCCATGAACATAGAGCACAGTAACTCATCTAATGGCATTATGCTCTTCATTGGGTTTTGGTTGATTATTTTCTCAGCTCCTCGTCTGGTTAACATATAGCAGTGCGTGTTGTACGAGTAATCTGCCAATAGATAATTATCAGAGTATTCTTCTTCCTCTCTAACATCCTCCCAATGGTCGGGCCTAGTCCTTCCAAAGTAAACCATGTCAATAGTTTTATCTTTTTCCGCAAATTCTATGAAGTTCTCAATTTCTCTTTTTAATTCTCCAGTCTCATCCCAAAAATTGTCGTCTTCCATGAAAACAGCGTAATCAGCATCGGAATCTAAAAAATTTTTCCAACAAAAGTAGTGGCTTGTAGCGCACCCTATTTCACCAACATTTACTCCTCTTAGAAACCAAGGCCTTTTTAGTGGCTCATAATAAAGGTCAGGAAAAACTTCAAAACCGTTAGAGCGCATAAAATCTTCATCAATATCGTCTTTGCATATAGCCTTGAAGAAAAAAGACCTGCTTAATAGGCCGTCTTTAGATAAAAGCTTGGTTACCCTCTCTTTCCTAAGCTTTTCTTTCTCTAAATTTATGCAGTATATTTTGTAATTATCTGAAGGCACCGACACAAAGATTATATTAAAAACACTCAGAAAAGTGTAATTAAAATAGGAGAACTCAAATGACTCTTGGCCCACATCTAGTCGATCCATCCCATAAGCAGCTTATCGAGCATGTGATAGGTACTTATGGTTGGTTTGTAGCCGCAGCTTTTGCGGCGATGCTGTTCAAGGAGACTCTTCATAATTTTATGCAGGGTTTGATTATTTTCTGTGGAAAAGATATCGAAAATGACGATATAATCTATATCTCGGGCAGACAAGCAAGGGTAGTCCGCGTTGGTCTGCGCCGAACTATTTTTTACATGACAGACCGCAAAACTAAAATGGTAGTGCCCAACCAGCAGCTAAAATTCCTCACTATCGAGAAAAAATTGAACTTAAATGGTGGTGTGGGCTACCTGAAGAAAGGCTCCGATGCGGGCTACGAAGATCAACAAAAAGCAATCCAAACTCATGACAAAATTGTATTCTGATAATTGTATTTACGCCTTTATTGATGCTTCTTCCTTAAAAGTACAGTACGTAAAAGTGATAAAAAGTAAAAATAGCCAATATAAAAACTATTTAGACTAATGTTCAATAGGGATTTCGAGAATCGAGTGGTTTACGTGTAAAATACAACAGGATTTAACGAATAATGAAGCCTAAAGTCACAACATTCGACATCGCAGGGATGGTTGCCGAAGCAAAAACCCTAAATAAGCCCTTTCGTACCCCAAAAGGGCCAAAAAAATTCTCAGTTTACGTTAAAAACGAGAAGGGCAACATTGTAAAGGTTAATTTTGGCGACCCAAACATGGAAATTAAGCGTGACGACCCCGAAAGACGCAAAAATTTTCGTGCTCGCCACAACTGCGCTAATCCCGGCCCAAAAACAAAAGCTCGTTATTGGTCATGTAAAATGTGGAGCAAGAAAAGCGTTACCGACATGACGAAAGGCTCTCATCCGGGGTATGACTGGGATGGCCACACTATTTTTGACTTAAATGATTTACTTAAAGATAATCCATCTCTAGCTTACGCAGAAGACTGTGATGATTGCGGCTGCGATTGTGAATGTGACTGTAGCTGTGATTGCGACTGCGAAGCAGGGCTTTGGGAAAATATCCAAAAGAAAAGAGAGAGAATCAAAAAAGGCTCTGGCGAAAAAATGAGAAAAAAGGGAGATAAAGGCGCTCCTACTCCAGAGCAGATGAAAAAAGCTAAATCCAAGTACGGAGAAAAGCAAGAAGTAGTGGTTAAAAAATCTTTATCACCTAAAAAATAATGCCACTTCCTAAAAAAAGAAAAGACGAGTCAAAAAATGACTTCATCGATAGATGTATGGGTGATGAGGTTATGAATGATGAATTTTCCAACACAAAACAGCGATATGCCATCTGTATGGCCGAATGGAAAAGAAAAAAATCAAACGCCTCTGAAGATTCCGATCCAGACGTAGATGCTCGCGTTATTATATACTGAAAATAAAAATTTAGTGTAAATACAGTTATGCCGGTATACAATGGAAAAAATCCGAAAGAACTTTTATCGCTAATTAGCGCTAGGACAGACGCTTCTGGATTTTACGCAACTGGCTACGCTCCTCAGATTACTGGATTGCTTGGGAGTGGGGTAGCCAACCATCACTTACTCTACGACCATTTAGTTAGAGAGCTTAATAAGGGCATGTTTGAGTATGGCCTCACTACTTGGGAAAAACCAGCTCACACAAAAGAAGGGACTAGAAGAAGTTTCGTGAAAGACCCGTTTGACGCTAGTTTTAGACCCACTTCGCTAACCGGCTTGTACTCTTAATAGTCGCTGCGTTTCAAATAGCATATAATATTTTCAGTGAAGCAATTCATTGAAATCGGGTCTAATTGTTTTGATACTTGTCTTCAATTAGCTAAAAACGGGTGGAAAGGCGTTATGATCGAGGCCGTTCCTAAAATCTTCGCTAAAATGAAAAAGCAGAATGAAGATTACCCAATTAATAGCTTAAACCTCGCAATAACAGACTACGACGGAGAAATTGAGTTCGCGGTTCCTAAATTAGCAGAAGATGAGGCCGCTGTTGATAATTTAATTTTCGAGGAGTGGATGACGGGCGTTGGTCATGTTATTTCAAAAGACCATAAAGGGATGAATGGAATTGGGCTTATGGAGTCTCCTGAAGGTAAAAACATTCTCCACGAAAAAATAAAAGTGAAATGCAAAAAACTAGACACTCTTATTGAAGATTTAGGTATTGATAAGGTTGATTACTTGAAAGTTGATACCGAAGGGCATGAATTGAATGTACTTGAAGCTTATTCTTGGGATGTTTTACCTACAATGATGAAAATCGAGCATAGACATCTAAGCGAAGACTCAAAAGACAAACTAAAAGACCTTTTTAAGGGCAAAGGGTATATTGTCCACAATGAAAGGTTTGATTTCTATTGTTTTAGGTAGGCTATATATCGCCGTCAGCGTCTCTGTAAGACTGTTTTACTTTCTTACCTGCTCTCATCTTCAAAAACATATTAACTCTCGCCATAGCCCATCCTGCGCGCGACTGGCCGGGTCTATGAGAGCGTGAGAAAGCCCCTGCTCCTCTTCTGTAAACTTTTTTCAGTTGTGAGAGAGTTACTTTCTTTGATGGGTACTTTTTGTTGTGTTCCGCTACCTTGTTTTTTAATGCTTGAGTTGTAGAGTCTGAGAACTTAATGGATGGACCCTCCTTGGAGGCACTTCCGGGACGATTCTTACTTGATCCCTTCTTCCTTTCGCTAGGCTTAGCTGGGGTTTGCGCTGCGGACTTAGGTCCCCTTCTTTTCTTAGAAAAGCAGATTTCGTATTCCAAATTGCCAAGGATGTCTTTTATGTCCATCTCATAAGTATTATACACCGAAAAATGCAAAAGTGAGTGTAACTTATGATATCATGGCTAAAGTAAACGAAGTTTATAGAGTTTATACCAGCGACACGGCTTGGAAGGATATTGACGTTACTGCCGTTAGAGATGAAGATGTAGTAGATTATACTATCTCAGAATCAGTTAATCTTAGCGAAGAAAACGTAGGCGATCTAGGCCACGGATTAGATCTCACTAGTGTCACAAATCAAAGATTATACGACGAAAACGGCGTATCCGATACCGAAGAAGCTCCAGAAGAATAATTTAAGTCTACGCTTATATTTCGTAGAATATAAGTGTGAATGCCTTCTTGCAGTCGGTATGCGACAATTATAGCGAAATACTGTCCATAGTCCGACCTGTAAACGAAAAATACGCTAAAAAATTTGGCGCTGAATACGTATTGCACGTAGGCAGGGATAATGGTCGTCACCCTGCTTGGAATAAGATGTATTCGACGCTGGAATTACTCAAATCAAACAAATATGAGTATGTATTTTTTTTAGATGGAGATGCCGTCTTTATAGATGACACAAGGGATATATTCAAACTAACAAAACTCTTCCCCAAAAAGCATTTGCTCATATGTGGTGACGGAGTCACCGTGCATAAGACTATGAATAAGTTTTTGAATGTCAACACAGGAGCATTTTTAATGAAGAATACTCCTGAGATGATAGAACTGCTCAATAAAGTCATAGATTACGAAGAAACAATACTCCATACGGAAAGGAGCTGGGAGCAAACAGCCATACAGCAGATCTTCCATAAAGAATACAGCAAATACAAAGACCTAGTTAAAGTATATCATGAGAATTATTTCAATCATGAGGTCGGCAATTGGGTTTTCCATGCTTGTTCGCCAGTACACCCCGAAACTTTGGAGATATTTGACCGCTCTAAAAAAGATCATCGCGTTATAAGGGGGGTAAAATGCGACACTTCGGGCTTCCCCCTCGATAAATACGTTATGCGCACGAATGCCCAAAAGGCAGAGGTTATCAAAGCAGCCTTGTCGGCCGCTAATTAATTGTTTTTTGTTGTTTAGTGGTTGTAAATGGGGAAGAATAAATTAAAAAGGCCTATAAAACTAACAGCCGCCGACCATTTTTTTGTTTTTGGTTTTAATGGTTAGTTCCTATATGACAAAGATTTTTATGAATTGGGGAGAGATAATTTCACCCCCTCTGGGTCTATTATGAAAAAACCCCGAATCTCTATTTCGAGAAACGGGGTGCAGGGTCTCGCTGTTACGAGTCTAGTCTAAAAGAGTAACGCTCCCATTATAAAAATTATCAGAAAGCTTCCGAGAAGAAACGCTGCTTTGAAGAATTCTTTTATCATTATGGTTTTTAATTTGAAACTGTAAACTCGACTCCGGCGGGAACGTATGTTTCCTGCCCATTTATGCAAACGAGCTTGCCGCCCGAATTTGCCTTTTGAGCGGCCGGAGAATAGGTTCGCCGCCATTCTAGGTCTGTTACAAAATAATCGCTCACAGGCCAACCTCGGCGCGTTGCGAGCCGCTTTTGCGCGTCCGCTATGCTTTCGCAGTTAAAGCAGGTGAATTGAATATGGTTGCGCTTGTCTAAATTTTTTTTAGATACGAGCTTGTGAATTGTCATCGTTTTAATATAGTGGGGCGCGGTCTCCCGCGCCCCTTGTTTTTATCCCAAGTCCATTCCAACTATGCTGGAAATTTTTGGACGCGTCCAAGACTGTGCTTCCAGCTCCTGCCCGTTAGGGGCAACCTTGACGGAGGCGGTGCGCTTTTTCGTTTCGCTCCCCAATAGCTCACTGGCAATTGAATCCAGTTCAACCGTCTGCCCGTCCACTATGAAGCGGGAATCCAAAGCGCGAACGAAAGCGACATTCAAATGTAAATTGCCGCTTTTTATGTTGCGAAGTACTTTGCCGCCGAATTCCTCGAGGCCGGTTGTCTCATAGCCGCTCGGCGTTTCGCTGCGCTGCACCCCCGCTTCGCGTAGCGCCTTAGTCTTGGCAGTGTTTTCATACGCAACCGCGCGGATTTGTTGGCGGGATTCCTTTTCGCCTACCAGCGTGCTTTTTGCGCGGGTGCGTAAAGGGCGGCGCGTTGTCATTGTGTGAATTTCTCCATTGCCCAGTCGGGCAACGAGAGCCGATGCTTTTTTATAGTCAATGTCCATTTTTAGTAAAGGGCCGGCTGGGGGATTGGTTTGACCCAACCGGCGAGAAAAGAATAGGCCAGAAAAATAATCTTGAAAAGAAAAAAAACACGATTACAAAAGAAAGTTGTTTCTGTAAAGTAAGCACAATCCATGCCAATCCCGACTTGGCACAGCACTTGCTACT
>CEVZ01150885.1_pt1 | contig 20623 bp, 17 predicted proteins | sample 361371 | NCBI WGS metagenome assembly CEVZ01 (sample SAMEA2620217, study PRJEB7988) | marine metagenome | isolation source: saline water (ENVO:00002010), including
ACGAGCAAAATTGACACCAATCCGACAGAGGGCAGGTTCGATTGGACAGATTCTTCTATGCCTTCTTGATTCTCAGCACCCCCTTCATCTGTGCTCCCAGTTTTCGGGGGTTCAATCGTAACTTTGACTTCATCACTCACTACAACCGATCTTCCATTGATACTTGCGCCATTGGAGTTGACTGAGACCTCGACTTCACATCTCCTGCTTGGATGACTCTCCGATGCGGTCACCTTCAAATTGGCTTGTTTCACCCCCCCAGGCTCAATGCTTCCAACCGTTAGCTCGTCCAAGCCATTGTCAGTGGTCAGCAATGGGCAGTCATCAGACACCTCAACAGAACCCACACTGTCTAGTGTATTGCCAATGTTCGTAACTGCGACCCTCAGTATTGTATAGGCCCCAGCATTAACCGGTCCGATTGGATCATCAACTTCCAGCGCGAGATTGTGAATTGTTGGAATTACCAAGTCTCCCTCTTCGCTATCGGGCTCATCGAAGGCGATAGGGGTCCCTTGCCTAGCCGTCAATGTTGCAGTTATCTTGAATGAATCAATCTTCCTCGCCTCGTAGTTGAAAACATCTATGTCGCCAATTTCTAATTCAAACGATTCGTTTGATTGGCCAGGGATGCTGACTTCTTCTGGTCCATCGTGATTGCCTCCAAATGGAATTTCATACTCAAACAGGACCGTAATCTCCAGGATCTCAGAATTATCAACAAAAAACTCGATAGTCACCTCTCCGTTATCTGAAATCTGAAAGGGCTCGGAAGAATCATCATCGATGTAATTTATGCCCATATCCCAACCAGTAGGAATCTGAGCCTCCGTTACCATCAGGGGGCATAAGGGAATCAGAATCAAAATAACGAGGAAATTTGGATTAGTGCCCACGGTCATCATTCCACTAGCATTCCCCTGCAAGCGCGCCTAGTTAAGACCTTGACCATTTTTCTTCTATATGACGGGGATAACCAAGTATTTTGCACTGGTTTGACCGATTCACGAATAGACTCTGATAACTCTTCAATCGATTCATCCCCTCTCCAGTTCTTGATCGCTAAATTAGACTCCTTCAAGTGGATCTCTGGGATTGAGGCCAGGCCGGTTGTGGCCACTTTAATTTCAATTGGTCCTTCCTCACCCATCCTCCAAAGTACAGCTACACCCGCCTCGGGAAAGTCCCAGGAATCTCGCTGCCTGAGCTTTTGATAGTCACCATCCCATTCTTTCATGTCATCCGGTAGGGTTAGATGAGTCACAAGCTCTCCCTTCTTCAGGACGTTTCTCACCATGCCATCAAGCTCAAAGAATCTCGATAGAGGCAGCGAGCGTGTGCCAGAAGAAGAGGCCAGGTGTATCTCCGCTCCAAGGCACATCAGAACCGGGGCCAAATCAGCTTGGTAAGTTGCTACACAGAGAGTATTCTGATTGGGAATCACTCTGCAGTCAGCATCCGTCCCGCAGTCACACTTGTGACACCAATCTATGGATTCCCTCCAAGTCTCAGACTGGTTTATCCAGTAGCATCGAGTGTCTAGGCAAATATTTCCTCCCACGGTTCCAGACCTCCGAATCATCATGCTTGCAATAGAATTAGCCGCCTTAGCTAGAACTGGATGCGTCAGATCAGACTTTGAAAGCTCACTCAATCTCACCATAGCCCCTATATGGAATTCAGACAACTCACTCAATTCGGATACCTTGGCAAGTGAAATCACATGACTCTTTACGTTGATATGCCATTTGTAATTTGGCAGTAGGTCAGTCCCCCCTGCAACCCAGTCAAAATCTTCCTTTGCTTCAGAGAATGACTTAGCCAGAGAAAGGGCTTCTTCTAGTGTCTTTGGACTGTGAACTACGAATGGTGGCATCCTCATTCAATCACCCCTATGTCTTCTTTCAGTATGTTTCCACGCACTACCAGCAAGCCGTGGAGACTCAAGATAAGAATCTCCGGGAATCACACTAACTGCCCACCTGGGATCTACCTCATCAGGGGGGATGCTAGGATCAAGACCGAATAAAGCTCCGTTGTGATATGGCTCCGGGGTCGTATCAAGCCTCCGAGACAAGTCACGTTCTGAATGCTCAAGTGCCCTTGAAGCAAGGCTATCTTGCAGCTCCGAGAACTCCAATCTTGGGCTTTCTAGTTCCGTTGGATCGGATAATCCATCTTCCTTGCATTTTCTTTCAATTAGCCTGTACATCCTGTCTGGAGTGATGGGGAGTTCAGAGGATCTGACCCCTATGGCGTCATAAACTGCATTGCAGACCGAAGGTAGAATTGGCAGCAGAGGGCCCTCCCCAGCTTCTTTTGCCCCAAATGGACCCTCTGGGTCATTGGACTCAACAATTATTGGAAACACCTCGGGCATTTCATGAATACTTGGAATCTTGTAGTCAAGCAGGTCTGGATTTAGCAGATGCCCATTCCTACCATACCTCATCTCTTCTGAAAGAACCTGTCCCAAGCCCATGTGGCATGATCCAATTATCTGACCTTCTACGGCTAAGGGGTTTAGTGCCTTCCCACAATCGTGTGCCGCCCAAACCTTCCTGACCTTTGTAATGCCAGTTTCCACGTCCACATCTACCTCTGTCACATAGGCAGAGAATGAATATGCGGGGGCCAATCCGGCCGCTGCTCCCTTGTGGGTCTTGCCCATTGGCGGGGTCCTGTATGCCCCCGATGCAACCAATGCCCCCCTGTCCTCTTGGGATTTGTGCAGCGCCTCCAAGTAGGAAACTCCTACGGCAGGATCGTTCTTGACGAAAATCCTACGATCCCCAATTATCAACGTCGAACTATCCGCTCCTGTGATTTCAGAAGTGGCACTAATCAGCTCATCACGAATCTTCATGGCTGCAGAAATCGCTGCATTTGCATTCATGAAAGTTACACGAGAAGAATATGACCCCAAGTCAACTGGAGATGTGTCCGACTCTCTGGCCCTAATTCTAATCATGTCCAATGGCAACCCAAGAACCTCAGCTACCGATTGTGCGACTACTGTATCCGATCCCTGCCCTATTTCCGCGGCTCCAGTGTGCACGGTGACCCCGCCATCCATGTCTATCTTTAGGTGAACCGTCGCATGTGGGAATTTATTTGGGTCCCAATGAATCGGCAAACCACTGCCAGAGATAAAGAAACCACACCCGATCCCAATTCCCCTGCCGAGTGGCATCTTGCGGAACTTCTCATCCCAGCCACTTTCTTTCTTGACTCTCTCAAGGCATTCTCTCATTCCAATACTAGTTACTCTGAATCCCGTAATTGTTGCAGAATGTGGAGGGAGTAGATTCGCTAGCCTAAATGTGATTGGGTCTACACGAAGTTTTTCCGACAGGTCATCTATTCCCACTTCTACTGCGCATCTCGAATTCACTGCACCATGCCCCCTCATAGCCCCACTGGCCGGTTTATTTGTCCAAACCCTTGCTCCAGTGTAGTGGAATGCACCTATTTCGTAAGGTGCGGTGTGAAGAACTCCGTTGTAGTATGTGGTGACGTGACCGAATGAAGCGAAGGCACCACCATCAATCAAGGCATCAGTCTCAATACCGCAAATCCTTCCTTCCGAGTCAGCATGCAGGTTCATCTCAATCCTGGATGGATGCCTTCCTCTGTTTACCCAGTAAACCTCCTCGCGATCAAAGGTTATCCTGACAGGCCTTCCAGATTTTCTAGCAAGAATGGCCGCACACATTTCATGAGGAAAAGGATCAGACTTTCCACCAAAACCTCCTCCGACAAATGTCCTGTGTACATTGATTTGATGCATTGGAATCTCAAGAACATCTGCCAGGGCCCTATGCACATAATGGGGAACTTGCTGTGGGGTGTAGAGAGTTAGCCTTCCTGATGGGTCCCAATGCGCAACAACCGCGTGGGGCTCAGTAAATGCGTGATTGACTCCGGCAAAAAACCAATTTTTCCTATGGCTCGCAATTGCATTTTCATGCATTCCATCTATGTCACCAAACTCCTGAAAAACCCTCTTCTGGATATTGGACTCTCCAATGTGGTACTTCCCACGATCATGAATCGGATTCTCACTATCCTCGAGGCCATCACGCATGTCGTGAATTGAATCCAGAATCCCATACTCGACTTTAATCAGTCTTTCCGCCTCTCTGGCCACAGCCTCATTTTCCGCAGCTATGCAAGCTACCAGATCACCAGCATGTCTGACTCTGTCGACCGCCATTGCGTGCTCATCTTTGGTCACGGGAAGGACGCCAAATTTGTTCTCAGCGTCAGCACCAGTCGCAATCGCGACCACTCCTGGTAGATCTAGGGCCTCGGTGCAATCAATAGATAGCACTCTAGCATAATGATGGGGAGATCGAACAATCCTTCCAATCAACTCATTTGGCAAACGAATGTCATCGCCATACCTTGCCTGCCCAGTTACCTTCCAACGACCGTCAACCAGAGGAGTTCTGTTGCCAATTACTTGTCCACTGATGATCTCGTCATGCCTGTGAGGTCCCCAAGGTTGTTTTTTTTCCCCGCCCTGTGATTCAGGTATCATCCCCGGGTCTCGATTCTTCGAGAAGCGATTCTTGCCCCCCGAACCAGGCTTGGAGAAGGGGAGTTTTCCAGGTTGTTGCCTGTAGCCAACCATTTCCCGATTTTCCTCTTTAGTCATCAGTTAACCTCCTCAAAACCGGGATGCGGATCGCTCTTCGGAGATGTTGAGCTCTCAATGGACGATCCAGAGGTCAGGATATCGGAGGCTGCCCTCACAGATTCGATAATCTGCTGATAGCCCGTGCATCGACACAGATTACCCTCTATGGCCTCCTTAATTTCTTCATCATCAGGGGTCTGGTTTTCTTCTAGAAGTGCAGAGATTACAACGAGGAAACCCGGTGAGCAGAAACCACATTGACTTCCACCATAATCTGTGAATGTTTGTTGGATTGGGTGCAGGTGGTGTCCGTCTGCGAGACCTTCCACAGTGGTGATTTCCAAACCTTCTGCTTCCGATGCCAAAGTCAGACACGAAAGCCTCGGCTCCCCTCCAATTAGAACAGAGCAGCAACCGCATGTTCCCATATCGCACCCTCTTTTTGTCCCTAGGCTTCCCACCTGATCCCTCAGCACATCCAGCAAAATTGCGTTACTTTCAATGAAAGTTGAAAACTCAGAGCCATTCACCTTTGCAGTCCACTGAACCTGATCTGGACTTGGAAGCATGGGTAGCCGGAACTGCTTCATGCCATCCCACATACTGAGTCATGCTTTGAGCATTCGGTTCCAGATTAGACCTCCAATGATCCACCATAATACAAATAGGAGGGTTCACATTCTCTCAAGTGACAGAATCTCAGCACATATTGCTAGTGCAATTTCTTCAGGAGTATCGGCACCTATTTCCAAACCAATCGGGCATCGAATAGCCATGAGTCTTCCCTCATCAACTCCCGACTTGGTCGCCGATGACTTGAATGATGACCACTTCGTTTTTGAACCAATTACTCCAATCCTAGGCCCATTGCCATCAGTGCATAAATCTAGGAGCCCCAAAAGAAGACTCTCGTCAACCTTCCAATCGTGGCCTAAGATAATTACATCCGTAAATCTACAAATCGACTCAGAATCTTCCAATTCGAAGAATTCATCCACACTCATTGAAAACAACTCGCTCGCAAAGGGAAATCGGTCCCTACTCGAATATTCGCCCCTGGAATCAAGAACGCTGTGAGACCAACCCAAAGTGTCGCAAACTATGGCCACGCACCTCCCAACATGGCCACCTCCAGCGATTAGAATATGCGGCATTGGTTCCAATACCTCCATTGCAATAGTTACACGCCCCCCGCATAGGCTGTCAAGCGTACTGACATCATCACCCCTCCCGTCCTTGTGTAACAAGAAAGTTTCCACTCTTCCTCCAGATTTACGATTATGAACAGATCCATCATTCAGTAGATTTCTGAGAGCGACCTCAACTTTCAACTCCAAGCCTGCACCACCTACAGTTCCGAATTTGCAATCTTTAGAAGAAATTGCCATCTTTGCACCTGGTTTTCCCGGTACACTTCCACTGGATTCAATTACAGAGGCTATGGCAACCCTTTCTCCACGATCCAGCCTATCAAGTGCCCAAGAAAGAACGGCGACGCTCACGCATCTCTGAGAGCGTCATATGACTTTTTGTTTGCGATTTTAACCACAATCATGGTTGCAACAAATCAGCTAGTGATTGATATTCTCCCACTATCCACAGCAAAGCCAATCCAATGATGATTGCCGGCAGAGTAGTGTGGATAGTGGCCCATATGGAGGCAGCCTTGTGACGAACCAATAGGGGGAATAGTGCATCTCCATCCTGAGAGATCGCATTAGCAACTAGTGCTGGGAATGAGACGATTCCCTGGACGTACGCCGTAATCGCGATAATCTGGGGGCCGCAACCGGGAATCAGACCTACAAATGCTGCAAGCATTACAGCACCAACTCCTGCCCCATGTCCCGAGAGACCCGTCTCGTCCACTCCCGATGCAATCATTCCAAATTCAAAGACAAGGTAGGCGACAAGAACCCAAAAAGTCACGAATGCTGTTTCCGAGGCAGCGTGAATCAGAGTTTCGTCCAGTGAATTTAGTTTGTCACCGATTGTAGCCTCGGTATCGTCTCCAAAGAAATTCTTGGAAGAAATATATAGGATAATTGACAGCGATGTCCCAATGAAGCCAACCCAGGTAATGACTCCATCCCTGGTCGTTGGATCCCAGACCAATTCCGGGGAATATTCCGGGTCTTGTGCGTACCAAAATAGAAGAAAGATAGCTAGACATAATCCGACTCCCGTGACAATCCACCAAACCCTGTGACCTTGGTGTAAGACACGGTATCCCCACCCATCAGGTGACTCCCTGGGTAAATCCGCTATTAGGGATCCTTTGCCCTCCATTTCTCTAGCAGCTTCTTCCCCCAGAGGATCGTTTGAGCCGAACTTAGGGCCGAATTTGCCCAGAGGGGCGGCCGGCGTAACGTCGAGTGCATCTATCCCATAACCCCAAATCACTCCAACTACGAATGATATGGCATGAACAAGAATAACTGGGATTAGGAATGCTGAGTTCTGGAAAATTGCACCAATTAGAACGAAAGCCGAGTCCCCAAGTGTTGCAATCAGGGTTGCAATCACCGTCCCATAGGTGACATAACCCCTGGCATACATCGGCATTACGATTATCGCCCCACCACAACCCGGAGTAAGGCCCATCAAAGCCCCAATAAACGGTTGAAACCTCCTATTTTCACGTATCCAGTCCACAAATCTGCCTGCAGTGACATATTGAAGCCAACTGAAAAGCAGGACCATGGCGGCAACAAATACAGTCACTGCAAGGAAGGCATCGCGCATCGAAACTACTACTATTTCCAGCACTTCTCCAATGCTGATCTCAGATGCCATGTCCGCTGCCTTGCGACAATTGATTTCAAAGTTGGTCTAACCCAGATCTTCCAGAGGGGACAGCAGACACCATCTCTGCAAATTTGCTCATCTCTTCTTCTGTATCTACATTAAGGTGCAAAAACCGATCATTAACCTCAATTTTCTCCGGTGCAACCAAGTCTCTGAGGGCGACTCCCGGCGCAGCTCGTAAAATCCTCCCAGCATCTTCAGCCGAAATGAGAATCGGATGCCCGCCTCTTCCATTGAATGAGGGGCACGTCGTTTCTTCGGAGACGACCAATCTCTCTAGGGTGCCAATTGAAAATCCAGGACGGTCTATCGGTGCAATAAGTATTCTACAATTTTCGCCGAATATTTCGTTGATCCTCGCTATCCCCAGCTGAATTGAGCCCGTCCTCCCCTCTTCTGGACTGTGATTGACAATCACTTCACGTCCCTTGACCAATTTCTTCACGCATACCTCCAAATCAGCTCTAGTAACTACTAAGGGTTCTATTCCGACTTTTGTCAGCTTTTCAATCACATAATTCAGTAATGTCGTACCTTCGACTTCAAAGATCGCCTTTTCATGACCCATCCTAGAACTGGAACCAGCGGCAAGTACGATACAGCCGACCGGGGCACTTCGCATAACCATGGGAGTGGATGTTGCGTATTAGGTCTATAGAAGGCCCAAACTTGCAAGATATGCCATATATGCAAGGTAAGTGCATATCATGGCTGCCCCTTCTCTCTTACCCAAACTCTTCTCGCCAAGCATCATTGCTGCAACTAGGCCCGAGGTCAGTATAACTACCCAGATATCCCTTTGCATGAACTCTTCTGATATCTCAATGCCCCCTCCAACTAATGCAGAAACTCCGATAATTCCTAAAATGTTCATGACGTTCGAACCAAGCACATTCCCTACAGCAACACCTCCTTGCCCCCTGAGTCCAGCTATTAGCGTTACAGCCAATTCCGGCAATGAAGTTCCGAGAGCCACCACTGTCAGCCCGATCACAGCTTCCGAAATTCCAAACCTCACCGCCATACCCTCTGATCCTGAAACAAGTAATTTCGCCCCTATCCAGATCAAAATTCCGCCAATTATGCAAGCAGGAATAGCTACATGCATCCCCGATGGAAGCCAAGAATCGCCTATTTCGAACTCTTCTCCGGTTCTACTAGCGTTCAAGTATGCAAAAACGTAGTAGCCCACCAACATTGTCAACATGATAAATCCAGATATCACAGTCGCCTCCCCATTCAGTACTAATATGGTCAGAATCAATGTGGCCACAATCACGGCAACCGAGTCCCTCTTTATTCCCTGATCGGGCTTGGAGCACACTCCCAGAAAGGCAGCAGTTCCGAGTACCAGCATCACGTTTGCTACATTGGAGCCTAAAACCCCACCAATGGCAATATCTGGCTTCTCATTCGATACAGCTTCCACAGCAACTGCCAATTCAGGAAGCGAAGTCCCGATTGCTACGACCGTGAATCCAACAAGTAATGGTGAGATACGCAGCTTCTCGGAAATTCTGACTGCACCTTGGACCAAACCCTCCCCTCCTGACATCAGCATAATGAATCCAGCGAGGATAAATGCCGAGTCAGTTATCGCATCTGCCATGTTACTAACCGCAGACCATGTACTCATGACTGTTTTCCTGCGATCAAGCTAACTCACAAGCCCTCTCTATGTGCCTTTCGACCAGTTTGGAATTTGGAATTGTGTGGTCCTCCAGAGTCGGCGAGAAAGGAACGGGGGTATCCAATGAGCCAATTACTACGGGCGGGTATTCTAATTTCCAGAATGACTCTTCAACTATCCTGTTGCATATTGTATGCCCAAATCCGCCGCTCCATTGGGACTCCTGTAACACTAGGAGCCGCCCTGTCTTCTGAACCGATCCAACGCACTTTGCGAAATCGAAAGGTACCAAGGTTCTGAGATCAATAACTTCCACTTCGACTCCTTTTTTGGCCATCTTAGAACTTGCATTCATTGCAACATGTACCATTGCACCCCATGTCACTATTGTAATGTCTTTACCGCCCCTAACCACTCTGGCACTGCCAATCGAGGTAATTCCCTCAGCAACTCTTTGATGCACAGTTTCCGTGTCCACTAATTGGTTTATGGTGTCACCCCACCCGGTTTTACCCCCTCTTAGGCCATATAGCCCTATATGCTCCAAGAAAACCACAGGATCATTCAATGCATGAGCTTCGATTAGGAGATCGTACGCATCTTGCGGGGTGCTAGGGGCAACTATCACCAAACCGGGGTCATTGGTAAACCATGATTCTATCATATTAGCATGAAAGGGCCCACTTCTTGTTTTGCCCCCCAGTGGGATTCTAATTGTCATCGGGACCTCCGCTCCCCATCTCCAACGCAATTGCGCAGCATTATTGACTAGGGCATTCATTGCTAGAGCAGCAAATCCTCCAAATTGTATCTCTGCCATTGGCCGCATACCCCCTAGAGCTGCTCCAGCCGCCGAATTGATGATTATCGATTCAGAAAGAGGCATATCTAGGAGCTTCTCCTGATGACCCCTTGCCTTAAGTGGAAGATTGATGCCAAAGGCACCTGCGATTTCCATATCTTCGCCCATGAAAACGATCTCGTCACCATACCTTTCCGCTAGGTCAACTAGCCCATTTTGAATCGCTTTGCTGTATGTCCATGAATTCGCCGATTCGGAGAATTTCAAGGCGCTCTCCCCCACTTTCATCTCAGACTCAATGCCTACAAACTCACCAGAAATCCGACCAAGCTGCTCCTCATGGCTTGGGGCACTGTGCAAAGATGTAACGCCCTTTGTTACCGTATGGCCTTCCGGCCACTCCATTTCCTCGACCTCAATCCTTGCTTGGGATACTAACTCTTGCTCTTCCTTGTCTATTCTATCAAGCAACTCTTCACTACATCCAAGGCCAAGGATCAGATCCCTATGATTTGGGAGCGGATCTTTTTCCGACCAATATGTCAGAAGGCCCCTGTCTACATAACCAGGAGGATTGCCGCTTGAAGCCCCCAAATACAAGTCATCATGATGATGGGCATGACCGCACCCCCTCATCGTTTCGACATGAATCAGTGTCGCCCCGCCCCCTGACATAGCAAACTCCCTCGCAGTGGCTGAGGATGAGTAAAAATTTGCAGGATCAGAACCATCTATTGTCCAAGATGGAATCCCCATCGAATACCCCTTGTCACCGAAAGTCTCAGCTCCGGATTGTCCTGAAACTAATGTGTCCAATGCTATCTGATTGTTCTGAATCATGAAGCAAATTGGAAGTCCGCGTGTTCCAGCTAGATTCATTGCCTCCCAAAATTCCCCACTACTGCTGCAACCTTCCCCAACCGGCGCAAGATGGAACCTGCTAATTTCCAGAATCTTCGATGCTAGGGCAACCCCTGTGGTCGTCGCACTTGCTATCGGGAGCGGTGCTGTTGGCGGCAAAACCCTCTTTTCCCAATTTCCAATGTGGAGGTCCCTTCCTCCAAATCCAACATGCCCCCCATCCATGTATGAATCGGATTTCCCCATCTGGGCCGAAAAAACCTCTATCGGCGTCTGTCCCATTGCCAAAGCCAACCCAACATCCCTAATCATTGGGGCAACAACATCTGCCGACTCTCGCTCCTTGGCAGGCAAATCTACCGATCTTTTCATGGTCGAAGCGCATGCCACAATACCCTCTTGCCATGTAGAGCGAAATCCCTTGCCTCCAAATTTACCCCCATCAGGGGTGGGCAGCCCCTCTCCAAACAGGCTCTTCAGTTCTTCATCAACTAATCTTGTTCTAATCATCCACCTCTGCCATCTGATCCGCTCTTCCAGGCTAATTGATGCATAATGTGCAATTCTTCTCAAGCAAAGCGTCACATCCAATAGGAACCTCACCCATCTTCGGGAAAGGAACAAATTCCCATTTCTCATTGGAATGATCTCCCTCTCTCGAATCCCTGCAAGATCAGGCTCGAAAATTCTCTCAGAGAGAATCTTCTCTATTTCTTTGATTAGCCTATCGGAGAACTCGTGAAATTGCCCCCCGTCATAGCTCACATTGTTGCAAACCGAATCCCATGCCTTTGTCACAGTCTCCAAATGCCCATCGTGTCTTTCAGCAATGAATGTCAGCAAATCCGATTTTGCCTTGGACGCATCAAGCGCACTCGAAAAGCTCAAACTCTTCTCGGGAGACCAGCCAGCACCCCAAATTGTAGGTAGATCCGCTTGGGTTGAAATCGCCCCTAACCTCTCGTAAATATCGGGAGAATGCTCGGGCATTCCTGAATTTCTGCCTTCGATTTCCCTTTCCAAATCTTCCATACTAACGTCGTGACCCCTCTCCCATATCTCGACTTTTCTCATGCGACCTTTCCCTGATATTGACCTATCAATGGTGACCCTAGCCCTGTTGCCGCATTCAACACACGCCCTATCGAGCCTATTTGTGGTCAACGATCTAGTTTTCCAGATCTGATGAGCGGAGCAAAGGGGGCACCTCCAAATCCCCCTCCTCCCTTCCATGGACTATATTTTCAATTCAAGTACAACAATTATTTGGTGTATTGAATAGAATTATACCACATTTAGGTGAAAATAATGTTTTTTCATAGAATTTTTTAGTTGTACCAATCAATATTTCAATAAATACCACAATTAAAGAACTATCTTAGATAAATAATACCACAATTAATATTTCGGGAAGCTAGAATCTACTGTATCAGACCATCTGTGTACTCCCCCTGATAGGTTGTAGACCTCTTGGGGCCATCCAATTTCGGTAAGGAATCTAGCCGAAGCTGCGGATCTAGCACCAGTTCTGCAGTAAATTACAATCGCCTTGTCGCGTGGTAGTTCTTCCAACCTAGTCGGAAGCGAAAGATGCGTAATTCGCCGATCAGTTCGCTCAATTGAAATGATTTGCTCTTCTTCGGATCTCCTAACATCTAGGAGGAAGTGCTCCCAACCTGCTTCCCTTCTACTTTCGAATTCAATTGGTTCGATTTCCAAAAATCCCACAGATTCGCTCATGTCCAAACTTACGACACGCCCCCTCTTTTCTTCCGCTGAGAAATTCAGTGTCCGCATTTCCATGCTTAGGGCATCAATGGTCAGTAATTTCCCCCTTAGACTCGATCCAATCCCAAGGATAATTTTGATTGCCTCCGTCGCTTGAATGGTTCCTACAATTCCCGGTAGAACCCCCAGGACCCCAGCTTGCTCACAATTAGGGGCCAATTCTGGAGGAGGGGGCTTTGGAAATAAGTCCCTGTAGTTCGGCCCCCCATTTAGGTTGAAAGTGGAAACTTGACCCTCAAATCGATGAATGCTACCAAAAACCCAGGGCTTCCCCAATATTTCACATGAGTCCCCAATAAGGTATCTCGACTCAAAATTATCAGTCCCATCAATGACGACATCAAACTCCTCAATTATCTCCAATGCATTCTCCACTGTTAGCTTCTCGTCTATCACTCTCAACTCTATCTCTGGATTCAACGCAGAAATACTATCCCCCGCTGATCGCGCTTTATTTTCTCCAACGGATTTCGAATCGTGTATAATCTGCCTCTGGAGGTTCGAAACACTCACTAAGTCGTGGTCCACGATACCAATCTTTCCAACTCCTGCTGCTGCTAGGTACAGAAGTGCTGGAGAGCCCAATCCTCCTGCACCGACGACAAGGATAGAGGAATCCAATAGTAGCAACTGACCATTTTCACCCACATTAGGAATTGCAATGTGTCGTGCATATCTTTCCTTCTGGGAGTCTTCCAGCCCGCTTGACATGAGCCTCTGAATAGGTCACTAGGGATTTGTTCTTCGGTCATGAATCCAAGTTTTATCAATTTAGAATAGGAAAAGCCTAGAAAATGCAACAATGAAGCCAAACCTCCCCCAAGATCTCGTGAAAAGTATCAGAGCTCTAGGTTCCAAGTCAACTCTGAATAGCAACTTCACCACCCTCCTGATGAAATTCTGATCCAGAACTGAGTCTGGCTTCGGAACTCCACGCAACCCCCTCTCTATATCGGTGAGTATGCAAAAACTACCCCTAAAGTACCACATCAGTTCGATAGATCCGTAGATAATCAAAACCCCGATCAGCATCCAGTCGTGCGGACCCAACCATGCAAATCCGCAAAATAGTGTGATAAACATGTGAATTGCAAAAATGCAATCTGCAATCCTATGGCTAACCCAACTCTTTTTCCGCCACTGGCTGGAGTCATCGAAAACACCAACATTCTCCATCAGGCATCTATTCCTGGTCTTCTAACCACCTTTCGGCATCAATAGCGGCCTGACAACCCATTCCTGCGGCCGTGATCGCCTGTCTGTACCGCTTGTCCACTACATCTCCTGCAGCAAATACTCCGTGGACACTAGTCATTGTATTTTGACCATGTACGATGTATCCCTCATCGTCGGTTTCAATTTGACCTTCTAGGAACGAAGTGATCGGCTTATGTCCGATGGCAATGAATGCCCCTGTGCAACCAATCTCTTCCTCTGTACCGTCTCGGGGGTCCTCCAGAATTGCACCAGTTAAACCATTTTCATCGGAGAGCCATTTCTTAACTTGCCTAAATGTCTTAATGTCTATTTTCTCGTGCCTTTCAGCCCTCTCATACATTACTTTGGAGGCCTTGAAAACCTCCCTTCTGTGAATTATTGTGACTTTTTTTGCAAATCTGGTGAGGAAAGTAGCCTCCTCCATTGCCGAGTCCCCCCCTCCGACCACAATGACTTCCTCATCTCTGAAGAAAGCACCATCACAGGTCGCGCAAGTAGAGATGCCCCTTCCTTTCTGCTCCTCTTCTCCATCTGCCCCGAGCCAAATTGCTTCAGCACCGGTGCAAATAATCAACGATTCTGCTCTGAACTCTTCCCCCTCGGACCAAACTCCAAATGGCCTTTCGGAAAGATCGACCTTCTCGACATTCCGATCATGCACCTCAAGTCCGAATCTTTCCGCCTGCTCCCTCATATGTATCATCATGTCCGGACCTTCGACACCTTGGGGGTAACCTGGGAAGTTCTCCACCTCTGATGTAAGCATAAGCTGCCCCCCTGACATATATCCTGCAAACATCAGTGGATTTAGCAGCGCCCTAGCAGAATATAGGCCAGCTGTATACCCGGCCGGCCCCGAACCAACAATGATCACGCTCCGCACTTCGCCTCCCATAGGCGGGCCGAGGTGTCGGCTATCTCTTCAATCTTGACCGTGAAAATGTAATATTTTCCAAGTCAGTAAAACTGAGCAATCGTAATAAGTGCCCCTTTCCACGATGATTTATGCCTAAGTTTTTGTATTCAGGAAGCTACACTGCGGAAGGAGCTGCCGGCGTCCTCAAAGAGGGCGGGACAGCTAGAAGGGATGAAGCCCAGAGGATCGTCGAATCTTTCGGCGGGACACTGGAGGCATACTACTGGTGCTATGGGCAAACTGATTTTTTCTGTATAGTCGATGTTCCAGATAAGATCAAAATGACAGCCTTTTCACTAGCAGTAGGAGCTTCAGGGGTATTCAATGGGAAGTTGACACCTCTGATTACAGTAGAGGAAATGGATGAAATTGCGAATACCGATCTCGGAGACTTCCGTCTCCCAGGACAATGATTGATAGCGATATCCTTTACTCTATTCTGAAGGTCATTCGAGCTCAATCAGCCCGCCATAGATGCCACAGCCCCTACTGCGGCTCTAGCATGGGGCTCTAGTCTAGGGCCAATATGCTCAGGATTTGCCCCAGGGCCAATAATTCCCAGCCCAATCGGTTTATCATACTTGATTTGCATCTCAATAATCGCTCTAGTTACCGATTGCCCAATCACGAGCCCGTGATCTGTTTCACCCTTCTCGATAATACCCAAAACCACTGCACCATCAACCAGTCCGCCCCCAAGCATCCTATCTATTGCTAGAGGGGCCTCCATTGAACCGGGAACCCATACGACCTCAGAAACCTCCCAGTTCTTCAGGGAAGCTTCATCTTCGGCAAAACTAAGCATCTTCCTTACCTCCTCTTCATGGAAAGAACCACACACAATCCCCAGTCGCAATTTCTTCACACCCTATCTTTCATCATAGTCTCGATTAGAGCCTGGGTTCTGGAATCTATCTCAATGTTCACCATTTCACCCACCTCCTTATCGCCAATTGTGCAAACCCTCAATGTCTCAGGAATTAGGTGAATGTTGAAACTTTCTTCTGACACACTACCAATGGTGAGGGACATTCCGTCTATGGCGATGTAACCCTTCTCTAGGATGAATGGACGACAGTCAGCAGGACTCTCGATTACCAAGTCTAATCCCCTTCCTGCATCGACCCTCGCAAGAATCTGGGCCTTTGTCAGAACATGCCCCGAAAGAATATGGCCGCCTAGCTCATCACCCAATCTTAACGATCTCTCAATATTCACAAAATCCCCCTCGCTCAAGTCGGCAAGCGTAGTTCGATGCAGGGTTTCTTCTATTGCGTCGAAGCTGACTTCGTTCCCTTCAATCGAAACCACCGTCATGCAGACTCCATCCAATGCTACGCTAGCCCCCACCTCCAAATTTTTGGTATACCCCTCCAAGTCTAATGAGATTGTCTTGACTTCACGGGACTCTTCTATCTTGATCACTGAAGCCGTTCCTGCAACAATCCCTGTGAACATTTCAATCCTCCTCGTAAGGTCCACCTTCGGACCCGGGCCACAGATCCAGAATCCTAGCAATAATCTTCCTGGTTCCATCCAAATCATCAGATAGACCCTCTACCCTTGTCACTTCTACGTGTCCGTAGCCGTTCTCTTCCAACCCTGTCTTTATCGAATCAATCGAGTGTTTCTGATCGTAACCAAGGGCGATAACGTCTGGTCTAACCGATTCCAAAATTTCGAAAATTGGGACTTCGGGGGAATTTCCGATTATCGCCTTATCCACTGGCTTTAATCCTTGAACCATACGGCATCTCAAATTTTGATCAGTGACTGGCTCATGCTTCTGCCTTCGGACAGTCTCATCATGTGCGATCACAACTACCAGCTCATCACCAAGTGATTTTGCCTGCTCAAGGTAATGCAGGTGCCCTGCATGAAGTAGATCGAAAATTCCTACTGCCATGACCCTCTTCATATCAATTCCTAACCTTTTCATCTAATTATTTTCACCCATGGCAGCAAGAATCTGCTCCCCCGTGATCATTGGAATTCCGTGAAATTCCGAGTAAGACCTAGCCTCCTCAATTCCAAGGGCCCCGTCTCCGTCGGATTCGAGCATTTCCGCGCCGATCGTACATGGAATCAATCCCGCGAGTCTGGAAATGGCTACTGCTAATTCTGTGTGCCCTTGACGAGTCGATAGTCCTCCCGGGGCCTCCCTACAAACTGGAATATGGCCGGGGGTTCTGAATTCCGAGCCTAGAGCGGCCATCGCCTCTTCATTGCTCATTCCCGCCTCGAATACCTCCATTGCTAGCTCTCCAAATCTCCTAGTGGTAAGTGACCTATCCCTGTCAGTAATTCCAGTGTAAGTTTCCCTGTGATTCAATGACAGTGTAAATGCCGACCTATTGTCGTACTGCAAGTCATTTGTAATTAGGTGCCCTAGAACTGGATTTTCCCCCATCAACGAGGGATGGGTGTGAATGTCCTGAAGCCATGGAAGCCCGAATTTTCCCCCCACTTCATTTCCAATTGCAAGGAATAGAAGGCCTCCACAATCCTTACGCAATCTTCGCATTACTTCTGGCGATGCAGTAGCTGCGGGCCAGAGGAGGTCTGTTTCTCTTTCCCGGTAAGCAGAGTCGAAGACCATCACAGGGTCACCCCTGGTGAAAGCATCTACCGCGGCCGCCACGCTCGGATCCATGCCACGCGGAGGGGCCATATGTACCCGTTATTTTCGGTCCAGTAAAAATGATGGCTCTAGTGCGTTTGCAGTGGTCGAACATGATTGAAAGAACGATCTCATCAGCCCCAGTTAGGATTGACTTGGCAGGGGGTTGGACAGATGTCGGCCCATATCCGAGTGATTTTGGCGGAGAGGTAGTTAATTTTGCAATTAACAAGAGGGTCAGGGCAATCTTGGGAGCAGACCTTGACCCCAGCGGTATAGAATTAGAGTTTGACATTCCACGAGGGTCCGGTTTAGGCAGCAGTAGTGCCATGAATGTAGCAATCGCCGCCCTACTTTCCAATTCTTCTATTGATTCAATAGATTATGATGGTATAGCCGAGCAGGCCTTCAAAATGGAGTCAGAGGAAGGTAAACCGTGTGGGAGGCAAGATCATTGGGTTTCATCAAGAGGCGGCTTCAATCATCTATTGTTCATCGGCGATTCTGTGGAAGTTCTCCCTTTCGAGCCCGCGAGATCCGCAAAAATGTGGCTTCAAAAGCACCTATTATTGGCCTTTTGTGGCCAAAGCCGAGATTCTAGGTCCATGCAAGAAAAGGTTTGGTCGAGATACTCAGAGGGGGATGAATCAGTAATTGCTGGACTCAACATAATTCGTGCTGCAGCTAGGCCAATGGCAACCGGCCTCCAACAGGATAGAAGAGACATCTTCGTCAACTCCATGAGGGAGGTCTGCAGGGGAGTGGACATGATAGATCCTTCAATCCATGGTCCCTTTCGGCACGTTCTGGATCCCATAGTCGCTCACGGGTCCCTAATTGCTTGGAAGGCTTTAGGAGCAGGAGGAGGGGGCTGTTCGGCGTTATTGTGCTCCCCTGATTCCAAGAGCAAGGTCCATTCCATGGTCGAAGAAGCAGGTTGGGAGGTCATCGAGTGGGATTACGAGGACAGCGGAATCCAGATCACATCTGAATAGACTAGTCCTAAGCCTCAAACATTACCTATTGTCCGGAGGGCCATGAGCGTACGATGGGGAACTTTGACAACCCTCATGGCAATGGCCCTTTTTGTGCCCATTGTTTCATCCTCATTGTCAATTGAAGATAGCTCTCGCGGAGGATTGGACGCCGAAGGAAATTGGCACCAAAGCGTAGAGCTGGAGATACACTCTAACTGGTGGAACCATTGGAGTCGTGATAAGGACTCGAATGCAATCGATGATAGACTTGAGTGGTTAATTGAGCAGCCCAATGAAGTACAGAGGGATTGGTGGAGAAGGGCGCCAGACGGCCATGCGAGGATTTTTGTTGATTATGATCACCATCCTAGTGATGACGACATCGAAGCCTTGGAAAATCTAGGGGTCGAAGTCACTTTCCGTTTCAGATATCTGGATACTCTTTCCGCCATAGCGCCATTCGGATCCATAGTGGATCCAGATGGAATTAGGGCATTACCAGGTGTTGTGATGCTCGAGGACCTTGGACTCGCAGAGACGAACATGCATCAAGCAGTACCCAACATGGGTGTGGATGCGGTATGGCAGGATTTCGATCTCGATGGTACGGGCGCAGTCATTGCGGTGCTTGATACCGGCATCAGGGGGGACCATGAAGGGCTGAATGATTTGGATGATGATCCATTCACTTGCATCGAAGATCCACCAGACCCAAACCCTCTAGATCCAGAACCAGAGCCAATTCCATCCGACTGTGACCCGAAGATAATCGCCTTTTTCGATGCAGTTTTCACAGACTCCGAGCAGGACCCCTCAACTTCATACGATTCTGGGACCCATGGCACCCATGTCGCAGGAATCGCTGCAGGAACAGGTGGTGGCCAGGCAGATCCAGATACCGGACTTAGGTATGTGGGAGCTGCCCCGGGTGCGCATTTGATCAACATTCTAGGTTGCTGCGATGGAGATATTGAGGATGTAATGCAAGGAGCTCAATGGGCCATAGACAATAAGGAAAAGTATGGAATTGACATAGTTACATCCTCCTTGGGCGAACAACAGTTCGAATTACATGTAGACAACGATGGGAGCTCAGCATGGAGCCGTCAGATGGACATGGTCGTGGATGCAGGAATAATCACCACTCTGTCGGCCGGTAATGAATTTGGTGGCCTAACTGTTGCTGGATGTAATACGATTGACAGCCCCGGGGATGCAATGTTGCCGGTTACTGTGGCAAGTTTGGACAAGGATCTAGGACTTGCGATATACAGCAGTAGGGGGTACACATCAGATCTCAGAGTTAAGCCCGACGTAGCAACAATCGGCTCCAGTATTATGGCCCCGGATGCAGCCACCCAAGACGGCTATACCAGCAAGTCAGGAACGAGTATGGCGACCCCGTTGATGGCAGGAATAGCGGCATTGATGGTCGAAGCCAACCCGGATATTTCCCCTGTTGAATTTAAGGACATAATCGCCGCGCATTCCATTGAAAGGGAGCTCCAGCTACTGGATGATCCCGGTTTCAATGATTGCAGCATCTTGGAATCCAGGCCAGATAATGAGTTTGGCTATGGTCAAGCCGATCCACTCGCATTTGTCGAGGCGGCGGGAAGCATTGACCGGTCACTGAACGTCACCATGGACATCGAAACTCTACAAGAGCTTGGCAACGAGAGTTACGTGACAGGCAAGTCGTCAGGGGCACCCCCTTCACCCTCGGGCGCAATTGTTGAGGTTAGGGTGGGAGGCGACCCCTGGGTAGAGGCCACTGACACCTCCCCTCTTGGAGACTGGGCGACATGGGGAATCAAGCTAGAACCGCACTCTGAGTCGGGCAATTCTACGATTTATGCTAGGCTTCTCGTAGATGAAAGCCACATTTCACCGGTCGACGCAAAAAGGGTGATACTAATCGACTCACCAGCCGAAGTATCCTCCTCAGGATCCTCTAGTTCGAACATTCTGATAATCGGAATCTCACTAATTTTTGCAGTCCTATTGGGATTCGTTGCATTAAACTTTAGACGGCTCAAAGATGAATGGAATGATGGATTAAGCTTGACAGAGAATAGCCTCAGGAGGATAGTATCTCTTTGCGTTCTCTATTTTGCCCAGGGTCTTCCTTGGGGATTCGCTTCAGTTGCGTTTGCTGCATATCTTACGGATAACGGATTGACTCCCGAAGAGATAGCCACCCTATTTGCCACAATCGCTCTTCCTTGGACGTTCAAGTGGATATGGGGTCCGGTTATCGATACACTCAATCTACCTCAATTCGGCTCTCGTAGACTTTGGATAATCTTCGCTCAGTTCGGAATGGCTGTCACCATCGGAACCCTGCTGCTCATTCCAGAT
>CEVZ01142762.1_pt1 | contig 20428 bp, 20 predicted proteins | sample 361371 | NCBI WGS metagenome assembly CEVZ01 (sample SAMEA2620217, study PRJEB7988) | marine metagenome | isolation source: saline water (ENVO:00002010), including
AAACTTAATAAATAATTTTAAATTTAAAAAATTTTCAATTTTTTCTTTTTTAAAAGGAAAATCCAAAAAAAAATGGCTAACCATAGATTGCTTCAATGTTGGTAAAACTTTAGCCCTATTTCATGAAGTTAACATGATGAATAAAAATAAGGTTACCAATGACTTTAGTTTAGATTTTTGGGAAAAAACTTTTGGTAAACTTAAAAAAAAAGAAATTGAATTAATAATTCCCGGTGCTTACCCTATTTTACAAAAAGAAATTAAATTTATAAAAACAAATTGGCCAAAACTTCTGCCTAGTGGAATTATCCACGCTGACTTATTTCCTGATAATGTATTCTTTAAAAATAATAAACTTTCGGGAATCCTAGATTTCTATTTTTCGTGTCATGATTTTTTAATGTATGATCTTGCTGTAACAATGAATGCATGGTGCTTTGAAAAAGGTATCTTTAATAGAAAATTTTTTTATAACTTATTAAAGGGATATGAGTCTGTAAGAGCCCTCAAAAAAAATGAAAAAAAATATTTAAATATTTTATTACGAGGTTCATCATTACGGTTTTTATTAACTAGGCTTTATGATTCAATTCATGGCTCAGAAAATGAGTTTACAAAAAAAAAAAATCCACTAGATTTTTTTAAAATACTAACCTTTCATATTAATTCACAAAAGAGTTTTAGTTATTTCAAATAATTTTACTTATAAAATTTACACAGATGGTGCTTGTTTGGGAAACCCAGGAAAAGGAGGATGGGCAGCAATAATTTTTGATTCTAGCAATAACAAAACATTTGCATCAGGTTCTGAAAAAATCACTACGAATAATCGTATGGAATTACTTGCCCCAATAAATGCTTTAAAAAAAATTAAAAAAAAATCAACAATAATTATTTATACTGATAGTAAATATCTGATTAATGGAATTAATGATTGGATTAAAAAGTGGAAATTTAATAAATGGAAAACATCCAATAAAAAGGATGTTAAAAACAAAGACTTATGGGTCTTACTAGACAACCAAATGAATTTTCATAAAATAACTTGGGAGTGGGTTAAGGGTCATAGTGGGAATGTGTATAATGAGGAGGCTGATAAGTTAGCTAGAGACGAGGCAGAGAAACTATAGATTTTCAAGTACATTCTCAGCTTTACTTTTTTCTAATCCACCACCTTTCTCATCAAATATCATTTTAATTAGCCCATTATCAATAAACATTGCAAATCTAGAAAGCCTTTTTCCTAAACCTATTACCGATAAATCCATTTCTAAACCACTAGAATTTAGTAATTCGGAATTAGAGTCTGCAACATAATTGATTTTACTGTTTGAGTAAGACTTTATCCAAGCGTCCATTACAAAAGGGTCATTTACAGATACAAAAAAAATCTCATCTACACCTTTATTTTTAAATTTTTCAAAATTATCTATGTATCCTGGAAGATGTTCATTAGTACATGTAGGGGTAAATGCACCAGGAACGGAAACTAAAATTACTTTTTTTTTATTAAAAAGTTCTGAGGAATTTATTGTTTTAGGATCACCATTAATAATTTGATGAAATGTTACTTCAGGGAAACAATCATTGACATTAATTTTCATTTTACTTAACTAACATAATATTATCTATTATCAAATCTTTTGTCAAAATTTCTGGGAGTAATATTCCATTTTTCTTTCTAGGTCCATAAATTATATTTAGTGGAATGCCTAACCTTCCATTTTTCTTAATAAAATTTAATATCTTATCATTAGGTTTAGTCCAATCACCCCTCATGAGTAAAATATTGTTAGACTTCAGAAATTCTATTAAATCCTCATTTTCTAATGTAGTTTGTTTATTAATTTGGCAAGTTATGCACCAATCAGCAGTTAAATCAAGAAGTAAAACTTTATCATTACTCACCTCTAAATTAAGTATTTGTTCATCAAAATCAACCCAGTTATTTTGCTTTTGAGCATTCTGAAAAGGTTTAATTAAAAATAGAAAAATGACAATTGAAAAAATTAGGCTTGTAAACAGTTTTTTAATATTAAAAAATAAAATCAGTGATAAAGTTGTAACCAATAGAATTATTATTAAGATAAAAACTTCATCGATTCCAGATAATTTCATTAACCAACCAGAGGTTGCTAGCAAAATTAATCCTAAAATAAACTTAAAAACATCCATCCACTGACCTGGTTTTGGAATTATTTTTAAAAATTTAGGATTTAAAAAAATCAACAAGTATGGAAGCGAAAACCCTAAGGCTACAGATATAAATATCATTAAAATATTTAAATTACTTGTAATTGCTGAAAAACCAATTGCTGTACCAAGAAATGGAGCACTGCAGGGAGTTGCCATTAATGTTGCAAAAACCCCAGAAAAATAATAACCACTAGTTTTGTTAGAATTAATATATTCGTTTATGTTATTAAATAGTTTTACAGGTAGAATTATTTCAAAAAAACCCAATAAATTTAATGAAAAAATAAATACGATAGTAGTTATAAATACCAAAAAATACAAATTCTGGAATTGAAATCCCCATCCAATGCTATGCCCTAAAAACTTCATAGTAATTATAAATAAAGATAAGAATAAAAATGAAGTAAAGATTCCTAAAACTATAGATATAATATTATTTTTGACTTTAATAGCATCTTCACTACCAATTTTAACTAAAGATAAAAGCTTCAGTGAAAGTACAGGTAATACACATGGCATAAAATTAAGTATTAATCCACCTAAAAAAGCTAGAATCAAAAAATTAAACAAATATGGTTTTTTGCCAAAGTCATTTTTTAGATTATCAAGAATAATTTCTTTATATTTTAAGCCATCTGAAATTACTAAGGATATTGGAGATTTAATATTTTCTAAACTCTCATTAGCATATAAACTAATTATATGATTTTTGTCCCTAAATCTCACATTAGTTGAAAAGTTTACATCATCGGAATACGCAAATGCCTTAATATTTTTATTTTTAAAATTTTTTAAAGATAATTCTATTTTGTTAGTTTTAAAAAAAACTTTACTCTCAAGTGAAAAGTATCCAGAGTTTTTTAAAGGTACCTTCTGAAAAAAATCATAAATAATACTTTCTTTAAAATTAAGGTTAGCGTCCTTTAGAAAATATTCTATTTTATGCTTGCTCTTTAATGGAATACAAACTTCCTTACAAACTAAATATTGTAATGTAATATTCGTATTAATTTCTTCAATTTCTCTATTTAACTTTAATCTAATTGGAAATATAACTCTATTTTCATAGCCAATTGTAGTGATTGATTTATCAACAAATTTTTCAGGAAAAGGAAATAAAATTTTTTTTTCTAAAATTCCTTGGTTATTATCAAATTCTATTGTTATTGGAGCACCAGCGTCTCCTGGATTCTTCCAGTAAGTCTTCCAATCTTTCTCTAGGTTTATTTCAATACCAAAATAAAAGTAGTTATCATCACTTAATAAAATTTGATCAGGAACTATTTTAATAGTTGAATGATTATAATTACTTTCAAGAGCCTGAGAAAAATTTTGACTAAAGCATGAAAACAATATTAATAAATAAAAAAAAAACATATTTATCTTCTATTTGAATATGAAAAAATAATTTGTAATAATTTAACTATGAAAGGTTCATATTTAAAGGGAAATATAATTTGTGCTCTACCACAACTGAAAGATATCTTTTTTTCGAGGAGTATAATTTATATCACACACCATAATAAAGATGGTGCTGTAGGGATAGTGTTGAATTATAAGGTATTAAATATAAAAGGTTCAGAACTCTTCAGAAAACTTGACATTAAAGGAGTTAATAAGAATTTAGATGCCGAATTTACCTTTCATATTGGCGGACCACTAAACCAAAATAATGGCTTTATACTTCATTCGAGTGATTACAAAAGTGAATTTACACTTAATGTATCAAAAAAAGTTAAACTTACATGCTCAACAGATATAATTAGCGATATTGCAAAAAATAAAGGACCAAAAAGCTTCTTTATATCTTTAGGATATTCAGGTTGGGGACCTGGTCAGCTAGAAAGAGAAATAAAAGAAAATAGCTGGATTAACATAGATGAAGAATTAGATCTTCTTTTTGGAGCAGATTCTGAAAAAAAATGGGATAAAGCCATAAAAAAAACAGGAATTGATTTTTCGAAGTTTTCTTCCACTAGTGGGAATGCTTAGGATTGTTTAGTTTTTTCCTCAATTACTTTCTCAAGATATTTCATATTATTTTTAATGGTTATGAATCGTTCCTTTTTTTTTAAAAGTTTTCTAAACTCAACTGGATAACTTAATTTTTTATTAACCGACTTAGAAACTATTTCAAAAAATTTTGAATAATGTGCTGTTGCCAGATAAATTCTTTTATCTTTGTCCCTTAAAATTTTCTTACCAACAGAATAACCTACTGCAGTATGAGGGTCTGCAATTATGTTATGATTTACGAAAATTTCTTTTATTGCCTTAAGTGTCTCGTTATCTGATAACTTTCCTCCATGGAATTCGTTCAAAATTAATGATAATATCTTTTTATTAACTTTAAACTCTCCATTCTTTTCAAGTTTTGTAAATAAACTGTTAACTTTCAACCCATCTTTTATATAGTAGAATAATAGTCTCTCAAAATTACTTGAAACTTGTATGTCCATGCTAGGGCTGAATGATTTAAAAACTCTTTCTCTTTTCATTCTTCCAGTTAAAAAAAATCTTGTTAAAATATCATTTCTGTTTGAACATACTAAAAGCTTTTTTATTGGAAGCCCCATAATCTTACAAATAAACCCAGCATAAACATTACCAAAATTTCCAGTTGGAACTACAAAGTTTATTGGATTAAATTTATTTTCTACCTTCAAATATGACCAAAAATAGTACACTAATTGACCAAGGATTCTTACCCAATTGATTGAATTTATTGCCGCAAGATTATATTTTTTTACTCTATTGTTTAATTTAAAAAAATCTTTTACTAACTTTTGACAGTCATCAAAGTTTCCTTCAACCTCAATGTTTGTTACATTATTCCTATCATATGTTGTCATTTGTTTTCTTTGAATTTCACTAACCTTTCCTTTAGGAAAAAGTATAAAAACATTGGCTCTTTCAGACTTTGAACAACCATAAATCGCTGCAGAACCTGTATCTCCCGATGTTGCTCCAAGTATAGTTATTTTAATTTTTTTCTTTTTTAGGATAAAATCGTAAAGATTACCCAAAAGTTGTAAAGCATAATCTTTAAAGGCAAATGTTGGACCGTGAAAAAGATTTAAAATATATTCTTTGTCATTTAAATTTTCCATTGAAATTATGTCTTTACCAAATTCTTTGCCATAGGTCTTTTTTACAATATACCAATAATCATTTTTAGAAATTTCATCTGATATAACAAAGTCCTTTGTAATTTCAAAAGCTAGTTCAGAATAAGATAGGTGTTTAAACTTAATTAAATCTTCCTTTTTTATTTTTGGAAGCTTATTTGGAACATAAAGACCTCCATCTGTAGATAATCCATTCAGAAGAACATTAAAAAAACTAACATTATTATCTTGACCTCTGGTTGAAGAATAAAGCATTACTTCTTTTTTAAATTTGCTGCAATAAAAACACCAATAAGGCCAATTGCAATGAAAAACCATGTGAGTGCATACTGAAAATGATTATTTCTTAGGTAAATTCGTGTTTGATTTCCTAAAGGATAACCATTAGGCCCATTATCAGATGCTTCCAAATAAAAATTTTTCTCTAATTGAAATGTCAACTCTTTCTGCATTAGGTCTGGTTCAACAAAAAACCAAAAATTTTTTATCGGATCATTCTCTGGTTGAAAGTAACCCTTTCTACCTGGAAGTCTAATTACAGCTGAAAATAATTTTTCTTCCCTTACAATGTTTTCTTTTCTATCGACCGGATCTTTTTTAAATAACGGAACCCAGCCAGTATTGTAAATTAAAAATTTATTAGATGAAACCTTAATTGGGACCAGAATATGAAAACCATTATTTCCATTCTTACTTAATGCTGGCATATAAAATTCAAAATCATTTAAAAGTTTTCCATTGACGAATACTTTCTGAAATTCATACTCTGCAGGTTCTTTTAATTCACTAAGTGATCTTGGTTCACCCTCAAACATTGAAACTCTTTGTTGTATAAGGTTTTTTTTCCAATTAAGTCTTTTGATCTGCCAGGCTGATAGACTCAATAAAATAGAAAGAGCTAGAATAAATGCTACAAGTGGAATTAATTTTGGTTTAAATAAGTATTCCTTTTTATTGAATATAAATCGCATTTATTGACAGGCTATACAGAAGCCCACCAGTAAACGAAGGTAAATAAAAAGAGCCATACAACATCAACGAAGTGCCAATACCATGCTGCAAATTCAAATCCAAGATGTTTCTCCGGCTTGAAATGTCCTCTTACCCCTCTAAAAAAGCATACTATTAAAAAAATAGTTCCGATAATAACATGCGCGCCATGAAAGCCAGTTGCCATGTAGAAAGTTGAAGGATAAATGCCTTCATCGATACTAAATGTAGCATGAAGATATTCATAACCTTGAAAACCTGTAAATACGACACCAAGAACAATTGTTAAAAAAAGAAAAATTAAAAAATTCTTTCTATCATTTTCACGAAGTGCGTGATGAGCCCAGGTTACTGTACCTCCTGATGCAAGTAGAATGAATGTATTTAATAATGGGATTCCAAAGGGTGGTATCAACTCAATTTCTTCAGGAGGGAAAACACCACCAAGCGCCTCTTGTCTTCCAATAAGTTCTTGACTATCTCCACCGGGATAAAATGCAACATCAAAAAAAGCCCAAAACCATGCCGAAAAAAACATTACTTCAGAAGCTATAAATAATATCATTCCATAGCGAAGCCCAATTACAACTACTTTATTATGAAACTTTCCACCTTCAGATTCGGATACAACATCTCTCCACCATAGAAAACTTGAGATGATAAGAGCAATACTTCCAATAGCAAATAATAAAGATTTCTCATCATGCATAAAAGATATAAAGCCATAAGCAAGAATAAGCAATGAACCTGCCGTTACTAAAGGCCACGGACTTGGATCTACTAAATGGTATGGGTGTTTTTGATTCTCACTCATTATTAATTATCCCTTATAAACATGGTGTAGGAGAGTGTTATTTCACTCAAATCACTTATAAACTTATCATCTTTTATTGATGGGTCAATAAAAAAAGAAACTGGCATTTCAACTTCCTCTTTAGCAGAAAGTACTTGCTCTTCAAAACAAAAACAGTCAATTTTGTTAAAATATTTACCAGCTGTTAAAGGTGTAACATTAAAAACTGACATAGTTTTCAACTCTTTGTTAGATTTATTTTTTGCCATATAAAAAGCTAAATTATTTTCACCAATTTTAATTTTTACTTTTTTTTTTACGGGTTTAAAAAATACTGGAGAGTCTTTTTCGGTTGAAGAATCGAACCTAACATCAATTTCACCAAAGTCACCTTTGACCATATTATTTTCTGATACCATTGGGGTACCACCATAACCAGTTACTTGACAAAATAATTTGTATAACGGAACTGCAGCATAACTCATCATGAGCATAAATAGTGCAAAAAAGACTAAATATGTAGCATGGGATTTAATTTTATTGTTTTTTATCATCAAAATTTAAGTAGAGTTACGCAATAAAATATGGCAGCTAGAAGAAATAAAAACAACCCGAGTGCAATATTTTTTTTTTTTTTATTATCCATCATTCATGTTTTAAGTTACTAAGTTGTCAACGACTAAAAGTAAAAATATAAAATAAAGATAAAAAATTGAATACTTAAATAATTTTGGGGCATACGGAGCTTCTTTGTTATCAGCAGAATTAAAAACTTTAAATGATAAGTAAACAAAGTAAGTGCTCAATAATAATGCTGAATAAAAATAAATTTCACCACTGAATCCTAAACTATAAGGTAGTAGAGATATAAGAAAAAGGAAAACCGAATAAGTAAGAATTTGTATCTTTGTTACTCTTTGGCCCTTAACAACAGGTAACATAGGAATTTTTGCATTTGAGTATTCTGTGTCTTTATATAAAGCTAATGCCCAAAAGTGAGGTGGTGTCCAAATAAAGATCAGTACAAAAAGAATAACTGGAAATAAACTCAGATCCCCTGATACACAAGCCCAACCAATTAATGGTGGGAAAGCACCAGCTGCACCACCAATAACAATATTTTGCGGTGTTCTTCTTTTAAGCCAAATTGTATAAATAAATATATAAAAGGCTATCGAGATACCTAACAGAAACGCTGCGAAATAATTTACAGCCAGTCCTAGAAGTACAACTGAAACTAATGAAAGGATAATTCCAAAACCTAAGGCATCTCCAGGGGTTATTTTACCTGCTGGAATAGGTCTTCCTCTTGTTCTTCCCATCATAACATCAATATCTCTGTCAAACCACATGTTTATAGCTCCAGAGGCTCCAGCGCCAAGTGATATACAAAAAATAGAAACTAAGGAAAGGAATGGATGAAGACTTTGTGGCGAAAGTAGAAGCCCACATACTGAAGTAAAAACAGCAAGTGACATAACCCTTGGTTTTAAAAGAGAAATGTAGTCAGCAACAGAACTGCTGCTTTCAGCAACCTCTAATGCATCTGACGCAGACCTACCCATTTCACAGTTACCAAATCAACAACTTACTTGACTTTAGGCAGGTCATCGTAAGAGTGAAATGGTGGTGGTGAAGAAAGCTCCCACTCAAATGTAGTGGCTCCTTTACCCCAAGGATTTTTCTGAGCTTTTCTAGCCTTAATGAATGCCTCGAAAATTACTATTAAGAAAAAGAAAGCTGCAAAAACTGATATATATGCTCCAATACTTGACACATAATTCCAACCAGCAAAGGCGTCAGGGTAATCAGGAATTCTCCTTGGCATACCAGCTAAGCCAGAAAAGTGCATTGGGAAGAAAGTTATGTTCACACCGATAAAAGTTAACCAGAAATGAATCTTTCCAAGAAGTTCATTATATTCAATACCAGACATTTTGCTGAACCAATAATAAAAGCCTGCATAAATTGAGAATAGAGCTCCCATCGACATAACATAATGGAAATGAGCAACAACATAATAAGTGTCATGAAGTGCAACGTCAATTCCGGTGTTAGCCAACACTACTCCAGTTACTCCTCCTAGAGTAAACAAAAATATCATGGCAATTGCAAAAAGCATTGGGGTTTTAAATTCAATTGAGCCTCCCCACATTGTTGCAATCCAGCTAAAAATTTTAATTCCTGTTGGAACAGCAATAACCATTGTTGCTGCAAGAAAATAGGCTCTTGTGTCAACATCTAAACCTGTAGTGTACATGTGGTGAGCCCACACAACAAAACCTACAACACCAATAGCAGCCATTGCATAGGCCATTCCTAAATATCCAAAAATTGGTTTTTTTGAGAACGTAGAAACTACATGACTTATGATCCCAAAACCAGGCAGTATTAATATGTATACTTCCGGGTGACCAAAAAACCAAAAGAGATGCTGAAATAAGACTGGATCTCCGCCTGCTTCGGGGTTAAAGAATGCAGTTCCGAAGTTCCTATCCGTAAGCATCATAGTAATTGCACCAGCCAAAACAGGAAGTGATAATAGAAGCAGAAAAGCTGTAATTAAAATTGACCATGCAAACAGAGGCATTTTATGCATTGTCATGCCTGGCGCTCTCATGTTAAAAATTGTAGTTATAAAATTGATGGCTCCAAGAATTGAAGATGCTCCAGCTAAATGCATGGAAAGAATAACCATGTCAACTGCAGGTCCCCCATGTCCAGAGGTCGAAAGTGGTGCATATAAAGTCCATCCTGGTCCAGCTCCACCGTCAACAAAACCAGAACCAATCAACAATATAATGGAGGGCACTAATAACCAAAAACTTAAGTTGTTCATTCTCGGAAACGCCATGTCAGGAGCACCTATAAGCAGAGGAACGAAATAGTTTCCAAATCCTCCGACCATTGCGGGCATGATCATAAAGAAAATCATCAATAAGCCGTGCGACGTAATCCATACATTATACTGTTGATAGTCGTCACCAAGTATTTGCATACCGGGTTCGGCAAGTTCCATCCTTATTAGAAGAGAAAAGATTCCACCAATTAGTCCTGCGATAATAGCAAAAACTATGTAAAGAACTCCAATGTCCTTGTGATTAGTGGAGAAAAAATACCTAGTAAAAAATGATGGTGCGTGACTTGACATAATTAACCTTTCTATTTCAATACAATTAAATCATCATTGTTATCAGCAAATTCAACCTTTGCTTCTTCAATCCAAGCAGCAAAGTCATTTTCTGAAACAGCCTTAATAGTTATGGGCATAAATCCGTGACCAGGCCCACACAATTCTGAACATTGACCATAATACATACCGGGCTCATTAATATTGAAATAAGTTTCATTGAGTCTTCCTGGTATTGCATCCATTTTTACACCAAGTGAGGGAACGGCCCATGAATGAATAACACCAGCAGGGTCAGATGTAATTTGCATCTTTACGTTTGTGTTAACGGGAACTACTAATAAATTATCAGTTGATAGTAGACGAGGTTGACCTTCCTCAAGTTCATCATCTTGAAGCATTATGGCGTCAAATTGAATATTATCATGATCAGGATACTCATAACCCCAATACCAGGTATATCCAGTTGCCTTAATTGTCATATCAATCTTAGAAAAGTCATTTTGATTGTATAAAAGTTTGAAAGATGGAATGGCTATTACAACCAAAATTAAAACTGGTATTACAGTCCAAGCCACTTCTAACAATGAATGATGAGTGGTTTGAGAAGGGGTTTTATTGTTTTTAGCGCTAAATTTGACACAAACATAAGCTAGTAGAAAAAATACAAAAACAGTTATAACTGTGATCACCCAAAAAACAAAGTCATGAAGATCGATTAGACTTTGCATTAATGGTGAAGCAGCTTCTTGAAAACTAATTTGCCATTCTGATGGCTGACCTTTAGCAAAACTTTGACTAACTAAAAGAAATGGTGACAAAAATGAAAAACTTAAAAAAAACAATTTAAAATAAACACGCATAAATAATCCTAAAAATTTTATACTAATATAATTATGATTTATCAAAAAACAATCACAAATTATTTAATATTACAACTGTCTAGCATCATAACTAAGGAAACTTCTATTTACAATACAAATGATTATTGATAATTATTATTAAAGAGTTATTTAATTTGATATGTCAGTTATAAAAAAAGATTGGGATGATAAACTCGTTCTGTCAAAAGTCGACGGGTTACTAAAAAACTATGATGATGGAGAGTTATTTGTTGAAGAAGTTTTCTCCGAAAACATATTATTTGATGAAAACAAGATTAAAAATGCCAGTTTCGATCAAGATAGAGGCTTTGGGCTAAGAACTGTAAGAGAAGATTCTATAAACTTTTATCACAGTTCAGATGTCTCTAAAAAATCACTGCTCCATGGGATCACTTCAATAAAAAAAAATCAAACAAACAACCCCCAAAAAAAAAATAATTTGAGACCTAATTTATCTTTGTACTCAGATACAAATCCAATTTCACAATTAAATTTAAAAAAAAAAATTAATTTTCTGAACATTGTGAATACTTATGCCAGGAAAATTTCTAAGACTATTAAACAGGTTTCTATTTCTTTGAATGGTAGTTTCCAAAACGTTGAGATAACAAAAGTTAATGGTGATTTTTATTACGACGCCAGACCATTGGTTAGACTTAATGTAAGTATATCTGTGGAAAAAAAGGGTAAAGTTGAAACAGGTTCTTTCGGTATGGGAGGTCGTTACATGTATGATAAATTATTAGTAGATAAGAGTTGGAAATGTGCTGTTGATAGTGCATATAATCAAGCTAATCTGAAACATTCAGCAAAACCATCTCCTGCAGGTGAACAAACTGTAGTTCTTGGTCCCGGTTGGCCAGGTATTCTTTTACATGAAGCCATAGGGCACGGGCTAGAGGGTGATTTTAATCGAAAAAAAACTTCTGCTTTTTTTGATCTTGTTGGTCGTAAAGTTGCTTCAGAACAAATAACAATTGTTGACGATGGAACAATTCCTGAAAGAAGAGGTTCACTTACAATTGATGATGAAGGTACAATGTCTCAAAATACAGTGTTAATAGAAAAAGGAGAGCTAAAAGGATTTATGCATGACAGACTAAATGCGAGACTAATGAAACAAAACCCTACAGGTAATGGCAGAAGACAAAGTTATTCTCATATCCCAATGCCAAGAATGACAAATACTTATATGCTCTCTGGAAAATACGATCATGAAGAACTAATCAAATCAACGAAAAAAGGTATTTATGCAACACAATTTAGCGGAGGACAGGTTGATATTACCTCAGGAAAATTTGTTTTTAGTGCTTCGGAAGCGTTCGAGATCATAAATGGAAAAATAGGAAAACCTTTAAAGGGCGCAACACTGATTGGAAATGGCCCTGAAATTCTTAAAGAAGTCTCAATGGTAGGTAATAACTTAAAGCTTGATAACGGAATTGGTACTTGTGGGAAAGAAGGACAAATGGTACCAGTTGGCGTTGGACAACCTAGTCTAAAAATAAAAAAACTTACAGTTGGCGGTACTATTTAAAATTTTTTTTGTGAACCTCATCAAAAATTTTTTCCTCGTAATTTATAAAATTCTTGATCATTAAATTCCAGATTTCTTCGATAAACTCACTTGGCAGGCTTCTTTTTTTAGCTTCATTATTTAGTTTTTTAAGAATTAATTCTATTCTTTTTTTATCGACAATCTGATCTCTTCTTTTGAGTTTGACAACTTCTGTTACCAAATCTTTCCTCTCAGAAATTAAGTCAAGTATCCTTAGATCAATTTTATCTATTTGCTTTCTAATATCTTCTAAAGAATCAAACTTTTTCATTTTCTAATATCTTAAAATAATTCGTCTTATATAACATATCAATATTATTATCCCATTCTTCCGAAAATAATTTTTTCCAAGTTTCACCAGGTGATTTTTTGGAATTAACAATTGTTTTTAGAGGCTGTAAAAAATATGATTCATCTTTGCCATTAGCCTTAATGTTTCTTTTTTTTAAACCTCTAGCAGATAAATTTATAATTTCGTCTGCAAAACTTAAAAGTTTTTCGTCATCTGGGGTATTAGTGTTAAGACCATACTTCCTTACATTTTGATAAAATTCACAAATTTGATCAAATTTCCAATGACCTATTTTAGACCAAACTGTGTCTAAATTATCTTCGTCATATAAAATCCCTGTCCAAAAAGCTGGTAAAGCACAAACCCTAGACCAAGGCCCACCATCAGCACCTCGTAACTCTATAAAATTTTTAAGTCTTACCTCAGGAAAAACAGTTGTTAAGTGAATATTCCAATCATCTATACTAGGAACAATTTTATAGCGATTTTTTGTTTTTTTATTAAGAAAATTTCTAAATGTGTAGTTTGTCATTTCCAGGTACTTATTTTTTCTTATTACAAAATACATTGGGATATCAAGAAGATATTCCACATATCTTTCAAACGAAAAATCATCATCATAAATAAATTTAAGAAGGCCACATCTTTCTTTATCTGTTTTAGTCCAAATGAAGGATCTAAAACTCGTAAAATCGGTAATTTGACCGTCAATAAAGGGAGAATTTGCATACAATGCTATGATTAGAGGTTGTAAAGATTGCGAAACTCGCATTTTTTTTATCATGTCAGTCTCTGATGAAAAATCAAAATTAGCTTGAATTGTAGCAGTTCTTAACATCATATCTAATCCTTTTTCTCCAACCCTTGTCATGTAATTACTCATTATTTTATATCTTTGTTTTGGCATTAGTTGAATTTTAGATCTTTCCCATTTAGGAAGTACACCCATTCCTAAAAAATCAATATCAAATTGCTTGCAAATATCATCAAGTTCTTTCTGATGCTTATTAACCTCAGCACATGTTTCAAAAAGACTAATCAAAGGCGCTCCAGAAAGTTCAATCTGCCCCCCTGGTTCTAAAGTGATTGATGCACCATTTTTTTTGAGTGCAATTACATTAGATTCTTCAAAAATTTTCTGCCACCCATACTTTATACTCAATTGATTGAATATTTTTTGAATGTCTTCAAAGACAATTGGCTCTAATGATTTTTTTTTAAAGCCGAACTTTTCGTGTTCTGTTCCAATTCTCCAATTCGCTTTTTTTTTTATACCTTTAGCGAAGCTTTCAATTAGCATGTTTTTTTTTAATTCATCTGTCATAAAAAATTCCTGACATTTGCAAGAGAAACTATGCATGCAGTATCAACTTTTAAAATATTTTTTCCTAGTGAGATATTGTGAAAATTGAATTTCTTAAAACTATTCTTGTCTTTTTCACTCCATCCACCAACGGGACCGATAAAAATTGCAATTTTTTTTTTCAAATCAATTTTTGAAATTTTTTTACCAACTCTTTGTTCATCGCAAAACAAAATCATTCTCTCCTCATCCCAGTTCTCAAAAAGTTTACTTAATGAAGTTTTTTGCTCAATTTCTGGAATGAGCATTCCTTCACTTTGTTCGACAGATTCAATAGCAATTTTTTCTAATCTTGAATAGTTAAGATTGTAATTTTCAGAAAAGTTTGTAATCAAAGGAATGATTTTTTTTACCCCTATTTCTGAAACTTTCTCAATCAAATAACTAAGGTTTTTAGATTTTATCAATGCAAAACATACCCAAATATCAGGAATATCCTCTAATTTTTTTAACTTAGTTAATAATTCAGCATGGATCTTATTTTCAAAAATAAGTTTTGCCGTCCATTCTTCATCGTTATTAAAAACATTAATTTTATCTCCGTCTTTTCTTCTCATTACATTTTTTACATAATGTGCTTGACCATTATTAAGCATTAAAGGTTTTGAAGAAAGGAATTTTTCTTTGAAAAAAAGTCTTATCTTTGGCATGTTAGGGAACTTAACATAATAATAATAAAAAATAACTTTAAAATAGTCCAAAATATAATTTCAATGTATTTTTCAATACCAAATAAAATTAAGGTTTTATTAGAGCTTGGAAGATATAATTACCCTACAGGTGCTTTCTTGTTAATGTGGCCATGTTTTTGGGGTGTCTTATATCAACCGAATTTTGACCAAGATTTGCTAAAATTTCTGGGTCTTTTTATTGTTGGTTCTTTTGTCATGCGCGGCGCTGGTTGCACTATTAATGATTTTTTTGACAAAGAGCTAGACAAAAAAGTCAGCAGAACAAAAAATAGACCACTTGCAAGAGGCGCATTAAATAATACCGATGTATTATTTTTTATATTGTTTCAACTATTCATTGGATTAATAGTAGTCGTACAATTTAGTTTAAAAGTTATTTTTTTTAGTTTTCTTATAATTCCTTTAATTTTTATTTATCCAATCTTAAAACGAGTCACATACTTTCCTCAAATTTTCCTGGGTTTAATTTTCAATTGGGGGGTAATTGTAGGATTTTTATCACAAAATAATGAATTAAATATTGGCGTCGTTTATCTATACTTATCTGGTTTTTTTTTAACTATTGCCTATGACACCATTTATGCATTTCAAGACTTAGAGGATGATAAAAAGGCTGGAATAAAATCAACTGCTGTTCTGTTTGAAAAAAATTCAACTTTTTTTATATTATCATCACTGTTCTTAAGTTATTTTTTTTTAAATCTAAGCTTAATTGAAACTTCAGATTTAGACACATTAAAGGTTATTTTACTGACATCTATAGTTTTAATATGTCATTTAAAGCAATTTATAAATTTTAATTATAAAAGGTCCTATAAATCTATCTTTGACTATAATGTTTGGGTAGGAGCAATTATTGCTTTGATAGTTTTTTTGAAGAATTATTTATGAGGTAAGATTATATACCTTGTATTACAAGAGTCTACATTCTGCCAAGAAAGTCTATTCCATTCATTTTTTGCTTCTACATATGAGTTGAAAGGTCCGTACTTTGCTAGTCTTTCATCATCTTGAAGCTCTTTAAAAGTGGTGTCTTTGTATAATCCACCCACTACCCAATAACTCATTTTTAAAAATACTTTCTGTTTAAGTTGAATTTATAAGAAATTAAAATATAAATTATTAACTTATGGATAAATTATTACTAGAGCAAATTTTAAAAAAATTAAAAAAAAAAGGGGCAGACGAAGCTGACATAATATTTTCGCACTCGGCTAATAAAAGTTCGTCATGTCGACTAGGAAAAATTGAAAAAACAGAAGAATCTGAAATTAAAGAAATCGGAATCAGAGTTATAAAAGATAAAAAACAAGCGATAATTTCTTCGACAAACATTGAACCTGAAAATATTTCAAAATTGGTTGAAAGAGTTATTGAAATGGTAAAAGTGGTTCCCAAAGACGAATTTTGTGGCTTAGCTCATAAGGGTCTAATCAAAATACCAAGTAAAAAAGAAATAAATTCTCTTAATTTATACGATAGTTATGAACCCAGTATAAAAGAGATCAATAAGAAAGTTTTATCTCTTGAAGGTAGCGCTTTGAAAAACAAAAAAATAACCAATTCAGAAGGTGCTGAACTTTCTTATACAAAAAGTAAACTTTTACTTTTAGCTTCTAATGGCCTTGAGTCTGAAATAACAAAAACTCACAGTGATTACATAGTTGCAGTTTTGGCAGGAAAAAAGGGGCGAATGGAAAGGGCATACGATTACAAATCAAAAGTTTTTTTTGATGATTTAGGTGATTTAGAAAAAGCTGGAAAAAATGTTGCCACCGATGCCATAAAAAAACTAAATTCAAGAAAAATTAAAACCTGTAAATGCGATGTAATCTACGACTCTAAAATTTCTTCAAGCCTATTAAGTAATCTCTTCAATGCATGCAATGCATCATCAATAATAAAAGGAACAAGTTTTCTAAAAAATAAAAAAAAGAAAAAAATTTTTAATGAAAATATCAATATTGTTGACAATCCTCTTATGGAAAAAAAATTGAGGTCTAAGGTAATCGATGGAGAAGGAATTAAGACAGTTAAAAAAAATTTAATAGAAGAGGGTCGTTTAAATTTTTTCTTTAACTGCCTAAGCACTGCTAGACAAATTAATGAAGACCCAACTGGACATGCATCAAGATCTGTGTCTTCAATCCCATCAGCTAGTTATTCAAATTTATATTTAGAAAATGGAAACATTGATAAAAAGGATATGATAGGTTCACTGAAAAAAGGAATAATTGTAACAGAATTGATGGGAAGTTCAATCAACCTCTCAAATGGTGATTACAGTCGTGGTGCATCTGGTTTTTGGGTTGAGAATGGAAAAGTCGCTTACCCTGTATCTGAGATTACTATAGCTGGAAACCTTAAAGATATTTTTCTATCTATTGTTCCAGCAAATGATTTGGAATTTAATTTTGGAATTAATGCGCCGTCATTGTTTATTAAAAATCTTACTGTTGGTGGAATTTAATTGAAAAAAGGTCTTGACGATGAACTTAAAAATTTTTGTGAGTTTGCTATCACAAAAGCAGGTAAAATTGCACTTAGTCTTCAAAAGAATTTAAAAATTAGTTACAAATCAAAACATCAGCCCGTTACTAATGCAGACATTGAGATAGACCAATTTCTTTTTAGTTTTTTTCAACAAAAAACACCTAACTTTGGATGGCTTTCTGAGGAATCTGTGGATAATAACTCCAGACAAAAATCAAATTTTTTTTGGTGTTTAGATCCAATTGATGGAACTAGATCATATATTTCTGGCAAACCTGAGTACACAATATCTCTTGCGCTTATTAAAGAATCTCAACCCATTTTTGGTATTATTTATAATCCAGTTACTAATGAATATTTTACTGCAGAAAAAAAAAAAGGAGCTTTTTGTAATCGAAAAAGAATTAGAGTAAAAAAAAATAAAAATGTGAATTTTTGTTCATTTGCTGTAAGTAGTTCTGAAGCAAGTAATTTAACTTCCTATCAATTTATTAAAAAAAACCAAATAAGAAAAATGGGTTCCATTGCATATAAAATAGCATTAGTTGCAAAAGGTAGTATTGATGTAGCATTAAGTTTTACAAAAAAAAATGATTGGGACTTAGCAGCAGCAGATCTGATTGTAAGTGAAGCTGGAGGAGAGATTTTAGGAACAGACGGAAAGAAAATAATTTACAACAGCAAAAATCTAAATATAAGTTCTGTAATGGCTTCAAATACCCACATTATTTCTGAATTAAAAAATAAGTTTTAGCTAAGTATGCATTCATCAAGCTCAACAAAACTAATACTCAAAAGACTTTTCCAAAATTATGTACTAAAACATCGTATAAAACTTTCTTTTTCAATTATTTGTATGGTTGTAGTTGCAGCTACTACAGCAACTAATGCCTGGTTAATGCAACCAGTTCTTGACGATATATTTATTAATAAAAATGCAACACTTCTATTTATAATTCCAGTTGCAATACTCTCAATTGCGTTAATCAAAGGCATAGCATCATATTTTCAGTCAGTATTAATGAGTTTCATCGGATATAAAATCGTTGCTGACCTACAAAAAGAAATGCTAAAGACACTTTTAAAATGTGACTTATCATTTTTTAGCAAAAACAACTCTGGAACATTAGTTTCACGATTTCTAGCTGATGTAGGTGCTTTATCTAGAGGAGTTCATAATGTAATAATTAATATAATTAAGGATTCTCTTACTTTTATTTTCCTTATAGGAGTTATGTTTTTTCATGATCTAAAACTAGCAATAATAACCTTATTAATTTTTCCTCTAGCAATTTACCCGATATCAAGAATAGGAAAAAGACTTAGAAAAATTTCAAAAAATACTCAAATAGGTTTTGGTTTATTTACAAAAAGATTAACAGAATCATTCCAGGGAATTAAAACCATAAAAGCCTTTAATGCTGAATCAATAGAAAGTAGAAAAGTAAATCTCGAGATCGAAAACTTATTTAACTTAACATTCAAATCAACAAAAGTTAATTCCATATCAAGACCACTTATGGAAACTTTAGGGGGGGTTGCTATAGCTATTATTGTTTTGGTTGGAGGAAGTCAGGTAATTAATGGGGTAACTACGCCTGGTACTTTTTTCTCATTCTTAACAGCATTATTAATGGCGTATCAACCTTTAAAATCTCTAGCTACGCTCAATGCAACTCTTCAAATATCAATGGCTTCAGCAGAAAGAATTTTTGAAATTATAGATCAAAACCCTAAAATAATAGAAAATTTAAATAACAAGGATAGTCTTTTAAATAAGAATATTTCATATAATCTCAAGATTGAAAAAGTAAATTTCAATTATGAAGATTCACAAAATCAAGTTCTCAAAAATATAAATCTTGAAATAATCAAAGGAGAAAAGGTTGCTTTAGTTGGTTATTCTGGAGCTGGTAAAACAAGTTTAATTAATCTTATTCCTCGATTCTTTGATACACAAAAAGGAAAAATTACTCTTGGAGGAATTGATATCAAAGACCTTAGTTTTAAGTTTTTGCGTGATCATTTTTCAATCGTTAGTCAGGATATTCTTCTATTTGATGAGACTATAAAATATAATATTTGTTATGGTAAGACAAATGTATCAAATAAAGAGATTTTTGAAGCCTGTAAAAATGCAAATTGTAATGAATTTATTAATAAACTTCCGTTGAAACTAAATTCATTTGTTGGTGAGAAAGGAATAAAATTATCCGGAGGTCAAAAACAAAGAATCGCAATTGCTAGAGCGTTTTTAAAAAACTCACCGTTTCTATTATTAGATGAAGCAACATCTGCTTTAGATTCAAAGTCTGAAAAAAAAATTCAAAATTCACTTTCAAATTTAATGAAAAATAAAACTTCCCTTGTTATTGCACATAGATTATCAACTATTCTTGATGCAGATAGAATTGTTCTACTACACAATGGAAAAATTGAAGCAATAGGAAAACATAATTACTTATTAAAAAATTCTAAAATTTATAGAAATTTATATGAATTACAATTTAAAGATGAGAAAAAAAAATTATGATTAAAAAATTATTACAAAATCAGTTTACACAAAATATTCTTGGGTTCTTAATATCAATCTACATTAAATTTTGTTTTCAAACTTCTCTTTGGTACTCTAAAAATGATCTGAATTTAGAAAAACAACTTAATAAAAAAAACAAAATCCTTGTACTTTTTTGGCACAACAGATTATTAATGGCCTCGTTTTGCTGGAAATATAAAAATAAATTTAAAATGCTGATTTCAGGTCATCGCGACGGAAAAATAATATCTATTGCTGTTTCATACCTAGGTATAGAAACTATTTACGGCTCTTCTAATAAAAATAAAATTTCTTCAGCAAAACAAATTCTTACAGAATTGAATAACCACAATGTAGTAGGAATCACACCAGA
>CEVZ01092317.1_pt1 | contig 20277 bp, 19 predicted proteins | sample 361371 | NCBI WGS metagenome assembly CEVZ01 (sample SAMEA2620217, study PRJEB7988) | marine metagenome | isolation source: saline water (ENVO:00002010), including
TCCTGGAGCTCCATATTTGGTTCTGATTCTGTCTTCCTCCTGGATCAGATCCTTGGGAAGATGAATTCCAAATTGCATCGTAGAGAATTGTGTTTCTGAAAGGTTCTCGAAAACCCTAGAAACAATGTTTTCTACATCTTCAAATAGATTCTCGCAAAGTGGGCAGTAATCCTGAGTGATCTTTGACTGTAGATTCTCATCCCTCTCAAATGCCTCTGACCTAACAATGGATCCGGCATCAGATCCTCCGATTCCAGTGCTAGACCCAGATATTCTGCCCAAGCAATGGTCACAAACTCCGATCTTAATTACGTGTGCTATGCCCAATGGCGCTGGACAGGGTGGAGCGTCCCAATTCAGAGTACTGCCCTGGAAATCGAAATCATCTCCATCGAACCAGACTTCCTCTGACTCTATGCTATCTTCAATTTCCTCCTGAGGTGGCATTTCTGTAGAAGCATAATCAGCAGACGCGTAGAGCTGCCATTCGTCCTCAGAGTCTATCTCCGAGTCATCATCCTTCGGCTCGTTTGTTTCCATAGTATCGCCACACAGAACAGGGGGGACCTGTGTCTCTGACGTCAATCGGAAATGATTGGAGGATTTGACTTCTTCGCTAAAGCCGCTATTCCAGATTTTGCCCATGTTCTTCACAAATCTTTCTGAGATGCGAAAAGGAGTGTATTCCACTAGAGCACCCAGTGGGCCATTCAAGTTGTATACCATACCTACCTACCGGAGAAACCCGTGGCTTCTCAAGCATTAGTCTCGCAATCTCCTCTTCTAACTCTATTTTGCGTTGCTCGTTCTGCTGCCTAGGTTTACATTTGGCACACTGGCAATTTGAGCGGATTACCAGATAGCTTACCTTGAATGATGCTCCATCTTCGAATCTCATGATGCAGCTCTCGTCACCTCTCTCAAAGTCAGAAAGAACATCACGTGACATGATAGACCCCAGTGAAACAGACTCGCCATGCTGTTAGACATATGAGTTTATTTCAAATGGCAAGAGATAAATTAGACCTAGTCTGTTTCAATCTAACATGGGGAGGGAGATAGGAGATTTCCTTAGCTTTCCGGACTGGCCAGAATTCAGGCCGAACATGACCCCTAGGGAGATTTTCTCGGAGGGAAGTTTCGGAGGAAGCTACTGGAGACCTATATTCTCATCAATAATCTCAGAGAATCTGAATGGGCAGCATCTAGAATTCAAAGATTGGTGGATTGGACTGGATGAGAAGCTGATCTGTAGCGAAGAGTATGACAAGAAATTGAACAAATATTCAGTTTCCTCCGGTACGTCGCTAGAAATGTGGGAATCAAAGGGGTGGATAAGGGAACAAGACCCGTATGGTTGGATTCAGTGGTATTGCAGATTCTTCTCGGGAAGGAGAAGTGAAGATGATAACAGGCAGATAAGAAGATGGAATTCATTTGCTGGACCAAAGGGGAGGTTCAGAATTCAACTGATTAACCGGATTATTGGAGCCGATGCTAATTTTGATGATGAGCGAGTTAGCCCAGTGATACGACAATCCCTGCAACACTGGGCATACAGGCTTACTTTGAGTGACTTCGAAGATTATGCAATAGAGAAATGGAAGTCCAGTATGCCGGATGAGTGAGCTGAATGTCGATGAAAGATGAAATACAGAAAATATTGCCATTGCATCAATAACGAGGATGGAACTAATGTACAACTACAGGCATGAAACAATTGTAGAAGCTGATGCAGAGACTACCTTCGCTTGGTTCGAGCATGAGGGTTCCTTTAGGAGACTAATGCCCCCTTGGGAAGTTGCGGAAGAAGTACGAGCTGACGACTCACTTGAAGTCGGTTCTAAGAGGATCTTCAAATTCCCCATGGGACCCCTAAAAATGACTTGGGTAGCAGAGCACACAGGTTACGATCCACCCAGATTCTTCTCAGATAGAATGCTGAAAGGTCCCTTCAGATCTTGGAATCACGAACATCATCTTGTTGAAGAAGGGGATGTGACAAAGGTAATCGACGAGGTGACTTACCAAGTTCCCTTCGGTCGTCTTGGTAATCTCGTTGACAGGATCTTAGGTGGACTACTGGTTAGGAAGAGGATTTCCCAGATGTTCACAGCCCGTGAATTGCGACTAAAGAGAGACTTGTTTCATCACTCCAAGTTTGCTGATAAACCCCGTAGGAGAATTCTGGTTGCAGGATCATCTGGGACCATTGGTACTCAGCTAGTAGCGTTCCTTGACACGGGAGGTCATGAAGTATGGAGGCTTGTCAGGAGAGAAATAAAGGAAGGTTCTAAGGAGCTTAATTGGGATCCTACTTCAGGAAAATTAGACCATGGAATTCTCGAGGGTTTTGATACCATAATTCACCTAGGAGGAGAGGGGATAGGCGACAAGAGATGGAGCTCGAGAAGGAAGAAGGCGATTAGGGATTCAAGGGTCGACAGCACCCTGATCTTATCCAATGCTATTCGGCAGATGAAAAGTAAGCCGGAAGTCTTCATTGTAGCAAGTGCCATAGGGTGGTACGGAGATAGGGGTGATGAGGAGCTAGACGAGAATAGCTCCCCTGGAGATGGTTTCCTTCCTGATATTTGCAGGGAATGGGAAGATGCAGCTTCAAAAGTCGAAGAGTCGGGGGTTAGGACTGTATTTCTCAGAAGCGGCATAGTTCTGACAGCAACAGGAGGCGCACTAGAGAAGATGCTTCTTCCATTCAAGCTAGGTGGTGGTGGCCCCATGGGAGGAGGTAAGCAGTGGATGTCATGGATTTCATTAGACGACGAAATTTATGCAATTCATCATCTGATTATGAACAGTGGTTCGACTGGGAAATACAACCTCACAGCTCCTGAGCCCGTAAGGCAGAAGTTGTTTGCTAGAGTTCTGGGGCGTGTACTAAGGCGACCAGCAATAGCACCTATTCCAGGTTTAGCGATCAGAGTAATGTTCGGTGAAATGGGAGTAAGCCTTACCTTGGAGAGTCAGAGAGTTTTACCAAATAGACTGGTGGATGAGGGTTACGAGTTCCTTCATTCGGACTTGGAACACGCACTTAGGGACACATTGGGGATGTGGAATGACTAGTATGGAGCTGCTTGATCTTTACTAGATCCTAGAATCCCATTATCCGGGTGTGAGAGTGCCAGAGCTGCAGGCGCTAAAATGAGGCTGGCTATCAGTGAGAGAAGAATCATTACCGCACAGAACAGGCCGAAAGTCGAAAAGAAGCCCATTTCAGACTGATTTATTATTAGAAATCCTGTCATGTCGGATACCGCCGAACCGAAGAGAGCAATTCCGGAAGCCCCCCCTACAGCGCCAATAGAAGAAATGGTTGAAGACCCTGCTTCCTTTTCCTCTCTAAATCGCTGAATAACGTGAATCACGTAGTCAATCCCAACTCCTAACGAGATTGCCGCTATAGAGACTGTAACCATGTTCAGCCCATAACCTGCCATTCCCACTATTGCGTAAAGCCACACGATCATCAAGAAAATAGGGGCAGTAGTAATTGTTGCGAGGATAAACGGTCTTGTGCCCCATAAAATGGATAGGATTACAGATAGAGAAGCTAGGATTAGCAAATAATCCTGCCCGACTAGAAATAGGGAAATAGAAGACAGCATGATTGTGTTTAGTGAAATCTTAGAAGCGAATCTAATTGGGTTCTTTTTCTCGGCATTGAATCTTTCAATTGGGGAATTCTCCTCACGGAACCCCCACCAGAGTGCTAGGATACAGAATATCACTCCCAGAAGAAGTGTATCTTGCAAATCGTCTTGCATGGAGTCGGCAGCTACGAATCTGATAATTGGCTCCCCTGTGGGAATTGCCCAGGAGACGGGGTATTCTTCGTTCTCAAAAGCAGAATTAATACTGCCTCTCTCGTGTATCGGATTTGTTGAGAGATTCTGAAGAGGTGCCATGTCCACTACTAATTGTTCCAATGCTGGCTCGACGAGAGCGAACTGCTCGGGACTGGAGAGGCCGAATCTAAGGGATGTTCTGGGGAATCTTGGAGTGTCTCCTGAGCTAGTTAGCCAAGGCTTCTCGAAATCCAATTCTCCCTCGACTTGAATAAACTCGCCTACTATGCTTGTTGATAACGAAGGATAACCTCCACTGGCAGGAACTCCGCGAGTCACCATGAATCCGTAAAGGAAATTGAGGCATGTGCTGTCATCAATGGAAGGAACATAGATGAATTCCATTTCCCTATTTGGTATCTGAATAGCATCACATCCTATGCCTCCTTCATTAGAGTCGAAGTTCCATCCTGCTTGTTCGAATGGAGTTTGATTCCAAGCCATGGCTGCCCTGGTGTACCATAGCATCAGATCTATTCCAATAAGCTCTACTTGCCCATTGGGCATCTTTGAAATCTGATCTGGTTCATCCGGACCATGGGAGTTCATATTGTTCCTAAGCTCATCGATTGCATCAATAATTAATGGGTTGGAGATGTTTCCCTCTATCAAGAGGTAAGCTGGCTCGCCCTCATCACTGAATCTTTCATTGATTAGTCCTACACCTACTGCTAAATCGGAGTCCTCTTCGATGAAATCTTCTACTTGAAAATCACCCTCGAGAGAAAGCATTATTGGAGTAGCAAATATTGTGATGAGAATCGAGATTGCTACAACTATTGGAGAGTACCTAGCAGACAAAGTTGCAAGATTTGACAGCCAAGAGCTGGGGATCATGTGAATAATGTCTGATCTCTCTTCCTCTAGCCTCCCTTTAGATTCCAGCCAGATGTCGATATCCAGTCTAGCAAGAGGAACCCAAAGTCCTGTAAGGAAGAATGCGCATAATACACCCAATCCTGCTTCGATTCCAAATGAGCGTAATGCGGCAATACTCGAAGTCATGTTTGCCATGAAGGCGACAATGGTTGTGACTGAAGTTAGCAAGATTGCCAACCCAATCTTACTAATCGCCTTATGTACTGCTTCTTCGGATGTTTTTCCCAATCTTCTCTCTTCCTTGTATCTGTGTAGACTATGCAGACTATCGTCAATTTCTAAGGCGAGAATCAGTATAGGCAGCAGGTTGGAGAATTGTGATCTGAAAATAATCTCGTTATCTGCCCACTTTCCTATGATTATGGCCCAGCCGATTAGCCCGTACATCCATATCAGAGATACTCCCAAACTAGTAGCAACTATCGCCACATCGGACGCTCTCCTGAGACTGGCCCATAGTAGAATTAGAATTGCTGCCCCCATAAGCAGAATCAAGTAGGCACTTGAGAGAAGCTCGCGGTTTATCTCTACATTTATTGATTCTGCGAACATCAGAGAAACGATGTTCTCATCGCTCTTCCTGAGATCTTCTTCTAGAGATAAGTAAAGCCACTCAACGGAGCATAGGGGCTGATCGTTTTCCTCCCTATTCCTGCAATCCTCAACTGAGTATCTAATTGGCTTTGTCTCTAAATTAAATCCTTTTCTCTCATACCCAAATTCTGAACTAGCGTTTTTCCATGAGAATGTCCACCCATTCTTCTGCATCTCGTTCCTATCGAAATTGACAATCAACCAAGCAGCCGATGCTGACCATCTTCCAGGCACCCAGTTCTCGGAAAGTAATGTCCCGTTTTCTGAAATACTGTGATCCACTGGTCCGATTACTGAGCTGAGATCGTCCGGAAGAAAAGCCCTATCGTTGGAAAGAAATCTGAGAAAGGCCCCATTGCTGTTGTTAGCCATTCTGTGTGCAGCCAAATCGATGTGCTCTTGGGTGACATTTGGATCGTCAAAAGAAAGACATTCCAAGTGCCCGCAATTCGACCAGTTCGTAGGAGCAGGGTCGGTAGAGGCATTGATGTCCAGTGTAGCTTGTAATTTGAAAGGATTTATTCTGGGAGAAGTGAGAGACGACTGCCCTGACATGAATGCACGGAACTCTGTGGCCAAATCCAATATCCCGTTCACTGGATCTCCTGAAATCTCAGAAGCCATTGGTAAGTAGAATTCTGAAATCTCATTATTCTTTAGCTCTCGAGCGTCCTCATCGATCTCCCTTAGTACTGATAAGTTCAGTATCCCCCCTATGGGCTCGACAATGCCTTGGCCACCACCTCGATATTCTGCAATCATCCCCACATCTGAATCTGGCTCTCCGAAATAGCTTGGATCTCTGACGAAAATTCCGAAACCCCAAATATTACCTGCAGCAGTAAATTCCTCCCTCAAAACCTGGTTTGCATCGAGCTCAGGGGACTCCATATCGTAAGACTCAATATCAATTGGTTCGAAAGAAGCAATGATTCCTGGAACCATTAGGATAGAGACCACTACTACAAGAAAATGTACTTTCCTTCGTCTGGGAATTATATAATCAGCAAGACCCTCGAAGCTCCTCACAGCTATTCGAAAACAATGGGATATTTCACTAATTGCGTGTACTCACAGCCCTGAGTCTCTTAGAATCTCGAGCGCCTCTCTCTGAGATTTTGTTAGCTTTTCTGGCTCGGAGAGCACGAATTCGACATCTAGTGGTCCTCCTGAGTGACCGTGTCCCTGCAGTCTCCTCCTATCTCCAATTCTGGCTCCCTCTGGAATTTCGATTTGCACCTTTTTTCCGTCGGGAGTAGTTATTCTGACCTTTCCGCCCAAAACTAAAGTTGAGTATGGAATCCTTACCTCTTGGACAAGTCTCCCTTCCTCCCATCTACGTCCATCTTCGGCATCCAGACGAACGGTGATAAGCAAATCTCCAGATTCTCCCTCTGGGTGCTCGTGGCCCATTCCCTTCAGACGTAGAAGATGGCCGTGCTCCGCCCCTTTGGGAACACGAACTGTTATTGTACTTCCCTTGGTTTGAACTCCATAGCCTTTGCAGGAAGAGCACTGGCTGGATGAGCCAAAGCTAGTTCCTTTACACTTTGAACATATGCGCATCCTTCGATGACTGAACTTTACATCTGCTCCTCGAATCGCCTGATTCATAGAAATATCGATGCCCGCCTCGATATTCGCACCCCTTGGATTTTCGTGGCTTTTTTTACGGCCCTGTTGATTTCCTTCAAAATTGAAATCGAATCCCGAAGTTTTTCCCCCCCTGCCTCCCAAAAACTGTGAGAATATGTCTCCCAGATCTGAGCCCCCGAATGGGGACCTTCCGCCCCCTCTACTGAACATCTCTTCCATCCTTTTTTGTTGATCGTGATTGCTTCTAGCTTCAGCAGTTCCTATTTCTTCATATGCTGACTGAATGGACTTGAACCTCTCCTCAGCAGCTGCATCTCCGGGATTTCTATCAGGATGGTATTGCCTAGCTAGCTTCCTATACGACCTCTTAATCTCTGCATCAGTAGCATCCTTCGAGACATCCAGTGTTCGGTACGGGTCTTCTGACACGTTAGTTCTCTGGAGGGCATCTTCCTTCAACCTGATGAGTGAGAATTTAGAACCGATGCGCTAATCATTAGTGTCTTTCTAGGGGTATCATGGGAGTTGGCTGGGCTGTATTCAGAAACTATGCTGGACATGCCAAGGAGATCCTTGGGGACGTGACAGACTATCCTCGATTCTTTCTGATGCCACCATCCGCAATGGTAGAAGCAACCGGTGATGGAACAAATGTGGTAGCACTCCTTGAGCCGGAAGAGCACATAGATCATGAAGTCGAGATGGTTTTCAGACTAGGAAGTGATCTTGGACCAATTCAGATGTGTGTCGGAATTGATACCACGAATAGGACTCGTCAGACAATGGCGAAGAAGAAAGGATGGCCTTGGCTAGAAGGAAAGGGATTCAGAGGATCCGGAGTTCTTGGAACATGGGCCGATTGGGATGAGAGGCCCGTTGAGATAGGGTTGTCTTTGAATGGTGAGACAAAGCAATTGGCATCAACCGAATTGATGGTGCATTCTGTAGACTCATTGCTTGAGCATCTAAAAAACTGGTACGATCTAGAGCAGGGAGATCTAGTATGGACAGGAACCCCCAGGGGAGTGGGGCCTATGAGTCCAGGCGATTCAGTGCATGCATGGATGAAGAATTCGGAAGGAGAGACGATTAGCGTACTAAATGCTGTATGCAAATAGGAATTTTCAGGAGTGCTAAGATGGACTCCGAAACTAGGAGAATCACCAAAACGTGGTTAGCTGGAGACGATGGTTTAGTTAGCAGAGGCGACTATCTCCTCCATGGAGATGGATCAGTCTCAGAGAGTAAGGGAGATGAGGACGTCATCGAGACTATCGATGGCTCTTCCCGCCTAGTAACTCGCTCTCTACAGAACTGGCATACTCACCTCGGGATGGTCCTCAATCGTGGAATGGGAGAAGGTTTGCCCCTGATGGAGTGGCTTGAAGAGGCTATATTCCCAGTCGAGAAGAATCTCACAGCTGAGCTAGTAGAAATCGGCACTAGGGCGGCTGCAGCAGAGATGATTGCTTCTGGTAGTACCTATTCTTGTGACATGTATTATTTCACTCAGACGATCGGAGAGACACTAGCGGAAACTGGAGTAAGGGCCACACTTTGCGGACCTATCTCGGATGGTCTGACTCCAAACTCCGAACATGGCTCAGGAGAAGCCCTGAGGCAAATGGAGAGTCTGATCGCTGGTCCCTCTCCCAGACCTAGTCGGATCGAATACGGAGTAGGTACCCACTCGGTGTATGTTTGTGATCAGGAGACTTTGCTAAAGGGTTCAGAGCTTGCAAAGAAGACAGGATCGATGTTGCACATCCACACCTCAGAGACTCGGAAAGAAGTTGCAGACTGTTTCTCTAAGCATGGAATGTACCCAATAGAATATCTTGATTCTATGGACTATTTCGTGAGCGCTGACGAAGGAGGGACGGTGTGTGCCCATTGTGGCTGGGTTACAAAGAAGGAGATGAGGATTCTTGCAAGGCACGGGGCCCATGCTGTTCACTGCCCTACCTCCAACCAGAAGCTGGCTTGCGGAGGCACCATGTCATACCCAGCGATGAAGGAAGCAGGTGTCGATGTCAGGATTGGCACAGATGGCGCTGCAAGCAACAACTCCCTGGACATGAGATCGGAGGCTAAGGCTGCAAGTCTAGTCCAGAGGCACGATCACTGGGATGCCAGGATTCTTGGTCCAGAAGAGGTTTGGAAGCTTGCCACAAAGGGATCTAGAGACTGGGTAACCTGGGACCTAGATGATATCAGGATGAGGCCCCGAGGAAGAGATGGAAGGCGCTTGCTTTCGAATCTAATCTATTCAGGAGCAAAAGTGCTTGACGTGTTCGTAGACGGTGAGGCCTTACGAAAAGATGGTGTTACTCTAACAATTGATGAGAAGAAAGTAGGCGAACAGCTCGAGATCTCAGTAGAGGACTATTATCGGGAGATTGGCGTCTAAGGATGGAATAGGAATGCGGCTCCTAGGACAGCGTACGATGCCAGAAGCATGGATCCCTCTAGCCAATTTGACTTTCCATCAGAGGCAATCGAGTTCACAATCAACACTGCTAGGAACGCAGACACGGTTTCTATCATCCCAAACTCAAAGGTAAGGGGCACTCCGAGGGCCCAAGCAAAAATCACCATCATGGGGGCCACGAAAACCGCTATTTGAGTCGAAGAACCCATAGAAATGGCGAAAGAAAGATCCATCTTGTCCTTAGCTGCAACGGAAACAGCAGTGAAGTGTTCAGCTGCATTTCCGAAGAGCGGGAGAAGTATCACACCGATGAATAGGTGTGGCAATCCCATATCGTCGGCTGCATACTCTACCGAGTGCACCAGTATTTCCGCCATCCAAGAAACTAGGATTGTAGAAACCACAAGAAGTGTGACAGCATCACGTTGGGTCATTTCAGGCTCCTCATGATGGGATCCATCGGTGGCAAACAAGTGTACATGACTTCTGAACTGGAAGAATAGGAACATGCCGTAAATCAGTAGCAGAATGATGGCAGCAATATGGCTGAGGTGCTTTACTGGCTCTTCCCCGGCTTCGCCTCCGACGGTTGAATGGAAAACTGTTGGAATAATTAGAACGATCATTGAAAGGAGGAGCAGGGAGCCATTTGAGCTGACTTGAGTTTCTGAGAACTTCTGTTCGTCGAAGTGTAACCCGCCCCATACGAATGCCAACCCCATTACTAATAGCAGGTTTCCGAGAATGCTCCCAATTAGGCTGGCTTGAACTAAGTGAACGTAGAACATCTGCACATCTGGGTCTGCTTCCTGATAGGCACTGTAGATGAGAAGAAGCGCAATGATCATCTCGGCAGCATTGCCAAATGTTGCATTCAGAAGACCCCCGAGGGACTCTGAAGTCCTAAGAGCTATCTCCTCAGTAGCCCTTCCCATAAGGAATGCTAGAGGCATTATTGCTACTAATGAAGAAAAGAAAGCAAGAGAAGAGTCGTGCTCAATGTAGTTGAAATATACAGTGATTGGGACTGCAATCAATAGCAGATTGAGTTTGGTCTCTCTAGGGTCGAATGCCTGTATCCAACTTACGGTCTCGGTCATTACGATTAGTCGCGTAATAGAATCTAGGTCAATGTTACGGCCTGAGAGGAGCTTTCTTGTTGACTGTCTTCATGGGATTAACCATGCGAGGGCCAGTAAGATTGGCATTGACTGGTACTCCTGGCACTGGAAAGACCACGGTTTCCTCATTACTTAGAGAGGCTGGGAAAAGGGTTGTTTCGCTAGAGATTCTAGCAGAGAGATTTGATTGTATAGAGGATGCTGATCCGGATGATGGGGCCAGACCAATAGATATCCCACAGCTTTATTCTAGGGCTCTAGATGAATGGGGTGAAAGTCCAGATGATTCTTTGTTTGTTGATGGTCACCTCTCCCATCTTCTTCCAGTAGATTGCGTAATAATCCTGAGATGCAATCCTGTTGATCTGCAGAAGAGGTTGGAACAGAGGGATTATGGGGAAAGAAAGGTCTTGCAGAATGTGGATTGGGAGATACTAGGTGGTCCTTGGAATGATATTGAAGAAGAGATCCCAATTCTCGAGTTCGACTCCTCGTCAGATTCACCTGAGGCTATTTTTGATTCTATTTTGGAATGGATAGTAGATGGATTCAAGCCAGAAAGGCCAGCCAATCCTATTGACTGGATTGAGATGGGGGCGGTATGATGTTCGAAAAATTTCGAGATAGGTGGACCAATGCAATCAACCCCCTAATTATGAGGATGGAGGGTGTTGATCCTAGCTTCCTAACTTGGTCCAGTCTAATCCTGTCTCTTGTTGCTTTCTATCTTCTAATGGAAGCTGATTTGGACAGCAAGGGATCTCTAGCAATTGTCATTGGGATTGTAATCATCCTAGTAGCTGGCGTCTTGGATGGTCTAGACGGGGCCCTTGCTCGCCATCAGGGAACTGATGGGCCGTATGGGGATTTCCTAGACCACACTATAGATAGAATAGTCGATGTAGGCCTATTAGTAGCTATAGGGATGAATGGGTCTTTCGTTGACAACCCTAGTTCTGGATACCTTGCTGGTCTGCTGACTCTTTTCGGATCATACATGGGTACCCAAGCACAATCGGTTGGACTGGATAGGATCTACGGGGGATTTTCCAGGGCAGACAGAATGGTGCTAACTCTGGTTGCTTTGGTTGCTGCGGCATGGCAGGCTCATGCTGGTGTTTCTGGTTTTGTTGTGTCAGAGATAAATGACGCGGTAGAGTGGATAATTCTTGGAAACAGTGAGCTCAATGGAATGACCTTCGCTCTGGCAATTTCTGCATGGGGGGGAGTCTATACGTTTCTCGTTAGATTTGCCAAGACTAGAAACGGATTGTTGAATTAATGGCCATCCCAGTGATCTAGTGAAACCCCTGTTTCACACACGAAGAGTAGGGCAATGGTTATCCTCTATTCAACGCGCCTGATAGTTTGTGAAGCACCTTATTGAGAGGGTTCTAGAACTCCAAGAGGAGGAAACACAGGCTCCAACGGTATCGGAACCTGAGGAAGTTCCGGATCTTGAGAGTCTGCTAAAATCACTACAGCCGAAGATCCGGGTTTTCGGTTGCGGAGGATGCGGATCAAACACAGTCGCCCGATTAGAGCAGGAGGGCTTGTTCGATGGAGATTACGTCAAGGGGATGGCAGTAAACACTGATGCTCAACATCTGTTGAGAGTGAGCGTAGAGAACAAGGTCCTGATTGGTCGGTCCGCCCGAGGCAGGGGGGCGGGGGGCGACCCGGAAAAGGGAGAGCAGGCGGCATATGAGTCCGAGCGTGTTCTCAAAACTGAGGTGGAGAAATGCGATCTTGCTTTCATCACCGCTGGCCTCGGCGGCGGCACGGGCACTGGTAGTGCTCATGTCGTTGCCAGGCTAGCAAAGGCGTCAGAGGCGTTGACCATTGCCGTTGTAAGTTACCCGTTTGTTTCCGAAGGAGCTGTGAGGAGGCAAAATGCTGAATGGGGCCTCGAGAGACTCAGGGAGGTTTGCGATACCGTGATAGTCCTACCAAATGAGAGGCTTCTGGAAGTTGAAGGGGTTCGGGACCTTCCTCTAGACGCTGCATTCAGAGTAGCAGACGAATTGCTAATGAGAAGTATCTCTGGTGTCTCAGAGATGATTGCAAAGGAGGGTGTAGTAAATCTGGACTTCCAAGACTTGAGGTCAGTAATGGAAAACGGAGGAGGAGTGGCAATGATTGGACTAGGAGAAGCAACGGTCGAAGAGGGGGCAGAAAAGGCAACGATGGAAGCTCTGGAGTCGCCTCTTCTAGATATCGACATATCAGATGCAAGGGGGGCCTTGGTAAACGTAGTAGGGGGCCCTGGTCTGACTCTTGGAGAGGCAGAGCAATGTGCAAAGATAATCCGTGAGAGCATCAACCCATATGCTAGGATGATTTGGGGGGTAACAACGGATGATTCCATGGGTAACGATATCAGAGTTCTACTAGTACTAACTGGAGTAAAGAGCGAGCAGATTCACGGAGCGGCACTCCATACTCAGATGCGTAACCTCAGAAACAGAACCGTAGAATTCGTTAGCTAGTTGAAAAATGGGGTGTTTATCTTCTGCTTTCTTCCCGTCGTCCTTAAATGGAATCTGTAGGTCGCCGTGGTGCTTCTAGGTGGTAGAATGGCAGTTGAGAACTCAAAGGTAGGCCCGATTGAGGGAGTTGCTCAGTCGTGGCAAGATGAAATAGAAGGGCGTCTAAAGGGGCTACAGACTGGCTCATATGCTAGAATACTAAAAATGGCAAAGAAGCCATCTAAACAAGAATTCAGGCAGACTGTGATTGTTTGTGGGATAGGGATGTTCGTTCTTGGTGCAATCGGTTTCGTGATTCTCGCGCTGATGGTGAATGTTTTCCCGCCTTTCTTCGAGTGGTTAACTGGGTGAGGTGTGTTTCTTGTCTGAGGCTTTCACGGTTTATCTTCGAAGCGGAGAGAGAGTTCTACTAATGCAAAGGGCCGATGAGGTCGCAGACTTCCCCGGTGCATGGGATGGAATCTATGGAGTTGGAGATCCCAATGATGAGGATTTAGTATTGTCTAGAGTCTCTGAGTGCACTGGAATCCCTCCAGAAAAGATGGAGAAAGTAAGATCTGATATGGCTAGGGGGTTGGCTTATGGAAACCGACTAAACGACGTAACGCCGATTCTTTACTTTACCGAAGAGACCGAGGTCAATCCAGGAACACTATACAAGAACTTCGAATGGGTTGACCCTGGGGCAATTCAGACCAAAGATTACGCAACCCCCCAACTGAAAGAGATGTATGGTGATGTGGCTTCATACCTCTACATCCTGAAAACCTCGATAGGTCAAGAACAGAACGTTGCTAGCGAGATTAGAGCTAGGCTTTCGGGTACTGGTTCTCTCAAAGATATCCAAGACAAAATTTTCGGGGTTCTCAGCCCTCATTACATGAAGGGATTCATTTTTGTGGAGGCAACAGCATTGCATCACGTTCAGAAGTTGATTGGCAGGGTCGGAGTGGGGGTTACTCCACTAAAGAATTGTAGCAAGGTTCTGGATGGAGAGGCACCATTGGAAGATGTCCTGCCATACCTCGAGCCAAAGGCAGCTACTTCTGGAATAGAAGAGGGTTGTATTGTCGAAATTTCTGGAGGAGCATTTAGAGGGCAGGCTGCAAGAGTAACTAGGGTCGCTGAGTCAAAGGAAGAGGTTACTGTAGAGCTATTCGAAGCAGCAGTCCCTGTTGCCCTAACTGTTAGAGCTGACCAAGTAAGAGTGACTCAGAGGGTAGAGTAACCTGAATAATCGAGTTTTTCTTATTGCATCATCATCAAATAGGGAGAGCAGGTCGGCGAGTCCCGCAAAGGAGGTAATTTTCTTGTCTGCACGAAACGAAACGCCCCACAAGGTGATACAGGCATTAGGCAAGAAGAAGTGCAACGGGTCGTGGGAAGCCTCCACAGAAAATCTAACGATGGATCAAGTCAAGAGCATTGCTGAGGATCAGAAGGGCAGGCTTACCGGGAAGTCTCTTTACGCACGATGTAGAGAAGTAATGGGTACTTGCGTGGCAATGAGAGTTAGGGTAGAGGGTCTGGAACCAAAGGTCGCTCTCAAAGAGATGAGCGAGGGGGCATTTAACGAGCATTTTAGTTAAATTTCACGAGTTGCGGGAGAGGTGAGCCTCGTTGACCGCAGAGGTGAGGAAAATGAAAGAAAATCTGCAAACTGCAATCCAACAGGCCATCGAAGGGGCTCCTGAGAGAAGCTTCGTTGAATCCATAGAGATGTCATTTACTATCAAAGACGTTGACCTGAAGATTCCAACCAATAGGATCCAGGAAGAGGTCAGGCTGCCATCCGGAAGGGGGAAGCCGGTGAAGATAGCGATGTTCGCTGGAGGGGAGATGGCTTCGAAAGCTAAAGCAGCTGGACTGGATGTTATCGATCCTTCGACGATTGAGGACTTAGGTGGAAATAGACAGAGAGCTAGGAAGATAGCAAAACAATACGACTTCTTCCTCTCAGAGATTCCACACATGGGGACAGTGGGTAGGTTCCTAGGAGGAGTACTGGGGCCTAGAGGAAAGATGCCTCGTCCGGTTCCTCCTACACTAGATCCGTCTGCTCTTGCCTCTGGACTAAAAGATACAGCGATTGTTCGCTCGAGGGACAAAGTGACATTCCACACTGCCCTAGGTTCTAGGGAACAGGGGATAGAAGACCTGACATCCAACGCTGTGGCAATATGGGACAGGGTTACGGGAAAGCTAGAGAGGGGTGCAGGAAACATACGCTCTTGCTATGTTAAGACTTCAATGGGACCGTCCGTTAAGGTAGAGGTGGTCCTATGATTCCGAAAGTTGCAGGTTGGAAGAAAGATAGTGTCTCTGAGCTGACTGAGATTTTCAGCAGCGATGGAGTAGTTGCAGTGATTGATGTCTCAGGAGTTCCCGCAAAGAACATGATCGATATGAGAAATACACTCAGGGAAAGGATGTCAATTACTATGGCAAAGAAGTCTCTGATGAGAATTGCATGGAATGAAGCAGGGAGATCACCTGATGAGATTGAGATTCTTCTTGATGGAGCTGATCAGCCTTGCGTAGTACATAGTGATTCAATGAATGCCTTCGAGATCTTCGGAGAATTGGAGAAGACACGCCAAGGAAGGGCTGCGAAGGCAGGAGAAACGTTCCCTGACGACGTAACAATTCCCGCTGGACCAACTGAGTTCGGTCCCGGACCTATTGTAGGAGAATTCAATGCCGTAGGAATTCCAGCAAAGATAGACAAAGGGAAGGTTGCGATTCAGAAGGCTACTACCTTCTCGAAAGGGGATGAAATTTCCGCAGATTTGGGAATTATGCTTTCAAAGCTTGGAGTTAACCCAATTGAAATTGGACTGATACTCACTGGAGCGATAGAGGAGGGTCACATTTTCTCATCCTCTGATCTTGACTTGGACACAGATGGCCTAAGGAACGATATCTTGAGTGCTACTTCAGGTGCATTCAACCTTGCATGCAATGTGCGATGGTTTTCCTCAACAACACTTCCTACTCTTCTTTCCAAGGCCTCATCAGAGTCTCTTTCAGTGGCTATGGAGGCAGGAATTATCAACGAAAAAACTGCAACGGCCATTCTTTCGAGTGCACGCACTCGAGCTCTGTCCCTTGCTGGACAACTAGATTCCTCAGCTCTCGACGAAGAGCTGCTAGCTGCTATAGGAGCAGCATCTCAGAGCGCTGAAGTCGCGGTTTCCGAAGCGACGGAGTCGGAAGAGTCAGAGGATGACTCTTCCAACGAGGATGAGGAAGAGGAGGAGGAAGCTGAGTTCGGAGGACTTGGCGATCTCTTCGGATAAAAAAATGGTGAATGAAATGGAATATGTGTATGCTGCAATGTTGTTGCATTCTGCAGGAAAGGGCATCGATGACAAGGCTGTCAGCTCAGTGCTGAAGGCCGCAGGAGTTGAGGCTGACGGGGCCAGAGTGAAGGCCTTGGTAGCTTCTCTAGGCTCCGTGGACATCGATGAGGCCATGGCGACCGCGGTCGCCGCCCCAGTGGCCTCTGCTGCTCCGTCTGCTTCTTCCAGTGGAGGGGCGGCTGATGCTGCTCCTGCTGAGGAAGAGGCAGCTGAAGAGCCAGAGGAAGAAGCGGGCGGGTTCGAGGGCCTGGGCTCCCTGTTCGGCTGAATGAACGATTAGAACTTACGACGCGAAGCCGCTATGGGCGAGGGCCTCGAGGATGGGCCGATACTAATGGAGCGGACGCTTGAGATTCCAGTGAGCGTGGTGCCAACTGAAGCGATCAGGGCGATGCGCGTAATAGGTGAAAACCATGGTTGGAAAATGAGTCGTTTCGAGGAAACGACAATGGTACATAGGTGGGCAATTATCGTACCTCTTGCAAATAGAGCTAGAGTCTTTGGGCTATCATTCGATGAAGGAGAGATTGAAGGGTTATCCATTCGAACATGGAGCTATGTTCCTGGATCTGCAGGTCGCTTGTCATTTGTTTCCTTCAGAATCCCAGAAACTGTGGATGCTACTTTATGGAGAGGTTTGCTAAATGAATGGGTAAATCTTCTTCCTAGGTGCCCGTGGAAATGGACTTTTATGGAGAGGTCGGTTGTTGGATATCTCCTCCCAGAATTCAGAAAGTCGAGGAAATTATTCTCTCAAGAAGGAGTGGATATCAAGAGATGGAAAGAAAACCCCAGTTAGATTCCCATTCTGATAGTTTTCACAATTCTGAAAGGAAAAACGGCATAGTGTTTGAAAGGGTGACTTAAGACGACACAATAGAGGAGCATGGACTTCCAAGATCTAGTAGATACCCCTCAAAAGGTGAAGACTCTTGCTGGTACTGTTGTGTTCCTAGTAGCCTTTCCTGTTTATTTCGCAGCTCTTCCTTCGTTAGTTGAAGGAGATATCGCAGGAGGTTCTTCTGGGTTGACTGGAACCCTTAAGGTGAGTTTTGAGGAGAGTGAGAATACTCTAAGTGAGTCAGTAACCTTAGGAGACGGTGAGAGTTATGAGACAACTTTCAACTTGATAGTGGAGCCTGGTATGAGCATTGGATACGTAGAGTTGCAAGTTTCCTGTTTCGATAACGACGATCCTGGTCCAGGGTTTACAGACAGTGTTGAGGGGCAAAGCGAGCTGAGCGAAATAGAAGGGGTGGAGGATCAGAATGCAGAAGGAGACTGCTCCGGAGGAGGAGAGGGGGGTTTCACAATCAGATGGGATGTTACTGAGAACTATTCTGGATCGGAATATTCTGAAGAGGAGATGAGTGAGAGTGAGATTAGGCAATTGTGGAATGATGACGGAAATGGAAGAGGGGAGTGGTCTACGACAATTACTGCAACAATCGAAAATGCCCCAGTTCCCGTTGCTGGGGGGATTATCGACAATGATGAGGACTTCGAAATAAACTGGACCGCAGTTTTCTACAATTTGACAATCGATGCTGAGTAGATCTAGATTTTGGCTTGAATGCTGATTATGTCTCCGTCATTTAGCTCTTGATCCGCACCAATAATCCTGCCTGAATTAGCGTCTATGGCTCGAACAAAACCATCACCTAGATCTGAATGAACCTGGTAGGCGAGGCCCCTAGCGGTAGTTCCAGATGGTGCAAGGACAGCATCAGGAAGGGAGTTTCCGTCCCCATCAATCCAATGTGTCTCGTCCTGAACTGGATATGTGACTATTCTAGAGAGTTGTCCAAAAACAACTTCTCCTATTAGTCCCACAAGGCCACCGCCTTCCCAAGAAGAGATTGACTCGGAGATTGATTCTAGAGCCTCCCTCTGCTTGACTGAGAGTTCCTGGTCCCCCTTTTCTGTTAGATTGAAAGTGGAATCCCCAGGGTTGTATGAAATCAATCCCGAACTGGATGCTCTTCGCAATGCAAGCTCGGCTTCTGCGCTAGTATAGGTCATCTTGCCCCCATTAGATTCTACTTCTTTAGCCAAATCTGATGCCTCCGAAGTCTTCTTGTCAGACTTGTTGGCAGCTACTGATATTGGAAAAATCGACTTCCTGATTGAGCTGGCCAAGAAAAAAAGTTCCTCTTGCCCCCAGGAAGATGGTTCTGAGTTGGTATGCTCTCTCTGCAATGTGGAGATTCCAGTTGAGACGTTAGATTCGCTAGCTCCTATTCCTGAGAGTCTACCAATCAAGTGTTCTTTGATTGCCCTCTCGCCTTCAGCCTGTGCCTTCCTAGACGCTCTATCCCAACCATTGGAGATAATTCCGAGAATCCATGAGTCGATCTCTTTGAGCAGGAACACGTGTTCCTCCAATGGATCTGATCCGCCGGATCCGACTGGATTTCCTTCCAAGTCAGTTGAGCCTGAAACGTCGACAACCTGTACTAGAGCATCACATCTGGATAAGTCCGAGAGAAACTGGTTACCCCTTCCTCTACCTTCGTGAGCTCCTGGAACCAGGCCAGCTACATCAATCAGAGTTACTGGAACCAATCTCTTGAAGCCTGTACAAGATCCTGAATTGGGGGAACAAATGCTACCCTTTCTGGGGTCATCATCACTGACTGGACCGATTCTCCCCGAGGACTCTCTACGCTGCCTAAGACTGCGACATGCACAATCTTCTGGAAGTGGCAGCCAAGTGACTCCAACATTAGGATCAATAGTAGTAAATGGATAATTGGCTATGTCTACTGGGATTTCAGTTAGTGCTGAAAAGGCTGTTGACTTCCCAACATTTGGCTTTCCAACAAGACCGATGCGCATGCTATCCGCCCCTGGCAGAACCTATCGAGACAAGGAGTATGTGGTTATTTCAGAGCTCTGTTGGACTTCCTGGTACTTCCGAAGCTGTTTCCGGAACTACCACGGTATCTAGCTTGCCCTCCCTTTGAGCCAATATCTTCCTAACTGTTGTCTCTTTTGTGAGCCTATATGGGCTTGAAATTGATGTTGATGAAACAGATGTCGATTCAGTGCCAACAATACTTCCTCTGAAAGAGCCACTGATAATGTTCAAGCAGTGATAGATTGACCCGATAACTGTTCCATAGAAAAGAGTCGAGCCAAGGACCCTTAGGCGATTCGAAATAGAGGCCTCTTCCTCTACTGCGACTTCTACAAGGGAAATGTCGGAGAAGTCTGACATCATAGTGAATACTAGACCGAATGCGCCACCTGTCATTAGCCAGAAGGCCCATCTGGAGCGGTTTACCGATAAGACATTCCTACCTGATGCCTCTGGGAAAATACACAAAGTAGAGCCTAGTGATGCTGGGATAAAGACTAGCCAAACTCCCATCAGAAGAAGGGATGTTTGTATCCCGGAGAGGTCATTTGTTCCAGTAAGATAGTCTGTGTGAACGAAAAGAGCTCCGACTGAAATTGGAACTAACATTATTGCTGCGAGGTTTATCTCTGGCATTCCTGGAGAATCGGGATTCTCCATGAAAACATCGTCCCCTCTCATGGTAGCCAAAACGTTTGCAGAAAGAGAAATCACAGGAATCAGTGAAAGAGCGAGTAGGAATGAGCCTGCAATTACCTCGTTCCTAGACGGTTGGAAAGCAGCTGAGTCTACCGCAAGGAAGTTGGAAGCAACCTCACCATCGAAGAATCCTGCTGAGTTAATTGTTAGAACAGTTCCAGCTAATGTTACTGCTGCGAGTGACCTTGACCAGAGGGGATTGCCGCTTCCCCTGGATGCAGCGTAAAGGATAGCTCCGGCCACCATTAGAGAGAATGATGTTCCTGAAAGCCTAGTTACAAGCCACTGACCGATCCCGGTATCCAATGATCCCGAGATTACGACGGAAAATACTGAAAGCGGGCCTGCAATCATTCCCATAATCATCATCCAAGCAG